>ERZ827150.5177-NODE-5177-length-10708-cov-7.042054_pt1 | contig 10708 bp, 9 predicted proteins | sample MGYA00519779_ERZ827150 | MGnify/ENA primary metagenome ERZ827150 (study PRJEB31778, sample SAMEA3449267) | human gut metagenome | biome: human gut; feature: human-associated habitat; material: faeces | place: United Kingdom | collected 2010/2012 ...
CCAGCGACAAGGGCCGCCGCCTGAAGATCTTCTACCTGACCCAGGCTTCCACCCGCCCGCCCACGTTTGTGGCCTTTGTGAACGCAAAACACCTGTTCCACTTCAGCTATCAGCGATATCTCATCAACCAGATCCGCGAGAACTTTGGCCTGGAACACACCCCCATCCGTCTGGTCGTGCGAGAGCGCGGCTCCGGCGAAGTGGGTGCCAAGGACGTGTAAGCGCCCCGAAGGAGGCATCCGGGTTCCGTTATGATGCAAACCATCCTCATCGCCGTGCTCACGGCTGCGCAGGCTTACCTGCTGGGCAGTGTGGACACCGGCATCCTCATCAGCAAATTCGTGTATCACGATGACGTGCGCAACCACGGCAGCGGCGCTGCCGGCATGACCAATATGCTGCGGACCTTCGGCAAAAAAGCAGCGGCTCTTACTGCTGCCGGGGACGTGCTCAAAGGCGTTTTGTCCGTGTGCATCGGCCGCTGGCTGTTCCACTTCCTGCCCTCCGACGCTGGCCTCTCGGCCTGGCTGGGCGTGTATCTGGCCGCCATCCTGGCGGTGGTGGGCCACCTTAAGCCCCTGTATTTCGGCTTCAAGGGCGGCAAGGGCGTGCTGGTGGCCGGTGGAGCCATTCTGGCCATCCAGCCGGTGCTGCTGCCGTTCCTGGCCCTGATTTTTCTGGCCTGCCTGCTGCCCACCGGTATGGTGTCGCTGGGCAGTGTGACCATGGCGGCGGCTTATCCGTTGTTGACGCTGGGCTACTGCCTGCTGCGTGGCTATGCCGTACAGGACCTGCTCATCTGTCTGGTGGGCTCTGTCATCATGGCTGCCATGGTCATCTATATGCATCGCTCCAACATCCAGCGCATCCGCGACGGCAAGGAATACCGCTTTGGCCGCCACGGCAAACAGTAAAATCAAACAATGAAACAGGCGGTGCCTGCACACAATGCTGTGCGGCACCGCCTGTTTTTCTTTTTGTAAGGTTATTCGTCGTCCTCGCCCGGTTCTGTTTCCGGTTCGGGGTGCAGCCAGTGGATGCCGCTTTGCGCGGGCGAAAGGTCCGGAGCGAGGTGGCCGTCCGGCAGATGGGCACCAAAGGCGGGCACAAAGAAGTATTTGCGCACGATGAAGATGAGGGCGATGGCACCCACACTGAGCAGGTTTTCCAGCGCCGAGTCATGGCCCACCACCAGATGGCGGGCAATGGCGTAGAGCAGTACTTCCAGGCTGCTGCCGGGGCTGTGCTTGGCCAGCATCTTGATGAACTCGATACCGATCACGATGTCCAGACTGCGCTCCAGAAAGGTGCGGATCTCCACCTCGTTGCCGTCGATCAGCAGGCCGGGCATCCACCGGATGAGCGGCACGGCGCTGAGCAGCAGACCAATGAGCACCAGCCCGGAGAGCAGGATCTCCAGCAGGCTGGACGCCTGAATGATGTGGTTGCGCAGCTGGGTGCGCCAGTGGCTTTCCACATGCGAAGCGGGATGTTCCATAACAAGACCGTCCTTTCGGCATTCTGCTGTAGAAGATTCGACAAATCTTTGACATGATTGTAGCAGAAGGATGAAAGCGTGTCAATTCAAACGGTGCAGGTTATGGCAGGGATTCAGCCGTTGGCGGCTGCACTGCCGGCAGGCACATAGCCGGCCTTTTTGATGCAGGCCTGCCCGGCCTCGGTGTCCAGCCAGTCGTAGAGCTGGCGCTCCGGGCTGTCGGCGGCGGCATCCGGGCGGATGACGGCGTAGAAGTCGTTGCAGAGGGGATAGCTGCCGTCGGCCAGTGTGTCGTTGGAGGGCATCACGCCGTCCACACTCAGCAGCCGCAGACCGGGCTGGGAGTACATCTGGTCGATGTAGTAGTACACCGAAAAGCCGATGGCGTTGGCGGAGTTGTTGTAGGCGGCAAGGCTGTCCACCAGTTCGCCCATGGCGGTGGGGGCCAGCTCGGTGGGCGGGTCCATCAGTTCGCCGCCCTGAATGAGCAGCTTCTGGAACAGGGTCTGGCTGCCGGAGTCAGACCGGCGCTGGAAGGCCACGATGTCCAGATCCTGGCCGCCCACGTCCTTCCAGTTGGTGATCTTTCCGGCGTAGATGTCCCGCAGCTGCTGCTGGGTCAGGTCGGTCACGGGGTTGTCCTCGTTCACGATGAACACCAGTGCGTCCACGCCGATGGGTTTCTGCTCCAGCTGGACGTTGGCGGCCTCCAGCTCTTCCTTGACGGAATCCGGGGCTTCGTACACCACCAGCATTTTGGTGTCGGTGTTGTACAGACCAAAGCTCTCCCAGGCATAAGCGGTGGTGCTGACCGAAATGATGCTCTGGGCTTCTTCCAGGTCCATGCCGGTGGTGTCGGCCAGCATTTGTGCCATCAGGGGGATGCAGGCCGTGCTGCCGTCCAGGGCAGGGAAGTCCTCCACGGTCAGGAACGGTGCGGCGGTCACCTCACTGGCAGCCGAGGAAGCAGGGGGCTCCGGGGCGGTGGAAGCAGACGAAGCAGGCTCGCTGCTGCCGGAGCAGGCCGTCAGGACCCCGGCGGCAGAGCAGGCGGCAAGACCCAGCAGAAAGCTGCGGCGGGAAATTTTCGTGTTTTTCATCAGAAAAAACCTCCTGTCATGGTTCAGTAACCGAGTTCGTCATCGGCATTGACGGACGAGAAGATGCTCTGGCAGTAAAGCCAGTTGCCGTCGGTGTCCATCCAGCCGTAATAGAAGCCACGCCGTGCCACGAATACATGGTCCGGCAGGGCGTTCAGGCTGTTGTCGTAGTAGCTGTAGCAGCTGCCAAGGCCCTGCATCACCACGTTGCCGGTTTCGTCCAGTACATCGCATCCGGTGGCGTAACTGCTGCCGGGAACGCTGCGGGTGCCGTAGTACAGCGGCCTGCCGTTGGCATCGGTGGTGAGGTAGCCCAGATAATTGTAGGTCTCATTCAGGCTGCTCAGGTCGGAGACGAGGCCTTCGGGGCCGTACACCCGGATGGCAGCGATCTCATAACTGTCGGCATCCCGCAGCTCCATCCAGACAAAGCCGTCCTCCTCACAGTCCAGCGTCACGCGCTGATCGTCCCCAATGGTCCCGGCGTTCACGTCGGTGAGCAGTGCTCCGGTGTCGGCGTCGTAGACCTTCAGGCTGCCGTCCTGTGCATAGAGGGCGATCTTGTTGCCCGTGACGCTGGAAGCATACAGCGGGGTGATCTCTCCGGTGGAAAGGTCGTGGAGGTCATAGCCGTAGTCACCGTTGATGCGCCAGGTGACCACATAGCCCGGAAAATAATAGCTGGGCAGGTCGTCATATTCGGCGATCACGCCCCGGTCTTCGGTGGTCATGTCCCGCAGCTGGTAGGTGCCGTTTGCGGTGAGAAATGCCGCCGTGCCGCTGCCGCAGGTCTGCTGAAAGCCGATATAGCCCTCGCCGGTGGCGGGGTTGTGCAGGACCTGGTCGGCCGGGCTGCCGTCTGCATGGGAGATGTCCAGTTCCACCCAGTCGTCCAGCGCATCCGACGCATAGGAAATGCGATAGGCCGTAGAGAAAGCAGACCCGTAGGTCTGGGTACCGTCCTTTTGCTGGATGGCGACCCAGCTGTGCAGGTTGCTGTCGTCATCCCATTCGTTCTCGGCAAGGTCTGCCGGGCGGGCGTAGCAGGTGAACACCAGCATATCCCCGCAGACGATGCAGCTGTAGGCACCCTCCGGGACGGGCAGGTTCTTGCCGGTGGCAAGGTCGATGACACTGCAGGTGCCGTAGCTGTAATCCGAATAGACGCCATCGACAAGGGGACTTTCCTGCAGCACCAGCAGACCGTTCTGGATGGTGGCGCTCTGCTCGCCGTCAAAGGCCATCACTTCGTTGCCGTCCTTGTCGTACAGGGCACTGCGGCGGCCGCCCCGGCCGGTGGAGTCCGACCAGGAGCGGAACCAGTAGTTCGTCTCGCCGGTGACGGTGTCGGTAAGCAGGTTCACGGTCTCGCTGCGGGCAGACTGGTACAGCACCTTGCTGCCGTACAGGACGGTGCGGCAGTCGCCGGAGTTGTCGTAGCCGTACAGGATGCGCAGGCGGCCGTCCTCCAGCCGGGCGGCATCGTACAGGGGCTTGCCCTCGGCGTCGGTGGGAACGGACACTGCCGAGGAAGCGGGTTTCTCGGAGGAGGCAGGCGGCATTACCGCGCAGCCGCAGCCCAGCGTAAGGCTCAGGGTCACGCACAGGGCAGCACTGCCCAGACGGGAAACGGTCTTTTTCATGGGATCACTCCTCTTAAAACAATACAAAAAGCAATGCAAAATGCAGATGCTACTGTCTGGAATGGAAAAACGCACCCGGAAGAAAGTTCCGGTTCAATTATAATACGAAACAGCCGTGTTTTCCATTGCGGGGAAAGCACGGCTGTTGGTTACAGATCTATGACAGAAGTTCAGGACGCGGTTTTGCTCTGTTCGGCGTCATCCATCCGGCCCAGCTGCTGCAGGAATGCAATCAGGAAGGGCAGGGACACCAGGAAGGTGAGCACATCCGCGATGGGCTGGCAGATCTCCACGCCGAACAGCCCGTGGGTGCGGGGCAGGATGAGGATGAGCGGGATGAAGAACACGCCCTGTCGGCAGCAGGCCAGGAAGGTGGCCCGGCCGGACGCACCCACGCTCTGGAAGGTCATGTTGGCTACCACGATGATGGGATGCAGCAGCATGGCCAGGCACTGGTAGTGGAAGGCGGGCAGCGCCACGGCGGTGACGGCGGGGTCATCGCGGAACAGACGGATGAGAACATCGCCGTTCACCCAGCACAGGCCCACCAGCACCACCAGCATGCAGAAGGCCGCTTCGATGGTGAAGATGGCGGCCTGCCGCACCCGGCGGTATTTGCGGGCACCGTAGTTGAAGGATGCCACCGGCTGCAGGCCCTGTCCCACGCCGATGGCCACCGAGATGATGAACATGAAGATGCGGGACACGATGCTCATACCGGCCACGGCGGCGTCACCGTAGCTGCGGGAGGCAAGGTTCAGCAGCATGCCGCCGATGCTGTTCAGGCCCTGACGGCCAAAGCTGGGCGCACCGCCCAGCAGGATGTGGCCGAAATCGCGGGCTTCACGGGTCACGGCGGTGATGCGGAACTGGCTGACCGTCTTGCCCCGCAGGAACATGGACAGCAGGATGCAGAAGCTGATGCTCTGGCTCAGGGCGGTGGCAATACCGGCCCCGGCGGTGCCCAGCCCGAACACGAACATGAACAGCGGGTCCAGCGCGATGTTCAGCACGCCGCCGGTGACCAGACCGATCATGGCAAAGCTGGCTTTGCCTTCATAGCGCAGGATGTTGTTCATCACCAGGCTGGAGATCATCAGCGGGGCGGCAATGAGGATGGGCCGCGCGTAGGCGCAGGCGTGGGGCAGGATGGTCTCGGTGCTGCCCAGCAGCATCATGAAGTGGGGCAGAGTGCCAAGCCCCACCACGGCCAGCACTACGCCGAACACCAGAGCAGTGAAAAAGCTGGTGGATGCGAACCGGGTGGCGGTGGTGGTGTCGCGGCTGCCCAGGCTGCGGCTGATGATGGTGCCAGCACCGTGCCCCAGCATGAAGCCCAGCGCCTGGATAATGGCCATCAGGCTGGAGACCACGCCCACGGCACCGGACGCACTGGTGGAGATCTGGCCCACAAAAAAGGTGTCGGCCAGATTGTAAATGCTGGTGATCAGCATACTTAAAATGGTGGGAGCAGCAAGGCTGAGGATCAGTTGCGGGATGGGCGTCTCGGTCATCCGGCGAAACTGCAGCGCACTGCGGTCATCGCTTGTCATAAAAAGCCTCCTTGAATGGGATGGAGTAGGGAAAGCCGCCGCCAAAAGCGGACGGCGGAAATCAGCAACATCATAGTATAACGCAAGTACGGCAAAAAGTCGAGAGGGAAACCGTGTGAAAAAACGGCTCGCAAACCGGTGCGAAGGGGCGAAAATGACGCCGAAAGAACCGGCGATTCTGTATGATTTGCTAAAGAAAGGTCGAATTGCTTGTGGAAAATCACGATATGTGGTATCATTTAGGCAGGAAGATGTTGGCAGACCCTGCCCGGCATCGTGACAGATGGAGGAACTGAAGCATGAAAACCGTAGCACAGACCGTGATCGAAGCCGATCGTTTTTATACCATTGCCGCCCACACCGGCAATGTGATCCAGGCCGTGGAAGCAAGCAAGGACGGCGGCACCGTTCGTCTGGGCAAGTATGACCACAAGCCCGAACAGGAGTGGAGCTTTGTCCGGGTAGGCGAGGGTGTGTACCGCATCCGCAACCGCGCCTCCGGTAAGCTGCTGGACCTGACCATGACCGGCACCGCCAACGGCACCTGGCTGCACCTGTGGGAGGATGTGGGCGGCACCTCCCAGATGTGGGAGCTCTGCCCCACGCCGGAAGGCACCGTGCGCCTGCGCTCGTCCTGGGCCGGCGGCAAGTGCGTGGACACCGTGGGCATGGGTGCCGAAGCAGGTGCCGTGCTGCAGATCTGGCAGGAGGTGCCCGGTGCCGACCAGCTGTGGACCATCGCTGAGGTGAAGGACCGCGCAAAGCGCACCGCTAAAAAGACTGCCGAGCCTGCTGTGGAAGCCGCACCCGCCGCTGAGGCTGTTGCTCCGGCAGAGGAGAAGAAGGCAGAGGAGAAGAAGGCACCGGTCAAAAAGCCTGCCGCCCGCAAGCCCCGCACCACCAAAAAGGCCGCTGTGGAACCGGCTGTGACCGCCCAGCCCGCTGCCGAAAAGGCAGAAGAGCCGAAGACGGAGCCTGCCGCAAAGGCGGAAGCAGCAGAGAAGCCCGCCAAGGCTCCCCGCAAGACCACTGCCCGGAAGAAGGCTGCACCCAAGGCAGAAGCCGCCGCAGAAGCTGCCGCCCCGGCCGAAAAGCCCAAGCGCACCCGTAAGGCCCCTGCCAAAAAGGCAGATTGAGCAAGGCTGAACCCGTAAAAACCAGAAGCACCCGTCGGATCGTGAGACCCGGCGGGTGCTTTTTGCGTTTGCGGGAGGTTCACTCCGGCAGTTCGTTCAGGGCAAAGCGGTTCTTTTCAAAGGTCAGCAGGCCCTCGTCCCGCATCTTGCACAGCTCCTTGGAGAGGGCGCTGCGGTCCAGATTGAGGTAGTCGGCCAGCTGCTGCCGGTTGAACGGGATCTCGAACTGCAGACTGCCGCTGCGGGCGGCCTGTGCGGAAAAGTAGGTCAGCAGACGGCCCCGCACGGTCTTGGGGGTGGTGCAGAAGATGCGCTGCGAAAGGCTCAGGTTTTTGCGCATGGACACCGTGAGCAGGTTGCGCAGCAGCTTTTCGTGCACCGTGCCGGGTGCGCCGCCGGAAAAGGCGGAAATGTTCACGAACAGCACTTCGCATTCCTCGGCGGCCACGGCGTCCACCATCATCACGTCGCCGCACAGCGCGTAGGTCTCGGCAAAGGCCTGCCCGGCAGAAATGCTGCTCAGGATGCTCTTACTGCCCCACAGGTCGAGATTTTCGATGTGGACGGTGCCGCGCAGCACCACGCCCAGAGCATGCACTTGCTCTCCGGCATGAAAAATGACGGCGTGCCGGGGGTAGCTCTTCGTGCGCAGGCAGCCGGACTGCTCCAGTGCAGCCCACTCCTCTGCCGACAGGCCCTGAAACAGCGGGGATGCAACGGGTCTCATAAAAAAGCCTCACTTTCGTGGTTATAACAACCGAAGGTCTGCCCTGATTATAGTATACTCAAAGCACAAACACAAGGAGGCTTTTCTATGATCCGGAAAATCATTCATATAGACGAAGAAAAATGCAACGGCTGCGGGGCCTGCGTCACCGCCTGCCACGAGGGTGCCATCGGTCTGGTGAACGGCAAGGCAAAGCTCATGCGGGACGACTACTGCGACGGCTTTGGCGACTGCCTGCCCGGCTGCCCCACCGGTGCCATCACCTTTGAAGAGCGCGAGGCAGCCGCCTACGACGAGCAGGCCGTGCTGGAAAACAAGCAGAAAAAGGCGGCACAGGCCGCAAAACCGGCCTTCCACGGCTGCCCGGGCAGCGCCATGCGCCAGTTCCGCCGGGAGGAAAGCGCACCTGCTGCCCCCACCGCAGCACAGCCGTCGCAGCTGCGCCAGTGGCCCTGCCAGATCAAGCTGGTGCCGGTGAACGCCCCCTATTTTGACGGGGCAAAGCTCCTGATCGCAGCCGACTGCACCGCCTACGCCTACGCCAATGTGCACGAAGAGTTCATGAAGGGCAAGATCACCCTCATCGGCTGCCCCAAGCTGGATGCTGTGGACTACAGTGAAAAGCTGACCGAGATCTTCCGCAGCAACGACATCCGGAGCGTGACGGTGCTGCGCATGGAGGTGCCCTGCTGCGGCGGGCTGGAACACGCCGCCGTGACCGCCCTGAAAAACAGCGGCAAGTTCGTGCCGTGGCAGGTGGTGACCATCTCCACCGACGGCCGCATCCTGGACCGATAAACGCATCAAAAAACGGCAGACGCTTTGCAAGGCGTCTGCCGTTTTTGCATATCAAGGAGGTTCAGGAGGCGCTCTGCGTGCCGGAAGCAGCGCCCTGCACGAACTGCACCACGCTCTCAACAGTCTGGCGCAGCTGTACCAGCGAAGCAATGTCGCTGTCCTGCATGCGGGAGGTGGGAGCGGTCAGAGTCGGGGCTGCCGGGGTCACGGTGCCGGTGAGCTCGGTGTGGATGCCGTGGGCCGGGATGTCCAGCAGGATGTGCACGGCGGGGGAGGCAGCCCGCAGCAGGCCGCTCTTTTCCACGCCCAGCGTCAAAACGGGGGAATCGGCGGCAGTGTCGTCGGTTTCCAGCCGGAAGTAGAGGTAGCCCTCCTTGGCGTTCTCCGGCTGCACCTTTTTGATCTTTTTCAGGTCCAGCTGGAAGTCGCTCATGGACTGCAGACTGGTGGCGGTATCATCCACGCCCAGCAGGCTAGCCAGCTGGGTCTGGGAGATGTAGCTGCCCATATTCCATTCCGGGATCAGCACACCGGCCAGCGGATAGTTGTCGGTGATGCTGCTGCGCAGGGTGCGGTAAAGCTGCCCGGCATCGTACAGCGTCTCGTCCTTGCTGATGTACAGGCGGGTGAGGGGCTGGCTGCTGCCGCTGGCCTGCGGGTACAGCTCCAGCTGCAGGGCTTCCGGCGTATATTGGCCGTCCACCCGGCCGGAGGTGCCGCCGAACTGCGCCAGCACCTTATATAAAGCGGGCTCTTCGGCAGCGGTGGAAGTGATCTGGTAGTCCAGCGAAAAGCTGGCTCCACCGGCAAAGCTCTTCACGCGGCGGCTCACCAGCCCCAGCGCGACGGCGGCGGCCACTACGCACACCAGCACAAGGCACAGCACCACCACGACCGCAGCGCGGGCACCTGTGCGTTTCTTTTTGGATGCAGCCATAGAATGTTCCTCCTTCAGGAAAATCTTTTTTTCAGCATAGCGGAACGCAGGGCGATTGTCAAGGACAGCGTTTTGGAATAAAACAAAAAACCTGAAACATCTCTGTTTCAGGTTTCTGGCGGAAAGATGGGGATTCGAACCCCAGAACGCTTTTGACACGTTACACGATTTCCAGTCGTGCGCCTTAGACCAACTCAGCCATCTTTCCACATCTTTTGTTCTGCCTTTGGGCGGGTGCCCTTGGCGCTCCACTATAATACCTGAAACCAGCTGTTTTGTCAAGGATTTTTTTGAAAAAGATCAGACTTTTTTCAAAATGACGTATCATCGTACTGCAAAATGACAAGAGGCGGGCAAAAGGTGTGCAGAGCCCTTGACGGGGAACCAAAACAAGGCTATGATGGGGGCAGAGAGTGCAGCAGCAGGGCATTTCCTGCCGCAGAAATGGAAAACAAGGAGGATGGACTCTGTATGAACTATGCTGAAGTGCTGGCCAATGCGCGGGAGTGCATCGGCAAATACTGCAAGGCCTGCCCGGTGTGCAACGGCGTGGCCTGCAAAAACCAGATCCCCGGCCCCGGTGCCAAGGGCGTGGGCGACACGGCGATCCGCAACTATAATAAGTGGGCGGACATCCGGGTGAACATGGACACCCTGTGCGAGAACGGCACCCCGGACACCCATGTGGAGCTGTTTGGGCAGAGCTTCCAATACCCGTTCTTTGCAGGCCCGGTGGGTGCGGTCAGCCTCCACTACTCGGACGCCTACACCGACATGACCTATAACGATGTGCTGGTGCGCGCCTGCGCGGAGAACGGCATCACCGCCTTTACGGGTGACGGCACCAACCCCGACGTGATGACCATGGCCACCAAGGCCATCGGAGCGGCGAACGGCTGCGGCGTGCCCACCATTAAGCCCTGGAACATCGACACCATCAAGGCCAAGATGGAGCAGGCCAAAGAGAGCGGCTGCTTTGCCGTGGCCATGGATGTGGACGCGGCCGGTCTGCCGTTCCTCAAGAACATGACCCCTCCGGCCGGCAGCAAGAGCGTGGCGGAGCTGAAAGAGATCGTGGAGCTGGCGGGCAAGCCGTTCATCGTCAAGGGCATTATGACCGTCAAGGGGGCCCTCAAGGCCAAGGAAGCAGGAGCGGCCGCCATTGTCGTCTCCAACCACGGCGGCCGTGTGCTGGACCAGTGCCCTGCGACTGCAGAAGTCCTGCCGGAGATCGCGGAGGCTCTTAAGGGCAGCGGCGTGAAAGTCCTGGTGGACGGCGGCATCCGCTCCGGCGTGGATGTGTTCAAGGCACTGGC
>ERZ827150.5189-NODE-5189-length-10670-cov-5.325860_pt1 | contig 10670 bp, 11 predicted proteins | sample MGYA00519779_ERZ827150 | MGnify/ENA primary metagenome ERZ827150 (study PRJEB31778, sample SAMEA3449267) | human gut metagenome | biome: human gut; feature: human-associated habitat; material: faeces | place: United Kingdom | collected 2010/2012 ...
GTGTATGATGAGGAGACCGGACTTTACTATCTGCGGAGCAGGTATTATAATCCGGAGTGGAAGAAGTTTGTTAGCTCGGACAGACTTTTAGGTCAGACAGGTAATTTGCTTGCGCATAATAGCTATACATACTGCTACAACCGCGTTGTAAGGTATTATGACGATGGAGGAGAGACCCCCGTAGACCTTGGAAATGGATGGCATGCAAGATTTGATACTACACATGGAAAACCTGTTGACGGAGGATATATGGAGCATGTTCATCTATACAATGACAAGGAAAAACTCGGAACTTATGCTCAAAACATGGATGGTTCCATTCACGATAAGAACAACAATTCCAAAGGAGATCCGCCTAAAAAGGTGAGAGAAAAACTGAAACAGAAAACGGGATGGGATTGGGATTCTAAAAAGAATAGCTATTATGACAAAATAGATGTGTTACAAAATCTTCGTTACAGTACTAAGAATGCTTTTGAAAATGTCTATGAATACGAAGATGGGGAATATAGAATTCCGAGTTCTGCGTTGATTCTACGTGAGGAAATGCCCGTTATGATCCTTGTCACACCAGCCTCAGGAACCGTTGGTATGCTCGTATCTCTTCTTTCTTCGCTTTTCAATCTAGGTATTACAAGTGGTGGCGCAGTTTCTGTTCCCTTATAAATTATAATTTTCAGAAAAGAGGCTGATTATGAATATCAGAAAGCTGATGTATCTCTCACAAATAAACAATTCTTATGGAGAACAACTGGTACTATATGGTAATTACTTTCACAAAAATGTAAAGAATATGATTTCTCCGGAGGATATTGAACTCTTTCGTACTAACGATTTCTATCATGATTGGAAAATAAATAAAGAGCTCCTTCAATACGTTGATGAAGCATTTCCAACTTTATCCATAGAAATTCGCCACGGAAAAGAACAAGCAACGACGTTTTTGTTTAGTAATGTTTTCGTTTATGAAAAAAAATGAAATTGGACTCCAACTTTGTATCGCATATGGAGGACATAATCGATTGCTTTGTTGGGAAAAAGAAGAAAAGAATCTGTTGCGGTTTTATCTTGGCCTCTGGAACGAGGATTTATATCGAAGCAGAGCATCTTGTGTTGAAAAATGCATCTATTGCTGAATAAAAGGCAGGTAGTATTGCGAGTTTACCATAAATAAGTAATGTATAAGTGGCATATATCTAATCAGATCCACGCCATGGAGCTGTCAAGTAAAAAGCTTGACAGCTCCTTTTCTATACTCCGAATAGCAACTAATATAGATTCTTGACTGGAGAGTGGCAGAACAATACTATCCGGGAATACTGATACTTTGTCCTGAGGTACCGTCAAGTATTATGCGCAAATTCATTTACAAGTCTGGCAGAACTCAGTCTGCACAGGGCAGGGAAACCTGCCCTTAATTACCTAGTAGCAGAGCACAGAGGGCGCGTCAAGGCAACAACACGAAGAAGGCTCTTCGCCATCCGCTGATGGACTAACGCAAGAACATTCTCAATCAACACAAAAGGCAGCTATACGAGCGTGTAGTTGCCTTTTTCATCGGGTTAATTGAACTGAATATCCGAGCCTACATTGTTTTGACTCACTTATTAATAGACAGCGATTAGAAGGGAAAAACATGAATCAGGCTCAGGATCGCCTTCGAATGCAACGTATCTACCAAACATGTGAATCCCTGCCATTGTCCAATTAAATGTGCCAAAGTAATGGAAAGCATAGGGATCATCCTGATCGGGGAATATTGTGACCTGCCATTCTGGTGTTCCTGAATCATCGGTTACATTGGGATCGCGATTGCAGAAGGTGATTTCATTGGGAACATGCGTATCATTTGACTCATAATCAAAAGAGTCGGAAAAATGGAGATCAATTATTAAAATGGAATGATTTAGGACAATCGCTGAACCTGATTTGACCATTAGATCGTCGTCTACCCAATTGTCAATGTCGGAGCGATACCATTTTTTGAGGTCTATCTCAACATATTCCTCATATTGACTCGATTCGTAGGAATGATTCAAGACACATGGAAAGAAGGGCATAGATTCCGCGGAAGCGGTTATGGAAAGTGTAAGCAGCAAAAAAAGTGTGATCAAGAAGCGATGTTTAGCGTGCATGGCAAAACCCTCCTCATCAATTCCTATCGGTATTATACCATGCTGTATGGTTATGGGAAATATCAATTTGTCATTTTACACATATAAAAATGTAATATTTTACGGCAAAGGAAAATTGAAAGATTGCAGGAAGAAGCTTTTCCGCATTTATCTGTATTTCCATGGCGGGGACGCACCCGCGGACTGTACAGCATTTGCTTTTTCATACTTATCTGGTTATACTTTTCGAAAAATGGCCAGATTATCACACTGCTCTATTGGAAGTGTCGAACAAATGTGCTACGATAGAATGGATCAAACAAACGAAGAAAGGGGCAGGCGGCGTATGGCCTCTGAGCGGCTGAACGTGACGGACGTGTGCGACGTGGTGGAGTTTCACGAGTCGGCGGACGGCGTGGCGCTGTATGGGCAGGAGGGGCGATGGACGCTGTCTGCACAAAGAGGGGGGAAAATGAAATGGATTATGTCACGCACTTGAAGCCGGACGGAACATATCAACCGCTGAGGGAGCACGAGGAGAATGTCGCGGCGCTGGCGGGAGAATTTGCGGCGGCATTTGGCGCGCAGGAGCACGGCCATCGGACGGGGCTGCTGCACGACATCGGCAAATACAGCGCCAACGGGCAGAAACGACAGCGCGACCCGGCGCATACGGCTAAGGTGGATCACGCTTCGGCGGGCGCGCAGATGGCGGCGCGGCTGGGCGATTACTATGCTGCGTGTGCCGTGGCGGGTCATCACAGCGGTTTGCCGGACTGGGGAGACGACTCAAACGACGGCGGCGGAACGCTGTGTGCTCGGCTGAACAAGCACTTGACGGGCGGAAACGACCCATCCGCATGGAAAACAGAAATCGAAATTCCGGCAAAAGCTCGGTTTCCTGCGTGGCTGGCGGCAGAGAAGGACGCGCGGCGGCTGGCGATGTACACCCGCATGCTGTTTTCGTGTCTGGTGGACGCGGATTATCTGGATACGGAGACGGCGATTCAGGGCGGACAGCCCCGCGGCGAGGGGGAAACGACGGAACGCCTGCTGGAAAAGCTGAACGCGCACGTCGCGCCGTGGCTGGAAGCGCCTGCCAACGAGCTTTGCGCCAAGCGAAGTGAGATTCTGGCGCGCTGCCTGCGCGGCGGGGAGGACGAGCGGGGGCTGTACACGCTGACCGTGCCGACGGGCGGCGGCAAGACGCTCTCTTCGCTGGCGTTCGCGCTGTCGCACGCGGCGAAGCATGGCCTGAAGCGCGTGATTTATGTGGTTCCGTATACCAGCATCATCCTTCAAAACACTGACGTTTTTGACGAGGTGCTGGGCGCGGAAAACGTGCTGGAGCATCACAGTCAGGTCGAATTTGCGGATGACGGCGAGGAAACGCCCGAGGCTTACCGCAAGCGGCTGGCCTGCGAAAACTGGGATGCGCCCGTGGTTGTGACGACGGCGGTTCAGTTTTTTGAATCGCTATACGCGGCGAAAACCTCGAAATGCAGAAAGCTGCACAACATCGCAAACAGCGTCGTCATCTTCGATGAGGCGCAGACGATTCCGGTGCCGTTCCTGATGCCGTGCGTCTCGGCCATCGGGGAGCTGGTGCAGCATTATGGCGTGACCGCGGTGCTTTGTACGGCGACACAGCCCGCGCTGGGCAAGTTATTCAAGCAGCTTGCGCCGACGCTTGTTCAGCGTGAACTTGCGCCCGATCCGGATGGATTGTTCGATGATTTCCGCCGGGTTTCGTTTCGGCGAGAGGGCGTTTTTACGTCTGAGGAGCTGGCGGGGCGGCTGGCGGAGGCGGAGCAGGTGCTCTGCATCGTCAACACGAGGAAACGCGCGCAGCAGGTGTATGAAGGTCTGCCGGAGGAAGGGCGCTTCCATCTCTCCACACTGATGATTCCGACAGACCGTGAAGAGACGCTGAACGTCATTCGTGCGCGGCTGCGAACCGGGCAGGTCTGCCGCGTGGTTTCGACCAGTCTGGTGGAGGCAGGCGTGGACGTCGATTTTCCGTCGGTCTGGCGCGAGCTGGCCGGTCTGGACAGCATTTTGCAGGCGGCGGGGCGCTGCAACCGCGAGGGAAAGCGGAGCGCGGCGGAAAGCGTCGTGCATGTCTTTGAAGCGGAAGGAGATCCTCCGCGTTCTATGATGCAGCAGCGCGAGGCCACGACGAAGGTGATGGGGGAATTTGAGGAAATCAACACCCGTCCCGCGATTCGGGCGTATTTCGATCGGCTGCTCTGGGTGAAGGGTGACGATGCGCTGGATACAGAGCAGATTCTAAACAGCGAACGAGCTTGCACATTCCGAAAGACAGCGGAAGCATTTCGCCTGATTGATGCCGACACCTGCACGGTGTATGTGCCGAATGAAGGGAACGCGGAGGATATCGCGCAGCTTCGCGCGGGGCTGTACAGCAGGGCGCTGATTCGCCGATTGGGGCGAAGCTCCGTGAACGTGTATCAGAACGAATATAAGAACCTTGTTTTTGCGGGCATTGTGGAAGATCATCAGGAGGACGGATTCGGCATTTTGATTCAGCCGGATGCGTACAAGCCGAAATGCGGACTTTCGACAGAAGCTGGCGATGGGTTTCTTTTAAAATAAAAATAGAGGATGCACTTGCGTGCATCCTCAAACGGTTGGCTATTGAACAGTCCAATATTTCAATCCACGTTCCAATTTGGAGATTGAAACGACAATGGCATTGTATCATCATTCTATCGCTTGGTCAAGAAAGTTTTAAATTAACTTGACTGATATATTTAACAGTCCAATGAACTAAAAGTATTGACAAGGGAAGAAGAGAGCGATATAATACAGCCATACCGAACGACAAATGATGGAGGTGAGAAACATGTCTGTAAAGATGGAAGTCTGGGGCGACTATGCGTGCTTTTCAAGAATCGAATTGAAAATAGAGAGGGTGAGTTATGATGTGCCGACGCCAAGCGCGGCGCGCGGAATCATAGAAAGCGCCTATTATCATCCGGGATTAAAGTGGCATATTGATAAAATTTATGTTATGAATCCTATTCGATTCACAAGCATTCGTTGCAATGAAGTTAAGAGCAAAATTTCCGCCAGCAAAATAATGAAGGAAGCCAATGGCAAGGGGGCTTCGTATATCGACCGAAATAAAGATATCGAGCAGCGAGCTACAGTGATGTTACGCGACGTTCACTACGTCATCGAAGCGCATTTTGAAATGACCGATCGGGCTAACGCATCAGACAATCCGGGTAAGTTTCAGGATATCATCACGCGCAGACTGCGCAAGGGCCAAGCGCATTCCCAGCCTTATTTTGGCATGCGCCAATGTACGGCGCATTTCGGCCTTTGGGAAGGCGGTAGGATTCCGACGATTTCGGAAACGCGAGATTTAGGCTATATGCTATATGATTTAGATTTTTCAGACCCGAACGACATTCAGCCGATGTTCTTCCGTGCCAAACTGGAAAACGGCGTGATCGACCTGACGAATTGCGAGGTGGTCAAATGATCCTGCAAGCGTTGGTTCGCTGCTATGAAGCGCTGGCCGAGCGGGGCGAGCTGGAAAAGCCGGGCTGGTCGCCGGTGAAGGTCAGCTGGGGCCTGGAGCTGAACGCGGACGGACAGGTGAAAAGCCTGCTTCCGCTGGGCAGTATGGATACGAAGAGCAAGCAGTTTTCGCGGACAATGACGTTGCCGAATAAACTAAAAAGCACGAGCAGAGCTTCTTCAAATTTTCTGTGGGATAATTCGGAATATATATTCGGTTTGGGAAAAAAAGAAAATACAACGGAGAAAAATTTTCAGGCGTGTGTATGGCGACATCAGGAAATATTAAAAGATGTTAAGCATCCATTTGCGCAAGCGATTGTAAAATTTTTTGATGGCTGGAAACCTGAGAATTCGTTTGAGAATCCCATCATCAAAACCAATATAAAGGAACTGATCAAAGGCGGCAATATTGTTTTTGTAATGGAAGACTCAAACGGAGAATTGCAGTTTGCCCATGATGTGCCGGAAATCCGTCGGGCATGGGATGAAACTTACATAAGCATTGGGAATGAAGAAGTCGGAAGGTGCCTTGTCACGGGCGAAAAAACGCCGATTGCTATTCTTCATCCGAGTATTAGCGGCGTATATGGAGCGAAGTCCTTTGGCGCATTACTGGTCAGCTTTAACATGGAAGCATCCGAATCCTATGGTAAAGAGCAGGGACGCAACGCGCCGGTCGGTAAATACGCCGCCTTTGCTTACGGCGCGGCGCTCAATTACATGGTCGGGCATGCGGATTTCCACGGACGGCTGGGCGACACGACGCTCGTTTACTGGGCGGAGGGCGCCGAACCCGCCTACGGCAGCGCGTTCATGGCGATGATGGGCATGGGCGGCGAAGACAAGAACGAAATCACCCAAAAGGAATTGAGCGGCGTGTTGACCGCGCTCTGTCAGGGGCACAACGTAAAATGGGCGAACGTGCCGCTGAACCCTAAAAACCGGTTCTATATTCTGGGGCTTGCGCCGAACGCTTCCAGATTATCCGTGCGTTTCTTCCTGCAAAACTCCTTTGACGAATTTGTCCAAAATTATCAGAAACATCAGGAGGATCTGGACATTGTCCGTCCCGCGTTTGATGAACGGGAGACGCTTTCCATGTGGGCGCTATTGAGGGAGACAGCTATAAAAAACCCCAATAAACCGCCCAAATTTCAACGTCAACTCGTTGAAGAAATGTTAAATGCGATACTGACCGGTTCACCTTATCCATCGACGTTGTTCACACAAGTGGAAATCCGCATTCGCGCGGAGAAGGAGATCAACCGCGGGAAGGCCGCGATCATCAAAGCCTATTTGTGGCGCAATGTCGCTAAACGGCAAAAAGACCAAAAGCATATTTATAAGGGGGTTTTAGGCGTGGAGCTGAATGAATCAAAAACGACCGATCTGCCGTATCGGCTGGGCAGGCTTTTCGCGGTGCTGGAGGCGTTGCAGCTGGAAGCGTTTAGGGATAACAATAACAGAGACAGCAAACCGAACACGACAATTAAAGACCAGTTTTTCAGCTCTGCCTGTGCAACGCCGGTGGTGGCGTTTCCAATAATCGTAGATCGAGCACAGAAGTATTTGCGTAAACTCAAAGCTAAAAACAAAGAAGGATTGGCTAGATATTACAGCGACATGATGGATGACATTATAGGAAACTTCGAAGAAAAACGCTATCCCGCCCATTTGAGCTTGGAGGATCAGGGCATCTTCCAAATTGGTTATTATCATCAGAGACAAAGGATGTACGCAAAGAAGGAGGAAAAGGACAATGGCTGATGTGATTCGCAATCGGTATGATTTCGTGATTCTTTTCGATGTGGAAAACGGCAACCCGAACGGCGACCCCGATGCGGGCAACATGCCGCGCGTCGATCCCGAGACGGGCTGCGGATTGGTGACGGACGTTTGCCTGAAACGCAAAATCCGCAACTACGTGGAGACGGTCAAGGAGGATGACCCGCGTTTCGGCATCTACATCAAGGACGGCGTGCCGCTCAACACCAGTGACAAAGCCGCGCTCGAATCGGCGGGACATAAGGAGACGGATTTGAAGGCGCTGAAAAAATCCGATCCGGATATCGACAAAAAGCTGATGCAGTATATGTGCGGCCATTACTTCGATATCCGCACGTTCGGCGCGGTGATGACGACGTTCGTCAAGGCCTCGCTCAACTGCGGGCAGGTGCGCGGCCCCGTGCAGCTCGGCTTCGCCAAGAGCATTAACCCCATTGTGCCGCAGGAAGTGACGATTACCCGCGTGGCTATTACGACTGAGGCGGATGCGCTTAGTAAAGATACGGAGATGGGCCGCAAATTCATCGTGCCCTATGGCCTCTACCGCGCGGAGGGCTTCGTTTCCGCCAATCTGGCGCGCAAGACGACCGGATTCGACGAGGACGATTTGGCGCTCCTCTGGAAAGCGATTCTGAATATGTTTGAAAACGACCGCTCCGCCGCACGCGGCATGATGGCCGTCCGCAAGCTGGTTATCTTCAAGCATGACAGCGAGCTGGGCAACGCCCCCGCGTGGAAGCTGTTTAAGCTCGTGGATGTTCAGCGCAAACCCGAAATTGCCGCGCCGCGCAGCTTTGAGGATTATCAGTTCTCCGTCGATACCGATCATCTGCCGCAGGGCGTAACCTGCCAAATTATGGAGTGATACCGTGCCCCTCGGAAAGCCGTGCGAAGGTGAAGCTGTCATGGCTTTTCCATGGGCTTCGCACCCCGAATATCGGGCTTTGCGCCGCAAAAAGGGGCTTGTAAAGCTCCGAAAAGCGGTGTATCATGGTTTTGTTGTGTAAGCTGACGTAAATCCGGATGGATTTTTGGAGGCTTATACTGTCTCCCCTCGTGTGAGGGGAGTGGATTGAAATAGCTCCTGCTCGATTCGCACCGCCAGATAAAGCAGTCTCCCCTCGTGAGAGGGGAGCGGATTGAAATAACGCGACGGCCTACCAGCAAATGCCGCCGAAGGGTCTCCCCTCGCATGAGGGGAGTGGATTGAAATTCGATGCGCCTATTGTGGACGCTGTGCCGCTTGGTCTCACCTCGTATGAGGGGAGTGGATTGAAATACCGCCGCCGGATACTCCGCCCGGCCAGGCGGCGTCTCCCCTCGTATGAGGGGAGTGGATTGAAATTTGGACATGACCTTGTTAGTGACTTCTGCAAGAGTCTCCCCTCGCATGAGGGGAGTGGATTGAAATTTCGGGTCGCTGTTTGACGGCGAAGGGCTGAAACGTCTCCCCTCGTATGAGGGGGGTGGATTGAAATTTGAGTCTGGTTGTATGGATGCCATAGTTCGCAGTCTCCCCTCGTGAGAGGGGAGTGGATTGAAATATCTTTAAGGTTGACCTGACCGAGTTCGCCCATGTCTCCCCTCGCAAGAGGGGAGTGGATTGAAATTCCGATGAGTGCTACAATAGCGTCAAACACAGCGTCTCCCCTCGCATGAGGGGAGTGGATTGAAATGGTGTAAAAACCGCCTTGTTTCAATGACCAAACGTCTCCCCTCGCATGAGGGGAGTGGATATCATACATGTACATCTGCGGGAAAACAACGGAGAGAGGACGGGGGAAGAGCATGAGCTTAAAAGAACAAATCGAAAGCGGAAAGGTTTTCACGGAGTACGGGCATACCGCTCAGGAGGATCGGGAATACGAAAAGATCATCGAAGCGCAGCGCCGCAAAAGCAAGCAACTGTGTTTTCGGTATAACCAGACCGATCCGATGGACGAGGAAGGGCGCGAAAAGCTGGTTCGCGAGCTGCTGGGCGGAACAGGGAAAACGCTGTGGCTGGAAGCGCCCATCCACTTTGCCTACGGCTGTCACACGACGGTCGGCGACCATTTCTATTCGAATTTTAACCTGACGGTTGTGGACGACGGGCGCGTGAGCATCGGAAACAGCGTGATGTTCGGGCCGAACGTGACCATCAGCACGACCGGGCACCCCGTCCACCCGTATTATCGGATGCGGGGCGCGCACTTTTCCCTGCCGGTCGTCATTGAGGACGGCGTGTGGATCGGTGCGAACGTCGTCGTGATGCCGGGCGTGACCATCGGCAAAAACAGCGTCATCGGCGCGGGAAGCGTCGTGACACGCGACATTCCGGAGAACGTCGTCGCCTTCGGCACGCCGTGCCGCGTGATTCGCCCGATTACGGATGCGGATCTGGAAACCATCCGACCGGGCATGACGATCAACGCAGACTGGAACACATAAAATCGGCCGCAAAACCCGGTTGCAAATCGCGGCGCAAGGGTGTATCATAGAGCGCAGATCACTTGCGCGGAGGACATATGGCAGACAATCGACTGACGAAAAAAAGACTGAAAAACCATTTTGCGTATAACTGGTGGAAGTATGCCCTGTCGGCGGCCGTCAGCGCGATGCTGGTGAGCATCGTGTTCGCGGTGACGGCATATCGCCCGCCGGCGGAAAAGAAGGTCGAGCTGTATGTGCTCAACGGCTACATCGACACGGAGACCTTTCAGCGGGATTTCTGGCCGGAATTGCAGGCGCGAAAGCCCGAACAGGAGGAGCTGACCGTCCTCAACATCAACCTGACGGACAGCAGCAACATCTACGCGCCCATGCAGTTTTCGACCTATGTGGCGGCGCAGCAGGGCGACCTGTTCCTGATTTCGCGGGACGAGATGCGCAGAATCACGGCGGATGGCGCGCAGGAAGCGCTGGTGGAGCTGACGGGATATCTGGATAGCGGCGTGATCGACGCGGACGGGATGGATTTGAAGAACGGGACGCTCGACCGGGGCGACGGCACGACGGCGGTTTACGCCATCCCCGCCGATACGCTGACGGGGCTTTCGCGATACGGCAACGATCCGAAAAACAGCCTGCTCTGCATCCCGATGTACACGAAGAACGCGGACAGCGCGGCGGCGCTGATCGGGCTGATGCTGGAGAAGCTGAGATGACTCCTTCCGTCACGCCTGCGGCGTGCCAACCTTCGGCATCTCATCTGTTTGTTTCCGCCACAGGCGGCAACAG
>ERZ827150.5192-NODE-5192-length-10667-cov-3.573313_pt1 | contig 10667 bp, 11 predicted proteins | sample MGYA00519779_ERZ827150 | MGnify/ENA primary metagenome ERZ827150 (study PRJEB31778, sample SAMEA3449267) | human gut metagenome | biome: human gut; feature: human-associated habitat; material: faeces | place: United Kingdom | collected 2010/2012 ...
TGTATAATAAACGTTTTTATCGATTTTTGTTTTTTAATAACGTTCGGGTGAGTTCGTTGATCAGTTTTTTTTCGTCTTCGTCCAATTTGGAGAGAGCTATAGCGGTTTCCATTGTTAACGGGTCGATGTTTTCCTTGTTTCCCTCAAAGAAGAATTCCGAAAGGGTGATGCCGAACGCTTCGCAAATAGCTCTGAGCGTGGAAATTCTCGGCTCTGCTCCCGTGTTGAACATGTTTGCCACCGTGCTTTGCGTAAGCATCGCTTCGCTTGCAAGTTTGTTTACCGTCCAACCTCGTTCCATCCTCATTTTATCTATTTTCTCAACGATGCCGTCCATATTCACCCCTCGTGATGTGATACAATTATTATATAACATTACAGCGTTATTATAATAACGGTACACGGTTGACAAGATAACGGATTTCTGTTATAATGGAGCAAATTTATAAAAGCGAGGTAAAATTCAGGGGATGAAAAATCAATTAAAATCAAAGGCTTTTTTAAGCGTGCGTAATATTATTATTGCTTTAGTTGCCGTTTTTTTAACTGCCGGCGCGGTGACGGCTATCGTTGTTTCAAAAAATGGCGGTAACGGCGAATCGCAAACTTCTGCAGGCGAAGCGGCGAGTATTTCCGAAAGCGTAAAATCAAGCGAAAGTTTTAATCACGATGAAACGGAATCCGAAAACGATACCGAAAGCCGATCGGAAACCGACGTTGAAAAAGAGAGCAATAACGAAAGCAAAAGTGAAAATGAAAGTTTGTCGGCTTCGGAACAAGAAAGTTTGTCGGCTTCCGAGCGCGAAAGCGAGCAAACGAGCGAGACGCATATACATTCCTTTGATAGGGCGATTGAAGAAGAAAAATATTTTGCTTCCGAGGCAACTTGCGCTCAAAGAGCAAGATACTATTATTCGTGCGAGTGCGGAGAAGCCGGAGAGAGAACTTTTGAAGTCGGAGGGTTTGCCGAGCATACGCCCGTTATCGATAAAGGGTATGCCGCAACGTGCGACGACGACGGGTTGACCGACGGAGCGCACTGTTCTGTTTGCGGAGCGGTAATTACGGCTCGGAAAATTATACCCGCCGTAGGGCATAATTACGAAAGCGGCATTTGTTCTGTTTGCGAAGACGTGGAATTAACCGACAATAAATATTTTACTTTTACATTATTAAATGACGGAGGGTATTCCATAGGCGCAAACTCGGAATTAAAAAGCAGTTCTTTAAACGGCGTGAAATTACCCGCTGTTTATAACGAACAGCCCGTGGTTTCCGTTGCCGTGGACGGCTTTGACGGCTGTCAATTCACGAAATTGATTGTTCCCGAGGGGATAAAAATTTTGGGTGAATCCTGCTTTGGAAATTGCGATAAATTAACAAGCGTATCCTTGCCGGATTCTTTAACGGAAGTGTCCGCATTGGTTTTTAAAAATTGTACGTCGTTAAAGTGTGTGATTATCCCCGACGGTGTTGAAAAAATCGGCACGGCGACCTTTAATGGTTGTTCGTCTCTTGAAAGTTTAATCATTCCGTTCGTTGGTGACAGGAAAAATGCAATTGCAACGGATTCGGATATTTATTCGTTTGGTTTTATTTTTGGCGCGACGGGATATGAAAAGGACTCTTATTACGTAAGCCAACATTGTAAAACATACGGCTCGTATTCCCGGTGGTCATTTTATTTGCCTTTATCTTTGAAATACGTTACGGTAACAGGCGGCGAAATTTTTAGTTATGCTTTTGAGGGGTGCGCTAGCCTTAAAAAAATCGACATACCGCAAAATATAACTCAAATCGGGAAATATGCGTTCTGCGCTTGCGGCATAGAGTCTTTTGATGTCCCTTCAGGCGTTACCCGAATAGAAAATAACACGTTTTCGTCCTGTGATCGGCTTAAAGAAATTCAATTGCCGGCAGGGTTAAAAGAAATCGAGGATGAAGCTTTTTCAGGTTGTGATAATCTGACGAGTTTAATGATACCTGATAGCGTGATGAATATTGGAGAACGAGTATTTTTAAATTGCAATGATGGTCTTTTTACACGAATCGACGGGTTGCTTTATGTGGATAATTGGGTGGTTGGTGTTGAAGACAAGGAAATCACTTCTGCGAACATAATAAATGATGCCGTCGGGATAGCCGGAGGCTCATTTGCCCTTTGTAGAAATTTAACCGATATAACCATACCTGAGGGGGTTAAAGATATCGGAAGCGGGGCTTTTGTTGAATGTAACTTAGTAAGTGTGAAAATACCGAACGGCTTAACAATTATTAAAAAGAGCGTGTTCGCAAATTGTAGCAACTTGGTGAGCGTAAGAATTCCGGAATCGGTTACAAGAATCGAGGATTACGCTTTCGTCGGTTGCAAATTTACAAATATTATCATTCCGGATGGCGTCACTTACATTGGTTATAACGCGTTTGGTTATTGTCAAGAATTACAAGAAATAACTATTCCTCAAAACGTAATTTTTGTCGGCTGGAACGCTTTTACCGATTGCGATAATTTACACGTTGTTTATTGGAACGCGATAAATTGTAAATATGCAGGGGATAGAAACGACCCGATTTTTAATAGCAGGAAATATGTAAACGTCGGGAAAAAGATAATTATAGGAGATATGGTTGAATCAATCCCCCCTTATGCTTTTTATTTGCGAATGTATGCAAAAGGCGACAGTGTTTCGGTAAGCGTTATCATTCCGGACAGCGTTAAAGAATTTGGCGAAGATTCGTTTTTAGGTTTTTACGGAAATCTTTATTATTGTGGCACGGAAGAACAGTGGACGCTTTATAATATCGATTGGCCCGGCTTTTCGTCAATGACTGTTTACTATTACAGCGAAAATAAAACGGAAGAAATAAATAAATTTTGGCATTATGGTGCAGACGGCAACCCCGTCTTATGGAAATAAAAAGGAGAAATAAAAATGGATTTTACAGAAAAAATGACAGAAGATGAAGCAAAAGAATTTAAAACGTTACAAAGTAATATTGCAAAGGCATTTGATTCGGTTTATAAAAACGACAAGTTTTTAATTGAAAACGAGTTGTGCGAAAGATGTATTATGTTTCGTTTCGCTCAGTATCTTGCGGATTTATATCCTGATTACGATGTTGACTGCGAATATAACCGACACAAAAATAACATTAAAAAAATCAACGCAAACACCCCGGCTTTTCCGGATGTAATAATGCATACGCGTGGCATAGATGATAATAATTTTGCCGTCATTGAATTAAAAAATAAAACAAATAAAGACGTTCTCGGAAGGGAAAACGATAAGATAAAACTTCAAGCCATGACTAAAAGTGATAACGATGGCGAAAAAGATTCTTTATACAATTATGGATATAAATTCGGTTTGGCTATTAAGGTGTGTGAAAATCTGCAAGAAACAATGAATTCGATTGTTGTTTACAGGCAAGGCGAAAAGGATGATAAAAAATAAATTTTAAAAAATCCGAGAGCGGAAGTAAAAGCCCCTCGGATTTTTTCTTTCAAAAGAAAAAGCATTTTTAAAAACTTGCGTTAACGGAGAAAATAGTATATAATGGCGTTATAAAAGAAAAGGTTAAAGTACTTAAAGAGGTAGTAAAAATGCTCGACATAAAACTTATCACCGAAAATCCGGAACTCGTTAAAGAAAGACTCGCCAAAAAAGGCTGCATCGTCGATTTTGCCGAAATTCTTAAACTCGACGCCGAAAGAAAGAAACTCATGAGCGAAATCGAGGCGAAAAAAGCCGAGAGAAACAAGGTTTCCGCCGAGATTCCCAAGTATAAAAAAGAGGGCAAGCCCGTTGACGAAATTTTCGCCCGCATGAGAAAAATCGGCGACGAAATTGCCGAGGGCGACGCGAAAATCAACGCTTATCAACAGGAAATAACCGATTTCATCGCGAAACTTCCCAACATGCCGGACGACGACCTTCTCCCCGGCGAAAAGGAGAACAACAAGGTCATAAAAGTGTTCGGCGAAAAGCCTGTTTTCGATTTCAAACCGCAGAACCACGTGGACCTTTGCACCAACCTCGGAATAATCGATTACGAGAGAGGCGTTAAACTTTCCGGCAACGGTTACTGGATCTATCGCGGCGACGGCGCAAGGCTCGAATGGGCGCTTCTCAATTATTTCGTCGCAACGCACCTCAAAGACGGCTACGAAATGATTCTTCCCCCGCATATGCTCGGCTACAACTGCGGATTCGGAGCGGGGCAGTTCCCCAAGTTCGCCGACGAGGTTTACTGGGTTGACAGCGAGGACGGCGAGAAGAAAAAGGCCAAATTCATGCTTCCCACCGCGGAAACGGCTCTCGTCAACATGTACGCGGGCGAAATTATCGACGAGGACAAACTGCCGATGAAGTTCTTCGCTTACACGCCCTGCTATCGTAAAGAAGCCGGCACTTACAGAGCGGAAGAGCGCGGAATGATAAGAGGTCACCAGTTCAATAAGGTGGAAATGGTTCAGTACGCTCATCCGGACAAGTCGAGAGAGGCTTTCGAGGAACTCGTAAACAAGGCTTGCGCGCTCATGGAGGGCTTGGGGCTTCATTTCAGGCTTTCCAAACTCGCGGCGGGCGATTGCTCCGCATCGATGGCGAGAACTTACGATATAGAAGTATGGATACCGTCGATGGGTATCTACAAAGAAGTTTCGTCCGTTTCCAACGCCAACGATTATCAGGCGAGAAGAAACAACACCAGATTCAGAGATAAAGAAACGGGCAAAACGAGATTCGTTCACACTCTCAACGGCTCGGGTTTGGCAACTTCCAGAGTTTTCCCCGCGCTTATCGAGCAGATGCAACTTGCCGACGGTTCGATTCGTATTCCGGACGTACTCGTTCCCTTTATGGGCGGACAGACGAAACTCGAACGTCGCTGAAATACGGAACGCCGTAATGTCGGAACGCCGAAATAAACGTCGGCAAATTACGGGCGAGATTATCGGCGGAATTAACAATAGGAATTAACAATAATATAATACAGCTCGCTTTTCCGCCCGGCGGAAAGGAAAAATAAGACAAACGGGAGCGAAAAATGAACGACGAAAAAGATTTTTTAGACGAAGAAGAATTTGAAGAGGGCGACGAAGAGATAATAACTCTCGCCACGCCCGACGGCGAAGAGGTTGATTTTACGCAGATAGCCACGGTGGAATTCGAGGGTAATCTGTACGTGATTATGCAGCCTGTGGAACTTTTCGAGGGAATGGACGAGGACGAAGCGCTCGTGTTCTCCGTTACGGACGAGGGCGAAGAAGATTCGCGTTTCGACGTGGTTACGGACGAACGCGTTATCGACGGCGTTTTCGGGGAATATAACAAACTCTTCGAGGAGCAGAACAAGAACTGAAAAAATTAATTGAAATTTTTTTAAAAAACAGTTGACAAACAAAAATTATAGTGTTAGAATCGGTACGATGAATCTTTAAAGGCGATACAGAGATATCGGCAAGATCGGTGATTTTATTACTATGCGTTTATCACGCCTTGCCGTAACGGCGAGGCGTTTTTTTTGCGCCGGAACCGTTCGGGCGGGCGAACAAAGGTATAGCGAAGCCGAGAGATTTTTCAAAAAGAGAAAACTTTTAAAAGGAGAAACTTATGAAACTCGTTTACGGCATCAAAGACAGACCTTCGTTCGGCAAAAACTTAGTGTTTGCGTTTCAGCAGATGATCGCGATTATGGCGGCGACCTTGCTCGTTCCCATTCTCGTATCCGGCGCAGGGCTTAAATGCGATCCCGCAGCCGCACTTTTCGGAGCAGGCGCGGGAACTATCGTTTATTTACTTTTCACCAGATTTAAAAGCCCCGTATTCCTCGGCTCTTCGTTCACCTTCCTCGGCGCGCTTTGCACGGCGGCAGGTCAGAACTACGGCTATTGGGGGCTTATAATCGGCGTTACGTTCGCAGGACTTGTATATGCGGTAATCGCGCTGATTATCAAATTCGTCGGCGCGGGCTGGATTAAAAAACTCCTTCCCCACGTAATCATCGGACCTATCCTTGCGATCATCGGTCTTTCTCTCTCGGGAACGGCGGGCAGTTGGATGATGTATAACGGCGGATCGGAATACGGTCTTTGGTACATACTCGTAGGTCTTGTAACGTTCGTCGCAATCGTCGTCGCTTCGACGAAAGGCGGAAAGGCGATAAGACTTATCCCGTTCATCGTAGGTATCGGCGTCGGTCTTGTTTTCGCTATCCTTCTTACCTGCATCGGTCTTGCAACGAACTACAAAGCAATGCAGATCGTTGACTTCACTCCCATCAAAGAGTGCTTCGCTCCCTTAAGATTCCAGAGTTTCTTCGATTATCCCAAATTCACCTTCCTTGAAGCGATAAAGCAGGGCAAAACCGCCGAACTCAACGGCGCGGCGATCGGAAACCTTGCGATTCTCTTCGTTCCTATCGCGGTTGTGGAACTTGCTCAGCATATCTCCGACCACGAAAACCTTTCCAACATCGTTGAAAAAGAACTTCTCGACGATCCCGGACTTCACAACACGCTTCTCGGCGACGGCGTAGGCTCGGCTGTGGGCGCGTTCTTCGGCGGCTGCGCCAACACCACTTACGGCGAATCGATAAGCTGCGTGGCTCTTTCCAAAAACGGTTCCACTTACACGATTTTAACAACGGCTATAATGTGCATGCTCGTATCGTTCGTATCTCCGTTTGTGGCAATCATCAACATGATTCCCAAATGCGTAATGGGCGGCGCGTGCATCGCAATGTACGGTTTCATCTCCGTAAGCGGACTTCAGATGCTCAAAGACGTAGACCTCGGCGACCACAGAAATCTTTACCCCGTCGCGGCGATCCTCGTTATCGGTATCGGCGGAGTTACGCTCGACTTCGGTAAAAACGCTCTTACCGGCGGCGCGCTCTTCCAGCTTACCGCTCTTGCTCTCGCTATGCTTGTAGGTATAATCGTAAACTATATCACTCACAGCGGCAAAAACAACGAAGCGGACGTTGAAGAAGAAAAGCCCGACTCGGTAGTTACGGACTAAAAAATAAAAAAACTTCCGCCGCGGACGAAACCTTTTTCGTCCGCGGCGGTTTTTGCCGGAATTTTCAGCCGCGGACGCGAAAAATCCGACTTAAAAAATTTTCGCTTAAACCCTTGAAAAATCGCGGCTAAAGTGGTATACTTAAAAAAATGATAGGGATTCCATTCGTCATAACTAATTAGTGATGACGAATGGAATCCCTAAAGAGGTATTATTATGCAGGACTATATGAAAAACGTAACGCTTATGAATCACCCGCTCATCGCGCATAAGATAACCCATCTTTGCGACGTGACGACAAACACCAAAGAATTCCGCGAAATCGTTGCCGAAATCGCAATGCTTATGGGTTACGAGGCGTTCAGAGATCTTCCCACCACGGATATCGAAATTCAGGCTCCGCTGTCCAAATTCAAATCGCCGGTGATAACCGAACCTATCGCCATCGTTCCCATTTTAAGAGCAGGACTCGGCATGGTGGACGGTTTAACCGCCCTTTTCCCGACGGCGAGAATCGGACACATAGGGCTTTATCGCGACGAGGAAACCCTCGAACCGCACGAATATTATTGCAAACTCCCCAAAGACTGCGTGGACGGCACCTGCATAGTCGTCGATCCTGCCCTCGCGACGGGCGGAAGCGCGGCTGCGGCGATTAACTTTATCAAGGAAAGAGGATATAAGAAAATCAAACTTCTTTCGCTCATAGCCGCTCCCGAGGGAATCAAAAGAGTTGCCACCGCTCACCCGGACGTCAAAATTTACGTCGCGCATTACGCGGACGCGCCCCTTAACGAACACGGTTACATCGTCACCGCGTTCGGCGACGCCGGCGACCGTATTTTCGGTACGAAGTAATAAGCAAAATAAAACGTTTCGCAGCCTTTTCCGGCCGCGAAACGTTCGTTATATTTATAAATTTGCGAGGGCGTTTTACAAATCGTTCTCGGTGAGTACGATAAACCCTTCGTCGAGGAGTTTTTCGGCGGTAACGCCGTTCCCCTCGCATTTCCCGCCGGTGAAAGTTCCGTCGTAAATAACGCCCCTTCCGCAGGACGGACTGTTGGCTTTAAGCACGCAGTAATCCACGTTATTCGCTTTGGCTATCATAACGGCAAGTTCCGCGCCGCGGGTGTATTCCCCGGTAACGTCGACGCCTTTATCGGATATGATTTTATCGCCGACGCGTTCGGCAGGGCGGCGAGGAGTGGAAAGCCCCCCGAGTTGTTCGGGGCAGACGGGGATGAGAACGTTATCCTTGCCGAGGGCAAGCAACTTCTCGTTTAAACAATTGTCGCCTTTATAACGGCAGTTATTGCCGAACAGGCACGCGCTCACGAGTATTTTTTTCATAAGAATATCCTCCGCGTTTATTTTAACAAAAAATGCGGACAAAATCAAACAAAAGGAGATAAAACAATGAATAATTATCCAAACGTACATATTCTCGATCATCCGCTCATTCGTCACAAAGTCGCGATAATCAGAGATAAAAACACTTCCACCAAGCAGTTCAGAGAGGTTATCGGCGAAATCGCCACGCTTATGGCGTTCGAGGCGTTCAAGGAAGTTCCCACGCAAAAAATCGTCGTGGAAACCCCGCTCGAAACGGTCGAACAGACCGTCGTAAAGGAAAATTCCATAGCCGTAGTTCCCATTTTAAGAGCAGGACTCGGCATGGTCGACGGAATTTTGTCGCTGTTTCCCGCCGCAAAGGTCGGACATATCGGCATGTATCGTAACGAGGAAACGCTCGAGCCGCAGGAATATTACTGCAAACTTCCCGTCGGAATCGACGAAAAAGTCGTTATGCTCGTAGATCCGATGCTCGCAACGGGCGGCAGCGCGTGCGACGCTATCGCGCTTTTGAAAAAACGCGGCTGCAAGCACATCAAGTTCCTTGCCATCATCGGCGCGCCCGAGGGTGTTGAAAAGGTTCATAAGGAACATCCGGACGTTGAAATTTACGTTTCCACGATGGACAGATGTCTTAACGAGAACGGGTATATTCTTCCGGGGCTCGGCGATGCGGGCGACCGTATTTTCGGAACGAAGTAATTTTGCGCGCGCCGCCGCTTGGCAAAGCGGCGGCGCGGTGATTTTATAAAAGCGCGGCTATAAGTTGATAAAACGCAACTTTTGACCTTTATCGCCAATATTTTCCGGGCGTTGTCGGGTTGCCGAGGTCGCGTCGGAAAAGAATGTTTTTCAACGAATTATTTTTTGTTGACAACAAAGGCGAATGATGATATAATAAATAACGCTATGCTGCTGTGGCGAAACAGGCAGACGCAAGGGACTTAAAATCCCTCGGTAGTGATACCGTGCCGGTTCAAATCCGGCCAGCAGCACCAGAAAAAGACGAGCGAGAGGCTCGTCTTTTTTTTTATGCCGCAAAGTCCTTTTCGATTGAATAAAACACACTATAAATTTAAGTTCTTCGGGAGATATTGCGAGTTTAAAAGATGCGCCCAGGCGGCGAATTTACGGTAAGCGGACGGCGTCATGCCCGTTTGTTGCTTGAAAATACGCGTGAAGTACGCCACGTTGTCGAAGCCGAGCGAATCGGATATTTCTCTGAAAGAATGATTGTTGAGTTCTATGAGTTTCAGCGCTTCGTCTATTTTAAGTTTTGTCAGATAATTCACAATCGATTCGTTGTAATTTTGTTTGAAAACTCTGCAGATATGCGGAACGCTATAATTCAGGTCGGCGGCGATTCTGTTTAAAGAGGGGTTTTCTCTGAAATGCTGTTCCAGATATTCGAGCGTGCTTTCGGCGAGCGGGTTGTATTGCTTTTCGGAACGCGATTTTTGTTTTTCGGCTTGTATGCGTTTTTGCAGAATGTCCATCATCAGCCATTCCGTGTTGATTCTCAGGGCTTGTTTGTAGCCGAAATCCTTTTCTTTGTCGGGGTTATCGGAAAGCATTTTAAGCCGGAATTCCGATTCGTTGCAGTTTTTTGCGTAAATATTTACCAGATTCGAGAGAATCTGCCTGCCGAGAGCCGAAAGTTTTCCGCTGAAGATCTCATCGGGGTAGCCGGTCGCGTCGAAAGAAACGACGATGCCCGTGGCGTAGGTTTCGTGCGGTTCCATCGCGTGCCAACTCATCGGCGGGACGAGAATGAACTCGCCTTCTTTCAAAAGATATTTTTCGTTGTCTATCGTGACGAGCATCTCGTTTTCGGCAACGTAATAAAATTCATAGAAGTTATGGCGTTCGCCCGCGAATCTGAATCGCGGCGAAAATCGGTTATAATACACGACTATAAGGTTGTCTATCGTGAATTCGTTTTTGAAAATTATAGGCTCGACGTAATGGTTCTGCCTGCCGCCGAGAAATTCATACATATATTTTTTCATGCATGTATTTTACAAAACCGAAGGGTGAAAGTCAAGCGTAATGATAAGATAGTGCAAAAAATACGCTAAAATAAGGCTAACACATAGCGTTTTGTTATGATATAATTTTATTATGATATAATATAAATCGTAAAGTGGGTATATGGCGATAACCGACGGAATCGCTAACGAAAAGATTTTTTGATGCCCGACGAGATTCATATCGCTCTTGTCCGGCATACTAATAAGACCTGCAAATAAAAGTCAAGAGAAATGAAGAAGGAAATTGAAAAAATTT
>ERZ827150.5199-NODE-5199-length-10657-cov-7.350217_pt1 | contig 10657 bp, 9 predicted proteins | sample MGYA00519779_ERZ827150 | MGnify/ENA primary metagenome ERZ827150 (study PRJEB31778, sample SAMEA3449267) | human gut metagenome | biome: human gut; feature: human-associated habitat; material: faeces | place: United Kingdom | collected 2010/2012 ...
TCCAGCTGTTCCAACTGGTTCTCGGAACAATTCAGATAGTAGATATCCGGGTTCTTGCTCAGGTTCAGATGGGTCAGTTGATTCTTATTGCATATCAACTTTCTCAGCTTTGGATTCTGTCTCAGGTCTAAATTCTGGATAGAATTGTTTCCACAATCCAATTCGGTCAGGTTGGGGAACGCCTCAATGCCTTTTAAGCTGCTGATATCCTTTTTATTGATATTGATTATTTCGACTTTGCTTCGTTCTTCCACCGTGAGGACATCTCTGCCACTTGCTTTGTAGTTTTTGATGTACTTTCTAAAGTTAGGGTCAGGGAAATTTTTCTCATTGATGGGCAGACTGGTTTCAAAGATGAATGTAGGTTTTACTCCCTTGCCGCAATCGTATTGGTAGCTCACCTCGTTTGCGCCCGCCTTCACACTTAGCGTCGTGCCAGAAACAGAACCGCCGTGCCAGTTGCTTGCCTTTCCCACGTCAAAGCCGGGCAGAGTGTTCAGGTCAAACGTTCCGTTTGTAAGGACTGCGATAGGGTGCCTGTTTCCATCAGCATTTATAGTGCTTCCGACCATATTGGAAAAGTCCACATAAGCCAGCCGGTTTTCCGCACAGCTCAGATGGCTCAAGCTGGTATTCTTGCTCAAGTCCAGCGTTGTCAGCTGATTTCCATCACACGTCAGCGATGCCAGATTCTGATTCTTACTTACGTTCAGTTCTGTCAATTCATTATGGTGACAATCCAGCAGTGTCAGGTTAGTCTGGTTTTTGACATCCAGCTCTACCAGTTGATTTACAGAGCAATTCAACTGTTTTAGCTGGTAGCAACGGCTAACATCCAGCGCCATCAGTTCGTTGTTGGAACAATCAAATTTGACCAGTTCCTCTTCGCTCCGCATTACGATTCGCCATATTTTGTTATTGGAGCAATCCACCTCCTCAAGATTCAGCCCATAGAGAATGCCCAGATCCATGTAGGTCAGGTTATTATGGGAGCAATTCAATATTTTCAGTCCACTTGAAAGAATAGGAAGATACTCTTTCAGTTGATTATAGGAACAATCCAGCTCCCTCAGTTTGAAATTTTTGCCAACATTAAGTGTTGTCAAGCCGATACCGTGGCAATCCAGCTTTTCGAGATCTTCAAAGAAACGGATTCCCTCAAGATTTTTGATCTTGTAATCGTCAGGAATCGTCATCTCTGTGATGCTGAGTTCCGGCGCATCGAGCTTGCCATTGTGGTTTGTGTCACATTTTTCTTTGAGAAAGCGCTGAAATTCCAAATCCTTGAATTTAAGTGCAAAATCCGGCGAATCAAAAGCAATTTCCGTGTTTGCCGCCAACGCGCTGAAGGGCAGGAAGGTAAATACCATGGCCAGTGTCAGCAGAGCACTGACCAGGCGCGTTCGTTTTGAGAATCGTTGTTTCATGGGGTGCTCCTTTCTGTGGTAAAATTTATTTTTTCAGGGCCCCATTCGGGAGAAGCGTCAGCTTCTGCCGAAAAAAGGGTACCCTTTTTTCAAAAAGCGGTCATTGCCCGGCAGGGGGCAGAATGGTCATTCTGCCGTCCACTGCCGCGTCCAGCATCTCGTGCTCCCGGAAATATTCCATCAGGATATCCTGGCAGGAGGTGGCCACACTGCGGGGCTTCTGGAGCTTGCAGATGGTATCGTAGGAGATGTTGAAAAAGCTCTCGATGTTTTTGAAGTGGTAGTTCTGCAGGCCCACGGTGAACAGGGCATCGTCGCCGATCTCCTTGCCCACCTCCTTGCCGCAGTAGGTAAAGTAATCAAAGTCGCCCTTGGCGCGGTCGTAGCGCAGCCGCAGGGTGGAGGGCAGCTGGTAGAACTCGGTGTGGCCGGTGTAGGCCTCCTCCCGCAGCATGTAGTGGAGCATCTGGCGCAGCTGCTGGCCTGTCACCTTGAACATGAACACGCCGTCGTCGTAGGGGAAGCCCTCGATGAGGTCGCCGTAGGTGACAATGGGCCCCAGCTTTTCGGCCCGGATGCTGCCGGAGCCGATGAGCATGACATCAATGCCAAGGCTGCGGGTGAAGATATCCGCAAACAGGTTGCCCAGCTCGGTCTCCCGGGTGCGCTGGGGGTGGGTGAGCTCCCGGCGGAAGCGGGCCACGATGTGGCTGTACTTTTCGTCCACCTGGCTGGTGAAGCGCTGCAGCACCTGCTCCATGGCGGGGTTGCGGGGGCAGGTCTCGGCGCAGATGGGCACGGTGCGCCATGTGTAGGAATCGATGCAGTTGTTGTCGGTGTCCACAATGATATCAAAGCGCCCGATCTGGTCGGTGCCGGTGCCCGCCTGTGCAATGATCACGCCGTTTTCCTCCACCTCGTGTTCCAGGTAGGTGTGGCTGTGCCCGCCGATGATCAGGTCCACCCCCCAGGCCGGGTCCAGCTGGCGGGCCAGATGGCGGTCCTCCTCAAAGCCGATGTGGGTCAGCAGCACGGTGAAATCAATGTCGATGCTGTTGTGGGCGTTGCAGATCTTGCCCACCTCGGCGGCAGCGGCGGCGGTGTCCACAAAGGAGCCCACCAGCGATTCGGATTTGGTCTGGTTGATGACATCCTGCGTGATGATGCCGATGAAGAGGATGTTCATCCCGTCCACCCGCAGGATCTTGTAGGGGGTAAACAGCCGGGTGGGGGTGTTTTTGATGTAGAGGTTGGCGTTGATGATGGGGAACCGGGCACATTTTTCGATGAACAGCAGATGGGCGATGCCGTAATCCACCTCGTGGTTGCCGATGGTGACGATGTCCGGGGCAAGGGCGTTCATGATCTCGATGGTGGAAAGGCCCTTGTACTCCGAATCGATGACCGAGCCCCGGAACATATCACCTGCAATGGCGTAGATGGTGTTGGGCTCCTCTGCCCTCACCTTTTCGATGTAGCCGGACAGCATGGAAACGCCGCCCACCAGTTTTTCGTCCACCTGCTCTGCCAGAAAATCTCCGTGCAGATCATTGGAGTGGAGGATGGTGATCTTTTTGGTGTGTTTCATGGTGCATTCCTCCCGGTGTGGGTCGGCGGCGGTCAGCCCATGGCCTCCTGCCGCGCAAAGTAGACGGTGTTGACCAGGCTCATGTAGCTCTCCTGGCCCTCCAGATACACCTTCAGGGCAAGGGTGTCCTCGTCCTCAAGCGTGACGGCGTAGCGGGAGCCGTCCTCCCCGGTAAAGGTGGCGTACCACTCCTGATTGGACTGGAAGGGCACCTCCGGGGTGCCATCGTGGTAGAACAGCTCTGCCTCCTCCACGTTCAGCTCCGGGTAGGGGGTGATGTAGCTGGCGGTCAGGGGCAGCTGGTCGCCCTCGGTCTCGGCATCCGTGGGCAGGAAGCACATGGCATCGGCATCTGCCGGGTCGGTCTCAAAATAGCCCTCGTCGGTGTCGCGGGCGAACTCCAGCCAGTTACCCTCCAGCGACCACGGATCGGCAACGGAGATCCAGTCGTCCCCTTCCGGGTAGATGGTAAAATCGCACACGCCCTCGGCTTCCACCACATGGCCGTTCTCGCCGGAAAGGAAGGGGCTGAATACCAGCTCTTCGCCGGTGCTGGGGTACAGTTCCACCTCGGTGTTGGGGACGATATCGCTGATGTTGCACAGCAGCAGGATGGGCTGGCCGTCCTCACTGTAATAGAGCTGATTCCCGCGCTGGAGCGGTTTTTCGGCATCGTCTGTCAGGGTCGCCTCGTAGACGAAGAGAGTAGAATCCGGGTCCTGCGGGAAGATGCAGTACAGGTCGCACCCGCCATCCGGTGCCACGACCCAGTGATCCTGCGGGATGTCGTAGACAAAGCCCCACAGCTCCCGCAGGTCGGTCTGGCTGTCCAGCACCTGCTGCACATCGGTGGTGATCTCGTAGGAGCCGCCCAGATACAGCACGCAGGCGCGGTATTCGTCCTCCCCTGCCAGAAGGCGCATGTAGGTCACGTCCTCCGGCTCCTCATATTCCTGCTTTTGGGTGTTGGAGGCGATCATGTTGTCTCCGTCCAGCATCTTTTCGGGCTTGGAGCTGGGGGTGCTGCTGCCGTTGCCGCAGCCCGCCAGACCGATGGCCAGCGCCAGCAGGGCGGCCAGAAGTTTCAGGTTTTTCATGGGTTCTCCTTTCTCATGCCCTGCCGGGGCGCGCCTCAGGAGGCAGCGCCGGGCGTTGGGTGGTTGGAAAAATCGTCTACGCCCTCCACCGGCACAGGGCTGCCGGTGGAGGCGGAAAGCTGGGGCGACCAGTCCAGCGCGCGGCCGGTGGTGCAGTAGACCACCGCCGTGATGTCGGGGGTGTCCGGGGTGCCGTTGCACAGCAGCAGCACAGGTTGACCATCCCGCCCGCAATAAAGCTCCCGGCCTGTCTGGTGCGGGTACTGGGGGTCCTGCTTTTCGTAGAGGAACAGGGTGTCCCGGCTGCTGACGGCGAAGAGGCAGTACAACTCCCGCCCGCCGCCCGGCGCAGTGACCCGGTGGTCTGCCGGGATGTCCGCAACAAACTGCCACGGCTGTTCCTGCAGGCTGTCCAGCGCAGCGTCCACATCGGCGGTGCGCTCCGGGACGCTGCCCAGATAGAGCACTGCGGCAAGGCTGCCGTTCTGTTCGGCCTGCTGCCGCAGCTGCGCCACGGTCACAGCGTCCGGCCGGGAAGCGCTGTCCGAAGCTGCCGCGCCGGAGCGGATGGGGTCGCCGTCCACCGGTCCGCAGCCCGCAAGGCTCAGGGTCAACGCCAGCAGGGCGGCAAAGAGCTTCATGGTCAGGCCCTTCATCTCAGGCCCACGGGTCGGCAGACGTGGGGATGCGGATACCGGTCATCAGGTACTGCTCCCACAAAAACCACTGCCCGTTGCCCTTGCGGCGCAGCTTGATGGGCCGGGGGTCATCGGCACCGCCGCAGGGGATGAAGAGCTTGCAATAGCCATCCTCCACATAGGAGGTGTGGTTGCTGCCCACCAGCAGGGTGAAGGGCTGGCGGGGGGTATAGCCGTTTTCCGGCGACGCGCCCACAAAATAGGAGAAGGGGATGTAGCTCTTGCCGTCCCGGAAGCGGTCGTTCAAAAAGGAGATGTCCTGCCCGTTCAGCGGGCGGGGGCCGCGCAGCCAGTTGAGCATTTCCTGCCCGATGGCCTTGTCGGCACCGTAGGCGCACAGCGCGCAGACGGTGAGTGCTGCGGCCTTGAAGGGGGTATCCAGGCTGGCCTCCGGCAGCTCCTGCATCTGGGCAAGGCTTTCCGGCAGAGCCTGAAAGGTAAAGGTGACGGTCTGGTTTCCACCGGCGGTGGCAGCGGCCTGTTTCATCTTATCAAAAAGTCCCATGAGAATACTCCTTTCTGTTTCAGCTGTAAGGGTTCAGCCCCGGTTCGGGTCATGGCGGGGCACGGTCCGCCTGCGGACCATCTTCTGGTTCAGGTCCAGACTGAGGTTTACAAAATAACCGTTTTCAAAATACCATGCAATGTCCTTTGCGTCCATACCAACGCTGTTGTACAGCCACCGCAAAGGCACTTCCGGCCCGGAGTAGCTCTCCACCTTGCGGGCGATGGTTCTTGCATGGTAGCGGCGTTTTTCGTTGCGTGCGAACAGAACAAGGGGCACAGCGCCCACCACGATCCAGAACACATAGCCTCCCACGTGGGAGGTGTCCTTGGCCTGCAGGTCCAGACAGAGGGTATACAACCCGCCAAAAGAGCAGAACACGCAGAAGGCAAGCCCTGCGTTCCGCAGCCATTTGAGGAAACGGGGAATCTCGCCCCGGGCTTTTTCCGAGAGATAAGGGTTCATAAACATGCTCCTTTCAGAACGAGCCGCCTCCACCGCCGTGGGTGGTGCCGCTGGAAGAGGTGTGGGTGGAGCTGCCGCCGGAATCGCTGGAGCTGGACTCCTTCGGCCGCTCGGTGCGGTGCACGTCACGGTACAGGAACAGCTCCCGGCTGTTGGTCAGATTCATGCTGCCCTCCCGCACATAGCTGGCGGCATTCTCCTGGAACGCCACGCTGCGCAGCTGGCTTTTCATCACATGGACGACGACCCACGCCAGCACAAGGCCGATGCCCAGCGCAAGGAACAGGTACATGAGAGACAGCGGCTCCCGGGGCAGGTTATTCACATCGTAGGGGTGGCCCTCCCGGGCAGCGTCAATGTAAGTATCCGACCATTGGACAAAGGTGCGGAAGGCACCGGCGTAGTCCCCATCGGCCATGAAGGGCTTCATCTGTTCGCCAAGGTACTGGATGCCGGCATCCGTAAAGGCGGTAATGCCGTAGCCGCAGGTGGAGATGTGCCATTTGCGGTCGCCCACGCTCACCAGCAGCAGCACGCCGTCCATATCGGGGCCGTAGCCGAACTGGCAGTAATCATAGAGGTCATCGGCATAGGCCTCCATGCTGTCGTACCCCACGCTTTCCAGCGACTCGACGGTGGCAATGGTCACATCGAAGCTCTGGCGGAGGCTCAGCTCCTCCAGTGCATCCTCCAGCTCGCTGTCCTCTTCTGCAGTCAGGACATCCGCGCTGTCGTTCATGCGGTAGTACAGGTCGGCAAAGCCGCCCTCCACCGCAAAGGCCGGAACGGTCAGGATCACCGCAAACATCAGTGCTGCCAGCGCCGCAAAGAGGGAGCGCAGGCGGTTGGAAGTCTTTTTCATCGTTCGTCCCTCCCTTACAGGATCCGTGCCAGCCACAGCAGCCACATCACGCCGTAGGACACGGCGGAAAGGGCAGCCGTAAGGCCCAGCATCCACTTGCGGGCAGCGCCCTTGTCCACGGGCAGGTCACCCACGAATCTGCCTGTCTGACCATTCATGGCAAACAGATAGTTTTCGCCCCGCCAGCTGGTGCTCAGCAGCCAGACCGGGAACAGAGCGTACTTTGCCTTGCCGCCGTGCAGCTGGATGCTGCTGTTATCCACCTTGACCGAATCGTAGCCGGTAACGGTCTGCTGGAATGTCTCCTCAGTGGAGCGGCGGATGCGCTTGTTGGCCCGCTCGATGCTGTCCTCGGCGCTCACATCGTATTTATCCGCCACATAGCCCGCCAGATAGGCGGTCTGGAAGGGGATGGCATCCTGCATGGCAAAGGGCTCGATGGACTCCATCAGATCATCCTCAATCTTGGACGAGCCGTCCACCGGCACGGCGTCAAAACCCAGGGTGCCGTCCCGCCGGACGGAGTAGTAGTTGGTCTCGGTATAGTCGTATTTGCTGTCCGACCAGCAGCGGGTCCGGGTGGCGGTGAACCGCAGCTGAGCGTCGGCGTCGCTGTCGAAGAGCCAGAAAGGTACATACACGCCCTTGATCTCGTCGATGTGGTTCTGGCTGCGGAACACCCGGGGCAGCAGAGTCTTGCCCTTGAGGTGCTCCTGCAATTTGGCCTTGGCGGCCTTTTTATCCAGCTTGAAGGGGATGATGAGGTCGGGCCGCAGCGCCCCGGCAAACTGTCCGGTGAGGACGATGGGGTTGCCGCAGAAGGGGCAGGCAGACGCGGCCATGGTGTCGTCGCCCACGATCTCGCCGCCGCAGCTCTTGCAGCTGTAAGTGTGCAGACCGGCGGTCTCCCCTTCTGCCCAGCTGCCGCCGGGGGTGGTCCACTCCATCTCGCTGGGCTTTTCGTCCTTCAACTCCTCGTCATAGCCCTTGAGGGTATCCACCTCAAACTCGGTGTCACAGTAAGGGCATTTCATCTTCTGGGTGGCGCTGTCAAATTGGATGGCGCCATCGCAGCAGGGGCACTTGTATTCCAGCATTCCTGCCATAGCGTTTCCTCCTGTTGTTCCAAAGGGGGCCGGGGGCTCTTCCCCGGCCCAGCTGTTTTTGTGTTGGTCTTCCCGCCGAAGCGGTCGGCTCAGAAGTCCGTGGTGATGCGGAACACCACCGGCTCATCCGGCTCGGTGGCTTTGCCGTGGTGGCCCACTGCCAGGAAAGCGTTTTCTTCCAGCGGCAGGAAAACATCAAAGGTGCAGAAGTCGCCGCACAGCTGGCACAGGGTCTCGTGTTCACCCACGGGAAGGGACTTTTCCAAGAAGGCACCGTCCGGCCCGTACAGCTCCCACACATAGCCCGTATCCAGCAGGTAGCCGTTGGGGCGTTTCATCATCACAGCGTCAAAGCTGCCCACCGGCTGCGAGCTGCGGGCCAGCTCATTGCCGTCCAGATCAAAGGCAGCAAAGTAATCATCGCCGCTGGATTCCAGCTCGCCCACCGTCAGCAGCTCGTCCCCGCTGAGGTTCAGGGAGGACATGCTGCAGAAGGGGCCGATCTCGTTATCCCCTTCCAGTATCAGCTCGGTGTACTCGCCGTCCTGCACCAGCACCGGCGCGGAGTTTGTCCAGTAGATCACGGTCAGGTCCTGATCTTTGGAGGAATAGCAGCTGCCCGTGTAGTCCAGTGCGTCGCCGGGCTCCTCCGGGTCGCTGCTGTTCAGATCGTAGCAGTAGACATCAAAGGTGTCCATGGCATACAGGATGCCATTGCGGTCGATGCTGAGGGCGTTGCTTCCATCAATGTTGTACTCTGCCACCGGGGTCAGCCGGTCATCCTTGATGGCATACTCGAAGATCTTGGCAGACTGCTTTTCATCGTCCTCGTTGTAGAAGCTGAAGAAGTAATTGCCCCGGTAGCTGTCCGCGTGGATCAAATGATAGGCACCGCATACCTCGCGGCGGACGTCAAAGGGGATGTACTGCGCCTTGAAGGTGTATTCGCCGATGGTCAGCTCCCCGGTCTGGAACTGGGTCACAGGGGCCCCTGCGGGGGCGGCTTTGGTCTCTGCTGACTCCGGCGGTGCCGAAGCGGACGGGGCACTGCTGCTGGAAGCCGGTGCGCTGGAAACGCTGGAAGCGCTGGATGCGCTGGCAGCACCGGAGCCGCCGCAGGCGGTCAGGCCGAGGGCGGCGGTGGCAAGGCCCATGGCCTTGAGGAAATCCCTGCGCTGGATCTTTTTCATATTCGTTCCTCCTTTTTCAGTCACTGCACCTTTGCAAAAGCTTCATCGGCCCGGCGGCTGTACACCGCCATGCCGCCGGTCTGGGCGTCGTTTGCCAGATTGATGTTCTCCACAAAGCGGGCCTTTTCCTGCTCAGAGAGCTGCCCGCCCTTCATGGCGGCGGATGCCACGGCACCCATGGCACTGATCATGCCCACCTGGCCCTTCAGCTCCCGCTCTTCTGCCTTGGACATCCGGCGGCCAAACAGGCTGGTCTCATTATCGTGGACCCCGAAGATGTGGTCCAGATGCTCCTTTGCGATGTGGGCATAGCCGATCTCCCGCCGGTCCCGCTTGCTGAAGCAGATGACCAGCTCCTGCTTGATGTAGGGGTGGGGGCGCATGCCCCGCTGGGTCTGGGCCTCGGTGATGCTGCGGGGCTGCACCAGCTTCAGCTTCAGGCCGCCGCCGTTGAGGGTGGGTTCCTGGCCCGGCTCCTTGGCGGGGGTCTCGTCCAGATACTCCTCATAGCTGGCGATCTGGTCGTAGCGGATCAGCTCCGGCATCTTGCCCCGTCCACCGGTGCGGTCGTCGATGTACAGCATTCCCAGCTCATCGCAGAACACCAGCCCCATCTGCGACGGGGTGGAGGGGTATGCGTTGACCCGGAACTCGGTCTTGTTGAACACCTCGTCGAACACCCGCTTCATCCGGGCCATATACTCCATGTGCTCCTTGGCCTCGTCCAGCGTCAGCTCGCTGAGCCGGACATATTTGGAGCACTTGTTGCCGCAGTCGTCGCAGAGGAACTGTCCGTCCCGCAGCTTGGAGCGGTGCAGGGTGCCGCACTCCTTGCCGCAGACGGCGCAGTTCTGTTTTGCGAACAGGTTGGAAAAGAATCCCATCATGGTATGCTCCTTTCATTGCTCTGTATTTGTCAGATCAGGTCTGGTCGCTGTCGTCAAAGGGGTCGCCGCACTCCGGGCAGAACTTGGGCGGGTGAGCGGGGTCTGCCGGCTCCCAGCCGCATTTGTCGCACTTATATTTGGGCGTACCGGCGGGCTTGGGTTTGCCGCACTCGGAGCAGAACTTGCCTTTGTTCACTGCGCCGCAGCTGCAAGTCCAGCCTTCTGCTGCCGCCGGGCGGGGCTTGCCGCACTCCGGGCAGAACTTGCCCGTAACGGTGGCACCGCAGCTGCAGGTCCAGCTGTCGGCAGCGGGCTTCGGCTCCGGCTTTTTGCTGCCACATTCCGGGCAGAATTTGCCGGTAACGGTAGCACCGCAGCTGCACTTCCAGCTGTCTGCCGGGGCGGGTGCGGGGCGACTGACCTGCTGGGGGGCATCCACGCTGTCCGGGCGGGCCTGCTGGCCCATAGCGAACAGGTTCTGGGCGCTCATGCCGCCCATGCCGCCTGCACCGGCTGCCATGCCCATGCCCATAAAGCCGGTCATGGCACCGGCGGTGTTGCCGGCGGCGGTCTTCATGGCATCGATCTGACCGCCCACCAGACGGGCGGCAGCGGTGGTGGGGTCGGTGGTCATGGCGTTTTCTTCCCACTCTGTGATCTTCTTCTGCTGCTCCTCCGGGATGGACAGGGAGTTGATGTTGAAGGAGAACACCTCAATGCCCCGCTTTTTGCGCCAGACATTGGACAGCTGCTCGTTGAGCGCCTCGGAGATCTCCAGCGTGTGGGCGGGGATCTCGTAATACTGCACCTTGTTGGCCGAAAGGGTGGCCAG
>ERZ827150.5201-NODE-5201-length-10657-cov-3.103943_pt1 | contig 10657 bp, 8 predicted proteins | sample MGYA00519779_ERZ827150 | MGnify/ENA primary metagenome ERZ827150 (study PRJEB31778, sample SAMEA3449267) | human gut metagenome | biome: human gut; feature: human-associated habitat; material: faeces | place: United Kingdom | collected 2010/2012 ...
CGCGCTATCCGCCTCCTTGAACAGGGAATAAGCCGAGAGGGCGACACCTTGCTCACTTACGAAGAAAGCGTTTCCGACATGCTTACGCTGATTATCCTTATAGGTGGTCACGGTCAAGACCGCCTTTTTCTGCTTCTCCATCCATTTCGGCGCTTTCGCCTGTCCCCATAAGACAAACGGCAGGCAAATCGCCGTCATCATAACATATAATATTCTCATCTTTATTTGGTATTAAATTCGGTTATCAATCAAAAATCCTCCTCATCATCACCATTGGCGGAACGCAAGATAATCGTCGTCGCGCCAAGCGTGATAATGGCACCATCACCTACACGCACCTGCTCCTTCTTCCCGACCAGCACGTTCTGAATAAAGGTACCCGTCAGGCTGGGAAAATCGCGAACCGTATAGATAAAACGCCCATTGGCATCCTGCTTCACGTTGATGACGCAGTGCTTGCGCCCCATACTCGGATCGCTGGTGACAATCGGCACGTCTACACCATCCGTATCCTTATTTCGCCGCCCCACGACATTGTCACCCAACACCAGAGGCAGTTCCTGCTTGAAGGCGAAAGCGTTCTCGATCACCGTAATATGGCCACACGAGAAATCCGGCTCCTTCACCTCGACCTCCTTGCCCAGGTCGTTCTTCACCAATTTCCGTCCCAACTTGATCTTAAACTGGGCACCACACTGCGGGCAGACAAAGGCCAGCACCTTTCCCTCCGGATATTTCGTATCATCAAAAGTCAGTTGATTATCACATTTCGGACAAAACACTCTTTTCATCGCTTCTTTCCTTATTATTATATGCCCGCGAAATTAGCAAAATCCATTCAATCCCAGAACGGGAAAAAAGCCAGAGCCACATACAAAAAAAGGCCATCCATCACGGACAGCCAATTTCCATTGTTAACCTTAAATCTAATACCATGAAAAACACAATGCGAATATAATACATAATGTTATACAACATAGCTATTGGTCATTATATTTCCGATAATTGTCCCGAATTTAAAAAAGTTTAACCCTCATCCCCCGAAATAAGGAATTCCAAATGTTAAATTAAACACAACCTTAATTCTATCATGGAAAATAAAAAAGCCCGCATCTTCATTTATATTTCATTTTTTCGTTTATATTTGCGAGAAACAAATAACAACTTGTTCAAAGAAAGGCACTATGAACAACATCAAAGACATAGCAAACTCCTTCGCCGAAGAATATTGCAGTGACGCGATTTACCCATCCCACCTGTTCAAGGCTGTTCTACACAAAAGCATGGGCCTGGTTCATTTCATAGAAAGTGAGCTTGATAAGGATTATTATTATCTCCAGGAATGGGCGGACGTACAAATGCAATTATCGCCACGAGCACCAAGACCCCAGAAAGACCTGGATTATTCCGAAGAAGCAATAGCGGTCATGGAAGAGGCCGACGCCTACAAGGAAAAATTTGGAATGAGCGAACGCGAGCCGGTCTGCGTATTGGCATCGTTGGTGACGCCCGGAGTCGGATTCACGTTCGAGCAATTAAAAACCCTGCCGCTCAACGCTGCCGAGATATGCGAGCGAATCGGACAACCATCCGCTTCTACGCCCGCAAACAACCCAAACCACAAAGGACCATCCAAAAACGGTGGCCTTATCAGTAAATACTGTATCAACAAAATCGAGGAAGCCCGGAACGGGAAAATAGGTCCTGTCATCGGTTTCGAGAATGAGATATCGACCATTTTTGAGATCCTTGGACGTAAGACAAAATCGAATTTGTTGATCACGGGTGAAGCCGGTGTCGGAAAAACCGCGTTGATAAACGCTTTTGTCAAGCGATTGAATGAGGGACACATCCCCTCTTTCCTGGACAACGCGACTGCCTACGAGCTCGATCTTGCGGGTATTGGCGCCGACGCCTCCTACAAAGGAGAACTGGAGGACCGTTTCAAGAATCTCATCCGTGAGATCAAGGAACAGCCCAATGCCATACTAATCATCGAGTCGATCGACAAATTATTTGATAAGCAAAGCAATCTCTATGGCGCCTCAACCATTCTCAAGCAAGAATTGGCTAAAGGAGGCCTGCTGCTGCTTTGCACAGCCTCGATCGACGGTTATACAAAAAACATAGAAACAGATAAGGAATTTGTCACAAAGCTCGAGAGAATCACACTCGAAGAGCCAAACGCGAATCTCTGTTTACGCATATTGAAAGGCGCGTTGGGTACCTATTCCGAATATCATCATTTGGGAATAGAGGAACCAGTCATGATAGAGGCAATTCGCCTGGCCAAACGCTATCTGACAGAAAAGGCGCTGCCTGACTCAGCGTTCGACCTGATCGACCGGACCATGGCGCTCGTCAAGACAATGAACGACATGTCCACCAACGATATCGCTCTGCTCAAGGAAGAGCTCTCAACCTTGTCGAACCGGCAAGGTAACGAGGAGGATAGTCAATTGATGACTGAACTGGAATGGTTGCATTATAAGCTAATGAACCAGGTCAGCTGTATCCTGATGGCCCAATTGGACGCTGATGTAGACTTCAGCAAAATAACGACCGTGAAGGAACGCATTGACTATCTCCAGAAAATACTCGATCAGTTGGCTCAATTGAGCCAGGAGAAACGAACCACGCTCTTGAGCGCGGACCTCTTCGCCGTTGTCGCGAAGCAAACCGGTATTCCTTTAGGAAAAGTGCAATCGAAAGAGCGCGACCGGTTGATCAATGCGGAGGCAACCCTAAAGAAACGGGTCGTCGGGCAGGATCACGCCGTGAAAATCGTCCTCGACGCCGTATTCGAATCGCGTTCGGGCCTGAACAAGAAAGGACAACCAATGGGCTCCTTCTTCTTCCTTGGACCGACCGGAACCGGTAAGACCGAATTGTCGAAAGCGCTGGCCGCTTTCCTGTTCGAAGACGAATCGGCGCTCATCCGCTTCGATATGTCGGAATTTAAGGAAGAGCATTCCGTGGCCTTGCTTTATGGAGCACCTCCGGGTTACGTCGGCTATGAAGAAGGTGGTTTACTGGTGAACAAGATCCGCCAAAAACCCTACTCGGTCGTCCTGTTCGACGAGATCGAAAAGGCACACAAGTCGGTATTCGACCTGTTCCTGCAAATACTCGACGAGGGAAAGCTTCACGACCGTCTTGGACGTGTGGGCGATTTCTCAAACGCATTGATCCTCTTCACTTCCAATATTGGTAGCCAGTTCATCGTCGACTCGTTCAACAAGGGAGCGATTCCCCAGAACAACGACCTGATGGAGATCATGCAAAACTATTTCAGGCCAGAGTTCCTCGGCCGATTGACGGAGATCGTCCCCTTCTCACCGATTACGGAAGAGACCGTGACACGAATCTTCGACATCCACCTGAAAGGATTGCTCAAGCTATTGGAAGAGCAAGAGATCAAACTCGAAATCAGTCCGGAAGTCAAGCGGCAAATTGCCATGATGGGTTACAATCCTCAATACGGCGCACGTCCCGTCATCGGCATTATCCGGAAAGAGCTTCGCCATCCGTTATCGAAACTGATCATCTCCGGCAAGATCAAGTCGGGCGATACGGTCGAGGTCCAGATGAAGGAAGGCGCACCTGAATTTGTGGTAAAGTAGCATTATACGTGTGAACACATAAAACAAGAATAGTAAAATAGAACCATTAAAAAAGAAGACTGAATTATGGCAATGAAAGAGAATTTCATCTCGATGGCTCCAGATGAAGAATCCAACGCGAAAGTCACCCCGATTGATAATAACAAAACGCTGATGATTGACCAATACACATCAAACGTTGAACCTGGAAACCCTGAATTCGTTGAAGATATCCGGACGATAAATGACGCGTTCGCTCACTTCAAACCCTCAGTTGAGGTCGATTTCGTCGACGAGGAAGGCGGATCAGTCAATGAGGTTCTTCACTTCAGCGAGCTTCGTGACTTCGAGGCGCAAGGCGGTAAAGGCCGATTGGTAGAGAACAGCCAATTCCTTTCTGGCGTCAAGAAAAAAATCGACACCAACACGAAGATCAGGAAGAGCATTGAGCAAAACCGTAAGCTCAGGGATATCCTGAAAGACAAATCAGCAAAAGAGGAACTGAAAGAGATGTTGCGAGCTATGCTCGAGGAGCTTGAGAATAATAAATAACCACACGAATAAATATTTAATCATTATGGCAGAAACAGAATTACAAAAAAGCAACATAGCGTCACAAGCCGCTTCCGGCGCAAGCGAGGCGCAACCCAAACAACCGTCAAAAGACATATCACAGTTGTTATCGGCCTTTGGTGGTTTCAATGCTGTTCGTGGCTTCATGCCTGACGCGGACAACCTGAATCCCGCACGTAAGGCTGCCAAAGCGGTCTTCTTGTCAGACAAGCGTTTCAAGGATAAACGGGAAAACTTGATTAACGATATCAAGGGCTGGCTCGAGATCCTGGACGAGGATCATGAGAGCGCTACCGAGTTTGCCGACGCATGCAAGGAAAAAGAAGAGAAATACACGAAGGTACTGAGCCAAGGCATCACTGATGCGCTTTATGCCACAGCCAATCTGGAACGCTCATATCGGGCCCTTGACTGCTTCTTCAAGAACGCCAATACGGATAAAGTGAAAAACCTGCGCTTGATCAACGTCTACAAGGACGATATCGCGGACAGCGACTCTGGTTTCGCGCACGAGGTAGAGGTTTTGTTACGGAATGGTTTCGATCGCTTGAGCCTGAAGGACTGCTACAGCTTATTGGTTGTCCCTGGCAATGTTTTCCAAGACAAGCCTACACTGCTGCAATGGGCTAAGATCGCTTTTAAATATAAGGTCATGCTGATCACCGACCATGCGGACGAATATTCATTCGACGATCTATTCTCTAACACGGAATGGTATCACGACAGCGATATCGAATTGCAGAACGTGATCATGACCGCCAACTGGCTCGTCGGCCGCGACTCCGAGAAAATGTCGGAAGACGAGAAAGATAGCCCCGCATTCTATGTTTATGGATCAGGAGCGTTGGCCGGTAAGTTATACGACGAGAGCGCAAACATGGCCCAAGGCGCCGGCGGTAAGAAATACGGTACGTTGGATGGCGTCAAAGGTGTCAAGCTCGATCTCCTGAAATCCGAGATCGCCGCTTTGATGGACAACCAAGTAATCCCAATGGTTTATTCCGAGGGACGGGTTATGGCCTTCAACAATACCACGCTCTACAATGGAGACAACACCGCCATGAAGGAGTATCCGATCGTTCGTGTATTCGACTGGGTCAAGAAAGTCCTGATGAACTATGTGCATGAGGTAGCCCTCGAAAACTGGGATCCTTATAATTCGCCCAAGAACCTGAAAGCGAAAATCCAAGCCTTCTTGAACGACTATAAGGGTTACGGTAACCTGTTCCAAAACTATGAGATCAAGGAGCCGACACAAGACCCGGTTACGAAACGTATCACTTGCGACATCAGCCTGACGCCGTTCTACTCGGCAAAGAACTTTATCATCAAGGTTTCGGCTGACAAAAAAGACAAAGATGCCCAGATGGCATAACATATTAACTAGAATTACTAATTTTTTAAACGTACAATTATGGCAAAGACACCAGTAAAATTAGAAGTTGATGGCTATAAGGAACGGGAAGTCATGATGGTTAAATATGAGTTTGACCAAGCGACCGATGTAGAGGGACAAATGTCTGGTATTCCACGCGGAGGTAAAATCAATATTCGTGTTAAAGCCCTGAATGATGGTACTCCTGACCTGTTGGCATGGATGGTAGAGCGTAACTTGCCGAAGAATGGTGTAATCACTTTCCTCGAGACAAAGACCGGAAAAAATATGAAGACGATTAAGTTCACGAATGGTTATTGTGTCAATTTCGAGGAGAAATGGGAAGATAAGAAAGGCCATTTCGAGGAGATCGAGATCACATGCCAAAAGATCGAATTCGAATCTGTCGTTTTTGAGAACGATTGGGCTTAAGCCTTAAGCAAAACGTAATGTCTAATTTTAAACAATTGAAAACCTATGGCAGAAAATATCACACCGGTACAATTATCGGTAAAAGATTTCGAGACTCGTGAGGTCATGATGATTGACTACGCGTTTTCACAGACAACGGATCGTGAAGGCCAAATCTCCGGTATTCCTAGAGGTGGACGTATCGATATCCGCGTCAAGGCAATGAACGACGGTAACAACCAATTGCTGCAATGGATGCTTTCTCCGAATGATCCACGCGATATCAAGATCACCTTCTACAATACCATCGACGGCTCAACCATGAAGGAGTTGGAAGGTACTGGATGCTATTGCGTGCATTATCTGGAAAAATGGGAAGATGGCGAGGAGCACTTCGAGCAACTGCAGATCGTTTGCCAGGAGCTGAAGAATGGTCCGGTTGACTTCCAGAATCCTTGGAAATAAAAAATGGTACCGCACAGACAAGCGGTTTCATGCCCATTGTTCCCCGGCAGGCTTTCTGTCTGCCGGGGAAATGAATTCTATAAACCAAACGTAAAAAAGATATCGTTATGTCCTTATTCGCGAACTTATATATTGGGGATAACGCCTCTGGCAATTATACGAAAACGTATCAGGTAGTCCAATGCCAGGTCAAGGTAGCGAGAAAATACGAAGCCTACATGCCCGATAGCGATCCGCGATGCGACCAAGTATACCTGTCTATCATCGCCCCAAGCAAAAATGACCTGGAGCTGTTTGAGTGGTATATCGACCAGACCTCGCTCTCCGGGAAGATCGTGATCGACCTGGCCAACCAATCGGCTAAATACGACATAACGGAGAGAACCTTCAAATTTGAGGATGCGAAATGCTTCTCAATCGCTGAGTCGTATGATATCAACGATACCAATCGCCATCAGCTCAAACTGGGGATCATGATGGAGAAACTGGAGATCGACGAGAAAACATTCCAATAAAAGCGAACCATCCAATTTAGGTCCTGTATGCGAAACATCTCAAATTATATCAAAGCAACCCTCTTTTTTAACGACTTCAGTGAAGTCACAGTCAAAAAAGAACAGGGTTTCACATTGCAACAATTCAATTACGAATGTTCCCGGAAGAGAAATAACATGGGAATGCCCTATGGCCCAACACAGACAACCGTTTTAAAGTTCCTGATCAAATCATTGCCGGACGGTTATCTGAAAGAGGTTTACAAACGACTGGATGAGAATACCGACTCAAGTTTCTCGATTGTTTTCAACGCCGCTTTCCGCTCCGACGAGTACGGGGAAACTGTACTGAGCGACTACGACAGCGCATTAGTGGCAACCGGATTCGTAATCGGTATTAACGAGGCTTATAGCGGAATGGACACCGGACTGATGATCACGAATGTGGAATTCCTGACAAAGAAAATCACTTATATCGGGAATGGGAACTACAAGGAAAATCTGTTTATCAACTTTTAAAACTATAAGGCTGGAATCATGGCAAACAATTATAAACTGACTTTCGTCGAGCTGTTTAAGCTGGGTACCAAAGATATCGTATTCACCTACAACCAGGAAAGCACTTCGACACAACAAGTCGGAATCAACAACAAGAATTGCGATCTGACACTGATGTCTTTCAGCTATTCAAAAGCGATGTACCTACCCGGGGAATTACTGATAACACTAAAGCTAAAGAGCATAAACGGCTCGCTCTCTTTCTCCGACATTGAAGCGGCGCACAATCTTCTGATGAGCAAATATATCAACGTAGAGTTTCAAGACAGCTTGACGGACAGCGAAACATTCTCTATAACCGAATTATTCCGCGTCTTCGACGTACAGGTCGAGAAGAGAATGGCATCCGGCGATACACTTTCCGTAGTAGTCAAGGCTTTCGACCCGCTTAAACACTTGACCTTGGACAAATTCTGCTCGGCTTATACTTGCAAGAAGCTGATAAAAGACGTAATCATGAACGAGAAGGTTTGGCCGGTCATGGCTCCCGTCAACATCAAGGACGAACTCACCAACGCCAAAACCGCAATGGAAGAAATCAACAAATTAAAATATGAACTTCAGACGCAGGACAAAGCGCAGGCTAAAGAGACGAAAAAGAGAATCAAGGAGAAAGAAGAAAAATCCTTCATCGTTACCAATACCTCTTTCCTGACCTATTCTGACAATAAAAACAAGACTTACACGGAGTTCATACAGCCTTACCTGGTGCAATACAATGAGAGCTTCCTGGATTTCATTGTCCGCGTCACCAACAGATGCGGCGAATTCTTCTATTTCGAGAACGGAAAGATACATATCGGCTGGAAAGAGACAGAACCAATAACCATCAGGAAATTCGACTCGGTAACGTTCCCAAAAGAAGTCAGTACGGCATGGGCGGAAAACTCTATCGCCGACATACATAACGACTATACCCTGAAAGAAAACAAGAATTTGAAAAATACCGAAGCTCCCGACCAATTTCGTGACTTCGAGCTTGCCTCGGACGAGAACTTGAGGTCAATCCCCGAGAAAGGCCAATACACCAGCTGGAAAGATTTCGCCCTTTTCCCGGGATGCTTCTTAGTGAGCCTAGTTTCCGACGCCCTCTGTTCGCAGAACCTGGCGGACATTATAGCGGACCTTGGAATATCGACGGCGGCGAAAATGTCGAACAGCGTAATGTTGTCCAAGCAGGCCAACGACGGATATGAGACCCAGAATTTCGGGGGGGAATACAAGGAGGAAAGAACAAATGACAAGGAGATTTTCCCTTTCAGCACAAGCGACACAAACAAAAGTGTTGATTTTCCAATAGCCTACAGCCTGGAGTATTACACCAAAATCAGAAATGAGGTGGCGAAAGCGGAACGCTCACGGATAAAAGTCGGACTGGGCGATAATTTCTACCCCGTCTCATTGGGCAGCATGATAAAGTTCGAAGGGGATTCGCAGCTATACATCGTGGTCAGTATTGAGAGCCGGATCGGAGGAAACCCCGGAGAAGACGGTTTCCCCTGCGGCGAGAATTTCGGGATAGAGATCATTCCTTATAAAGAAAAGAGCATTGCCTACCCCGTTTCCGCCCACGTAAGCCCGATACGCACCAGCAAAGCGCAAAGAGCAATAATCACCCACAACCAGGATCCCCTGAAACTGAACAGGGTGCGGGTGCGCTACCCTTGGCAAGGCAAGACGGATTCCAAGGACGAGCTGACATCGTCCGAAGACTCCACGCCGTGGATAAGCATAGCCCTCCCCATGGCTTCCAACGGCAGCGGATTCAACTTCCTTCCCGAGGTTGGCGACGAGGCGATTATCAACTACGAAAGCGGGAACATCGAAAGGCCTTACGTTGAAGGAATGGTCTATTCCGGCGGGCAAACCGTGCCCTGCGACTTCAAGCGTACCTCTGGCCGGGTGATTTCTTCGGTAAACGGCCATTCCATCATCTTTTCCGACCCAGGAAAGATGAACCCCGTCCATTCCTTATCCCCAGCTTTGAGCACGATCAGCACTTTCATCGGAACCCCTATTTTCAGCATAGACGACAGGAAAGCGGCGGGCGGAATTGAGCTTACGGACGAATACGGTTTCTATTCCATCTCTATGTCTTCGGACAAACGAGCCATCTCTGTTGATTCTCCCTTTGGAAAGGTTGATATCAACGCCTTCACTGGTATCACCATCAGTGCGCCTAACGGAAATATCAAAATCGCGGGAAAGAATATCGATATCATAGCGGGAAATAACCTGACAATAAGTTCCGGAAACAACATCAAAAACGATTTCTGGCCATTCGGTTCGCCCCTGAAAGATTTCTTAAAGGATATGGCAGGTACGGCTATCGGTAAACTCTCCCCGATAGATATGAAATTAATCCGCTGCGTTATGGAAACCTTCCTGCGCCCCATAGGAGGCACATTGCTCATCAAATCCTACAGATATATGCGGCTGGAAGCCGGCAAAGGCTCCGCTAATATTTTGGGAAGGGCGTTTACCGAGCAAAGATGGATAAAATCATCCTCTCTGATCGGAGCGATTACTCATCGCAGGACGAAAAAGACTTTCAAGGAAGAATTTACTGAAGAAATCAATAAAAACATTGATATAGATAAATTGAACAGGAAAATCCAGGAATTGTTTTATACCCATATGGAGAACCATCGTAATATTGAGGCTCTAAAAAACGGTTATGACCAACAGATTGCTTACTGGAATAGTTTGAGGATAGCGGAATATTTCAATGGGGCACCCGTTACTTCAGACGAAATAATAAACAACAATAAAAAACCTGACACGATAACAATCGCTGTTAACAGGGTGCCAAAGAAATTAAGAGCAACCTTTGAATCTGGGGCAGAGACAATAAATAAAAGCGCTTCCGATTTGTATGAAAAGGTGAAAAAATCGGACAAGGAAACCGTGTGGAAAGAGTTCCTGAAGGGATGCGATAAGGAAACAGCGAAAATATTTAAAGACCAATATGTCAAAATCAAGGTCGGTGAATTCATATCACCCGCCTATTTCCTGGATCATGGAATTTACCGAGCATACAACGATGCCCTTACAAGTGATATCGGCCTAAAAAGGAAAATAATCCAGAAAGCGTTCGAAATTCTTGCAAAAGAGCATAACAGCAAGAATCCTTTCAAAATCCAATTGCCCGATATTGTCATTCTCAATCACTCAAGCGA
>ERZ827150.5205-NODE-5205-length-10654-cov-15.582225_pt1 | contig 10654 bp, 12 predicted proteins | sample MGYA00519779_ERZ827150 | MGnify/ENA primary metagenome ERZ827150 (study PRJEB31778, sample SAMEA3449267) | human gut metagenome | biome: human gut; feature: human-associated habitat; material: faeces | place: United Kingdom | collected 2010/2012 ...
TTCTAGCTTGCCAAGACAAGAAAAAAGACGAGATCAAGCATTTAGTATCCGAATGGCAAGGAAAAGAGATACGATTTCCGAAAGACATGGTCTTTGCACGGTTTGCAACCGATACGGTAGACTTCACCCTGCCAAAATCCCCCCACAAGGTGCTGGTTTTCGTGGATTCCATAGGATGTACCAGTTGCAAACTCCAACTGCACCGATGGAAAGAACTGATTCAATACACCGACTCCATTACCCAAGGAACGGTTCCATTCCTGTTTTTCTTCCAGTCCGATGATAAGAAAGAAATACGGTATATATTGAAAAAAGACAATTTCGACAAACCTATCTGTCTGGATCAATCCGACAAGCTGAACGAACTGAATCATTTCCCGGCCGACGGGAGATTTCAAACCTTTCTATTGGATAAGGACAATAAGGTCGTAGTGATAGGAAATCCTATCCACAACCCGAATATCCGGGAGCTATACCTAAAAGAGATCACCGGAAAACAACCCGCTTCACAAATACAGACCACCGTGAAAGTGGAAGAGGCATCCATACAGCTAGGAACTATCCAAATGGGAGAAAGCAAAGAAGCTGTTTTCCGATTAACAAACACAGGAAACAACCCGTTAGTCATACTAGACGCGGCTACAACCTGCGGCTGTGCCCGCCCATCTTTCGACAAACATCCCGCCAAGCCGGGAGAGATCCTTCAAGTAAGAGTCATCATGACACCGAAAGACAAAGGAGTCTTTGACGAGACGATTACCGTGAAATGCAATACGAATCAACTGATAAAATTAAACATTCGGGGGATGGCTCAATAAATAAAAAAGAAGGGAGAGCTTGCCGGATATATTGGAACGATCACAAGCAAGCCTCCCACCCCACTTTTACTCATGAAGCAGAAAGGAGGTGACACAAAAGTAGTAAATTAAATTGAAAGAGGAATTCGAGAATATCCTTATCTTGCAGAAGAATAGTAAGCAAGAGATTAAATTCTCAAAAACATAAACTATAAAAAAGAAATATCATGAGAAAAAAGATTTTAGGAATAGCCGTAATGGCAGTCGTAGCAGTAGCTGCGGCATGGAACATCAACCAGAGTGAAAACGAGATTAAACTCTCTGATTTAGCGCTTGACAATGTGGAGGCATTGGCTAGTGGGGAAGGTGGAAGCGGATATTGCAGTTACTCTGGGGGAGGATGTATTATCAAATATTCCGATGGGACATCCACTTACATACCGGGACGTTGGAACTAAAATTTAATCAAAGGAGGGTGTGCCAAAACGAAAAAAATCACAATGGAATACAGTCGGTAAATCAATGGAATGCAGATGTTTTCTCATTGATTTTTAATTTGTATTTCATAGACTCTAGGTATCTTGAGCAAGAAGAAAATGTGTTCAATCCCTTAATTTGGCATGCCCTCCTTAAAAAATCAGTATCATGAAGAAATACATTATCTTACATCTTTCACTCATCCTATTAGGATTCATCGCTTGTACCGATGATCAAAAACAAGATGACAAAAACATAACTTTCCAGAGAAGTGATTTCAAAGTCCGAAAATCACTATCCGGAAAAACTATTGAATTTGACAGTCTTATTTTACGACCTTCACAAATCCAATTATTCGACTCCTTCCTAGTTACTTGCAATCAAGGGGCGGAAAAACAATTCCACATCTTCAACCTCAATACGGCACATAAGGAAGGAGAATGTATCCCTGTAGGACAAGGGCCTAAAGAGATGATGACACCATGTTTCGTCAATCGGAACGATTCCGTAGTCATTTTTGATATGATGACCTCTACGATTTTCACTTACTCTATCCCGGAATTTACCAGTGGAAAAGAACCGGAATACGCCAGCCGTATCTCCCTAGATACAAAACCGCTATGGAGCAATATTCGAAGCTTGGGCAACGGGTTCTTAGGCGTATCCTATCAAGAGACGAGTCCTGGATTCCTTTTTGATCAAACAGGTAAGAAAACGATGGATTTCGGTACTTATCCTAAAACTGAGCAGGAGTATACTCCTGCCGAATTAATCAATGCGTTTCGGGCAGACCTAACCACCAACCGAAAAGAGAAGGTTGCAATCACTCACTACTTCACTGATTTAATTTGCATCTATAACGTGAACGGGACCTTGGAAAAACAATTACGGGGACCGGATCATTTCGCATCTGTTTTCAAAGAATTTAGGGATGGAGACATTATCGGAAGTAAAGCGAGCCCGCAAACTTATAGAGACGCTTTTTATAGTCCTGTAAACGTGGGGAATAGTTTATTTGTTCTTTATAATGGAAAAATGGTGACAGAGCCTAATTACAATATATTATGCAAAGAATTATTTGTAATCGGATGGGACGGTAGCCTTGAATGCCATTACACATTAGACCAAGGAGTCTCCTCCATCGCTGTAGACAATCAAAAACGGAAGATCTATGGTATCAGTGATGATCCGGAATATCATATCGTAGTGTTCGACTATTGATGACTGATATCCAAAGAATTTGGATTTAGGAAATGAGGCATAAACATAAAAGAATGGGAATAGAAAAACGTATATACAAAACAAATATAAATCAGATGTTACGATATCTGACACTTATATTTTATGGGGTATTTGGTATTGGTTGCATATACGCATTCTTCCTCATCTTCTGTTTCAGCACGTTCAAAATCCCTTCCGATTCCATGGAGCCTCAACTCCAAACCGGAGATCAAGTATTAGTAAACAAATGGATAGCCGGACCTAGGCTATTCAATATTTTCGCATCTATGAAAGGGAAGCGGGTAGATATATACAGAGTACCCGGAGTCGGGCAAATCAAACGGAATGATATTCTCGTATTCAACTACCCGCATCCCTATTCATGGGAGCGGATCGAAATGCACATCATGCAATATTATATCAAACGCTGCCTCGGGTTACCGGGAGACTCCATCCGGATCGAACAGGGATTCTACCGAAACAACCATACAAAAGAGCCTTTGGGGAATGTGGAAAGTCAAGCGAACCTATCCAGACAAAAAGCGGATCGGATGCCGGACGGTGTCTACCGTTGTTTCCCTTTTGATTCTACATTCAATTGGAATGTTCATGATTTCGGTCCTTTGTATATCCCCCGAAAAGGGGATAGAATTACCGTGAATCAAACAAATTATAAGCTATACAAACAAATGATCGAGTGGGAATCAAAAGATTCCCTATCGTGGAAAGATAGTAAAGTTTATATAGGAGACAAACAGGTAAGACAATACCGGTTCCAAAGCAACTATTACTTCGTGGCCGGAGATAAGACAGAAAACTCTAGAGATTCCCGTTATCTCGGACTTATACCGGAGGAATTTATCGTAGGGGTAGCTTGGAAAGTGTGGAAATCCGTTGACCCTTACACGGGGGAATACAGAAAGGGACGTTTTTGGAAAAATATTCGAAACAATTGAAGAATTATGAATAAGCTTATTTTATATGTATGCGCTTGGATCTGTCTGCACTCTTGCGGTTTCTCAAAAAGCCAAGAAGAAAGTATGTTGGAATATGCGTTGTCGCAAGCCGGCGATAACAGGAAAGAGTTGGAATATGTCATCAAATACTATGAAGGGGATTCATTAAAAAGAGAGGCCGCCCGCTTTTTGATACGCAATATGGTCTATCATTTCGGATATGAGAAGCGAGAGAGGGTATCAGACATCACCACCCTATCCTCGGACTATCTAATCCGTAATATCGAGCTGGCGTTTCAGGCGTGGCCCAAGCCCTGGAATAAATCGGTAAGTTTCGAGAATTTTTGCAGGTATATACTTCCCTACCGGGGGTTATACGAACAGCCCTCCGGTTTACGTGAGGAGCTGATGCGGACGTACCTCCCTTTGCTGGATAGTTCGCATATTGATAACACGTACGATGCGGCCGTGAGGTTACAAAAGATACTACGAACCCGAGTCACCTATCAAACGGAGATACCCATCCACTATCCAACCGCAGAGGAGATCCACCGGACAGGGGTTGGACGTTGTGATGGGGTAGTCTTGTATGGTATCCAGCTGATGCGTGCGGCCGGTATTCCCACTGTAGCAGAACATACGATCTGGACTCGTAGGAACGGGGAACATTATTGGTGCGCATTCTTAAACGAGGATGGGCGATTCCTACCTTTCGCTCCGGAGTACGAAGGCCCGGATTCCTTGATCTACAACCTAACCAAGCCGTTCTTGACCCCGGCCAAGGTTTACAGATACGGATTCGCCCCCTTACATCCGGTAACGACCGAGTCGACCGATGAATACCGTACGTTCTTAAAAAATCCGTTATTGACCGCTGTCACGGAGCAATACCTACCACCTGTCGCAGATATCCATACGACTTGCGACCTCCCGGTGAGATCAAAAAGAGCACCTATTTACCTCTGTACCTATAATCATGGTAACTGGAGGCCTTTCGCCATGAGCGAACGGATCGGCAACCGCTGTACCTTCCCGAAGATCGTAGGCGATGATGTGTTTATCATCGCCGAATATGACAAAGAGGCTTATGGCTCACTACGCTTCATCACATCCCCTTTCCATGTGAGCAATACGGGGATCATCACGAAAATTAAGCCCGATCCGGCCCGAACCGATTCCATCTTTATCGCCTCGGACAACCCGTATCAACAGCAAGTGCCGTATACACTCGCTTATTGGGAACAGGAACAGCAGTGTTTTAAAAACGGATATTTCCCGACAGACACGATACCCGGTGGCATCCTCATTCGCAAGATACCTAAAGGGAGCCTGTTGAAAGCGATGATCTCGCGACCGGAAAAGGCTGCGGAAGATCGTATCTTTTTGGTGGAAAACGATACGGTAAAAAGATATTAACCATGAAAGAGCTGTTGAAACTCGGCGTATATACCCTACTCGGGACACTTTTGCTAAGCGCCCCTTTCGCAGGATTGGGAATGCTATCCACACACTTGGTGACAGAGAAAACCTTTTGGATTCAACTAATCGCCCTGTTCTTATCCGCCGTGTCCCTACAAGGTTTGTGGTTGAATCCAAGCAAGGGGCTGTGCCCATGGACTTACGTGGATATCCTCCCCCTTTCCCTCTTGGGGCTTATCCTCCTCTCTTATCCCTACTCCATACACCCGGAGCCGGAAAAGCTCCTGATCCGCGTTTCCGACACCGGCTGCGGCATCCCGGAGGAGTATCAGCGCAGTATCTTCCAGCCCTTCTTCCGGGTGGACAAATCCCGCAGCCGCGAGTACGGCGGCGCGGGACTGGGACTTTCTCTGGTGTGGGAGATCGCCGATCTCCACGGCGGCTCCGTTTGGGTGGAGGAAAGCTCGGACAAGGGCACGACCATCGCGGTGGAGCTGCCGGCAGGGGCGGAAAAGACGGCGCAGGCGATGGCAAGCCGTTGCTTTTGTCCGCCGGACAGGGTGGACGGGTGCGCATCCCTGTACTCGTAAAGGCCAAATTCTTTCAGCAGATGTATTGCACGGTCTTTGCTTTCTTCCGTCAATTCGGTATTCAGCAGCAGTTCCTCCGCCACACTCGCCGTAAAAAACTGCGTTGACGTGTCATTGCCGCAGTAGCTGCTATGCGGCAAGCAATGCAGATTAACATTAGCGCAACTGCCTATAAAATAAGCATAATTCCGCACAAATCACTTGAAAACGAATATTTCTTCAATCGGTGCTTCAACAACTCTTGAAATATCAATCGCCAGTTTAAGTGAGGGATTGTATTGTGCCTTTTCCAGCCGCATAATTGTTTCTCGCCGCACGCCTACCTGTGCCGCTAACTGCTCTTGTGTCAAATCCTTTAATAGCCTGTACTTTTTTAATCTACATTCAAAATCCGGCACGCTTATTCCTCGCTTTCATCAAACTGTTCATCGTTATCATAATGATATAGCAGATATTCGCTAAGGAATATTTCAAGTGCTATGGAGAGAGCTATAACAATAACAAGAGCAATTAAGGTATATTCAAGGTTATCCATGAGCTTTCCCTGTCCCAAAATGAGTATTGCAAGAAAAATAATGGACAGAGAAGTTGTGTTCGCTACACTTTGCGCTTTCATTTTGTTTTCTTTGTATCGTTCATCTATAAGAGTATTTGACATTTTTCCCTCATAGAAAAATCCGAAAAAGCCGAAAAACAGGAAAAACACAAAAGGAAAAATTGTCTTGTCAACGCTGTAAGTCCAAAATCCCAAAAATCCGGCAAATCCTAATAAACCTAAAAAACCCAGTTTGGGATTTATTGTTCTGGTGGATTGCAAGGTTAATTCCCTACGCCTGTTTGTTTTAATAGATTCCAAAAACAACACAACAATATTCACAATATACAAGGTAAGAAGTACGCCGGAAATAATCATAGGCAGGTCTTGCACTCTGAAAACATATTCAGATAAATCCATAGGCACAATAAACCTTGAATTGTTAAATGCTATCGTGTACCATGAAGATATTGCTACCAGCAGAGCGCATATCACGCCCAGGCAAATTGTGAGTTTCGTTCTTTTTTTCATAATGGTGTCCTCTGATGAGATGTATTTGTCGCTTGTCGAGATAAATATATCACTTCAAAGGCTGGCTGTCAATAGGAAAGATACAAATACATCACTTTCCCCAAAATGCTTAGAAAGACAAAAGCTGATATAGGAAAATCCCCACATCAGCTTTTCGTATTGGTCTGTGTTTCGGAAATAGTGGCTGCTGTCTATCAAATTATCATTTGTTACTTTACCTCACATGAGCATTGGCACCGGGGTTGCCGTTGCCGTAGCCTTCCAGCAGGTTGATAGCTCCCCAGATGCCGAGACCGGCACCCAGTGCGATGACGAGGGTCTGAAGAACGGTTACTGCGCTGTTGAAAAATGCCATAAATGTGTACCTCCTTGTACGTTGCGCCCTTATGGGCTGATGAATAGTGATTTTCCATCTGCATGTGCACCTGCAAATGGGCAAACATATAGCCAGATTTCCAATCCCAATCAGAAACCTGGCTATGTAAAGAGGCGGCAGCTCGCCGCCCCTTCTTATTCTGTTGCCAACAGCACACCTATGACATCTTCATCACCGGAACGAACTTACTTGGCATGATCTGCATCAACCACTTCGTACTTATCACCGGGCTTGAGTTTCAGCCGATGGTCAAGAAACGCCTCGATGCTGAACGTGTTTTTCTTATCAGCACCGGCAGTGAGCTTGTAGTTCGGATGCTGGGTCAGATCATATTTATCTGACTTGAACGGTCTCACACCGCGCAGCTGCAAAATGCACTTACCGCCATCCAACACAGACAGTTCATCCACCGAGGCCAGGTCATGCCCGACTTTTTGGTAATTGGTGCCGTAGGATGGGCTATTACCTCTGGTATCGGAAGTGTTGTACAGATCAATCGTTTCTTTCCCCAGTGCCTGATTCAGCTCTTTCAGCGTAGTCGGCTCCGAACCGCCAAGAAAAATACGGGAATCCATATTGCCGATGATGGTATCGGCATTGTCCTTGTAGATTGCCTTCAACTGGCTCTGTGCCTGAAGCACCAGACACGCCGAGATTTCTCTTGATCGGATGGTGGCTACCAGCTTTTCCAGATTCGGAATCTGACCAATGTTCGCACACTCATCAATCAGGCAGCGCACATGCACCGGCAGTCTGCCGCCGTAAACATCATCCGCTTTTTCGCACAGCAGGTTAAACAGCTGTGTGTAAATCATGGAAATCAGGAAATTAAAAGTCGGGTCTGTATCGCTCATAATGAGGAACAGAGCCGTTTTCTTATCTCCCACCGTATCCAGCGACAGCTCATCGTACATAGTGATATCACGGACTTCCTCAATATCGAAGGGAGCAAGACGTGCGCCGCAGCTCACCAGAATCGACTTTAAGGTCTTGCCCGCCGCCAGCTTGAACTTGGCATATTGACGGACAGCAAAGTGGTTCGGCTTCTTCTTTTTCAGTGCTTCAAACATCTGATCCACTGGATTCTGAAAGGTTTCATCATCCTCGCGCACTTCCATCGCATTCAGGAATTCAATCAGCGTTGCAAAGTTCTGCTCTTCCAGCGGTGCCTCATAGTGGATATAACCAATCAAAGCACAATACAGCAAGGTCTCTGCCTTCGTCCAGAATTCGTCACCGGCCTTGCCGTCCCCTTTGGTGTTGGCAATGAGGGTTGTGGTCAGCTTCAAAATATCCTTTTCGCTGTGAATATACGCGAAGGGATTATAATGCATCGACTTTCTGAAATTGATAGTATTGAAAATCCGGATACTGTATCCGTTCTTCAAAAGGGCTTGGCCGCAGTCGATTACGATATCGCCTTTCGGGTCAGTGACCACATAGGAACTGTGGCATTGTAAAAGATTGGGTTTAAGCCAAAACCGGGTCTTGCCGCTGCCGGAGCCGCCCACCACCAGCACGTTTTTGTTTCGGGCATTTGCCGGATTCTTCGGGCGGTTGCCCATCATCAGCCGCTCCGTCCGGGTCAGAATCACATTGTTTGCAAACACTGGATCTTCAAACGGTTCGATGTCTTTCTGCGTACCCCAACGAGCAGAGCCATACTCCATGCCATGGCGATATTTCTTGGCATTTTTGCCTTTCAGGTACACAGCAAGCCGCAAACCCGCTCCGCAGCACACACCAATCAGCAAATCCATCGGATGCAGACTTGGCATCGGGTTGGAAAATGCTGCACCCAGGGCAGAAAGAAAGCCGAGGAGCTTTTCAGACATGTCTGCGCCCTCGGCAATTCTCCACGCTTCTCCCAGATTGGTACATACAAGACCGGCAATGAAGTACGGTAGGTTCAGGAGCAGCTGCTTCTTTGTCTTATTACTCATAGATCACGCTCCTGACTTTTGTGGCGAACCTTATCCGGAAGAATTGCAGCAACCAGCTCTTTGAGCTTGTTAAGCTGCTCCAGAACACTCGGTTTTTCCTTTGCTTTCAGCTTTCGGTTGGTGAATTCCTCAAAAGCGGAAGTCAGTGCATCCGCATCTTTCGCCTTAAAGAACACCGTGTACTTGGGTGGAATCATATTTTGGTCTTTCGTAATGGCATAATCCACACCATATTTCCGCGCCACCTGTTCAAAGCCTTTCAAATCCGTTTTCTCAATGGGGATACTGCTGACGCCCTGATTCTGACCGATCAGTTCTTTGATGCTCTGCTTTCCAACCGGCAGCTGCGCTGTTTTCTGAGCCACCTTTGCCTGATGGTGCCGTTTCCACGCATTATAGCCATTCACGATGGTGCGAAAGGTCAATTTCGTGGTGCTGATTGCCAGATTGACGGTACGATTTTCAACTTCTTCCTGCATGAATCTCCGCCTCCTTCCTTACAAACTATCCCGGTCCGGTGCAGGTTTGCTCTTTTCTTGGGGCTTTGCAGCTTTTTCCTCCATCTTCTTCACCATGTCATCCGGAACCGGAATCGCCATGATGCTGCGACCCATACGAACGAACATCTGGGGCTGATGGAACTGTTCCTCAAATTTCTGCATCTGCTCCGAAGTCAGAGAACCAAAGTCATCCTCTGTCAGCCCTACCACCAGAAAATCACCGGCATAAATGTCCTGCATATCCCCGTCTTCGGTGTAAATCGCACGGTTCAGCGGCAGACCATTGATTTTGCCGGATTCATTCAGAATAATGGCCACTTCATCCTCAAATGGATAGGTGACTTCAATATCGCCGCCGACCATGGCCTGCAAATCTTCCAGCTCCGTGCCAACACTGATTTTCTTCGGATAGGCATTGGGCTGTACCAGCAGCACATCCATTGTCCTGGTCTCTGCCAATTCATGTTCTCCAACGGTCTTGAAATCCACACCGGTGAAATCGCCGGAATCCAGAACATAGTCCTGATTGTTCCACGCCTGCGTCACCATGCGTTCCGCATCTTCCTGTGAGGCAGCTTCCACGGAAACCTTTCTCTGGAGAGTCTCTGTAATCTCCACATCAAATTTCTTCATAGGCACCTCCTTAGATCAGGCGCAGTGCCGGAACCAACTCGCCGCCAATGGAAACCACCGTCAGGTTCTCGTTCACATAGTCGATGGTGCGTTCCAGCGTAAACAGATTGATGCTGCATTCGTTGCCGTTCTGGTCGATTTCCGAAACCTCCGCAGCTCCCAACAGATAGCGGGTTCTGTCAGTCTCGATCACATCGCTCTTATCATAATGGAGAAGCAGTTCCCCATCTGCCACCAGATCAGCCTCCATCTCATCGTAAACATCCTCAAAGATGTCTCGACTGCCAGCCTCGGTCAGAAGTTCGCCGCCAGCCCCCGGCAGGATCACCATCACAATGCGTTCCTTCGGGTGATCTTCACGGATTGCCTCCAGCATCACCCAGTTATGAAGCATCGCAATGGACTTCTCAAACATGGGATCATCCATCGGATTCGGCTGCGATGCACCGTTCGGGCAATTCTTGCAGTCCATGCTGCACACTGCGTTGTTCTGATTCTTCTTAAAGTTCATCATCATAATAATCTCCTTCTTATCGTTCCATGTCTCGTTGTTTACTTCGCTGCCACTTTTCCAGCAACCGGATAATCGTGTCCTGCATCTGCTTCGGTGTATAGGATTTTGGGAAATACTTCCGAAGAACCTCGTTTTTAATCGTCACATGGTCAAGCTCATCCT
>ERZ827150.5206-NODE-5206-length-10653-cov-4.988583_pt1 | contig 10653 bp, 9 predicted proteins | sample MGYA00519779_ERZ827150 | MGnify/ENA primary metagenome ERZ827150 (study PRJEB31778, sample SAMEA3449267) | human gut metagenome | biome: human gut; feature: human-associated habitat; material: faeces | place: United Kingdom | collected 2010/2012 ...
TCCGCTGGATGTCTCCCGTCGAGGTCACTGTCCAATATGTTTGACAAACCTACAAGTTATTTTCTCACCATGACAATTTGCTGTTGACAAGGGAAAATGGCCTGGTGTATAATGAAAATAGTTCATCAGAGAGAAATTTTTTTAGAAAGCTATTGTTATTTATTGACCGTGACAAAAGAGGTGGAAGAATGAAATTGCAGGACCTTGCGAGTGTTCGTAGCGGCCTGGTCTTGTCGAGAAAGCAGGCCAAAGAGGCAAGTGAGTATCGATATCCCTTGATTAATCTGCGGTGTATCCAGCAGGAAGGGACAATTCAATTGAAAGAGGCCGATATCTATGAAGCAAAAGAACCGCTGAAAGAAGAATACCTCTCACAAAGCGGAGATATCATTGTCCGCCTTACAGCTCCCTATACAGCAGTTCTGATTGATGAAACTACATCTGGAATGGTGGTTTCCTCAAACTTTGTAGTGATTCGAGTTGAAGATAAGAGCCTGTTGCCAGAGTATCTTTTTTGGTTGCTGAATACAGAAAAGATAAAACGAAAAATTTATGAGAATGCAACCAGTAATATGCTTGGCGCAGTTAACGCAAGATTTTTAGCTGACTTTGAATTGGTCCTTCTTTCCGTGGATGATCAGCGTAAAATCTCCCAGTTCAATCTGCTGGCCAAAAGGGAACGCCAATTACTTAGGATGTTGGCGGAGGAAAAAGAAAAGTACTATGCTGGCGTACTGAATCAGGCGTACAAAAGAGCAAAGAAAGGGAAATGAAGATGACAAACAGAAAAGATATTGAACAGGTCCTGTGGAACGCCTGTGATAGTTTTCGCGGCAAGATCGACAGTTCCCGCTATAAAGACTACATCCTCTCCATGCTGTTCGTGAAGTACCTCAGCGATGTTTCTAAAGAGAGGCGCGAGGAGTACATCAAACAGTATGACGGGGATATGCGCCGAGTGGAACGGGCTATGAGCCGGGAACGCTTTGCAATGGACGAGCAGTCCACTTTCGACTATCTCTATGCCAACCGGAACGACGTTGAAATCGGCCAGAAAATCAATGTGGCACTGAACCACATCGAAGAACGCAACAGCGGAAAGCTGCGCAATGTATTCCGGGCTATCGATTTCAACTCCCAAGTGGATTTTGGTGAACCAAAAGAGAAGAACGCTACCCTGCGCAACTTGCTGGAGGATTTCAACGGTCTGGATCTGCGTCCCAGTCAGCTGGGTTCTGCCGATATCATCGGAGATGCCTACGAGTACATGATTGCTATGTTCGCCTCTGATGCCGGAAAAAAGGGTGGAGAGTTCTTTACCCCAAGCCAGGTCTCTGAACTGGTGGCCTCTCTGGTGCAGCCCAAGGAGAACGACCGAATCTACGATCCCACCTGCGGCAGCGGCGGCTTGTTGCTGAAAGCCTATAAGAAAGTACCCAGTGGCAAGGTGGCTATCTATGGCCAGGAGCTCAACGCTCAGACCTGGGCTCTCTGCACTATGAATATGTTCCTGCACGGTGTGGATGATGCCCGGATCTGGCAGGGAGATACTCTCTCTAATCCTCAGAATGTTGAGGATGATAATTTAATGAAGTTCCAGGTGGTAGTGGCAAATCCTCCCTTCAGTCTGGACAAGTGGGACAGCGGCTTCCTTTCGGAGGCTGAGGCAGACAAGAGGGGCAAGAAGAAAATGTCCGCCGAACTGGATCAGTACCACCGTTTCGATTGGGGCGTGCCTCCTACTTCCAAAGGTGATTATGCCTTTGTGCTGCATATGCTCTCCAGTTTGGATGCAGAAAACGGCCGAATGGCGGTGGTGCTGCCCCATGGTGTTCTGTTCCGTGGAGCCAGCGAGGGGAAAATCCGCCGTCAGTTGGTGGAAATGAATCTGCTGGATGCGGTCATCGGCCTTCCTGCCAACCTATTTTATGGAACCGGAATCCCTGCCTGTATCCTGGTATTTAAGAAGAACCGGACATGCCGGGATGTGCTGTTTATCGACGCCTCTGGGGACGGAAACTTTGAAAAGGGTAAGAACCAGAACATTCTGCGGGACAGTGACATTACCCGTATTGTCAATGCCTATCAAGCACGGCAGAACGAGGATAAATACAGTTATGTGGCCTCCTTCGACGAGATCAAGGAGAACGACTTCAACCTGAATATCCCACGGTATGTGGATACCTTTGAGGAAGAAGAACTGGTGGATATTGATGAGGTGCAGCGGAATATTGCCACCATCGAGGCGGAATTGACCGAGGTGCAGGCGCAGATGAAAGGCTATTTGAAGGAGCTGGGATTATGAGTAATGAGGTAGAGAACACTGGAAAAATCCTGATTTATCAAAATGAAAAGGGCGATACCAAGATTGATGTCTATTTTGAGGAAGACACGATCTGGATGACCCAGCGATCCATGGCAGAACTCTATCAGGTAACTCCGCAGAATATCACCACGCACATTAAGCACATATACGAGGACGGTGAATTGGAACAGAGGGCAACTTGTAAGAGTTACTTACAAGTTCAAATGGAAGGAACTCGTCAAATCCGCCGTGATACAAAGTTTTACAATCTCGACATGATTCTGGCCGTTGGTTACCGGGTGCGCAGCAATGTGGGGATACACTTCCGCCGCTGGGCCAGCGGTGTGCTGACCGAATATATGAAAAAAGGATTTGCACTTAACGATGAGCGACTGCGCAATCCTAGGGAATTTGGCGCTGACTACTTTGATGAATTACTGGAGCGTATTCGGGATATTCGTGCCAGTGAGAAACGGGTGTATCAGAAGGTCAAGGAGATATTCGCCCTCTCGGTCGACTACGACAGCAAAAGTCAGGTCGCTCAAAACTTCTTCAAATCGGTTCAGAACAAGTTGGAATATGCTGCCACGGGCCACACTGCGCCAGAGCTCATTGCCAATCGGGCCGATGCTTTCAAGGATAACATGGGACTCACTTCTTTTAAGGGAGTCAAAGTACGCCGGGGCGATGTGACGGTAGCGAAAAACTATATGACCCATGAGGAGATCAGCACGCTGAATCTCATTGTGAATATGTATCTGGACTATGCGGAGCTGCAGGCCAAAGGGCACAACCCTATGCACATGGCGGACTGGGAAAGCAAGTTGGGCGATTTTCTGCGTTTCAATGGTCGGGAAGTTTTGGAGAATTTCGGAACTGTGAAGCGAGAGGTTGCGGAAAAACTGGCGCTGGAGCAATATGAGCAGTACGATGCCAACCGCCGGGTGCTGGAAGCGTCGGACGATGTGGACGAGCTGACCGCGGATGTGAAGCGGCTGAAACCGTGAGAAATTGAACGAATTCACTCCGAATATCCCTTGGTATGTGGATACCTTTGAGGAAAAAGAACTTGTGGATATTGATGTGGTGCAGCAAAATATCGCCAATATTGAGGCCGAATTGGCCGAGATGCAGGCGCAGATGGAGAAGTATCTGGAGGAGATGGGATTATAATGTGGGGATTGGATCAGGCCATTGCAAATTCGGCAAGACAAGCCGAGGAGATCTCGAGGGCATTCGAAGAGCAGCGAAAAGCAGAGCGTCAGCATAGAGAAAGACTGGAGGAAGGGGTGACTTCCAGTATTGAACAGAAAAAACTCATTGAAGAACAGGTTGGTATACTATACGAGCAGAACAGGCTTCTTTCAGAAAATTATGATAAGTTGAAAGAAATGTATGATGCACAACTCCAAGCAACAGAAGAAGCAAAGAAAGATTTGCAACGGAGTCGGATTTTTAATGGCTGGATGATGGTCATTTCCATTGTTGCGATGCTTGCTGCTGTGGCCAGCCCCATTGTAACGGTTCTTGTCAGTTGATTGGAAGAAACTTGAAATAGCTGTAGCTCAAGAGATAGAAAAAGGAGATAGAGATATGAGCGTACTTAAGATTGCGGACTTTTACTACGGCGCTTTTCTTTCTGCGTTGCTGAATTATGGAAAAAAGAAGCCGTCATTGTTTGACAAGTCAGAAAGTAACGATTCCAGAAGAGTCTATCGTTTGACAACAGATAATAGTCCGAACGATTATATTATTTTTACCAAAGCGGTCATGGCTCAGAATAACAAGACGGAAAAGTTTGAGCATTGGATTTTCAATTTTGACGAAGACGAAGTTAAAACTTTGTCTGATCTCCACAAAGAATACGGCAATGTTAAATTGGCACTTATTTGCATCCAATCTGGCTTAAAGAATAGCGAACTTGCCTTGTTAGATTATAAAACTGCTATGGATTGTCTTGGTGTTGACATAGGCGTGAAGAGCCGTACCATCAACATTAAGTATTTCAGAAAATCTAAGAAAGGGGAAGGAGCAACCGGTCAAGGAAAAATTGGCTTGCGTGCATTTGGTTCTGGTCGAGTTGAAAAAATCGCAGATAAGGATAACACAATTATGATTCCTCGTGATGAACTGAAGAAACTATAAGAGGTGTTGAACATGACGTCAGAAATCAAACAGCGAATAGAGCAAATCCGCCGGGGAGAGGTGCCAGAAAGATATGTAAAAACCGCACTGGGGCTTGCTCCTACTGATTGGAAACGATACACCTTTGGAGATATCTATACCGAAAGAAAAGAGCCTGGGGATGAAAATCTACCGCTTTTGATGGTATCCATCCACTCTGGTGTATCAGATGGTGAAGTAGATGCGGCTGAACTTCCTAAGCAGGTAAAACGAATCGAGGATAAGTCCCAGTACAAGAAAGCTGTGTCCGGTGATCTGGTTTTCAATATGATGCGGGCATGGCAAGGAGCAATTGGGACTGTGCGCACGACAGGAATGGTAAGCCCGGCCTACATTGTTGCTGAGCCAAATGACAAGGCCTATCCGTTATTTATGGATTATTACTCAAGAACACCCCAGATGATAAATCAGATCGACCGACAGTCTTATGGTGTGACGGACTTTCGGAAACGACTGTATTGGGATTCCTTTGCACCGATTAGCTGCACACTTCCGCCCATTGAAGAGCAGCAAAAGATTGCCGCCATCCTCACCACCCAGGACAAAGTAATTGAACTGAAAGAAAAGCAACTTGCCGGAAAGCAGCGGCAGAAAAAGTATCTCATGCAGCAGCTTCTGACCGGTAAAAAGCGCTTGCCGGGGTTTTACGGGGCATGGAGCTTCCCAAAAGCAAAAGAACTATTTCAGAGCGTTTCTGATAAAGACCATAACGGTGATTTGGCTGTATTGTCTTCTACGCAAGACAGGGGTATTGTACCGAGGGATGAAGTGGATGTTGATATAAAATATGACGCTTGTTCCTTAGTGAACTACAAAAAAGTTTCCAAGGGTAATTTTGTAATCAGCCTCCGCTCATTCCAAGGTGGTATTGAGTATTCTACTTATACCGGGCTTGTTAGTCCTGCTTATACAGTTTTATCTTCCAGAAAGGAAATATCCGACGGATACTATAAGCAGTTTTTTAAAAGTACGGATTATATTAACCGATTGAATGTCGCAGTTTATGGAATTCGAGACGGGAAGCAGATCAGCTATGAGGACTTCGGCCGTCTTCGGATACCAAATCCACCTATTAAAGAACAGGACGCCATTGCTGAAGTCCTTTCTACCGCTGACCATGAAATTGACCTGCTCCAGCAGGACATTGAGCAAGAAAAACAAAAGAAAAAAGCCCTGATGCAGCTCTTGCTGACGGGCATTGTGAGGGTGAAGATATGAAAATTGATATGGCAATGACATTGGCGGATATTATTTCCTGTACGCTTTCTTTTGGAGCTTTAATAGCGGCACTTTACATTGGTGTTATTCAAAATAGAATTAATAGAAGGATGCTTTCAATTCAAGATGGCGTTGATATTTATCTGCGCACGAAATATTTGATGGATAAAGATGATCCGTCTAAAATGATTGCTGCACAGATAGAAATACGAAATATTAGTGCCACACCTCTATCCCTTGAAAGATATGTGTTTAATGGCGTAGAGCGAGTTATTTCACCCTATCGTCTGCCGCCTGCAGTACAATTCCCTGACGCATATTACTATATCAACTTACCATCCGTTAATCAAATGGATTATGCGTCATTTACACTGCATTTTGAAGATACTACTCAACGCAAATGGAGAGTTCCCGGACGGGCAGAATTCAAAAGTGGAACATGGGAACTTTCATGGGAAAAGCCTCAGAAAATATAAGGTGCACGAAAGGAGGCAACCATGGACAAATCCCTGTACTTAGAAAAGAATATCAGCCAGCAGCCGGCTATTGATCTGCTGCGGTCCATGGGCTATACCTACATATCCTCGGAGGACTGCGAGGCGCAGAGAGGCAGCCGATACCATGTGCTGCTGAAAGACATTCTCCGGGGACAGCTACGGAGACTCAACCGCTATACCTTTGCCGGTGCGGAAAACGAGTTCTCCGCCGCCAACATCGAGCGGGCTATGGAAGATCTGGACGAGCCTTTAACTGACGGCCTTGTTCGCTCCAGTGAAAAAATCTATGATGCCCTGTTGCTGGGCAAAAGCTATCCAGAGACTGTGGGAGAGGGCAAAACCCTCAGTTTCAACCTGAAATACATTGACTGGGAACATCCGGAGAACAATCTGTTCCATATTACCGAGGAGTTTGCAGTAGACAGTCGGGACAAGCTCCACAACGCCCGGCCGGATATCGTGCTGCTTATCAACGGTATTCCATTCGCTGTCATTGAGTGTAAAACGCCCCAGATCAGCGTAGAACAGGCCGTGGAGCAGAATATCCGCAACCAGCAAAAGGAGTATATCCCACAGCTCTACAAGTTTGCCCAGATTGTGATGGCGACCAATAAAAATGCCGTGAAGTATGCCACCACCGGAACGCCCAAAAAATTCTGGAATGTGTGGAAGGAACAGAACACCGCTTTTCTGGAAGGGGCACTGGCCCAGTATGTGACTGACCGCACGCCCACTGAGCAGGATCGGAATTTGATTTCTCTGTTCAGCAAAGAACGGGTTATAGAACTGATCCGATACTTTGTGCTCTTTGACGCCAATGTAAAGAAGATTTGCCGGTATCAGCAGTATTTCGCCATCAAAGAGATTATCAAGACCATTCAGCAGTCGGACGAAAAGGGTAACCGTCAAAGCGGCGTGATCTGGCACACCCAGGGCAGCGGCAAGAGCCTGACCATGGTTATGCTGGCAAAGTATATCTTAATGGAACTGTCCGACTGCAACCCGAAAGTGGTCGTTGTCACTGATCGCAAGGAACTGGATCGGCAGATCGCAGCTACATTTGCACACACCCGGCTCAATCCGGCCAGAGCCACCAGTGGACGGAATCTGGTGGAGCTGCTGAATAGTGGCAAGGCGGATGTGGTCACTACCATCATCAATAAGTTCAACACCGCTGAAAAAATGGAGCACAAGAATTTTTCGCGGGATGTGTTTCTGCTGGTGGATGAAAGCCACCGCTCCAACTATGGTCTGCTGGCCACCAAAATGAGGACGGTGTTCCCCAATGCCTGCTACATCGGCTTTACCGGTACTCCTTTGATGAAAAAAGAGAAGAACACTATGGCGAAGTTCGGTAAGCTGATCCACAAATATACCATCAAGGACGGTGTGGATGACGGAGCCATTGTGCCGCTCATTTACGAAGGCCGTTTTGTGGAACAGAATGTGGATGAGGCTAATATAGATCTCTGGTTCAAACAGACTACCAAACGGCTCACGGAAGCGCAGCGGGATGACCTTTCACGGAAATGGAGCAGTATCCGCCGCCTAACCTCCACCGATGCTCGTATCAAGCGGATTGCTCTGGACATCAATGAGCACTTCATTGAAGGGTACAAAGATACCGGCTTTAAGGCTATGCTGGCCACTAACTACAAGCGGGATGCGATTCGGTATCTGGAGTGTTTTGAGCAATTTGGGGATTTGAACTGTGCCGTGGTGATCTCACTGCCTGATCTGCGGGAAAGTGTAGATGATATAGACGAGGGTGCCGACGATAAGGTCATTGCCTACTGGAATAAAATGATGAACCGCTACGGTGACGCAGATGCCTACGAAGAGGCAATGAAGAACCAGTTCTGCGCAGGAGACATCGATATTCTTATTGTGTGCAGTAAGTTGCTTACCGGTTTTGATGCCCCCATCTGCCAGGTGCTCTACATCGACAAAGAGTTGAAAGAACACGGCCTGCTCCAAGCTATAGCCCGCACCAATCGTCTGTATGAAGGCAAGGACTACGGCCTCATTGTGGACTACCGTGGACTGATTGAAAAGTTGGATACCGCTATGGATCTGTACAGCGGTGCCGGGCTGGAGAACTTTGACAGTGGAGATCTGAAGGGTGTTGTGGTGGATGTCATGTCGTCTGTGGCTGGCCTGCGGGAAGCCTATACCCGGTTGACGGAACTGTTTGCAGACTTAAAAAATCCACGCGACACCGAAGAAGTGGAAGTTTTTCTTGCTGACGATAAGAAGCGAGAGAACTTTTATAATTTCCTCTGTGCTTTTGGCAAAGCGTTGAATATGGTGCTGAATGCGGAACAGGCGTATGCAGCCATTCCGAAAGATGAATTGAAACAGTATCAAAACACTTTTATCTTTTTTTCCAAGGTGCGCCGCAGCGTGAAAATCCGGTACTGCGATGCCATTGATAACCGGGAATATGAGCCGCTGATGCAAAATCTTCTGGATACACACCTCTCGGTAGCTGGTCTGAAACAGATTACCAGCCCCATCGATATTCTGAACAAAGATGACTTTGAACGAGAATTAGAGGAATTAGGTTCGCTCCGTGCAAAGGCAGACGCTATTACCAGCAAATTGACCCGCAGCATCAGCGAAAAGTATCAGGAAAATCCTGCCTATTACGACAGTTTCTCCAAGCGTATCAAGGACGCATTGGAGCAGTACAAGGAAAAGGTAATCTCCGAGGCTGAATATCTGGCAAAGATGCGTACCATCATGGAAGACTATCACGCCGGAAAAAGCACCGTGACCTATCCGGAATCCATTAAGAATAATGTCCACGCCCAGGCGTTTTACGGTGTTCTGTCAGCAGTATTCGACGAAGCAAAAGAAGCGGAAGTGTCTCCTGATTTTGTTGCGGAGATTGCGGAAGAGATTACAAAAATTGTGGCCAACCACAGTCAAGTGGATTGGACCAACAACAAAACAATCCACGACCGAATCTCGCAGGATATTGATGACCTTTTTTATGACTACGAGAAAGAACGGGGATTAAAACTGTCTTTTGACACCATTGATAAGATCATCGAAAATGTCAAAACAGTAGCACTTCGGAGGTTTTGACAGCAATGGCACAGGAAAGAACCGTCGTATATGAAAACAATGAGATCCACTACCTGCTGGAGCAGAAGCAGGTAAAAAATCTCAATCTGCGGGTTCATAAGGATTGTATGGTTTATGTTTCAGCCAATCCAGATGTCCCGGCTGAAAAAGTCGATGATTTTGTGGTAAGCAAAGGGGCCTATATTCACTCAGCACAAAGAAAGTTTCGTGAGATGGCGCAGTATGCCCCTCAACCCAAGCAGTATGTCAGTGGAGAGACTTTCTATCTGCTAGGCAGAGGAATCCGCCTGAAAGTGGAGAACAATATGCGGGACGCAATTTCCTCTGATGGGATATATCTTCGTCTTTGTGTGAAAGACACGGAAGACTTTGCAAAAAAGCAAAAGATGGTGACCCGTTACCTGGATGAGCAGTGTCGATCCATTTTCGGTGAAATTATTTTGGAGACCTACCCCGTATTCCAAAAATATGGGGTGCCGATGCCAGAACTGCGGATTCGGAATATGGAGACCAGGTGGGGATCTTGTTTGGCCAAAAAGGGAGTTGTTACACTGAATAAGAGGCTGTTAGAAGCACCACGCTACTGTATCGAATATGTCGTGATGCACGAGCTCTGCCACTTTGTTCATCCAAATCATTCGAAGCAGTTCTATGCGTTCCTAACGATGCTGATGCCGGACTGGAAACAGAGGAAAGAGACCTTGGATAAAAGCGCAACTTTCTGGTTGTGAAATTCTGTAAGCACATCCGGTAGAATAATGAAGTTGGTACTCCGTTCAAAGAATTGCAGCAAGTTTTACCGGGGCTTGATCGAAACCAAATCCGCGTTTTGATGAGAGAATTGCGTGAAAGCGGGAAGGTTTTCTGCGAAGGAACAACAAGTGCCGCAAGGTGGTTTGCGTCCAAATAATCCAAAATACTAACGAATCTTGGAACCAACTTGGAACTGACTTGGGACCAACTTTGAACTAACTTGCGACCTAATCAGCAAAGTGCGTGCTGACGATTAAAGCGGATGGCGGATCTCATAAATCTGGGAGCAAGCAGGCAGTGCGGGACGCGAAGAAAAACTCCATTCTGGAGAAGTGCGGCGTCCCGCTGCTGCGACTGCGCACAGATGGCAGCGGGGAAAAAGAGAAAATCAAAAATGCGCTAAAGAGGGAATGATTATGCCGAGAATTATCAGGAATGCGATCAGATGCAAGAAATGCGGAGATATCATCGAAAGCAAAACTGTCCATGATTTCAAGTTTTGCAGTTGTGGCTCCTGCGCCGTGGACGGCGGCCTTGATTATCTTCGTAGGTGCGGAAACCTTGGAGATTGGGAAGAACTGTCCGAAGTGGAAAAGGTGGAAGACA
>ERZ827150.5211-NODE-5211-length-10642-cov-5.090583_pt1 | contig 10642 bp, 8 predicted proteins | sample MGYA00519779_ERZ827150 | MGnify/ENA primary metagenome ERZ827150 (study PRJEB31778, sample SAMEA3449267) | human gut metagenome | biome: human gut; feature: human-associated habitat; material: faeces | place: United Kingdom | collected 2010/2012 ...
TGCCGCCGTAAGCACAACGGCAAGGGCTGAAATGAGAAATTTGCGTTTTGATTTCATAAGATTTAACCTCCTGTCATGAAATCGTCGAGTGGGGGAAAAACAATGCCGTGAGCGGACAACCGAAAGATTGTTCGGCGGTAAACACGAAATTACGCGGAGAAAATCAAATGCGCTGTCCTTGCTCCTTCCCAGTATAACACATATACCCGATATTTGACAACAAAAAACAAGGCATTAATAAAATATATCAACTGCACAACAGAGATATTTCAACGGATATTAAAATGCCAAAAAGAAAAATCACCGCAGACATGATTCTGCCTGCGGCGAAAATATCAAAAGCAAAAAAAGCGGAACAATCATTTTCAGCGGGCAAACTGACTCTCGTAAAGTTTTTTATAAAAACCGTCGGCGCGGAGCAATTCATCATGAGTTCCGCTTTCAACTATGCGCCCGCTGCGCATAACAAGGATAATATCCGCTTCGCGAACGGTTGAAAGCCTGTGCGCAACGATAAAGCTTGTTCGGCCGTGCATAAGCTTTGCAAAAGCATCCTGAACGAGAAGCTCCGTGCGCGTATCAATGGAAGAGGTAGCCTCGTCAAGAATCAGCATCGGGGGCAGGCAGAGCATCACGCGGGCGATGCACAGGAGCTGCTTCTGCCCCTGCGAGAGCTGGCCGCCCGATTCGCTGATGACTGTGTTGTAGCCGTCCGGCAGGCGTTTGATGAAGCTGTGCGCGTGGCTGGCCTTGGCGGCGGCGATGATTTCCTCATCCGTCGCGTCCGGCTTGCCCATGGCGATGTTCTCGCGGATGGTTCCGGTGGAGAGCCACGTATCCTGCAAAACCATGCCGATGTTTTCGCGCAGGCTGCGGCGCGTCAGGCGGCGCGTCTCGTGGCCGTCCACGCGGATTTCGCCGGAATCCACGTCGTAAAAGCGCATCAGCAGGTTGATCATCGTCGTCTTGCCGCAGCCGGTCGGGCCGACGATGGCAACGCGCTGGCCGGGCTGAACGTGCAGCGTGAAATCCTCGATCAGCTTACGATCCGGGACGTAGGAGAAATACACGTGGTCGATGGACACTGCGCCGTCGGGACGGTCGATCTGCTCCGCGTCCGCCGGGTCGGGCGTCTGCGCGGGCTCGTCGATCAATTCAAAGACGCGCCCCGCACAGGCCAGCGCGTTTTGCAGCTCCGTCACCACGCCGGAAATTTCGTTGAACGGCTTGGTGTACTGATTGGCGTAGGAGAGGAAGCTCGACAGCCCGCCGATGGTCAGGCGGCCGTTGACGGCGGCCAGCGCGCCCGCAAAGCCGACCGCCGCATACACCAGCGAATTGACGAAGCGCGTGCAGGGGTTGGTCAGGGAGGAGAAGAACGTTGCCTTGAGCGAGCAGTCGCGCAGGCGCTCGTTCACCTCGTCGAACGCGGCAAGGGTCTGCGCCTCGTGGCCGAAGGCCTGAACGAGCTTCTGCTCGCCGATGGCCTCGTCGATGAGCGCGGTCTGCTCGCCGCGCGTCACGGATTGCAGGCGGAACATCGCATACGTCCGCTTGGCGATGAAGTTGGCGACCAGCAGCGAGAGCGGCGTGATGAGCACGACCAGCAGCGTGATCGGCGCGCTTAACGTCAGCATGAAGCCCAGCGTGCCCAGAATCGTCATCACGCCGGAAAAGAGCTGGGTGAAGCCCATCAGCAGGCCGTCCGCGAACGTGTCCACATCGGCGATCATGCGGCTGACGGTGTCGCCGGTCGGGTGCGCGTCGAGGTAGGAAAGCGGAAGGTTCTGGATGTGCGCAAAAGCGTCTCGGCGGATGTCGCGCACGGTGTCGTAGGTGATGCGGTTATGCAGCGCGTTCATCAGCCACTGCGCCGCCGCCGTGACGACGATGCAGACGGCGATGGTCAGCAGAATCGGCTTCAGCGCGGCGAAATCCACCGCGTTCGGGCCGACGATGCAATCCACCGCGCGGCCGACGAGAATCGGCACATACAGCGTCAGCGCGACGCTGATCAGGCACAGCGCCAGCGAGAGCACGACCAGCGAGACATGCGGGCCGATGTAGCGGAGCACGCGGCGCATGACCGCGCCCTGCGAGGCGATGGAGGGTTTTTTCTTGTCGTTGGCCATTTAATTTCCCTCCTTCTTGAACTGGGAGGCATAGATCTCCTGATAGACCGGGCAGGCGGCGAGCAGCTCGTCGTGCGTGCCCATGCCCGCAACGCGGCCGTCGTCCAGCACGATGATCCGGTCGGCGAAGCGCACGGAGGCCGCGCGCTGGGAGACGATGAACGTCGTCGGCGGGTTTTCCATCTGGCGGATGGCGCGGCGCAGATGGGCGTCCGTCGCGTAATCCAGCGCGGAGGCGCTGTCATCCAAAATCAGAATTTCCGGCTTGCGCACGAGCGCGCGCGCGATCGTCAGGCGCTGGCGCTGGCCGCCGGAGAAATTGCGGCCGCCCTGCTCCACCGGCTCGTCAAGCCCCTGCGACTTGGCGGAAACCACGTCGAGCGCCTGCGCGACCTTGAGCGCGTCGCGCAGGTCGGCCTCGGTGGCGTCGGCATTGCCCCAGAGCAGGTTGCTGCGAATCGTGCCCTTGAAGAGCATGGCCTTTTGCGGCACAACGCCGATGCGGCGGCGCAGCTCGTCCTTGCGGATGTCGCGCACGTCCATGCCGTCCACCAGCACCCGGCCGCTCGTCACGTCATAAAAGCGGGGGATGAGGTTGACCAGCGTGCTCTTGCCGCTGCCTGTGCCGCCGATCACGCCGATGGTCGCGCCGGGCGCGGCGGTGAAGCTCACGCCGGAGACGGATTCCGCGCCTGCGCCGGAATAGCTCATGGAAACGCCGTCGAAGACGACGCTGCCGCGCGGCGCGTTGATGGCCGGCGTCTTTTCGCCGTCCTTCTGCGTGGAGCGGATGGCGAGGACGGCGGCTACGCGGTCGCCGCAGGCCGCAGCCTTCGTCAGCGTGATAATCAGGTTCGCCATCTTAATCAGCTCGACGAGAATCTGGCTCATGTAATTATACAGCGCGACGACCTGCCCCTGCGACAGCGCGCCCATCTGCACGCGCACCGCGCCGGTGTGAATCAGCACGATCACCGCCGCGTTGATGACCACATAGGTCGCCGGGTTCATCATCGCGGAGATGCGGCCGACGGTAAGCTGCATGTGGGTGAGGAGCTGAAGCTTGCGCTCAAACTTCGCGCGCTCCGCGTCCTCCTTGCAGAAGGCGCGAACCACGCGAACGCCCGTCAGATTTTCACGGGTCGTCGCGGTTACGCTGTCCAGCTGCCCCTGCACGCGGCGATACATCGGGATGGTCGCCAGCATGATGGAAAACACGATGACGCACAGCACGGCGATCACGCCCGCGAAAATCAGCGCGCATTTCGTGTCGATGGTGAACGCCATGACCATTGCGCCGAAGACGACGAAGGGCGAACGCAGCAGCAGGCGCAGGCACATGTTCACGCCGGTCTGCACCTGATTGATGTCACTGTTCATGCGGGTGATGAGCGTGGAGGTGCCGACGGTATCCAGCTCGGTGTAGCTCAGCGTCTGGATATGTGCCATGAGCACGTGGCGCAGCTTGGCGGAAAAGCCGATGGCCGCCTTGGCGGAGAAATACTGCGCGGTGACGGAACTGAGCAGCCCCACGCCGCCGAGCACGACCAGCCACAGGCACATGCGCACGATGAAGCCCGTATCGCCCGAGGGGATGCCCCGGTCGATGATCGCCGCCATAATCAGCGGGACGATCAGCTCAAAGGAGGCTTCCAGCAGCTTGAACAGCGGCGCGAGCACACATTCCAGCCGGAAATCCCGAATATAAACAAGCAGTTTTTTCAAAAAACATCCACCTTCTCTGCAATAAAAATGGAGCAACAAAAACAGATACATTATAGGATGAATTACGCGATTTGGCAAGAAAAAACGAGCGGAGCCTGCGCGCGTGGGCGGGCTCTGCTCCAGAAAAAACAGAAGTTTTTACGGCGGTGGTTTGAGGTTGTCAGACCTTTGATAAAAAAGAAACCAAGATAAGATGATTTTTTTGGCAGGAATTTTCCCGGAACAGACCGAATATACACCGGGATAACGACGCAATGGAGGAAGAACAAATGGCTTACAATTACGATATTCCGTTTCATGTGGATCTGACGGATCGCGTCGCGCTGGTGACGGGCGGCAACGGCGGCATCGGCGGCATGTTCTGCCGGGCGCTGGCGGCCTGCGGCGCGACGGTGATCGTGCTGGGGCGCAATCTGGAGCGCTGCCGGATGGTTGCGGACGAAATTAACGCGGGCGGCGGCAGGGCGGACGCGATCGTCGGCGATGTGACCGATGAGGCGGCGATGCTGCGCGTGAAGGAAGAAATCGCGCAGAAATACGGACGGCTGAACATCCTGATTAACGCGGCGGGCGGCGCGGTCAAGAGCGCGATGGTTCCGCAGGATCAGATGGCCGATCCGGGCGAGAAGACGTTCTTCGACGTCGGCGCGGATGACATCCAGAAGGAATTTGACCTGAACATGCGCGGCACGTGGCTGCCCAGCAAGGTGATGACCCCGCTGCTGATCGGCCAGCAGGGCGCATGTGTGCTCAACGTCTCCTCGATGAGCGCGTTCACCCCGCTGACGCGCATCCCCGGCTATTCCGGCGCGAAGGCGGGCGTTTCCAACTTCACCCAGTGGCTGGCGACGTATTTGGCGCGTTCCGGCGTTCGCGTGAACGCGATTGCGCCGGGCTTCTTTATGACCGAGCAGAACCACGCGCTCCAGTTCAACCCGGACGGCACGCCGACCCCGCGCTGCGCGCATATCGTGGACGGCACGCCGATGCGCCGCTATGGCGAGCTCAAGGAGCTGATCGGCGCGATGCTCTTCCTCGTCGATGAGCGCGCGGCCAGCTTCGTGACCGGCATTGTGCTGCCCGTGGACGGCGGATACAGCGCGTTCTCGGGGGTGTAAACCTGCGCGGCCAGAAGCTGCAAGAATTCGCAGGTAAAATAGATAGAGTTTGAAAAAGCCCCGACATTCAGATGAATGTCGCAGACTGTAGACAAAAAGCTATTCTCCCCCCGAAGGGGGGAGAATAGCCCTTTCCGCAAATGAAAGAATAGCTGAATTTCTTGATTTTGCTATTCAAGCCAAGTTTGCTTATGTCAACAAGGGGCTGTCTCAAAATGACCAAACAAGGTCACAAGAGGCAGCCCCATTAGCATTTTTTTAGCCAAGAGCGCATTCGCACTTCGCTTTATTTTACTGCTCGCCAAATGTAGAGACAACCGCCTCTGCATCTTTTGCATTACATGTAGTAGTCAGCGAACAGACGGTCATACCATCAATCCAGACAAAGCGGTTCTTCTCCATATTCGAACTCCTGTATACCCGGATGCCGCCAATTTCTATCAACTCGCCGTCCTTATTCTGTTCCAGCGCCAGGTTTGCCGCCTCTATGGAACGGCTGGTTTCTATGTATCTCGACTACGCTGAAGAACAAGCTGAGCGCAAAATCCCAATGAGTATGCAGGACTGGTCAGCTCGACTGGATGGCTTTCTGGAGTTTAATGGACGCGAGTTGCTAATTGGTCCGGGGAAAATCAGTGCTGAACAGGCAAAACTCCATGCCGAAACCGAATTTGAAAAATATCGAATCGTACAGGACAAGTTGTTTGAAAGCGATTTCGATAGGTTCCTTGCGGAAAACGAAATCAGATAAGAGTTTTCGCCCCCAGGTAAACTTAATTTGGAGACCAACACAATGATCTGTGCGCCTTAGCGAATCGCACGATAGCCCTCCTACCAGCAATGTGAAGCAATTGAGATGCGTTATATTCTCTACCCTGGTGCATAGTCTTTTCACTGAGTGGTCGGCAGAATGGTTATTATCGGAGTTTGCCAGCCGGAGCATAGCTACTAACAAATTGACGCTTGCATGCTCGATAAACGTTCATCTATTTCTGAAATAAAAACGATTTTGTGTTTTGTCCAGATCAATCAAACTTCACCATTGCTGATGGAGAGAGAATGACCGTGTGCATAAAGGAGTCTGATATTCAGAATTCTGTGTATTTGTATGAAGATCAATCGAATTCTTTGTACGGATGTTATGAAAAGTGTAAATAATAACTAAATTTGGAATAGAACGGTCTGGTATTTCGTTTAATAAACACTGGAGACTATGCCCTTCGAGACGCCGGATTGGCTCTCATCGCGTTTTGTTTTCAGATGCTCATTACGAACACCCGATGAAAAGGAGACCATTCTATGAAGAGGATTCGTTTTGCCAGCTGCTTGATGGTGCTGTTCTTGCTTGTTTTGAACTTGGAAATTGCATTGGGCCAAGAACAATCCGGAATAGATGCTATTCCCCAAGACTTCGCCGATCATAGCATTGGCGCAGAGAATGCAGATGGTGGCTATGTTGTAAATCTGGAGGTTGATGGCGGGTTTCTAGCCTTAACCATTCCAGCAGATTATCAGTATCAACCTGTTGAACTAACAGAAATTGAACGCTATCCGTTCACATATACTTTTACTAATGAGAAAACAAAAACTTCGTTTTTGGTGCAAAGCTCTTTACATACTCAAAAAGATCAAAACCATCTTCTAAAGAAACTATATGACAGAAGCAATAAGTTCATTGTTGTTTCTGATGGTTTCTTGATTGGTGAGCATACATATCTTATTTATACGAAAGAACAAGCTACATATGGATATGGATTTCTTATTCGTACAGATGATGGATATAGCTATCAGTTCCATTACATTCTCCCGTATGATACCATTCAAGATGAAATACCAGTAGAAGCTATCTCTATTCTATCAACTTTGGAAATTCAAGAATCCTCGGAGTATACTGATTGAGGTTCGAGTAGAGAATAGGCATGCCCATCGGGGCATGCCTACCTTGATTATTTTTGAGTTATGCGATAACAGCATTGCTCTGGCAGTCAAGCAGGACATGATTGCCATTCATCAGTTCGACATCGCGATGGAGAACATAGCGGCCATTTTTCTCGATATAGACATGGTCAGTGGCCTTGATTTCTTCAGAGGTGTCCGCAGTCTGGCGAGCAGCAGTAAGGGCCTGAGTTTCTGCGACAGAGAGTTCGGGGGTGACCTGAATCATCTTGGTCGCAAGAGCCGGGGTTACATTTCGCCACTTGTTAGACACAGAATGCAGACCGTTTGCGTCGCTGGTGATGACAATGCAGTTTTGAGCCAGCGGGATTCCGTTGTAGTGATTGATGAACTGTGTTGCGTAGCCGATGATTGTGTGTTCACCCTCAGTGCCATCACCTTTTGGCTTACGGATATTTGTTTTTGACGATTATACACCTCGTTTTATGTAATATCAATCATATAAGGAAAAAACATCCGCCTTTTTCGAGACGGATGTTAAAGCGATGCGCGAAGTCCAGAAACCTCAGGTTTCTGGCGGGGGGATGAGGGCAGCGCCCTCAAATCATCAGGTCTGCGCCGCGCCGTCCACCGAGAGAATTTCGCCCGTGACGTAGCTGGCCAGATCGCTGGCGAGGAACAGGAACGCATTGGCGACTTCCTGCGGCTCGCCCATGCGCTGGAGGGGAATCGGCGCGCAGATGCGCTTGACCATGTCCTCCGGCAGGTTGGCGACCATGTCCGTGCGGGTCACGCCGGGGGCGACCGCGTTCACGCGGATGTTGTCGCGCCCCAGCTCGCGCGCGAGGCTGCGGGTCAGGCCGTTGACGGCGAATTTGCTGGTCGGATAGCCCACGCCGGAGGGCTGGCCGTAGATGCTGACCATCGAGCTGGTGTTGATGATCGCGCCGCCGCCCTGCGCCTTCATAATCGGCGCGACGGCGCGGCAGCCGTTGAACACGGCCGTCACGTTCAAATCCATGATGTTTTTGAATGCGGCCGGGTCATACTGGTAGAGCGGCTCGCGCGCGGAAATGCCCGCGTTGTTCACCAGAATGTCGATGCGGCCAAAGGCCTCGGTGACCTTCGCCATGGCGGCTTCCACCGCGGCGTAATCGGTCAGGTCGGGCGCAAGACCCATGACGTCCCAATCCGGGTTTTCGGCCTTGAGCTTGGCCAGCGCCTTGTCCACCGTCTCCTGACGAGAGCCGAAGAGCGCGACGGACGCGCCGTTTTTGAGGAACGTTTCCACAACGGCAAAGCCGATGCCACGGGTGCCGCCGGTCACGACCGCCTTCTTTCCTTCAAGCAGCATGAAAAATACGCCTCCTGTACGCGGCCGGACGAAAAGCGAACGTCCGACCTATATAATTAAGAAAATGATAGCATATTTTGGGCGAATGCGCAAGGCGCTGACGACAATTCCGCGCGCTCAGGGGCGCTGGCGTTCGAGCTGCTCGACCTCCTGCATCCAGAGGATGCTCTGCGCGTCCGAGGGCATGCGCCAATCGCCGCGCGGGGAAAGGCTGACCGAACCGACCTTCGGGCCGTCCGGCATGGCGGAGCGCTTGAACTGCTGGGTGAAGAAGCGGCGGACGAACGTGCGCAGGGCGGCGAGAATCGCGTCGTCGGCATATTGTCCGTCAAACGCGGCCTTGGCCAGTGGGTAGAGCTTGAGCGGGGATGCGCCGCTGTCCATCATGTGATAGAGGAAGAAATCGTGCAGGGCATACGCGCCCAAGGCGTCCTCCGTGCGCTGGGTCAGCTCGCCCGCCTTGGAGGGGATCAGCTCGGGGGAGATCGGCGTATCGAGGATATCCTCCACGACCGGGGCGATTTCGCCGCCGAGCTTTGCGCCCGCGTAGCGGACGAGATGCCGGATCAGCGTTTTGGGCACAGAGGCGCTCATGTTGTACATGCTCATCTGGTCGCCGTTGTAGGTGCACCAGCCCAGCGCCAGCTCGCTCAAATCGCCCGTGCCCAGCGCGAGGCCGCCGATCTGGTTGGCGACATCCATGATGATCTGCGTGCGTTCGCGCGCCTGCGAATTTTCGTAGGCGACGTCGTGAAGTTCGGGATCCTGCCCGATATCCTCGAAGTGCTGCTCGACAGCCTTGACGATGGGGATGGTTCGGGTCGTGCAGCCGATCAGCGCCATCAGCCGGAGCGCGTTTTGCAGCGTGCGGCTGCCCGTGCCCATGCCGGGCATGGTGATGCCGACCAGCCCCTCCATCGGATAGCCCGCGCGGCGGAACGCATAGGCGGCGGCGAGCAGGGTGAGCGTCGAATCGAGGCCGCCGCTCACGCCGAGCACGGCGCGCCGGGTGTTCACCCGCTCCATGCGGGTCAGCAGGGCGGTGGTCTGAATCAGCAGGATTTCCTCCGTGCGCGCGTCCCGCTCCGCACCGGCGGGCACGAAGGGCAGGGGAGAGACGGCGCGCAGCAGGCGCTCATCGGCATGCGCGGGCAGCTCAAAGCGGACGACACGCAGGGATAGCGGCGCGTCTTCGGCGAAGGTGCGGCTCTGGCGGCGCTTGAAGCGCAGGCGCTCCACGTCCACATCCGCGACGGCGAAGGAGCTTTGGCGGGCGAAGCGCTCGTTTTCGACGAGCAGGCGGCCGTTTTCGTAGACCCCGGCATAGCCGGAGAAGACCAGATCGGTGGTCGATTCACCATAGCCTGCGCCCGCGTAGAGATAGCCGCACAGACAGCGCGCGCTCTGCTGGGCGATCAGCTCGCAGCGGTAGCGGTGCTTGGTGACCAGCTCGTTGGAGGCGGAGGGGTTGACGATCATCAGCGCGCCGCCCATGCACAGCTGCGCGGATGGCGGCGCGGGCACCCACAGATCCTCGCAAAGCTCGATGCCGAAGGAGAAGCGGCCGCCGTCAAAGACCAGATCCCCGCCGACGGGGACGCTTTGGCCGCAGAGCGTCATGCTCTCCGGCGCGGAAGCCCCCGGCTCGAACCAGCGCTTTTCATAAAACTCGCCGCTGTTTGGCAGATGCGCCTTGGGCACCACGCCGAGAATCCGCCCGCCGCAGACAGCCACTGCGCAGTTATACAGCCTGCCGCCGATTTCCAGCGGAAGCCCGACGACGAACGCCGCGCGCACCGGCGCGCGGAGCAGCGTTTCAAGCGCTTGCAGACAGCCCGCCAGCAGCGGGGGATGGAGCAGCAGGTCGGCGCAGGTGTAGCCGCAGAGACAGAGCTCCGGAAAAACGCAAAGCTCGGCGCGCTGCTCGTCCGCCTGACGCAGCAGCGCGAGGATTTCCTGCGCGTTGGCCTGCGGATCGGCCAGATGGACGCGCGGCACGGCGGCCATCGCGCGGATCATGCCGGGAATATGAGCCATAAACAGAACTCCCTTCGGAAGAAAAGCTGAGACGCTATATAGAATCAACCAACATGATAGCAAAGATGCGGTTAAATTTCAAGCGGCGAATCGGCGACAAAAAAAGAAAAAAGAACGATTTTGCTTGACAGAACTCATCTGTTAGCCTTATAATAAGCAGGTATCTGAAAAAAAGAGAATCACGACGTGGAGAGTTGTCCGAGTGGTCGAAGGTGCAGCACTCGAAATGCTGTGAGGGTCAAACCTCCTAGGGTTCGAATCCCTAACTCTCCGCCAAAAAAGTCTGAAAACGTCAGTTTTCAGACTTTCTTTTTTAATAATGTACAATTATTGAGCAAAAAGCGAATGTTGCACAAAACGCGGGCGCGCATCGCGCGCCC
>ERZ827150.5214-NODE-5214-length-10639-cov-5.669690_pt1 | contig 10639 bp, 9 predicted proteins | sample MGYA00519779_ERZ827150 | MGnify/ENA primary metagenome ERZ827150 (study PRJEB31778, sample SAMEA3449267) | human gut metagenome | biome: human gut; feature: human-associated habitat; material: faeces | place: United Kingdom | collected 2010/2012 ...
TAGTATTATTAGGGCTATGCCCGAAACTGAAATACCCCCCGCTATGCGGGGGGATCTTTATTGGTTTATTTATTTCTCCCCAAACTGCACCTTTACGCCGTTTACCTCAACAACGTCGTCCGCGGGGATGAGAATGTATTTTAGACCGTCTATTTTGCGCAGCTCTATCATGTCGCTGCGCTCCGGGTCAACCTTCACGGTGACCTCCGGCGTGGTTATGACGAATTGCTTTTTGTCTATCATGTTCACGGGCGGAAGGGCCGCGTCCGTGCCGAAGTGCGCATCGAACGCATCGGAAAACGCCTGCACGCGCTCCGCCGATACGCCGCATTGATCAAGTACCGCGCCAAGCTCGTTTTTGGATAGGGCGAGCGGCTCCTCAACATGGTTTTCCTTATGCAGTTCCATTATTTGGCCTATATGCTCCTGCACGGACTGCACGGTTTCTATGCGGCATTCTTCTTCCAGCGCTTCGGAAAGTATTTCGCTGAAAACCTCCTTTTGCGATGCGGCGGGCATGGGCGGCTCTATACCGAAAACGGCCGTGGTGAACTCCGGATGGTTATCGGCTGTGCTCTTGGTGTAATAAAGCGTTGCGTATATGTTTGCGGCGCGGTTATCGAACGCGGGGAACATGAAGCCCAGCTGCGGCGCGGAAACGGCAAAGCCGTTGTTGAGCGCATTGAAGCAGTTTTCCGCAAGCTGATAGCTCAATACGGGCTGGGTCTGCTTAACGGGGCATATGCTGCAAATGAAGTAGCTGAATTCCTCGTCTGATGCATCGTGCTGCGCATGGCCGTCGCTGCTTCGGTAGGGGACGGAGTAAGTGTCGTGTACGAGCAGTATTATATAGCCGCCGTCTATGTTCAGCGTCTGCGCCACGCGGTTGTAGAACGCGGTGAGCAGTTCCTCGTTTTCAAGGCCGCATGCGCGCATGGCCATGAGCAGCTTATGCTCCTCGCTTTCCATGACCTGCCGCGCGCTGAATTCAAGGTTGATAATGCTGCGGCCTATCGTGCCGGAAATAGGCTTCTTCAGCAGGGCAAGGAACCGTTCCGATTCATCCTGCACCATTGTCTGAACACTTTCACGGAAGGTGCTTATAACCTTCTTTGATTCATTAACGTAGCAGCCGTGCACGGCGTTTATCCATGTTTTATCCGGCTTGAACCGGTGGCGTATCTCCCGCGCTTCTTTATCGTTCATTATGATTAAACCTCGCATTATTCTCGTTTTGCCAAAAGGCAGATATGATTATACCATAAAACAGCCCTCCTGCGACAGCTTGCAAACGATGCAGCGCTTTGCTAAAATTACAGGCACGGCAACGGAGGAATTTACGGGCATGATATACGTTATGAGCGATATACACGGCAGCAGGCGCCGGTTTGACGCAGTAATGGAACAGATTAAGCTGACGGATGAGGATACGCTTTATATACTGGGGGACGTTATAGACCGCGGGGAACACGGCGTGGAGCTTTTGCAGCACATACGGGCGGCGAAAAACATGCGCATGATACTGGGCAACCATGAATACATGATGCTGTGCCTGCTGCGCGCGGGCTACGACCCGGCGGACAGGACACAGGAGCAGCGGCGCGAGCATTGGTACAGAAACGGCGGGGACGTTACGCACAGGGACATAAAAAAGCTGAGCGAAGCGGAGCGGGAATCCCTTTTTGATTGGATAGACGCACTGCCGACGGAGCTGGACATAACCGTGAACGGCAGGCGATATAAGCTTGTTCACGCCATGCCGAAGGAGCTTTTTTACCTTGCAAAGCGGCCGCAGCTTGGCGAAAAATACTTTTCCGTATGGGACAGGCAGTCCGGAGAGGCGCCGCTTAGCGGCGAATACACAATGATATTCGGTCATACCACCAGCCATCATTATCAGGATGGTTCGCCCATGCGCATATGGCACGGCCCTGATCGCATGGACATAGACTGCGGCTCCGCCTATCCTGACGTGCAGGATAAGAACGCCGAATTCATAGGCCGCCTGGCCTGCATAAGGCTGGACGATATGCGGGAGTTTTATTCGGGGGAGTCGATTTATTGATAAAACCCATTGCGTATATTGCCATTTGTGTGATTAAATAGCAGCAGCATTTATGCAGAAAGGAAACAACGACATGATTTTATTGAAAAACGTTCGGCCGTATGACAAGTCGGCGGACGTGCAGGACATATTGATATGCGGCAGGGACATAATAGAGATCGCCCCGAACATAGACGTGCCTGAAAGGCTGATAGAGCAGACGATAGACGGCGGGGGCCTTGTTGCCGCGCCGGGCTATATTGACCAGCATGTGCATATAACGGGCGGCGGCGGTGAAGGCGGCTTTTCCAACCAGGTGCCGCCGCTGAAACTGTCCCAGCTTGTGGACGCGGGCGTGACTACCGTTGTGGGCCTGCTCGGTACGGATGGCACAACGCGCAGCGTTGCCAACCTTGTTGCCAAGACGAAGGCGTTTAACGAGGAAGGCTGGACGGCATATTGCCTTACCGGCTCATATTGGTACCCGACGCACACCCTTACCGGCTCCGTGACAGACGACATAACGTTTATTCAGGAGATAATAGGTGTGAAGGTGGCAATATCCGACCACCGCGGCTCCGGCATAACGAAGGACGAGCTTACGCGCCTTGGCCACGCGGCGCGCATGGGCGGCATGCTTTCCGGCAAGGCGGGCATAGTGCATCTGCATACCGGCTCCGGCGAAGAAGAGCTGCGCAAGATAATAGACATAGTGAAAACCAGCGACCTGCCCGTGAGCGTGTTCAGGCCCACCCACCTGAGCCGCCACATGGATCAGGCGGTTGAATTCGCAAGCCTTGGCGGCTACATAGACTTTACCGCCGGCACCAATCCTTCATACGTTGCGGGCATACTGAACGCAGCCTTCTCCCGCGCGCCCAAGGATAGGGTCACGCTCAGCTCCGACGGGAACGGCAGCCTGCCCATGTGGAACGAAAATAAGGAGCTAATAGGCATCACCGCAGGCCGCGTGAGCGCCGATCACGACGTGATATGCGCCATGGTGAACGAATTCGGCTACAAGTATTCGGACGCCATACGGGTGCTTACCGAGAACCCCGCCAAGGCACTGAAGCTTTACCCGTACAAGGGCCTTCTTGCCGCAGGCTCCTGCGCGGACATACTGCTGCTGAGCGACACGCTTGCGATAGATACCGTTATCGCCAACGGTAAGCTGTTCAAGCTGCACGGCAAGAGCATGTATACGCCGAAGTTTGAGTGAGGAAAAATAAAACCAATGCAAATAAATACCCACGCGGGAAGCTCCTGCGTGGGTATTGCTTATGCCGTTTATTCGGCTTAGAACGGACCGTAGCCGATTTTGTCTGCGATTACGATCAGCACGAAGGCCGCGGCTATGAGGCAGAGATATACCTTCCAGGCAAACTTTATCCACTTGCCGTAGTCCATGCCGCACAGGGAAAGCTGCGCAACGGAGCTGGTGGGCCAGAAGGTGTTGGTAAGGCCATCGCCATACTGATAGGCAAGAACCATTACCTGCTGATTGATGCCGAGTATTTCGCCCAAGGGACGCATTATGGGCATCATCATCATGGCCTTGCCGGAACCGGAAGCCACGAAGAAGTTGAACAGAGTTACGAACAGGTATATTACAAGCAGGGTAACGATACGATTTGTGTCGCCAAGCATGGAGGACATGGCGTGTATAAACGTATCGATTATGTTGCCGGAGGAGAGCAGCACGGATACCGAACGGGAAAGGCCGATAACCAGCGTGGTACCGACAACGTTCTGCATACCCTTTATGAAGTGACCGCAGGCTTCGTTGGGATTCATCTTGAAAAGAATAACGGCCAATATTACAACGGGGAAATACAGCGCGGCTATTTCAGGCATACCCCAGCCCCAGTTGAGCGCACCTATAACGGTTAGCACTATGCTGGCGACGAACGCGACAAGGGTTATTATGCGCTTGGCATTGAAATCAAGGCCTTCCTGCATTTTGAGCGGGGCAACCTGCTCTTCGCGGAAGTTGGCGCCCATTATGCTCTTCGCGGGGTCTTTTTCAATTTGACGCGCATAGCGGACAAGGAAGAACAGACCTATAACATAGAACACTACAAGGCCTATGCAGCGGAAGCCAAGGCCGGAATACATGGGAAGGCCCACGAGGGTTTGGCTTATGCCGGTGGTATAGGGGTTCACAAGGCCGCTGGTGAAGCCCACGGCCGTGGAAAGCATTATGATCGCGGTGCCGACCATGCGATCGTAACCAAGGCTCATGAATATTGAAATAACTATTGCATAGAAGGGATACAGGCCATCAAGGTAGCCTATAACGCCCATGGCGGTGAATATGGTGTAAAACAATATTACGACCACGATGTTTTTGCCTTTGACCCCGCGTATCATGCGCTGTATGCCCGCGGAAAACGTTCCGGTGGCATTGAGGATTTCTATGCAGCCGGTAACCAGCAGCACGGTGGCAATTATGCTCGCACTGTCCACAAAGCCCTTATGGATGGATGTAAAAAAGCTGAGTATGCCGACGGGTGAACTATCGGTATAGGTGAAGCTGTCGGGATCGACGGCGCCATTGTCTCCGCGGGTATATGAGCCGGCGGGAACAACATAGGTCAGCAGACTGACGAACAGCATAAGTATCGCAATTACCAGATACATATGCGGCAAACGGAACTGCTTTTTCTTCTTGGTGTTGTCGCTCATTGGTTTATCTCCTTTTAATTATTTATGAGAATTTAGCCACTCCACGGCGCAGTTGGCAAGTATTGCCGCGCCGTAGGGGAGCACGTTTTCATCAATTATGGTGCGGCTATTATGCAGCGGATAATAATCCGCACCGCCCGCACCAAGGAAGCCGAAGAAGGACGGAACGCATTTGCTTACATACGCAAAATCCTCCGCACCTTTCATGGGCGGCGCCTGGCAGACGTTTTCCTGCCCGAGTATTTCACCAACGTATTTGCTCATTTCTGCGGAAAGGGCGGCATTGCATACGGTACCCGGCGTTTTGTGTATCCTCAGCGTATACTTGCCGCGCCATGCTGTGATGTAGCCATTAGCAACTTCGGGCACGCGTTTAAGCAAATAATCATATACATCCGGATCGAGCGTCCTTATGGATATGGCCATTTCTGCCGTACCGGGGATTATGTTTGATGCGGTGCCGGACTTTATAAGCCCCACGGTAAGAGTGGCAAATATATCGGGATTTACTTCGCGCGGGATGATAAGATTGAGCGCGCTGCTCAGCTCGCTTGCTATCATAACGGGGTCTATTGTCTTTTGCGGCTCGGAAGAATGCCCGCCCTTACCTTCTATTGCGATATAGAACGTGGCCATTGAGCCGGAGGTAACGGTGGGACTGAAATAGAGTTGTCCAACGTCCATCTGCGGCCAAACGTGCAGCGCCATAGCTGCCTCAACGGGGGGATTTTCAAGCAAACCATCCTCTATCATGGTTTTTGAGCCATAGCCCATTTCTTCGCCGGGTTGGAACATAAGCTTTACCTGACCGGGAAGATCAGCTTCCATTTCCTTGAGTATCTTTGCCGCGCCAAGGAGCATTGCCGCGTGCGCGTCATGGCCGCACATATGCCCGCAGTCGTTTTCGGAACTATAATCAAGGCCGGTTTCTTCCTTAATGGGAAGCCCGTCCATATCGGCGCGCAGCATAAAGCACGGGCCGCTTTTGCCAATAAGGCCCACTACGCCCGTTGAATCAGGAGCATCGGGGCAGCCGGAAAGCACGGCAATTTCCCTGTCCTCTGGACGATGTATGCCGCAATGGCGATTCGGTATGCCCATTTCATTAAGGCGCGCGGTTACATACGCGGCCGTTTTAGGCGTGGATACACCAAATTCGGGAATCCTGTGCAGCGCCCTGCGGTCGCTAATGAGCTGATCCTTAATGCCGATGGCTTTTTCCAATATTTTGTTTGTCATGCATATCCTCCTTCTTATGTGGTTTTGTATACGCAACAGCTGTTACGCCTGGAATACCGTAACGCCGTTTACAACGGTTTCTAAAACGTTTACGCTTGTAAAAGTATCCGGATTGATTGCGAAAAGATCCTTGTCGAGTATTGTCATATCGGCAAGTTTGCCTATTTCAAGCGTGCCGCGTATGTTTTCATCGCGCGCGGCCCATGCGGCATCGCTTGTGAACAGGCGTATTGCGTCCGCGGTGCTCAAAGCCTGATCAATAAGATATGTTTTTGTGCCGGCGCGGTTCTTCCGCGTGATAGCGCTGCGCATATTGTCGAGAATGTTGAACGGCTCAACAGGACAGTCCGACCCGCCGCTTGTATGTATGCCCATATCGCGCATAGTTTTCCATTGGTAGCATTCTGCTGCGCGTTTTTCGCCGATGCGTTCCGCGACTACGTTCATGTCTGCGTCTATAAAAATGGGCTGTATATACGCCTGAAGCCCCAGCTTTTTCATACGGCCAAGCAGCTCCGGCGTGGTTATCTGCGCATGTACAACGCCGTGCCTATGCTGCGGCCATGGATCTTCATTGAGCACGCGCTCAAATATGTCGCAAAGCTGTTTCAAGGCCAAATCGCCTATTGCGTGAGCGGCAACGTCCATGCGGTTGGCATTGGCTTCGCGAATGAGATGATAAAGCTCATCCACGCTGAAATTTGCTATGCCGTGGTTTGAAGGATCGTCAATATAGCCGTTTATCATTTCGGCGGATTTTGCGCCAAGGGAACCATCAAGCAGCAATTTACGGGTATATACGCGGAAAAGTCCGCCGGAGTTAAGAGTGGCATCGCGCATGGAGAGTACGCTTTTGAAACCATCGCCATATCCCTGCGCCTGCTCTATAACGCGAACGGTAAGCTTGTTATTGTCATCCATGCGCTTGAATATGCTAAGAAGCCTTTCGCCTTCAACGCCGGGCACTGATGTAAGGTCATCCGTGTGTATGGCGGTTATTCCGTCCGCATTCAGCTTCTTCTGAGTGTCAAGTATAAGCGTTTCTATTTCCGCATCGCTAAGCGGCGGCACAACCGTACGATACAGCCCAACGGCGCTTTCACGAAGTATGCCGGTAGTGTAATCTATACCGACGCGAATATCATCGCTAAGCTCCGCTTTGCTTATCAGTTCAAGTGCTGCGCTATTGCATGCGGCAACATGTATACATGCGCGCACGGCAAATACGGGTATGTCGCGCGATACACGGTCAAGGTCTGCCTTTGTAATAAGGCGGCCTTCCTTCATGTACTCCTGGTTCCAGCCCACGCCTATTACATAAGAAGATTGTTCTTTTGCTATTCGATTGCGCAGCCGTCCAACCATGCCGTCTATCGAATCCACACCGAACAGCATAACGCTGCGGCTGAATGTGGCATAATAGAGCATATGCATATGGGTATCATTGAATCCGGGCAGTATCATTGCCCCGTTCATGTTGCGCTTATCGTCCCAGGCTTGGCGCTCAGCATCCGCATTGCTGCCAAGGAACACTATTTTGATGCCATCTGTACCGATGGCCTGATAGGCGTTCATGTTGCCATCCATGCTGGCAACAGTTGCGTTGTACCATAATCTGCGCATTGTTCATTCTCCTTCAAAGTGTATTAAACGATTCAGTTAGCGTGGAGGTCAGATATTGTATTTTTGCAGCCTGTATTGAAGATTTTGACGGGAAATGCCAAGCCTTCTTGCTGCCTGGGATATGGAGTGAGTTTCCTGCAACGCTTGCAGTATTATGCCTTTTTCGTAATTTTCAAGCGCTTCATTCAAAGAAAAGCTTTCGGAATTGGCGGGAGGAGTGCTATCCAGCATACCAGGGAGAGAACCGCGGCCGGATACGGAAAGCAGCACCTCCCGGACGTCGTTTATTCTGAGTGTATCGGAACGCATGGATACGAGCGCGCCCTCTATAACATTTTTTAGCTCCTGAACGTTACCCGGCCAGCTATACTGGCGAAGTATGCTCTCAACCATGCTGCTCACAACGTGCACGCTGCGCTTCATTTCAAGATTATACTTATCGATAAAATAGCGCATCAGCAGCGGTATATCGTCAGCATGTTCACGGAGCGGCGGCATTCGCAATTTTATAACGCCAAGCTTATAATAAAGATCTTCCCTAAGCCGTTTTTCGCGCAGGGCGGCATAAGGATCATCGTTCATGGCGGCAACTATGCGCACGTCATACGCGGCGTTCGGCGCATTGATAGCGTGGCGCTTATTGTGGCTGAGGGCCTTGATCAGCTTTGCCTGCAATGTGTGACTCAGACAATCAAATTCATCCAGAAGCAGCGTGCCGCCGTCCGCAAGTTCAAAAAGATTCTTTTAAGCACCGGCAGATTCGCAGTAAAACGAATTGTCATCATCGTGCATGGCGGCGCAGTTTTGCACTATAAACGGGCCGTTTGCGCGCGGGCCTTCGCGATGAAGCGCCTCGGCCGCAAGCTTTTTGCCCGTGCCTATTTCGCCGTATATAATGGCGGGAGAATTGGTTTGCGCGGCGTCCCATATGCGCTGTTTCAGCTTTTTTATGCATGTGTTTTCGGTTATTATACTGTCCAGCGTTGAAAGCTCGCCATTAGGGCCGCTGCGCACTACCCGGTGGCCTATTTCAAAAAAGTGAGATGAATCTACAACGCCTTCAACATTGCTGCCAACTATTATAGGTAGAGTTGTTGATTCAAGCGTTACGTTTTGCCCGCGGTCGTTTATAAGGCGCTGCACTTTTTGATAAGAAGGAATGCCTGTGCGCAGCACGGTAAGTATGGTGGATGTTTCTTCGGTAAGGCTTGGGTAAATATCCAATATATGTTTTCCTACGGTGTCCTCGTGTGTGTAATAGGCGGGCATGGGCATGCTGTGGTATTCAATAACGCCTTGTTTATTGACGATAAGTATGCCGTCTGTATCCGCACACAGGTGCAGCATATCGCCAAGTTGGTCAAGGTAATGTTCCAGCATAGCTATCCTCCGCTAAAAATATAAACCACGAATACAGAAAAACAATAAGGTTATCGACAACTAACTTTATAGCTAAATCTTAGCATTCGTATAATGCAGCGTCAATTGCAAAAAACTTTGCACCGCTGCATAATAGTTTGCTTTCATGCATAATCCCCCTTATCCTTCCGCATACTACCGATACAAAACATGATATGGCAAGCATGGAAATGAATTATTCAGGAGGAATAGAGAACCATGAAGGCAACCGGAATTGTGCGGAGGATTGACGAGCTGGGCCGCGTAGTCATACCCAAGGAGATACGAAGAACGCTGAGAATACGCGAAGGCGACCCGTCACAGATAACATTGGCACGGTGGGAGCGGTTCTGCGCAGCGATGGATGATTTGGCTAAGAGGCAGGGGTGGGGGTAGTACATAAAGGGGTGCAGCGCAATAACTGCTGCACCCCTTTATTCTTCATAGATACCGTCTGCACCGGAATATATCTGCATGTTTCAGCAGAATGGCGCAGCGCCCTTGTTCAGTATACCGCTCATGTATCCCAGAAAATCATCATAAGGCAGGAAATTATTGAAGAAGAAAGACGAATTAAAATGATAGATCCTTAGGCAGAGTTTGCTCTGTGCGTACTATCGGATTCGCTATGCATTGGCAGAACGAATAAGCAAAATGCCGGACATGAAGGAGAGGTTATTAACATGAAAGAGATCCGCTCGTTTAGGAACAAGAACGCATTTTTATCCAATTTTTATCCCGTATTTATCTACTATGAAGGAATGACGTTTCCATCTGTCGAACATGCTTTTCAGGCCGCAAAAACCAATGACTCGGAAGTCAGAAAAAAGTTTTGAACGTTCCAAACAGCGTAGATTTGAACTCCGATGCCAATCAAGACAATCAGCTGTTCAATTTTCTGCTGTTTCTGTTTCCACATTACCTCAAAGCAGCGATGCGAAAGGGCTTGTTCAAAAAGTATATCCGCCACAGGTACAATGATGGAAATGTAAAGGGCACGATTGATGTTGCAAGACATATAGAGAAGAACACACCATTTGTTGGAAATGTTGCATACAGCCAGCGTGAGTTTTCTTATGACAACTGTCTAATGGAGTTGGTACGGCATACCATAGAGTTTGTTAAGAGAAAACCTTATGGGAACAACCTGCTTGTCAAAGTAAAAGATGAGGTAAAACTCGTTGTAGATGCAACTCCGGGATATGAGCCGTATGATCGAAAGAAAATCATTGAGCAGAATAAGAAGAATACCGTCCGCCATGCCTATTTCCGTGAGTATCTCGCATTGCAGAGGCTGTGCCTCCTGATCCTTCAACACCAGAAACACCAAATCGGTACAGGGTCGAGGCAGATATACGGCATTTTGTTTGACGGTGCATGGCTGTGGGAGGAGTATGTCAGTTCCCTGATTGATGATGTCTTCTTCCATCCGATGAATAAGGGCGGCACCGGAGCGCAGCGTCTGTTTGACGGAAACGTTGGGTTGATTTATCCGGACTTCATAAGCCGGGATAACGAAACAAGAATCATCGCAGATGCAAAATATAAGCCCATCGATAACATTGGAAACAAAGATTACCTGCAGGTCTTGGCCTATATGTTCCGGTTTGATGCTAAGGCAGGATACTACCTCTACCCAGAGGCAGC
>ERZ827150.5218-NODE-5218-length-10633-cov-2.753923_pt1 | contig 10633 bp, 8 predicted proteins | sample MGYA00519779_ERZ827150 | MGnify/ENA primary metagenome ERZ827150 (study PRJEB31778, sample SAMEA3449267) | human gut metagenome | biome: human gut; feature: human-associated habitat; material: faeces | place: United Kingdom | collected 2010/2012 ...
GTGGTCAGGATCATCGTCAATGATAAGAAGGCGAACGGTCATGGTGCTCGAGTCAGCAGAGACGCTTAAGTGTAAACCCGATGTGAGGCGGAAAGAAGTATAAGGATCTCGAGACCAATAAGACAGAGGCACTAGCGATTTCGTGTCAACAAAGAGAACTCACTTAAAGTTATGCGGTAAAAAATAAATAGGTACGTAAATTATTATTTATTTCATAAACATGATTTTTATTTCTATGGTTTTGTTCTCGAATACGTTGCATTTGAAGATCAGTTGCGGACGCACGCATTTAAATGTTGCTGAGTTTTTTGGAAAAGATAAAAAACCATAAATAACAATACGTTTATTTCACCTTAAAGTCGCGAATTGAGCTGATTCAAAAGATTGAGCAGTGCTTTACCTTTCTTAAGGTTGACGTCAAATTCCTTTGACGTCGCTTGAGAAGCGAATTTTTAGAATCGCTTCCGTCGAAGCAGAAGAACATCAGGAGATACGTCAAAAACTCCGAAAACAAGCTTCGTCTACCGACCCTTAGAAAGGAGAAATCATGCATCGAGCTTTGCAGAAAGTTCTGCTGCCGCTTGGTCTTTTTGTCTGCGCAGCGCCCCTCTGGGCTGCGCAAACGGCGGATGAAGGCCTCACAAAGTCCGTACCCTGTGCCGCTTGCCATCAGGACCTCACGAAAAACTACTTCATGAGTCGTCATGGCGTGACGGCAGACAGCCGCACGCCAGGCAAAAACTGTTCAACATGTCACGGCGAAACGCTGCGGCATATGTCGAACCCGATGAAAGAAAAGCCTCAGTTTACGTTTAAGAAAGACGTGAACGGCTTTATGAGCGAAGAAAATTTAAAAGCATCAAATGCCGTTTGCACGAGCTGCCACAAAGGAGGGGAACAAAAGCACTGGGCACATTCTGCGCATGAGAACGCACAGGTGGGGTGTGTTTCCTGCCATTCGAACCATAAGGCTGATGTTGCTTTAAATGATCGGACGTCCACGGCGCTTTGCATTTCCTGCCACGCTGAACAAAAAGCGGATCTCTTTAAAACGACTGCACATCCGCTGCTCTCCGGGCAAATGAACTGCGTGTCCTGCCATAACCCGCATGGCTCGCAGCCCGGCGACGAAGCGATGACGAAGAAAGGGAACACCAACGATACGTGCTACAGCTGCCACCCCGGCAAGCGCGGTCCCTTCCTTCACGGCCATCAGCCCGTCACAGAGGATTGCGGCAACTGCCACAACCCGCACGGCTCCAACAAAGGGGCGATGCTCAAGATGAGTGATCCGATGCTTTGCAAGAGCTGTCATGCCGCTTCTCATCACAGTCCGACCGATACCGTCAATGCCGCGAGAGGCTGCCTGAACTGTCATCCGCAGGTGCATGGTTCCAACCATATCGACGGCCGCAAGTTTGAGAATTAACGTGAGGAGAAAATGATGAACGCAATGCATTTCAAAGCTGCGCGTCTGGCGCTTGCGCTGGCAGGAGCTCTCTCCACAGTCGGGGCTTCGGCCTTTGATCAGATTCCGCTGACACTTGACGAAGCGCAGTCTGCGGCCGAAGCGGATCGTGCAAACGCTATTCGAATGGGCGGCGAAGTGAGCGCCGCCAATGGTTCGAGCACAGCGGCGGCCAAATCCTGGAATGGCTACGGCAAAGCAGAGGGAGGCGCAGATGTTGACGTCAATCTTTCTGGCGGAACTGCCGCTGAAGGCTGGCGCCTTTCAGGCGACAACCTGGGTTCTCCGATTCCTCGTTTGCGGGCGGAATATCAAAAGGCAGGGAAGTATGCGCTCGAAGGTGAGGCAAAGCGCCTTCGCCATGTCGTCGCGGAAGACGCGAACGTGAAAGACGGCAAATCGGACCTTGAGACGATCCGCGATGTTTATCGTGTCGGAGCAAGATGGCTGCCCGCGGATAACGTGGATACGCGCATAGCCTATCGGGCAGACCATCGACAGGGAACGAGTTCTGTTTTGCTCAAACGCAATACCTACAATCGCGCCTATGAGCTCGATGACACGCATCATCAGGCAGCTGCTTCAATCGAATACATCGGTTCCGGATGGCGTGCTTCGTCTGGCTATGAACTCTCAAAGTTTGAAAATGATGCGGGCCCGCTGCTCTATTTTGTGAACAATGCTCAGGGCCAGCCCACGATTGCAGGCCGCGCAATCGATCCAATACCCTTCACCGCGTGAATGCGGATGCGTCATTCGATATTGGACAAACGTCGCGTCTTGATGTGGCTGCAGGGTATGCCTGGAGCCAATTGGATGACGCGGTTCTGGATTCGTCCACAGGGCTCAGTGCGGCGGGATACAACGTGAAGGCCCGCGTTCCAAGCTTTAATGTTGCGCTCACCTCTTCACCGCTGCCGCAGCTTAAGCTCGATCTAGACTATGGGTTCCGTCGTTATGACAAGTCCGTGGATACCGCCTCGGCGATCATCACAACGGATCAGGATTATTCGGAAAATAAGTTTTCGGCCAATGCCGTCTATTCTTTCGGCGGAGGTTATTCCGCCAGAGTTTACGGCAAGTATCTTGACCGCGATGACGAACAAGTGGTCGAAAATGTACGCACTTATACGGGCGGCATGGCGCTTAGAAAGCGCATGTCAAACACGCTCTCGGGCAGCCTCGCGCTCGAAGTGAGCGGTCAGTCCGCCAAGAATTACATTGATGCCGAGGATGTCACAAGGGAATCAACGCCCTGGGATCGTCTTGGCTATGACCAAACGGCATTCAAGCTCAACTTGACTTCGTCGCTCATAGACTCGGTCACGGTCAGTCTGCTCGGTTCATGGTATCTGAAGAGTTTCGATGCGCCGGAAAATCCGACGGTGACATACGCCATGACAAGTGCGCACGGCACTACCGCCGGAGTGGATGTGGATTGGGCACCGTCACGTGACTGGAATCACTTTGGCTTTTATGCATTTGATCGTATGAAAGCAGAGATTGATGCCAACGGAGGCGATCTCAACGATACGATGACCTCTCATACGGTAGGCGCTGGTTTCGGGCTCCATCCAGTCAATGCTCCCTGGACATTTGCGATGCGTTACGTCTATGGCTTTGACAAGGACAAAAACGCCGCAAAAGGGTTAATGGACTGGAAAAACGAGTACAAGTCACACTACGCTCAGGCGGACTTCGGCTGGAAACTCACGCAGCAGTGGAAACTTGAAGGCGCGGCGCTTTTTGGGAAGGTTGACTCGAACGATATTCGGCACCTCGGCAGCGATGCCCCGAGCGGATCAGAGCTGACTTCCGGCTTATATGCCAGTCCAAACTATACGGCTTGTGCTTTTTACGTTGGAGCAACTTACTATCTGCCGTAATGCTATAGCCTAACGCATTGAAAACTCCCGAAAGACCCGATCCGACCTAAGCCGAAAAGCGGCCTTCGGGAGTTTTCTTTTATGCGTAATAGCGCCGGATGCTTGGGCCATGGCTTAGTTGATTGACTGCATCCATTTTTCTGGTTTTGCCGGGCATCCTCCTGCAGCAGTCTTGAGTGCACTGATAAACGATGCCGGTGCGCTGATCTGCGCCTCACCCACTTTATTGGTGATGGCGGCAGCTCGACACAAGGATTGGCCGGCTATGGATGGCATTTTTCCAGCACTGCATCCCCTCTTCTCAAAGTACCCTTAGGGTTCAGAACGTGCGGTCAATCCATCTTCCTTCAGACAAAAACGGTGCAGTACCGGGTGGATTTTGAGGATGCGGCGTGCCGTAATCCGACATACCGCTTAGGACATTCGACGGTATCTCTTTGGCGGCTGTCATCAATCGGCAGGATTCCTGCGGCGAAAAGCTTACGCGGCCGTTAAGACGAAATCAGCGCTGTAGAGTGAAACCGAGGCCGCGATATAGACGGTCAACAAATGGGAAGAAGAAATTCTGGGTCCGCCTCGGAAACGGATCGCAGCAGTCTTCTCGGATGGAAGCATCCGGCAGAAACACATCCACTCGCACGCCGCACGGACGAATGACTCGGTGCGCTCAAATCTTCGCGGCATACCGCATTGAGCGCGCGCGAGCAGTCATTCGAACCGTTCGATTTCTGAAGGAAGAAAAAAATGGCGCTTTGCTGTAAGAAAACGCTCGCGGCTCTCACTGCCGCGCTGATGCTCGCTGCCCCGGCCTGGGCAGAAACGGTTTTGAAGGTTGTGCCGCACGCCGACCTGAAGGTACTCGATCCGGTGTGGACGACCGCATTCGTGACGCGTCACCACGGCTACATGATCTACGACACGCTCTTTGGCCTCACGCAAAAGGGCGAAATCAAACCGCAGCTCGTTGATACCTACACGGCGTCGCCCGACAATCTGCATTACAGCTTCACGCTGCGTGAAGGGCTGAAATTCTCTGACGGCACGCCGCTCACGACCAAAGACGTCATTGCATCCATTAAGCGCTGGGGTGCGCGTGACAATCTTGGAGCGAAGCTGCTTGCAGCTGCCGAGAAGCTCGAAGCCAAGGACGACCGCACCTTTACGCTCGACTTTAAAAAGCCCTTCGGCATGGTGCTCGATGCCTTCTCCAAACCGTCGTCCATTCCGCTTTTTGTGATGCCCGAGAAGGTCGCTCAGACCGACCCCTTCAAGCAGATTACCGATATGACGGGCTCAGGCCCCTACATGTTTGCGGCAGACCGCTATCGTCCGGGCGAAAAGGTGGTCTACCTTAAGAACCCGTACTATGTGCCGCGCAACGAGCCCGCTGACGGCACGGCCGGCGGCAAGCACGTCTACGTCGATGAGCTCGACTGGGTGATCCTGCGCGATGCGCAGACGGTCGCCAATGCCATTGAAAAAGGCGAAGTCGACGTGGTTGAAATGGTGCCCAATGAACAGTATTCGGTGCTCAAAAAGAACCCCGATATTCAGCTCCTTAACCAGACGGGCAAACAGTCGGCGATGCTGCATCTGAACCATGCCATTCCGCCCTTTAACAATCCGAAGATTGCGCAGGCCGCGCTCATGGCGATCAATCAGGCGGCGCTGCAGCGCGCACAGATCGTGCATAAGGAGCTCTGGAACACCTGCACGTCGATTTACCCGTGCGGCTCGCTTTATGCGTCCGACAAGACCGACTATTTCACCGGCAAGCCTCAGTTCAAGCGTGCTCAGGAGCTTTTGAAGGAAGCCGGCTATGACGGCACGCCCGTTGTCCTGATGCTGCCGGCCGATATGCCGAGCCTGAATAAATATCCGCCGGTGATGGCTGAACTGCTGCGCCGCGCAGGCTTCAAGGTCGATCTTCAGTCGATGGACTGGGCCACTTTGGTCACGCGCCGTACGAAGAGCTCCCCCGTATCTGAGGGCGGCTGGAACGGCTTCATCACCTTCTGGAATCAGGCCGATACGTTCAACCCGCTCTTCTTTGCGCCGCTCACCGGCAGCGGTCTGAAGGGGTGGTTCGGCTGGACGGACGATCCGAAGCTTGAAGCGCTAAAGGATGAGTTTGTGGGAACTTCGGACCTGGCCAAACGCAAAGAGCTTGCCGAAGGCATTCAGCTGCGCGTCATGGATTCGGGCGTCTACGGCATGCTCGGTGAAGCCAAGCCCATCATTGCGCTCAGAAAGAATATTTCCGGGCTGGTTGAGGCTCCGATCAGCGTCTTCTGGGGTCTGAAGAAGGACTAAGCGCCTCAAACGCACACACGGCTTTTCGGCTGGAGACATTCTGCGCCTCCGGCCGAAACGCTTTGTGTTCGATTCTGCCTTTATCGAAAAAGAGACCCCTCGTTTTCTGCAGACTCCCGCTCTAAAAGAGAATAGGAGACCAGACATGTTCATTCTTCGAAGGTTCCTGGCCTTCATTCCAGTCGCACTGATCGTCGCGCTGATTGTTTTCCTGATGCTCCATTTGTCGCCGGGCGACCCGGTAGCGGCCATCGCGGGCGATTCCGCCACGGCTGCCGACATTGCCCGCATCCGCGCCGAGCTGGGACTGGACGATCCGCTGCCCGAACAGTTTGTACGCTGGTGCATGGAACTCATTCAGGGCGACCTCGGCCGCTCCTACTTTCTCAACCGGCCGGTGGCGGATCTGATCGCCGACCGCGTTGGTCCGACATTGTCACTGGCGGGCTTCACGATCGTTCTCACCGTTCTCATTGCCGTTCCGCTCGGCGCTTGGGCGGCTTACCGCCAAGGCGGCTGGGTTGACCGTGCCTTGATGGGTTTTTCTGTCCTGGGTTTTTCCATTCCGTCCTTCGTGCTGGGCTACTGCTTCGTATGGCTTTTTGGGTTAAAGCTCAATTTGCTGCCGTCGCAGGGCTACGTCCGCTATGACGAAAGCATTGAGGGGTGGATCTCGCACCTGATCCTGCCGTCTCTCACGCTCTGCTGCATCTATGTGGCGCTCATCGCGCGCGTTACGCGCGCATCGGTGGCGGAGATGCTTACGGAAGACTTCATCCGTACAGCCCGCGCCAAGGGCATCACTGAAATGCAGGTGCTGCTCGGCCATGCGCTTCGCAATGCTGCGGTTCCCATTGTCACGGTTGTAGGCGTCGGCATCGCGATTCTGATCGGCGGCGTTGTGGTGACGGAGATTGTCTTCGCCATTCCCGGGCTCGGCAGTCTCACGATAGATGCGGTGATGTCGCGCGACTATCCGCTCATTCAGGGCGTCACGCTCTTTTTCTCGATGCTCTACATGTTCATCAACCTGCTGATCGATTTGAGCTACACGCTTTTTGATCCGCGGATCCGCGAGTGAGGAGACTGGGAATGTTTAAGAACGCTCTGCGCAAAGTCTTCGCCAACGGTTCCGTCCGTCTCGGCGGCGGCGTGCTGCTCCTTTTGATTTTGATGTCGATTTTTGCGCCTTGGCTCGGAACAATCGATCCGACGATGCTCGATCCGGGCAGTCAGAACCTGCTGCCCGGCACAACGAATGTCTTTATGACGCTCGACGGCGACGAGTTCGAGCACTTCTTCCTGATGGGATCAGACTCGCTTGGCCGAGATATCTGGAGCCGCACGCTCTACGGCGGCCGCGTTTCCATCACGCTCGGCATTTCAGTGGCGCTCCTCGCGGTTTTCTTCGGTACGGTTGCCGGGTTGCTTTCGGGCTATTTCCGCTGGGTGGATGCCGTGATGATGCGCGTGATGGATGGCTTTATGTCTATCCCGGCCATCCTCTTCGCAATCAGTTTGATTGCTATGTTTGGCAACGCTTTGGTCATCGTGGTGACCGCCATCGCTATTCCGAGTATTCCGCGCATTGCCCGACTGGTGCGCTCCGTTGTGCTGTCGGTGCGAGAGGAACCCTACGTTGAAGCGGCCATTGCCTTGGATACGCCGGTGTGGAAGATTCTCCTGCGTCACATCCTCCCCAACGCCACTGCGCCGCTCATCGTGCAGGGCACCTATGTTTGTGCCGAAGCCATTCTGGTCGAAGCCATTCTGTCCTTCCTGGGGGTCGGCATGCCGGTTGAGGCAGCGACTTGGGGGAACATCATGGCCGAAGGGCGCAGCCAGTTCAATGCGTATCCGCACATGGTGCTGCTGCCCGGCATATTCCTCGTTCTCACGATCCTTTCAGTCAATATTCTCGGTGACGGTCTGCGCGATTCACTGGACCCGAAGTTCTCGAAGCGGAGCGACAAATGACGGAATCTTCTCTCAGGGCTCAAAAGCTCCCAGTGCTTGAGGTCGAAAACCTTGCCGTAAGTCTGCCGCCGGGCGGCGATCGTCCGAATGCCGTTGAGCACGTCTCCTTCACGGTCAATGAGGGTGAGGTGACGTGTCTGATCGGCGAGTCGGGGTCTGGAAAATCTGTTATCGCTTCAACGGTTATGGGACTGTTGCCGAAGGGACTCGCACCGGCCGAGGGTTCGGTGAAGCTCCTCGGGATGGATCTCTTTCGCCGAACACCGGACGAAATACGCCGGCTGCGGGGCGCCAAGATGGCGATGGTTTTTCAGGAACCGATGACCGCTCTGAATCCGGTGATGACCTGCGGCGATCAAATGGATGAACTCCTCAGAGCACACGTCCCGATGGGACCATATGAACGCCGCATCCGTATTCTTGACCTCTTCGAGGAGGTGCGGCTTCCGGATCCGCCGAGAATTTTCCGCTCATATCCGCATCAGCTTTCGGGCGGACAGCGTCAGCGCATTGTGATTGCAATGGCCCTCTTGCTTAAGCCCGATCTGCTGATCTGCGACGAACCCACCACCGCGCTCGATGTGACGACGCAGGCGAGCATTTTGAAGCTCATTCTGGAACTTCAAAAGAAGAACGGCACGGCGGTCCTTTTCATTACGCACGACTTTGGCGTAGTGAGTGAAATTGCTGATCAGGTTGTGGTGCTCGAACTCGGCAAACAGATCGAAACGGGACCTGCCAAATCGGTTCTGCAGCATCCGAAAGAGCCGTATACCCAGAAGCTTATCAATGCGGTGCCGGAATTAAAACCCCGCCGCCGCCCGCCGGTTGACGGCAATCCGACCCTTCTGGAAGCGAAGAATGTGGTGAAGACCTATACGCTCGGAGGCTTTTTTACCGGGCGGGTCAAGGTGCGCGCACTAAAGGGCGTCTCGGCCCGTCTTCGCCGGGGTGAAACCATCGGCATTGTCGGCGAGTCGGGCTCGGGCAAATCGACTTTTGCCCGTTCAATTGCTCGTTTGATTGATCCGACTTCGGGTGAAGTGTGGGTGAACGGGGAGAATGTGGCCGCGGCTTCCAAGCGCAAGCTCCACGGGCTTCGCCGTCGGCTGCAGGTGGTCTTTCAGGATCCGTACCGTTCGCTCGATCCCCGTATGACGGTGGGTGAATCCATTGTGGAAGGTCCCGTCAACTTTGGGGTTCCCAAGGAAGAAGCTTGGAAGCGCGCGCAGGAATTTATGAAGATTGTTCGCCTGTCGCCCGACGCACTCAATCGTTATCCGAATCAATTCTCCGGCGGTCAGCGTCAGCGCATTTCGATCGCCCGCGCACTCGCCTGTGAGCCTGAAATTCTGATTTGCGACGAAGCCGTTTCCGCGCTGGACGTTTCTGTGCAGGCCGACATCCTGAAGCTCTTGGAAGAAATTCAGGTGAAGCTTGGCATCGGCATCCTCTTCGTCACACACGATCTGCGTGTAGCGAGTCAGATTTGTGACGATGTGATTGTCATTCGCCGCGGCGAATGCGTGGAATCGGGTCATGTGCAGGATGTCTTTTTCCACCCGCAGCACGAATACACCAAGTCTCTTATCGCTGCAGCGCCGGGTACGAACTACCCGTTCGGCCGTACTGCGCATCTTTTCTGATTTTTCTTTTTCCTGAGGCGTTTAACCATGAACAAGATTTTGGAGACGCTCGAAGCTGAGCGTGAAGAGCTTGCCGATTGGCGGCATGATTTCCATATGCATCCCGAGCTCGGTCTTGAAGAAACGCGAACGGCCGGGATCGTGGCGCAAAAGCTTCGCTCCTGGGGTATTGAAGTGACTGAACACGTCGGCGTAACGGGGGTCGTCGGCGTGATTAACGGCGATCTGGGGCCGGGACGTTCGATCGGTCTGCGCTGCGATATGGATGCGCTTCCCATTACGGAGTGTTCGTCGCAGTCTTGGAAGTCGACCGTCAAGGGCAAAATGCATGCCTGCGGTCATGACGGTCATCTTGCGGTCGGGCTTGGCGTCGCACAGTGGATTAAGGACCACGCAGACCAACTCTGCGGCAAGATCAAACTGGTTTTTCAACCGGCCGAAGAAGGAACCCGCGGTGCTCGGCCCATGGCCGAGAGCGGCATTCTCGATGATGTGGACTTCATTGTCTGTACGCACATCGGCTCAAGCGTCCCGCTGCATCAGGTTGCCGTCTGCACGCACGGCTATCTGGCGACGACCAAACTTGATATTTATTTTGAAGGTGTGCCGGCCCATGCCGGCGCTAATCCTGAAAAAGGCCGCAGCGCACTCATGGCAGCCTGCTCCGCCGCCATGATGCTCGTCGGCATCCCTCGATCCGGCGAAGGCGATACCCGCATCGCTGTGGGACGCCTCACAGCAGGTGAAGGCCGCAATGTAGTTCCTGTTCATGCACGCCTGCAAATCGAAACACGCGGATCTACTGCAGATGTCAATCGCTATATGGTTGACTGCGTGAAGCGCATCACGGCAGGCACTGCGCTCGCATACGACGTCAAATCCCGAATTGAAAAAGTCGGCGAAGCCTCTGAACTGATCACCGATCAGGCCGTGACAGACGATCTGGCGAGCATTGCGCGCGCAGCCCCAAGCATTGAAGCCGTCGAGCTCTGGGACGACATCCGCGGCAGCGACGACTGCACGATTCTCATCAATCGAGTCCGCGCGCACGGCGGCAAATCCGGTTATTTCCTTTTCGGCTGCAATCAAAACGGGCACCATCGTTCTGACTTTGCCATTCAGGATGAGGAAAGTCTTCCGGCAGCCTTTGAACTCTTCACCGGATTTCTAAAGCTTAAGAACGGTTTGAGAGCCACATGCGTTTGATTTTTTTAAGCGCCGGGATTCATCCTATTGAATAAATTTACCGTTTTTGCGCTGTTCCTATAGGGCTGAAGATGAGTTACCTCTTGTAATATGAAAATACTATTTTTACTAGTTTATTGATAACATTATTTCTAGTA
>ERZ827150.5220-NODE-5220-length-10629-cov-3.934367_pt1 | contig 10629 bp, 13 predicted proteins | sample MGYA00519779_ERZ827150 | MGnify/ENA primary metagenome ERZ827150 (study PRJEB31778, sample SAMEA3449267) | human gut metagenome | biome: human gut; feature: human-associated habitat; material: faeces | place: United Kingdom | collected 2010/2012 ...
GCATAAATCGGTTTATCACCGCAAAAATAGTTAGTGATAACGAATGGAATCCCTATGATTTTTCATTAACTTACTCCGTGACGGAGAACACGTAATCGCCTATGACAAAACTTTTCGTTTCGTTTCCCGGCGTTATTTTTTTCGGTGAAAAAACCCCCTCGCCCGTCATTTTATAAAGGCTTTCCTTTTTTGTCCAGAGCGACAAAATCTCTTCGGCGGAAATCGCCCCGAAATCGCTCGTCGATTCGCCTATTCGATTCAAAAAAGCCTCGATAAACGACTTATCGGCGGACTTTTTTAAAAAATCGACCTTATATTCAACGTCTATCCCGCAAGGTTTGTCGGACACGATCACCGCCGACGCGCCGTGAGAATGACTGAGCGAAAACCATAATTTATCGCAAATCCACTTCCCGTTTTCCGTTTTTGAAAACTTCAATTCTTCGGGCTTATAACCGAATTTTCTTTCTATGGCGACAAGCAGAAGTTGCCACACGGCGAGTTTTTCCCGCCTTACTTTTTCACTCCTTGTTTTTGTAATCTCTTCCGCTCTTTGCGGCGGATAAACCTCATCGTATATTTTTTCGCTTGCGGTAAACTCCTCCGGACAATCGGGCGAACAATCTGCGATCTCAAAAAAATCATACCCCGAAAAACCGCTCGGAATTCCGTTTTCAAAAGCAACGTAAACGCCGCTCGTTTTTTTTTCGCCAAATATCACGACAAACATTTTTTCGCTCGCTTTTAGTCGCGGTTTACCCGCGAACAGACCTGAATATATTTTAGCACACACTTGCGAAAAAAGCAACGTTTTACCCTAAAACCACGTCCATAATCATCATAAGAATAAATCCTGCTATCGCTCCGACGGCGAGTTTCGGTCCGTCGTTTTTCTCGTCGGCGTTCAGTTCGGAGAATACCACGAAGAGCATCGCCCCCGCGGCGAACGCCATGAGATATGGCATAAGGACTGATATAAACCCGACCGCAATAAAGCCGATCGCGCCGCTTATCGGCTCGACCGCGCCACTTATTACGCCCTTGAAAAAAGCCATCTTTTTGCTGTAAATTTTCCTCGCGGGAAGAGTTATAGCCGCGCCCTCGGGGAGATTCTGCAAACCTATTCCGAGCGCGACGGAAATACCCGCAATCACGCCTGCGCCGGAGAGAATTCCGCTGCCGAGAGCAAACCCGACGGCTATCCCCTCGGGGATATTGTGCGCCGTCATCGCAACGAAAAGCCGATTGAACTCTGCTTTTTCGTCCTCGGGAAAAATAAACGCGAAAACGAAAATAAACGCGCCGCCTAAGGCTATGCCGAGCGCGACTTTAAGCGCGGCGTGTTCCCCTGCCGATCCGAGCGCGGGCAAAACGAGCGACCAGAGCGACGCCGCCACCATTACCCCTCCCGAAAAACCGTTGAGATACGGAAAACATTTTCCGAAACTGTTTTCCGGAATAAAACACGCGAGCAAAGCCCCGATCACCGTCATTGCGAAAATAAAAGACAAGCCGAAAATTACGGCAAAAGCGTTCCCCATCTTTTCTCCTTTGTTAAAACAAGCGGCATAAAATTCGTTGATTGTCGCAAGCCTTGCGGAAAACACCCGCGTTGCCTGCCCTGATACTATTTTATGCCGCAGGAACGATTTGCGTCACTATGCCGGACAATAATAAAACGAACCTTACAAACCGCGCGCTATCCTTTATTTTCTCAGTTTTTCCGAATCGAGGCTTAAAACGTTGCTCGAATAAGTGTAAACGTTGTTTTCTCTGTCGGACTCCTCTTCCTCGGCGAGTTCTATCGAACGGAGAAGCAGTTCGCGGAACTCGCCTATCGAATCCACGAAAAGATAGTAGGCAAGCGAACCCGGCACGGAATTTATTTCGTTTACGTAAATTTTTTCGCCGTCGAGAAGATAATCTATTCTCACCGCGCCCGAAAATTCAAGTTTACGATATATATAAGAGGTGAGGTCCTTTATCTTCGATGCGGTTTTGCCGTCGAGTTCGGCGGGGAAAACAGCCTTTCTTTCGCCGGAATACTTATCGGAAAAACTGAGAATTTCGCCGCTCGTCATCGGCTCTTCGCATTCCGAAACGAGGTATTTGTCGCCGAGTTTTATGCACGCGCAGTTAATCTCCCGAAAGTCCGTGAGAGCCTTCTCCACGATCACCTTATCGTCGTATCTGAACGCGTTGTCGAGCGCGGCGTTGAGCGTTAAACCGTTTTTTGCCATGCTTATTCCTATACTGCTCCCGAGATTGGCAGGTTTAACGATTACGGGATAACTCAGCCGCTTTGAAACGTACTTCGCGGCGAACTCGCGTTTTTTTACGTAATTTATCCTGTTCATTTTTACGTAAGGCAGAGTTTCAACGCCTATTCCTTTTAGCGTGAGTTTTGTAAAATACTTATCCATTGCCGCGCTCGACGGGAACAAACCGGGCGAAGCGAACGCGATTTTGCTCAGTCTCATAACCCCCGCGAGCGTTCCGTCCTCGCCGTTAAGCCCGTGGGTGCAGTTTATCGCCGCGTCTGCGCGACATATTTCTTTGATTTTATTTTTCTTTATTGCGTAAAGGCGATTATCGCCCGCGAAAACGCTCACAGGCGTAACCTCGGAAAAATCGCGCGTTTTATACCAGGAAAGATCCTTCAATTTCTCACCCGTATGCCATTTCCCCTCGGTGTCGATGTAAACGGGATAAACGTTCGCCTCGCCCGAAAGGCAATTCGCCGTCATAACGCCCGTGATAACCGAAACTTCGTGTTCGCAGGAAACCCCTCCGAAAAATACAAGAACGTTCTTCATTTAACCCTCCTTAATATGTTTTTTTGAAAGTCGCGACAAGATTCGGAATTTTTACGTCGGTTTACGCACCGTATCTTGTTTATTTATCGATTCCGATACGCCGTATTTTATGCACCGCATCTTGTTTATTTATCGATTCCGATACGCCGTAATTCACGCGCCGTATCTGTCGGGAATATCGTTAAGAAACAGTACCGCGTCGCCTTTTTTCAGTTTCGCGTTGAGAATCGTTTTCGCCTCTTCGATATTGTTCACCTCGACGACCGCCGTTCTCTTATGCGTTCCCTTATACGCTCCCTTATACGCTCCCTCCGCGATATCGGCAGAATTAAATCCGACGGCGATTATTTCGTCCGCCACGCGCGAAAGAATTTCCCCAACGTCCGCGTTGATTTTTTCCGCCGACGCTCCCCCTTCGACGACACCCGGCGTGACGACGTATTTTTTCCCTTTGAAACACCCGAGTACTTCCGCGGCGGCTTTCACGCTCTCCACGTTGGCATTATAACTGTCGTCGATTATGATCACGCCGTTCGCTCTGATAACTTCGAGCCTGTGCGGCGACGGCTTCAGTCTTTCCGCCGCAACGACGATCCTTTCGGGCGAAACGCCGGTTTTGAGAGCGACTGCCGCCGCAAGGCATATATTCCCCGCGTTAGCCCGTCCCCGAAGTTCGGTCGTGAACGAATACGCTTTGCCGCCGATATTCATCGCGATATGCGTCCCGTCTTCCCGCTCTTCGACCGATTCGACGAACACTTCGCCGCCGCTCGCCCCGGCAAGACACTTGCTTAAACCGCACTTTTCAAAAAGTTCGCGGCTGCCCGCGCTGTCGGCAGAGAAAAACGCGTAGCCGTCGAGCGGAAGCGCGGCTATAAGTTCGTTTTTGGTCGATTTTACGTTTTCGACAGATAAAAAAGTTTCCAGATGCTGACCGCAAATTCCCGTTATAATCCCCACGTCCGGGCGGACGATATTGCAAAGTTCCTTTATGTCGCCCGGCTTTCTCGCGCCCATTTCCGCAATAAAAATTTCCGTTTCGGCGTTTATTTTCTCCGCGGCTTTACAAATCCCGAGCGGAGTGTTGTAAGAAAGGGGCGTCGCCACTACCCGATATTTTACCGAAAGCATCTTTTCGAGAATGTTTTTGACGGAAGTTTTACCGTAACTGCCCGTTATGCCGATTCTGATAAGACCGGGTAAACCGTCGAGTTTACGCTTGCACCTTTTTACGGATTTTGCAAACGTTAACCTGTCGTACGGCAGCCACGCGCCGCACCCCGCGCAGATAAAAAACGGCAACGTCAGCGCGTCGACCGTTATCGACGCCGAAAGGATAAGGCAAAGCGGAATATCGTAACCGACGACAAGATAACCGACGTAACAAAAGCCGACTGTCGACAAAACAAAGAGCAAAACCGAAACAAAAGTCATCCTTGCGAATCTTGCGGTTATTCTCACCTTTTTCACCGGACGGGTTTTCAAAAAAACGCCGAGCGCGAACGCAAACGTTCCGAGAAAAAACACCGTTGAAAACAAAACGTCGTCAAGCGCGAAAAGCGGCGAAAAAACAAGCGAATAAACGAAAAAAGTCAGGCTATAAGTCGATAAATACTCGATTTCGTTTTTACACTCCTTTTTAAGCGCACCGAAAAATTCACCGCATCGATAAGCGCATTGCTGAAAAACGGCGAAGAATTTTCTGCCGAAGCAGACGTAAACGCAAACCGCCGAGAAACAGGCGGCGACAAAAAAATAAATCATTTCCGCAATTTCACCCCTCCGCTAAAAACGAAAACGCCGCAGCGTTGAACTTTGACGAATTATCCGCAAAACAGAAATGTCCCCCGTCGATAAAAACAAGGCGCGACCCCTTTATCAGCCTGCGAAGTTTTTTTTGCGAATAAGGCGGCGTTTCCGTATCTTTTTCCCCGCTTAAAATAAGCGTTCTTGCAGTTATTTTTTTTGCGTAAGACTCCAGATTTTCCGAAACGATCTTTTTAAAACTCTCTTTCATCACGGGCGACAAGGCGCGATAATCGGACGAATAAAACCTCTCGAGTTTTTCTTTTCGGACAAGCCTTCTGAGCATTAAAAAAGACGCCCTATTGAAAAAGTATTTCAAACTTCTTCTCGGCTTCAAGCCGGCAGCGCCCGTAAAAATTATTCTGTTTATCCGTTTATCTTCGGCGGCGAGTTTAATCGCCACCCTCGCCCCGAAAGAATGAGCGAGAATATTATACTTTTCAACCCCGAGTTCGTCGACGACGCGTCTGATTTCGTTTTTATAATCGTCCACGGAATAAGGTTTTTCCATTCCCGGCGACTCGCCGAATCCCGTCATATCGACGGCGACGACCTTATAAAACGCCGAAAAAAATCGTATCTGTTTTAAAAAACTCTCCTTGCTTGCCAGGTAGCCGTGAAGCGCCAAAAGGACTTCGCCACGCCCCTCAACGATAGCGGAAAGTCCGCCTATAAGTCGTTTAATAACATTTTCTCCATAATAAAAGCGTCTTTCCCCGCTCCGTAATAGTTCTTTCTTTCGGCTATTTTTTTAAACCCGGAACAAAGATAACACCCGATTGCCGCCGCGTTTTTAACGTCCACTTCGAGCATCGCGCGTTCCGCGCCGTTTTCCCTCGCCTCTTCGAAAGCGCGTGCGAAAAGAGTTTTCGCAACGCCGCGCCTGCGATATTTCTCAATCACGGCGACGAGAAGAACGTCGGCGGTATCGAAAACGACCGACAAACCGATGTAGCCGATAATTTTCCCCTTGGTTTCGGCAACGTAGCCGAGAAAATAGTCGTCCGAAAAAGAACCGATAACCATTTCTTCCGTCCATGGATCGGAAAAGCAAAGTTTTTCGATCTCCGAAACCGCGAAACAGTCCTCTCTTACCCACTTGCGGACGGTTATTTCTTCTCCGTTCTCGCTTACGTTTTTGTGTCCGCTTCGGTTTTCGCGCTTGTCGGCGTTCGCGTTACCGTTCGCGCCCCCTATCACGCTTCTTCCTCCGCCTGACTTTTCTTGACGTAAAGCGGAACAAGCGTTTCCGCGTCATCCGACGCCTTGTCGAGATTCGTCTCCACGGCTTTTATAAATCCGTCTTTGACGTCGGCAACCGAATAAGAAAACCCGTCGGAATTTTCGATTTTTTCGTCCGAGATTATCTCGTATTCCCGAGCCAGCCCGCAAAGCGCGGCGGTATCGATAAACCGCGGCGAAAGGTCGATTTGCCCGTCGGCGGCGTATCCGCACGCGTAAAAATTACCGTGCCTTGCGTCTATTACGGCGAGTTTTTTACGCCCGTCTGATACATTATACGCAAGAGAATCGAAAGAGGTTACGCCGAGAACCTTTTTTCCGAGCGCGTAAGCGAGAGCCTTGACCGTGGCGACGCCTATTCTTATCCCCGTGAAAGATCCCGGACCTACGGCGCACGCGAAAACGTCGATATCCTTTTTGTCGATTTCCGCTTCGGTGAGCGCGTTTTCGATTTCGCCCATCAGAACGACCGAATGCGTAAGCGCGCAATCGGGCAAAAATTTCACCGCTTTATTTTTTCCGCCAACGGCAACCGTAAGGCTGCTTCTGCTCGTATCTATGGCAAGATAGTTCATTTTATCCTCTTTAATAAGTAATTTTTCGTGTATTTAAGTCGATTTTTTCTATTTTCACTCTTTTGCAATTATCCGGCAGAACGTCGGCGATGTTCTCGCTCCATTCCACCACGCAAACGCCGTTGCCGTAAAAATACTCCGTAAGCCCCAAAGCCTCGGCGTCCTCGCCGGACGAAAGCCTGTAGCAATCGTAATGATAAAGTTTTCCGTCGTAATCGTTGAGATAAGCGTAAGTGGGGCTTGTTATTTCCGCATTGATTCCGAGAGCGAGGGCTATCCCCTTTGTGAAAACGGTTTTGCCCGCTCCCATTTCCCCGTCAAGCAGAAGCACGTCGCCGCCGCGCAGAGTTTTGCCGTATTCTTCGGCGAATTTTATCGTTTCTTCGCGTGATTTCGTAATTTTTACCATATACCGATTATATACCATTTACAGGAATTTGTGAAGTATTTTTTTCAGTCTTTTATATAATAACACGGTTATGACGGCGTTTGACACGCCTTTTATCAGATTGAAAAGAATGATCAGATACCACACGTCGGCAAAAAAAGCCGCCGCTCCGTCCTTCATATAAAACGGAAAAAGGAGATATCTGTTTATGAGAAGCGACACCGCGGAAATAATCAGAGTTGCGGCGGTGAGAGTTATCGCCACGACCGAAAATTTTCTTTTACGCTCGTAAATAAGCGACGGAACAACGACGAAAAACTGCGCCATTATGAAGTTTGCGAGTTCGCCTATCATTCCCGTCTGACTGAGCGGCAGACGGAACAGCGTGAACGCGATAACCGTTATTTCGCCCGGCAACGCGCCGAGCATGTAAGCGCCGATAAGCATAATCGCGAACGAAAAATCGAGTTTTAAAAACGGCGCGGCGGGGAAAACGGGAAAATCAAGAAAAGACGCGCCGAACGCGAGCGTGGTGAATGCCGCTATAAGCGCAAGTTTTTTCGCCGTGAACGGGCTTGATTTTTTTTCGCTTATCTTTTTCTCTTTTTTTTCGTTGGAAGTTTCCTCTTTTTTTTCGCTTGTCGCTTCCTCTTTTTTTTCGTCGGCAACGCTTTCTTCTGCGACTTCCCGTTCCGTTGTTTGCTCTTTTTTTTGCTCCATGATACTTTTAACCTCCGAAAAGCCCCGTCCGAAATCGGACGGGGCAAATAATAAACTTCTTTGATTCGCAGTTTATGAATCTTTTTTTATCCGGACTTTACCGTAGAGATTCGTCGTTGCCGGCTTACGGTTTACCGTCGGTCGGGGAATTTCACCCCGTCAAAGCGCGTGTTTTCAGCCCGACCGTTTTGCCGGGCCGACAGCCGTTAATTACAGCCGCGCTCTCGCAGACTTCGCCCATAGGTAGCAGACAAAGCCGTTGTCCGCCACCGAAAAAAGGGAACTTCACTGCCGGTGGAGATTTTCACTCCGCCCCAAAGATTTCGGCTACATTCTACAACTTATCCCGCGTCTTGTCAAGCGCTTTATAGTTCCAAAATGTTATTCATACAGGCATTACGGAATTTTTTTCACCGACAGTCCGTCATTCACGAGGTCCGTTTATTTCTCTTTCTTTTTGATAAACTTCTTTCCAAAGAGTATTTTCTATAAATTCAATAGCGATTTTAAGCCAATAGTTCTTATTATCGACATATAATCTGATAAACCCCATAAGCATTGATACCATTTTTAATTTAATATTATCCGAAAAATTTCGATAATAAAAAATGTTTGCCATGGCAAGCGTCCAACCGAATCTCTTGAATACGCTTTGCGTATCGCATAATATTTCTATGTCGTTTATCAATCGCTGAAATTCTTCTTTGCTCAATTTTTTGTAATAGATATCATCCCAATCATACCCGATATCCAACCATAAAAGAAGATCCCCTATCTCGGTAAAATCTCTTAATGTGTTTTTTTCGGGAATCCCGAAATAATCGTTACCACTCAACGTTTTCAGAAATATAAATTGCAAAACAACGTCGATGCTGTTCATCAGCATAGGATATACTTCGTCATATCCAAATTCCATAGCAACTTTAGTAAGTAATTTTTTAATTTCGGGGTCGTCAGAAAGGCCTTTTACCCAAGATCTGATTTCGTTGTAGTCCTCATTCAATGATTTATCCATAAACACTCTCCTTTTTCTTGATTATATTACACCGTTTGGTGTAATGTCAATTATTTTACACAGTTTGGTGTAAAATTTACAAAAAAAGGTATTTTATGTATACTGAAAAGTTTGCCGAAAAATTTAAGGAACTTCTGAACGGTGAAAGCGTAAGTTCTGTCGCTAAAAAAATAGGGATTCCTCAACAAACGCTCTCGAGATATCTTCTGTGTCAACGTGAAATAGGCATTGAAAATCTCTGCAAAATCGCCGATTATTTTAATGAGGATTTGGATTATCTGACAGGAAGAAAAGATATCTAATTTAAAAAGCCGCCATTATGGCGGCTTTTGAGTATTTTCGTCTTTTTAGCGTGTAACCACTCTGCCCGATCGAGCGACTTAATATTTCAGGTTGGCTTTTATGTCTGCGGCGAGTTCGGCGGCGTTTTTGACGAAAAGTCTGTCGGCAACGGACATAAGCCCCACCGCTTCGTCGCTTTTTCTGCTCGCGGTGAATCCGCAGATTTCGCTTCCGCCGGCAAGATAATATCTTATACTCTTGACAGCCGAAACGCTCTCGCCCGAGCCGAAAAAGCCCGAGGACGAAACAAACGACCTTACGCCCGCGGCGTTAAGAACCTTAACCGCTTTTTCGATTTCCGCAGAAGTCATTATTCCGCTTTCGAGAACGGCGGAAACCTTTCTCTTTTTGGCGGCTCTGATAATTTTCTTAAATTCGCGTTTCATAACGTCCGTCGCGTTGAATTTAACCGTGGAAATTCCGACGGGAACGTAAACTCTGTCCGCGCCTTTTTCAAAAGCCTTTTTAATGGCGTACTTCTTTACCCCGAACGCTTCCTCGCCGAGCGGAAAACAAACTGCCGCAACGATTTCGATGCCCGTGCCGGCAAGTTTTTCTTTGGCGATTTTTATTTTCTGCGGGGTTATGACGACTCCGCCGAATCCGTAATTTTTTACCTCGATAAGTTTCTGATCGAGAACTTCGGGACTGACGATATCGGTGAGATCGCAATCGAATTTTTTGAAGAGTTTCGCGGCTTTGAACGCCTTGAACTCGCGGCGCATCTCGTCTTCGCTCTGCCCGAAGATAACCGACGCCTTATCGGTTGTATCATTGCCGAAACGCGGCTCCTGCGAAAACGTTTCGTCGTCGTTTTTGTTTCCGTTGCCGGGATTTTTAAATTCTTCATACGCGTTCGCATTGTTTTTTGACGAATACGAAAAATCATCGGAACGAACGTCGTCTTTTTCCGTCGACTTGGTATCGTAAGCCTGCGCCGCGTCGGTATAAACCGTTTCGTTATGATTTTCTTTTTCGACCACTACAACCGGAGATGCTCCCGTGTCCGGGGCGACGTTTTCGGGATTTTTAACGTCTGTGGTTTTTACGTCTGTGGTTTTTACGTCCGCGGTTTTTTCCCGGATCTTCAATTCTTTACCTTTCATAATCACAACCTCGCTTTTAATTTATAATAATTATCCACTTTTATTATCGGTTTTATACGCCTGCGGAATCAATGCGACACATTCCGACGATTTCCGACAATAATTGTCTTTTTAACTTCATCCCGACGCGCTATACTATATTCAGCCGCCGGCAACTATATTTTACCACAATTCCGACGGAAAGTAAAACAAAAAGAGGAATAAATTTATGCCCGAAGCATATCAGATAATCTTGCTTTTCGTCGCGGTGTTCGGCGCGGCGTTCGGATTCGCCTGTCTTATTAAATTCGGCGGAAACTACGTTAAAGAAAAAATGAGCGACGCCGGACGGGAAAAGGACGATATTCCCGCGCCCGCCTATGAACCCGACCCTAAAATTTACTATATCCGCAACGCCGACTGCAAGCCCGCCGCCCCGAAAAAACCGAGGAAAAAGGCGAAAAAAAGCGAAAAAAGGCGTTGACAGGAGGAAGAAAGCGTGGTAGAATAGTCAAGCGCTCAACGGAGCGGAAAAAAATCTTGACAAACCTTGAATGGTTGTGCTAAGATAGAAAAGTTCCGCGAAAAGTGAGAGCGAAAAAAGTTCTTGACAAACATCGAAAGATGTGATAGAATTGAA
>ERZ827150.5224-NODE-5224-length-10620-cov-4.464363_pt1 | contig 10620 bp, 8 predicted proteins | sample MGYA00519779_ERZ827150 | MGnify/ENA primary metagenome ERZ827150 (study PRJEB31778, sample SAMEA3449267) | human gut metagenome | biome: human gut; feature: human-associated habitat; material: faeces | place: United Kingdom | collected 2010/2012 ...
GCGGCGCCGGTAGTCCGCAAGCTGGCGGCGGTCAAAGGCCGAGACCTCGCGGTCGTTCAGAAAGACGCGGCCGCTCGTCAGGGTATCCATGCCGCCGAGGATGTTCAGAAGCGTCGTCTTGCCCGCGCCGGACGGGCCGACGATGACGCAGATCTCGCCTTTTCCGATCGTAAAGCTCGCATCGTGCAGGGCACGGACCGCGCCCTCACCGGAGCCGTAAATTTTTTCCACATTTTCAAAACGGATGAATGCTTCTCCCATTCCGGGACCTCCTTCGGGTTCACCACGATTCTGTTTATGGCAGCACCGCATAATTCAGTGAGCGCATTCGGCGAAAAATATCCGGCGAAGGCCGAAACTGCAATTGTGCGGTGTTGCCTTATTTATATATAGTATAGCGAATCGCGGGGACGGATTGCAAGCGCAGCGCACGCGGCAGGCGTAAAATTCACAGAAAATTCAGGAACCGCGCGCCGGGCTTCGGCATAAGCTGGCGCGAAGGGAGGCGAAAGCACGGAGCTGCATGAATGCATCCTCACGCGGAACGACTGCTTCCGCCGCGGCACACCGCTCGTCCCGTGCGGCGTCATGGTGCACTCCACGGGCGCGAACAATCCATATCTGCGCCGCTATGTGCAGCCGGACGACGGCGAATTGGGCAAAAACCGCTATGATAATGATTGGAACCGGCCGGGACTTCCGGTGTGCGTCCACGCATTTCTGGGGAAAAAGGCCGGCGGCGGCATCGCGGTCTATCAGACGCTGCCGTGGGAGGTGCAGGCCTGGCACTGCGGCCGGTCCGGCAACCGGACGCACCTGGCCTTTGAAATTTGCGAGGACGGACTGGACGACCGTGCCTATTTTACGGCGGTGTACCGCGAAGCCGTCGAGCTGACGGCCTATCTCTGCCGCCGGTTCGGGCTGGACCCGCTGGCAGACGGCGTCGTGCTCGACCACGCGGAGGGCAATCGCCGCGGCATTGCCAGCGCCCACGGCGACGTGGCGCACTGGTTCCCGCGGTTTGGGAAGACCATGGACGATTTTCGGCGGGAGACGGCCGCGCTGCTGCGCAGGCCGGCGGAAAAGGAGGCGGAGGATTTGACACTGCAGGAGCTTGATGCCCGCATCGATGCACGCATTCGCACCGTTCTGGAGGGAACGGGCAGCAAGGCGAGCAGCTGGGCGCAGGAGGAGCTGGCCCGCGCCATGGCGCACGGCATCACGGACGGCACGCGCCCCGGCGGCTACGCCACGCGCGAGGAGGCTGCCCTGATGGCCGAGCGCGTATATTCCGGGCGCGCATAAAATCCGGTCCCGGTGGGGAGGTTATTCCCCACCGGGAAATTTTTATGGAACCTGCAGAGAATTGCGCCGTCTAATAGCCGTATTCCATTTTTGAAAGGAAATCATGAACATGAAAAAACTGACCGCACTGCTCCTTGCCGTCCTGCTTGTTTTCGGCCTTGCCGCCTGCGCAGGCTCCCCTGCCGAGCCGAACGCGAAGCCTGGCGACACAATGACGCTGCAGGACATCCTCACCTCCATCACGAAGGACGTCGCCGACCTGCCGGACACTGAGACCACGGCGCTGACGAAGGACAACTTCGAATACTTCGCCTTCACCGCAATGCCCGACGGCGTCGAGGCCATTGCTGCCGACGCGCTCATCAACGCTGTGGCGCACTCCGTCGTGCTCATGCGCGCGCAGGATGCCGAGACGGCCAAGAAGCTCGCCGCCGACGTGGAGGCCAACCTGAACCCGGCCAAGTGGGTATGCGTCGAGGCCGAAAAGACGGCCGTGCTCGTGCACAACTGCACCGTGCTGCTCGTCATGTCCTGGAGCGACGTGACCGACGCCCTCACCGCCAACTTCAACGCGCTCTGGAGCTGAGATGGTATTCTCCGGCGCGGTATTCCTCTATGCCTTTCTTCCGCTCACGCTCGCGGTCTACGCTCTCGCGCCGCAGCGTGGGCGGAATGCCGTTCTGCTGATCGCAAGCCTGCTGTTCTATGCGTTCGGCGAGCCTGTGTATGTATTCCTGCTGCTGCTCTCGTCCGTTTCGAACTGGGCGCTCAGCCTGTGCATCGAGCGGCGGCGCGGCACGCGGACAGCAAAGCTGGCGTTGGCGGTCTCCGTCCTTCTGAATCTCGGGCTGCTCGGCTTTTTCAAATACGCCGACTTCTTCCTGACGACGGTGAACGGCCTGTTCGGCCTTTCCCTGCCGCTGACAGGCGTGCGCCTGCCGCTTGGCATCAGCTTTTATACGTTCCAGACCATGAGCTACACCATCGACGTCTACCGCGGGCACGTCCGGCCGCAGCGGAACCTCGCGACGTTCGCCACGTTCGTCTGCCTGTTCCCGCAGCTCATCGCCGGGCCGATCGTCCGCTATTCCGATATCGAGGCCGAGCTGCACACGCGGCGCTTCTGCCTCGAGGACATCGGTACGGGCGCGCGGCGCTTTACCGTCGGTCTGGGCAAAAAGGTCCTGCTTGCCAATGTGCTGGGCGAGCTGGTGTCCTCCGCCGGGAACGCAACGGTGCTCGGTGCGTGGCTCGGGGCCGTGGGTTATCTGCTGCAGATTTATTTTGACTTTTCCGGCTACAGCGACATGGCCATCGGCCTCGGGCGGATGTTCGGCTTCACGTTCCCGGAGAATTTCGACTATCCGTATCTTGCCCGCTCCGTGACGGACTTCTGGCGGCGCTGGCATCAGACGCTCGGGCAGTGGTTCCGGGACTATGTCTATATCCCGCTGGGCGGCAGCCGCACGACCCGCGCCAAATGGATCCGCAATGTTGCCGTCGTCTGGCTGCTGACGGGCCTGTGGCACGGCGCGGCGTGGAATTTTGTGCTGTGGGGCGGCTATTTCGGTCTGCTCCTACTGACAGAACGGCTCTGGCTCGGAAAACGGCTGGCCCGTGCGCCCGCTGCCGTGCAGCATGCGCTGCTGCTCCTGCTCGTGACGCTCGGCTTCGTTCTGTTCCGCGCCGAGAGCCTGCAGGCCTGTGGGCAGACGCTCCGGGCCATGTTCGGCGGTGCGCCGCTGTGGGACGCGGACGCGCTGTATGCCCTGCGCAGCTTTGCAGGCGTGCTCCTCCTTGGGGCCGTCGGTGCAACCCGTCTGCCGAAGTGGCTGTGGAAGCGGCTGGAGCCGCACCCCGTCTCAGCCGCGCTCGGACCGGTGCTGACGGGCCTGCTGCTCCTTGCCGCGACGGCCGCGCTCGTGGACGGCTCGTTCAATCCCTTCCTCTATTTCCGCTTCTGAGGTGAGCCATGAAACGCAAAGCATCCATCGCCACGGCGGCCGTGTTCCTCGCGGTGCTGTTCGGCTTTTCCCTGCTGCATCTCGCCCTGCCGGACCGGGAAGTATCCCGCAGTGAGCGGCGGCGGCTGGCGCAGCTTCCTCCCCTGTCTTCCGGCTTTTCGGACAAGCTTGAGGAATATATGCTTGACCAGTTCCCGCTGCGTGAGCAGCTGCGCACGGTCAACAGCCTCGTGCGGCTCTACGGCCTCGGGCAGGCGGATATCCACGGCATCTATCTGCAGGGCGGCGGGGCCTTCCGCATGGACGGCCCGCTGCAGGAAAAGCAGGTGCGCCATGCCGCAGCGGTCTTTTCCGCCGTGCAGGAAACCTATTTCCCGTCGCTTCCGCCGCACTATGTCATCGTACCGGATAAAAATGCCAAGGCGGAGACCAGCCGTCCCCGGCTGGACACGGAGGCGCTGCGCGGCATCGTGCGCGAGGCCCTGCCCGGTATGACGGAGATCGACATCTGGGACCTGCTGTCCGCAGACGACTATTACAAAACGGACCCCCACTGGCGGCAGGAGCGGCTGCTCCCCGTCGCAGCGGCCATCTGTGAAGCGCTGGGCGCGGACGCGCCGGGAACCTTCACGGAAAAAGCGCTCTCTCCGTTTTACGGCGCGTATTACGGGCAGGCGGCCCTGCCGATGGCCCCGGATACGCTGACGTACCTCGAAAGCGCCGACACGAAGGCCGCCGAGGTCACCGGCCCGGAGCTGGACGGCGCGCAGCCGGTCTACCGGCCGGAGCTGCTGGACGGGACGGACGGCTACGACGTCTTCCTCTCCGGCGCGCAGGCGGTCCTGACCGTCACGTCGCCCAACGTGCACAACGGGCGGCACCTCGTACTGTTCCGCGACTCGTTCGGCTCGTCGCTCGCGCCGCTGCTGCTCGGCTCATTCGAGCGCATCACGCTCGTGGACCTGCGCTATATCTCTGCCGCCCGGCTGGCGGACTATGCAGACCTGTCCGACGCGACGGACGTGCTCTATCTCTGCTCGACGGCCGTGTGGAACAACGGCGGCACCCTGCGGGAATGAAGTCCCCGGATTTGCCATTGCGGGGCCCCAAAGGGGCCGTGGCAAGCTCGCAGCGCCCGGCCGGATCACAGGCTGCCCACAGCGAATTCGAAATTCCTTCGCACATCGTCCCGGCGGCATCCCCGCCGGGACTTTTTCCATTTACCGCACTGCATATTATTGAAAATTACGGGATGTTTTCTGTAAAATATTGACAAATAAGTTAAGACGTGATATGCTGGCCTTACCGGGGAAGGAAGGGAGTCCCCGGAATGAGCTGTTCTGTCGCCATAGAAAGTAGAATATACGAAAGGAAGAAGAGACATGAAAAAACACCGTTTGGCTCGTCTTTGCAGCATTCTTTTGCTCGCTGCGCTGTTGGTTTCTCTCACCGTACCGCTGGCCTCGGCCTATTCCGATGTGACTCGTTCTGCTTTCCCGGATTACTTTGACGCGATCAACTATGTAACAGATAATGGCCTGATGAACGGAACTTCATCCACACAGTTTGAACCGAACTCGTTCGTCAGCCGCGCAATGGTCGTGACGACGCTGTATCGCATGGCGGGCAGCCCCTCCAGCAGTGCCAGCGTATCCTTCACGGACGTCTCGTCCACCGACTGGTTTTACAAGGCTGTCCGCTGGTCGGTGCAGTACGGTATTGCCAATGGCGTTACCACGACCACGTTCGAACCGAACAGCATGGTAACACGAGAGCAGGCCCTGACCTTTTTCCTGCGTTATCTGAAGAACTTTGAGAAACGAACCGCTTACTATCACTATTCCATCACCTACTGCGGCGACTATTCCCAAATCGACAGTTATGCCGTGGCTTCCTTCCGCTGGGCGGTCAGCAACGGCATCGTCTATCCGGATAGCTCTGCAAACAACAAGCTGTATCCGAAGTCCTATGTGTACCGCCGGGAGCTTGCCCTGTGGCTGTGCCGCTATGGGACGAATATTTGGGGCATCCGGCACGGAAAAGACTCGTTCCGCTTTACGAATACCGCCGCAAATTTTAGATCCGGCGATAGAGACATCAATCGCATAATGATATCGCAATCACATTATAATAAATTATATAATCTAACAAGCGGCCCATCAGAACAAAATGATCTGGCTGAATTCGCCGCCTTATATCCTTGGGACGGTGTGTGTTATGGGATGACCATGAGCATGCTGATGGACAAGCTCGGAAAAATAGACTTTGATGGAGCTTTTGTTTATGATTGCGATGATATTTGGGATATTCCAGCCCCCAAAAATGTAGCCAATGCACATCATAAATCGGTACTTGATCTGCAACGCAAAACATACATCTCTCTTGCTGAAAGCGGAATTGATTATTACTTCTTATCACAAAAAATTACATCTAAATTCAACCCCAGCACCGGCGGTGGGATATGGGTATGGCCGCGTAACGGAGAAGCGGGGTGGGTTAACTGGAGCGTTATGCTTCCCTATGGAACTAATAATACAACTAGTTTAAAGGCACTTGTAGATCATCAGAGAAAGAGTCAGCTTACATTAGTTGGGCTTTACTACTCTAAGAAGTATGTCAATAAAGAGCCCGCAGGGATTGGTCATTCAATTCTGGTTTATGGTACCCCGACAGAAGAAGGAAACTACTATATCTTTAAGGCATATGACCCCAATAATTTGAATGCCGCAAGACTCAGAATCTCAAAGGATTATACGAGCTGCGTATTGGACTCCAAGGATGCCAATAACCTTACAACTACTATTGTGGCCGAAGTAGTAACATACTTTAAAAACTATTACTATTTCAATTGTCTCGACTTAGACGGCGATGCAAATGCATCTCCGTATTCAGTTGCTGAACTGCAAGGGGAGACCGAAAACACAGCATATTTGTATGTCGACCTGATTGGAAACAGCACAATCACAAATGCTGAAGGTCAGTATCTGAAGGTCGGTACAGACGGCATAGACGGCGATATGGAAGTCCTGAACGTTAATACTATTTTGAAAGGAACAGAAGCCCCCGCAACACTCGTCCTGAAGGTTCGGGACAGTGCCTCTTTCGATTTGCAGACTGATTCCCCGTATGTCGGATTTGAAATTGTTGGCCAGAACATCTTTGCTAATGTACGCGGGACAGGAATCAACAGTATTCGTGCAACTGAAACACAGCTGTCAATTGACGGGAAGAACATGGACTACCGTGCAAGCAGCTCCTGCGGTTGTGCAAGTCCCTTCTATGTTGTTGCTTCGGGAACGGGAGAGGACACTGTTGCGTTGTCAGCACTGGCGCAATCGGTCGAATTGCTTACATCGCAAGGGGCAGAAGTCTCTGTCGTGTCATCAGCGGATTGTTCCTTTGTGCAGCAGGCTGTAAAACAGGAGGAAAGCTCTTTGTACATTGCGGGATTGATGAACGGGAGTCCCAGAATCACGGAGAAGCTCCCAAAGGAGGGTGAATAACTTGACAAGGCGCAAAGGAATAGCAATTTTTATTGTAATTGTAATAGTGATTTCCTCGCTCTTATTCGGCTGCACAAAGCAGAAATTGGAACCAATGACAAATATTTGGGTATCGCCTTGCTACATTCCCGGCTGGCTATACAATGAGAAAGGTGAATACCTGCATGTTGTATATGATGATGCATATTATACAAAGGATGCTTCGCCGGTAACGGCAGATTCCACAATGGAGATCCTGGAAGAGAGCACATGGCTGGCAGGTGTTTCGGCAACGACACCGAGCTATCAGATCCCTGATACGGGAAAGCTGCGTTTTGAAGTCACGGTGGAAAACGCCTCGATGCGGGTGGAGTCCAATGAGGTTTTTGTCTGGCTCAATCTGAAAAGCGAGACCGATGATCAGTGGCTGGAGCTGACAACGACCGGCTTCCGTCTGAAGGGCAAAGTAACCTCATACAATGCAAGAGGATATTTTAAGCAAGCGGTCTTTCCGAGCATAGATGAGTTCTATTACGACTTGGCCGGCGGGCAGGAGAGCGACCTGCAGGTGTACTGGCAGGACAATACGCTCCGGATCGTCTCCGAAAGTCCCGGTGAAGTTACGCTGCATTTAAGAGACCTGAAGGATACCTACCAGTTCCCGGCAGGCGGCTGCGTGATCACGGACTTCGCCGACGGGAAGATCATCGTCCAATAATCAAAAACCGTTCCCGGCCCGGCGGCATCCCCGCCGGGCCGGTGTCTGCAGTGACTTCCCTGCGCGCCATGGGCAGTTACAAGTTTCCGGATACCCTCGCCGACCGCACCGGCTCCCGGATTGTCATTGCGAGGAGGCCGCAGGCCGACGTGGCAATCTCGGGAAGGCAGTTACGTTTTCGCCGGAAGTACCCAATTATCCGGCCAAGTACTGCGAGATTCCCACGTCGCTTCGCTCCTCGGAATGACAAACCTGAAGGTCCTGCGCCACTGAATTAACATTTCAAAGCCTGCAACTGCCTCAGGCGCTCAGGGAGCGCCGCTACAGACGCAATTGGTTCCTATCGTTTTATCGCCAGACTGTTCGTATCGCCAGTGCGCCGCCGGGAGCGGCATGCCGCTCCCCTACAATTTTCTATCGAAATACGCAAAAAAACTACCGGAAGCACAGGCTTCCGGTAGTTTTTCAAACACAATCAATCACAATCAATTATTTACTTCGCGAAGACCTTCTTCAGGCGGGCGAAGCGGGGCAGGCCGTCCTCATAGCCCAGAGCCGTCTGACCCTCGAGCAGCGGCGTGCAGTAATCGATGAAGGCGTCGGTAACATAGGCGTTGTCGCTGGTGATCCACTCGAGCGGGATCTTCTTCTCGGCGTTGGCAACACGGCGCAGGTCGAACAGCTCATAGGAGACGCTGTAGCCGCCATCGCGCTTGCAGACCATGCCGACCATCTTGCCGGTCTCACCGCGGAGCGCAGACTCGACGGCGACCTTGCCGCACTGGAAGGCTTCCTCGATATCCGTCGCGGAGGCGCAGTGGGCGGCGCAGCGCTGCAGCAGGGACAGCTCGATGCCGCGGACCTTCGCGCCGGTGGCAGCGGAGACGATGCCGGCCAGACGATGGGCCAGACCGCCCAGCTGGGCATGGCCGAAGCCGTCGGTCGAGGAGGTCTTGGCCTCGGAGACGAACGCGCCGTCGGAGTAGTGGATGCCCTCGGAGACGGCGACAAGGCACTGGCCCTGGCCCTCGTAGACGCGGATGACGTCGTCGAGGAAGTCGGCCATGTCAAAATCGACCTCGGGGAGATAGATGAGGTCCGGGCCGTCGCCCTTGGCGGCGGGCAGGACGGTGGCGGCGGTCAGCCAGCCTGCATGGCGGCCCATGCACTCGATGATCGTGATCATGCCCTTGTTGTAAACGCGGCAGTCACGGGCAACTTCCATAACGGAGGTCGCGATATACTTGGCGGCAGAGGCAAAGCCCGGGCAGTGGTCCGTGCCAATGAGGTCGTTGTCGATGGTCTTCGGCACGCCGATGACGCGGCACTCATAGCCGACCTTGGCCATATAACGGCTGATCTTGGCGCAGGTGTCCATGGAGTCGTTGCCGCCGATGTAGAAGAAGTAGCGGACGTTGTACTTTTCAAAGATCTCAAGGATGCGCTTATAGTCCTTGCCACCTTTGGTGGAGATAAATTCTTTGTTCTCCCGCAGGTATTCCTCCGGGCTTTTCCGGTAGCCGAGTTTCTGCGTATACTCCCGAACGAAGTCGAGGTCAATGTCCTCCATCGCCGCGTCCGGGACAGGGGTATCCTCAAAATACCGTGTGCCCTTGGCGTACATAAGCTGGAGGCGTTCGTCGAAATTAAGCTTCTTGGATTTATCCCCGACGCGAAAGAAAACATCGTCCGCCTGATTGGCGTGAAGCTCGTTGCTTTGCAAAACCTCAATCAGCAGAATATAATCCGGCTCACCGTCCCTGTTGGTGCAGGCAAGCAGTTCGGTTTCGATTTGAACGGACGGCTTACAGTAATCAAACGGCACGCGCAGCAGCTCGTTGATATGCTCCTGATAGCCGTCGATGCCGGTGATCGTCCCGTCGTCCTCCACGCCGACCGCGATCACGCCGCCGTCTGCGTTGGCAAAGGCGATCAGATGAATCGCAAGCGTCTTTGCGTCGATGCGGGCGCTCTTGCGGTCAAACAGCGGAGATTCCGTCACGGTGCAGATTTGTTCAAGTGTCAGCTTGCAAAGCATACGTCCGCCTCCTTGTCACAAGAAAAATCCAGCTTTTTTACAGTATAGCACAGAGTATCACCACTATGCAAGGAAGCAGTCGGGCTATCCGAAAAAAAGTTTTTCAACCGCGCCCGCAGCTCTCCGCTTATCCCGCCCCGTCCTGCAAAATTGCCGCGTTGGCTGCGCCTCCTCGCCACAGAAAAAGAGGCGACGGGACATAAAAATCCCGGACGGCGAACCGTCCGGGATATCGTTGTTCCGTTGGTGCGGATCAATACATGCCGCCCATGCCGCCTGCATTGGCTGCGGCAGCTGCTGCGGCGTCGGCTGCGGGATCGGGCTTGTCGGCCACGATGGACTCAGTCGTCAGGACGCAGGCGCCGATGGACGCTGCGTTCTCAAGCGCGGTGCGGGTGACCTTCGTCGGATCGACGATACCGGCGGGGATCATGTCGCAGTAGGTGGCGCTGTAGGCATTGTAGCCGAAGCCGACCTTGCGGCTGTTCTTGATCTTCTCGAAGACGACGGAGCCGTCGACACCGGCGTTCTCGGCGATCTGGCGGACAGGAGCCTGCAGCGCCTTGACGATGATGGACGCGCCGGTCTTCTCATCGCCGGACAGCTTGGCAACGAGCTTCTCGACAGCGGGGATGGCGTTGACGAACGCGGTGCCGCCGCCGGCAACGATGCCTTCCTCCACGGCAGCGCGCGTGGCGTTCAGGGCGTCCTCGACGCGGAGCTTCTGCTCCTTCATGGCAGTCTCGGTCTGTGCGCCGACACGGATGACGGCGACGCCGCCGGACAGCTTGGCAAGACGCTCCTGCAGCTTCTCACGGTCGTACTCGGACGTGGTCACGCCGATGGCGGCCTTGATCTCGTGGATGCGGTTCTGGATCTCCTCGGAGTTGCCGCAGCCGTCGACGATAACGGTGGTGTCCTTGTTGACCTTGATCTGGCGGGCACGGCCGAGATCGGAGAGCTGAGCCTCCTGCAGGTTCATGTTCAGCTCGTTTGCGAAGTAGGTGCCGCCGGTCAGGATGGCGATATCGCGGAGCATTTCCTTGCGGCGATCGCCGAAGCCGGGCGCCTTGACGCAGACGCAGTTGAAGCTGCCGCGCAGACGGTTGACGA
>ERZ827150.5228-NODE-5228-length-10608-cov-7.238510_pt1 | contig 10608 bp, 6 predicted proteins | sample MGYA00519779_ERZ827150 | MGnify/ENA primary metagenome ERZ827150 (study PRJEB31778, sample SAMEA3449267) | human gut metagenome | biome: human gut; feature: human-associated habitat; material: faeces | place: United Kingdom | collected 2010/2012 ...
CATGTAGGTGGAAGCCAGGCTGTTGGCAGTGGTCTTGCCCTTCAGGTCCTCAAAGCTCTTGATGTCCTCGTTGTCCTTGCGCACGGCCAGTGCGGTGTGGATGTAGCCGTAAGGGGTGGTGAAGTCGTAGGTCTTGGCGCGCTCGTCGGTCACCTCGACGCCGTTGCACACGATGTCAAAGCGGCCTGCGTCCAGACCGGCGAACAGGCTGTCCCAGTCGCTTTCCACATACTCCGGCTCCACGTCCAGCTTCTCGGCGATGGCGCGGGAGACTTCCACGTCGTAGCCCACCAGGGTGTCGCTCTCGTCGTGGTAGCTCCAGGGCTGCCAGGCACCTTCCAGTGCCACCACCAGCTTGCCGTTGGTCTGAATGGCGGCCAGCTGGTCGGCAGCGCCGGTGGAAGCAGCCGAAGAAGCCGCACCGGAAGCGGCAGCGCTGCTGCCGGAATTGGAAGAGCAGCCTGCCAGGGTCAGCACACCGGCGGCAGCCATCACACTCATCAGAGAAATAAAGGTTCTGCGTTTCATAGAAAGATCCTTTCAGTTAAAATGTTTGTCTAGGCGGCCATCGGGGAGTTTCTCCGAGGACCGTCCGCTGGGGTGGGACCCTGTTGCCCGTAGGGCAATAGGGCGGGCGATGGAATGGCCTGCAACGGCAACGACCGCCGCCAGCGGCGGAAACAGGGAGTTGCTGTTGGGACAGCGGCCAGCAGAATGCAAGGCTCGCTCAAGGGCCGCCGCATGCGCTGGGAGCCGCAACCCGTATTCGTGTCCGAGGAGGAAGCTCCCCGATGACCGTATATCACTCCGTGTGGGCGATCTTTTGCAAAAAGGCCCGGGTGCGCTCCTCCTTCGGGTCGGCAAAGAATTCGCGGGAGGGAGCCTGCTCCACCACCACGCCGTTCTCCATGAACACCGTCTTGGAGGAAACGTTGCGGGCAAAGCCCATCTCGTGGGTCACCACCAGCATGGTCATGCCCTCTTCGGCCAGCTGGCGCATCACGCTCAGCACCTCGCCGGTCAGCTCCGGGTCCAGCGCACTGGTGGGTTCGTCGAAATAGATGATCTCCGGGTCGGTGGCCAGTGCACGGGCAATGGCTACGCGCTGCTGCTGACCGCCGGAGAGCTGGCGGGGGTAGTAGTCGGCCCGGTCGGCCAGACCCACCTTTTCCAGCATGCGGCGGCCGATGGCGTCGGCCTGCTCCCGGGGCATCCTGCGGGCCACGATGAGTCCCTCGGTCACGTTCTGCAGGGCGGTCTTGTTCCGGAACAGGTTGTAGTTCTGGAACACAAAGGCCGTCTTTTTGCGCAGCCGGGCGATGTCGGCCCGGCCTGCATGGGCCAGGTCAAAGGTCTCGCCGTCCAGCACCAGCTGGCCTGCGTCGGCGGTCTCCAGAAAATTCAGGCAGCGCAGCAGGGTGGTCTTGCCGGAGCCGGAAGGGCCCAGAATGGCCACCACATCGCCTTTTTCCACGGTCAGGTCCACGCCCTGCAGCACCGGCAGCTCGCTGACCACCTTGTGTGCACCGGGGCGCAGACCGGCTTTTGCGTAGGTGCGGAAGGTCTTGTGGACGTTCCGGATCTCCATCATTGCCATGGGTTCCACACTCCTTTCTTACTGGAAGCCCCGGGCGTTGAGCCGGTGCTCCAGCACAGCCTGCAGTTTGGTGATGACCGTGCAGAACAGCAGGTACACCACCGCCACCTCACAGTAGATGGGCAGGAAGATGTAGGTGCGGGCCGCCACGCGCTGACCGGCCATGAACAGCTCGGCCACCGTGATGTTGGACGCCAGCGAGGTGTCCTTGATCATGCCGATGAGGGAGTTGGAGAGGGCAGGCACGGCGGTGCGCAGGGCCTGCGGCAGCACGATGCGGCGCATGATCTGGGCCCAGGTCATGCCCACGCAGGAACCGGCCTCCAGCTGGCCCTGGGGCACGCTTTCCAGCGCGCCGCGCATGGTCTCGGCGCAGTAGGCACCCTCATTGAAGGCAAAGGCGATGACGGCGGCGGGAAAGGCGTCCAGCATGATGCCCAGGCTGGGCAGGCCGTAAAAGATGATGAACAGCTGCACCAGCAGCGGTGTGCCGCGGATGACCCAGATGTAGAACCGGGCGATCTGCCGCAGCACCGGCACGTTGGCGTACTGCACCAGTGCCACCACCACCGCGATGATCATGGCAAAAAAGAAGGACACCAGCGTCAGCGGGATGGTCATGGTAAGGCCGGCCGTCAGGATGCGGGGCAGGGCCTCCACCAGCACGCTGACCGTGCGGTTGGATAAAAGTGCTTCAAACATGAACGATCACAGTACCTCAAATACTCTCAGAAAACAACGGTGAATGCATTATACAACTTCGAGTATACTCAAAGTCAAGGGGTTTGCGGAAATTCCTACAAAACCTACCAGAATACTATAACATGAAACGTCCGGCGGTGCAAATAGTTTGCAAAAATCGCGTATTGTGAACAAAAACGGCCCAGCCGCTGCGGGAACTTTGTGCAATGCGGCAAGCCGGTTGACGCGGCAGGCGCTTTCGTGTACAATGGGCATAACAACGTGCACACCGGGTTTGCCGGTGCCGCGCAAATTCACCGGCGGCCCGGCTGCCGGTGCAAACGGAGGACACAAACGTGACGAAACGGAAGATTGGCGTTCTGGGTGCAGGTACCTGGGGCATGGCGCTGGCGCGGATGCTGACCGTCAGCGGCAACGAAGTGCAGGTGTGGTCGGCCATTGAGGCGGAGGTGGACAACCTCTCCACTACACGGGTGCACCCCAACCTGCCGGGCATGAAGATCCCGGCCGAGCTGCAGTTCACCAAGAGCATCGAGGAAGTGTGCACCGGCAAGGATGTGCTGCTGTTTGCAGTGCCGTCGGTGTTCGTGCGGGGCACCACCGCCAAGGCACGGCCCTATATCCCGGACGGTCAGATCCTTGTGGATGTGGCCAAGGGCATGGAGCCGGATACCTTATATACCATGACCGAGGTGATCGCCGACGAGCTGAACAGGGACGGCGGCCCCAAAAACTGCAGGCTGGTGGCCCTGAGCGGCCCCACGCACGCCGAGGAAGTGGCGCTGGACCTGCCCACCACCATTGTGTCGGCCTGCCCGGATGACGAGGCGGCCCGCTTTGTGCAGGATGTGTTCAGCAACACCTGCATGCGCGTGTACACCAACCCTGACATCAAGGGCGTGGAGCTGAGCGGTGCCCTGAAGAACGTGATCGCCCTGGGCGTGGGCATCTCCACCGGCCTTGGCTACGGCGACAACGCCCGCGCGGCCCTGATCACCCGCGGCATTGCCGAGATCGCCCGCCTGGGCGTGGCCATGGGCTGCAACATCCACACCTTTGCGGGCCTGGCCGGCATCGGGGACCTGATCGTGACGGCCACCAGCATGCACAGCCGCAACAACCGCGCCGGCATCCTCATCGGCAAGGGCGAGAGCCCGGAGCAGGCCGTGAAGGAAGTGGGCATGGTGGTGGAGGGCATCAACGCCCTGCCCGCCGCCATGGAGCTCGCCGCCAAGTACAACGTGGAAATGCCCATCGTGCAGACGGTGAACGCCATCGTCAAGGAGGGCATGAGCGCCAGCGACGCGCTGCGCACCCTCATGGACCGCAACCGCAAGAACGAGATGCCCCAGGGCTACGAGAACATATAAGAATTGATACCGGAAAGGCACAGCTGTTCTGAGAACGGCTGTGCTTTTTTGCGCTTTGCGTGCAGAGCCCATATTTTCAGAAACGACTCGGCAAATGCAGTAAGAATCATTCAAAATTTTTACAGAAATCAGACACAAAAGGGTAGAAGGTCGGGAAACTTTCTGCTATACTGAAACTATGAGCGCACTGCGCTCGACGGAAACAGGAGGGGATCTTATGCCGTCAACTTATGCGCACCGCCGCTTCGGCGCGGATGTTCTGCAGCAGCTGCCCGCAGCCCTGCAGGATCAGATCGGGAAAAACCGGGCCCTGTTCGACGTGGGCCTGCACGGGCCGGATCTGCTGTTCTACTATCATGCAGCCAAGTCCAACCCCGTGGGCGCCCTGGGCAACGCCATGCACGAGCAGCCGGGTCGGGTGTTCTTTGAGCGCGCCCGGGGCGTGGTGCGACAGGCAAAGGACCGGGACGCCGCGCTGGCCTATGCGCTGGGGTTCGTGTGTCATTTTGCGCTGGACAGCACCTGTCACCCCTATGTGGAGGCCTACACCCGCCAGAGCGGGGTGAGCCACTGCGAAATCGAGACCGAGTTCGACGACATGCTGCTGCGCCGGGACGGCCATGACCCGAAGAACTTCTTCACGGCCAGCCATATCCGGCCCACGGCGGAAAATGCCCGGGTCATCGCGCCCTTCTACGAGGGCCTGACCGGCCTGCAGGTGCTGGACGCCCTCAAGGGGATGATCGCGATGCACCGACTGCTGCAGCCCTCCGGCGCGGTCAAGCGCTGGGTGGTGCTCACCGGCATGAAGGCAGTGGGCAAGTACGATGTGCTCCACGGCCTTGTGGCCAACCCGCAGCCCAACCCGCAGTGCACCGAGAGCAATGAGAAACTGGATGCCCTGTACCAGCAGGCCATTCCGCTGGCGGTGCGGCTGATCGAAGCCTATGCGGAAACGCTGGACACGGACACCCCGCTGGACAAGGCCTATGACCACACCTTCGGGGAATTCTGAGGGGCGGCCAGCAGGAGGTCAGAGAAACTCCCTGCCGTTCAGACAACTGGGAAAAGAGAGTGCACCGCACGGCGGTGCGAGAGGAACAAGAATGCAAAAGAAAAAATTTAAGGTCACGCCGCTGGAGCGTGCGTGGATCCTGTACGATGTGGGCAACTCGGCCTTTGTGCTGATGATTGCAACCCTGGTGCCCATCTTCTTCGATGCGCTGGCGGAGGCCGGCGGCGTGAGCAAGGTGAACTATCTGGCCTACTGGGGCTATGCAAGCTCGGTGGTCACGGTGGTCACCGCCGTGCTGGGGCCCATTCTGGGCACGCTGGCCGATACCAAGAATTTCAAAAAGCCCATCTTCATGCTCTGCCTGTTCGTGGGTGTGCTGGGCTGCTGTGCCATGGGCGCGGCCCGCACCTGGCTGCCGTTCCTGGTCATCTTCATCGTGGCCAAGATCGGCTTTTCGGGTAGTCTGGTGTTCTATGACTCCATGCTGGGAGATGTGACCACCCCGGAGCGGATGGACATGGTGTCCTCCCGCGGCTATGCCTGGGGCTACATCGGCAGCTGTGTGCCCTTTGTGGTGTGTCTGGCGCTGGTGCTGGGCAGCGGGGCCATCGGCATGAGCCAGATGACCGCCCTGACCATTGCACTGTTCATCACGGCGGTGTGGTGGCTGGGCACCACCCTGCCGCTGCTCCGGCGCTACCGGCAGGTCAACTATGTGGAGGTGGAGCAGCACGCCATCCGGCAGAGCTTTGTGCGTATCGGCCACACCCTGAAGCACCTCTATGAGGACAAGCAGGTGTTCTGGTTCCTGCTGGCGTTCTTCTGCTACATCGACGGCGTGTACACCATCATTGATATGGCCACGGCTTACGGCACGGCCCTGGGTCTGGACACCACCGGCCTGCTGCTGGCGCTGCTGGTCACCCAGATCGTGGCCTTTCCCTCGGCGCTGATCTTCGGCCGGCTGAGCGCAAAATACCCCTCCAGCCAGTTGATCCCGGTGTGCATCGCGGCCTATACCGGCATTGCGGTGTTTGCTTTCTTCCTCACCCAGCAGTGGCAGTTCTGGGTGCTGGCCGTGCTGGTGGGGATGTTCCAGGGCGGTGTGCAGGCACTGAGCCGCAGCCACTTTGCCAAGATCATCCCGGCGGAAAAATCCGGCGAATACTTCGGCCTGTTCGACATCTGCGGCAAGGGGGCATCCTTCCTGGGCACCATGATCGTCAGTGTGGGCAGCCAGCTCACCGGCAGTGCCAACGTGGGCGTGGGCAGCATCGCGGTGCTGTTCGTCATCGGCTTTGTGCTGTTCCGGGTGTCGTGCCGGACGGAACACGCCAAGCAGGTGTAACACACGTTTTTTCAAAAGGCTCCTCTGTGCATGCACAGGGGAGCCTTTTTGGGTTATTGTTTACAAACCGGCAATTGTGTTTTGGAACGGTGAATGATACAATAGGGCCAGACCAAAAACACAAAGGAGAATAAAGCGATGAAGCAGGTTCCCGGTTATACCCTCGTCCGCACAGAGGACTGCCCCGAGCAGCACGGTACCCTGACCGTGCTCACCCACGACGTGAGCGGGGCCACCATCCTGCTGGTGGAAAATGAGGACAACAACAAGGCCTTTGGCATCGGGTTCGGCACCTTCCCCTCCGATGACACCGGCGTTTTTCATATTCTGGAGCATTCGGTGCTGGCCGGAAGCGAAAAATACCCGGTCGCCTCGCCGTTTCTGCAGCTGCTCAAGAGCAGCATGGCATCCTTCCTCAATGCCATGACCTTCCCGGATAAGACCGTGTACCCCTTTGCCACTCCCAACGAGACGGATTTCAGAAACCTGATGGACGTCTACCTGAACGCGGTGTTCTGCCCGCTGGCCATGGTGGACAGGGCTGTGTTCGAGCAGGAAGGCTGGCACCGGGATGCCGACGGCACTGTGAGCGGCGTGGTGTACAACGAGATGCAGGGGGCCCTTGCCACCCCGGACGCTCAGCTGCAGAATGCGCTGGAGCGTGCCATGTTCCCGGACACGGCCTATGGCTTTGTGTCCGGCGGCGACCCGGAGAGCATCCCGGCGCTGACCTATGAGAAATATCAGCGGGTGTACCGCCGCCACTACAGCGCGGACAACTGCTGCATCACCCTGTACGGCAAGATGGACATGGCCGAAAAGCTGGAAATGCTGGACCGCGATTACCTGTCCCGGATGCCCAGGACCACCACCCGCCCCCGCCTGACGGTGCAGGACGAGCAGCCGGGCACCTGCGTGGAGCTGCCCTATTACACCGAGAACCCGGAGCCGGACGAGGTGCAGTGCGCACTGGCCTGGTACACCGGTGCCTTTGCGGACCGGGAACGGCAGCTGGGTGTGGAGATCCTGCTGGACGTGCTGCTGGGCACCAACAATTCGCCCCTGAAAGCGGCCCTGCTGGCCGAAAAGCTGGGTGCGGACATCGACATGGGCTTTGATGACAGCACCCTGCAGCCCACGCTGGAGCTGGTGCTGCGGGGTGCCACCGAAGAGAGCGCCCGCAAGTTTGCCCCGGCGGTGCGCAAGGCAGTGGATGACGTACTGGCCCGGGGCATCCCGCAGGAGCTGCTGCTGGCCTCGCTGAATTCGGCAGAGTTTGCCTCGCTGGAGCGGCCGGGCAGCCTGCCGGACGGCGTGCTGGACGCCATCAACGCTTCCACGGGCTGGCTGCACACCGGGGATCCCGCCCTGCTGCTGCACACGGATAAGCTGTTTGCCTCCCTGCGCAGCAAGATGGCGGACGGCTGGTTCGACGAGCTGCTGCGCAGCCTGTTTGCCCCGGCTCCGGTGCAGGTGCTGCAGGTGCCCACCCTGCCCAAGAAGCAGGAAGAGACACAGGCCCCGGCCCGCACCGACGCCAAACTGGTGCTGGATCACCCGCTGACCGTGGCCGACCTGGGCGAAGGTGCCCCCAGCGCGGCCGGGCAGACCGAGCAGGTGGCCGGTGCCACGGTGCTGCGCCACCCCTCGGCGGGCAGCCTGTACCTGAATTTCTACTATGACCTGGGCCATGTGGCCCCGGAGGACCTGCCGTATCTGGACCTGCTCACCGATGTGCTGGACGAGCTGGACACGCCGACCCACACGGCCCAGCAGCTGAACACCCTGCGCAGCACCTGGCTGGGCGACAGCCGCGTACTGCTGGACTTCTGGACCGGCCGGCAGGAGGGCGCACCCTGCCATGCCAAACTGACCATGAGCCTGAGCCTGCTGGAACGCAGCCTGCAAAAGGCCGTGGAGCTGGGCGGCGAGTGGCTGTATGACACGCAGCTCACCGGCCCGGCGGCGGAAGCCGCCTTTGCCCGGGTGCTGAGCCAGCAGAAACTGAACATGGAACAGCAGTTCATCCAGCAGGGCAACGCCTATGCGGCGGTCCGTGCCAGTGCCCACTACAATGTGGAGAACGCGGCCAGCGAGCGATGCAGCGGCGTAAGCTATTATCACTTCCTGTGCGATCTGCTGGAAAAGGCCGACTGGGCAGGCCTTGGCACAAAGCTGGAAACCCTGCGGGCCCAGGTGCTGCAGCACGCCCAGCTCACCGTGAGCCTGCACGGCTCGGAGCAGGCGCTGGACACCTTGCGCACCCTGCTGCCGGGCAGCCGGTTTGCGGCGCAGGAGCGCGACGCGGCGCAGCCCTATGCGGAGCCGCTGACCCCGCCGGTGAACGAGGCCTTTATTATTGACGGCGGCGTGAACTACGCGGTGCAGGTGTGGCCCATGGAGCGCCGCAGCGACCGCAAGGTGCTGGCCCGCGTGATGAGCTACGAATACCTGTGGCACAACATCCGCGAGGTGGGCGGCGCCTACGGCACCGGCATGCTGTCGTCGGACGGCGTGGAGTACCTGTACACCTACCGGGACCCCCACCTGACCGAGAGCTACGACACCTTTGCCAAGGGCCCGGCGGAGCTGGCCGCCCGCGATTACACCGAAAAGGACCTGAACGACCTGATCGTGGGTGCCGTGGCCAAGCTGGACACGCCCCGCAAGCCCCGCGCCGAGGCACGGGAGCTGGACCGGCAGTATTTCTGCGGCATCACCGAAGCAATGAAGGCTGCCGACCGCAAGGCCCTGTGTGCCGTGGACGCAGCTCTGCTCAAAGAGCAGGCCGCCGGTCTGGCCGATGCCATGGCTGCCGGTGTGAAGGTGACCTTTGGCAGCAGGGACGCGGTGGAGACCGCAGGTTCCCTGTTTGACCGCGTAGAGACCCTGTAAAAAGATAAAGCAAGGGCGCCCCGGCACAGTCTGTATGCACTGTGCCGGGGCGCCCTTTTTGTTATGGAAAGATCACTTCTTGCGGGCAATCATTTCGGTGTAGGCCAGCACCAGCGGGCCGACGCCCTTGGCGTCGTTGCACACCACCGGCTCGCTGAAGTAGTAGGCCAGAGAGCCGTCGCGGTGGTCCTTGCCGCCCAGACCGGCCACCAGGCAGATGCCGCCCAGTTGCAGGCTGCCGTCCGGATTCTTGGACAGGTACTTGTCGCAGGTGCCGTAAAAGGCCTTTTCAGCCCAGGCTGCCATCCGTTTGGGCAGGTAGCCCAGGCGCACGCCCTTGAGCACCGCGTAGGCAAACAGGGCAGTGCCGCTGGTCTCCAGATAGTTGCCCTCCACGCCGGGGTGGTCCATCACCTGCCAGAACATGCCGGTCTCCTCGTCCTGGAACTTGTGCACGTCCTCGATGGTCTGCTTGAGCATGGCCATGATGCCGCGGTACTCGTTGTACAGCTGCTCGTCCATGCGCTCCAGCACGTCCACCATGGCCACCATGAACCAGCCCATGGCGCGCAGCCAGAAGTTGGGGCTGCAGCCGGTGACGGGGTCGGCCCAGTACATCTGGCGGCTCTCGTCGTAGCCGTGGTAGTACAGGCCGGTGGCTTTGTCCCGCATGTGCTTTTGGATGTTCATGAACTGCTTGTAGCTGTCGATGCAGCCCTGCATCTTGTTGTAGCGGGTCTCATACTCCATGTAGAAGGGCTGGGCCATATAGGTGCCGTCCAGCCACACCTGCCAGGGATAGATGTCCTTGTGCCAGAAGTTGCCCTCCTTGGTGCGGGGCTGGGTCTCCAACTGGCCGCGGATCGTCTCAATGGCGTCGCGGTAGCGCTCGAAGCGGTTTACGAGGTTCAGGCGTTTAATGCCCATCGCGAACAGAGCGCCGCCTGCGACCGTCGCCGCAGCAAGAATGCTTCCCACAAGAATTGAGCCCGCGCCAATCGTGAAAATTGTGCCAGCGAGGCCCGGCACGCCCAAAACGACGCCCCAACCGACGAGCGCGATGCCAACGCTGCGTTGCCCGCTGGGGTTCGCGTAAATCGTTGCCATCTGTTCTTCGCGACGCTTCTTGGCCTGTGCGAGGGCATATTGTTCCCGGCCTCGTCGAATACCATCCGATGCAGAGCTTAGGCTGCGCGCGATTCCCTCGGCGGCGATGCCGATGCTTTTTTCGATGGTTGACTGAAGATTGCTGAAATCTTGCGAGTCCACGGCGTTTTGCACCGCATTGAAAATCTGGTCGCCGATGTTTTTGGAAGAAGCCATAGCTGCCTCTCTGGAAGCGAATAATGCGTACGTGTTCGTACTTGTTTCTTACGCCGATTCTATCGCAAGAAGGTAACGGTGACGTAACCAACTTGGCGGTGCGTGACGATGCCGTAACCAAACCGGTGCAGCGCGTTGCGCGGCATCGCACTCGAACCATACAGGTTCCGATGCATTTTGCTTTCACGATTGCGTGTTCGGTTGCGCGCTCTTCGCCTGGGCAACTTGGCTTTTGAGCGAAAAACGGGTGCTTGCGTGCTTTTGATGCGCTGTGCTTGGTTATTATGGGAGCATTGTTGTGCATGCTTAAAAGATTGGGAAGGGCCCAAGGTATATGACCGCATCGAATTCGCTTGCG
>ERZ827150.5237-NODE-5237-length-10579-cov-2.950874_pt1 | contig 10579 bp, 11 predicted proteins | sample MGYA00519779_ERZ827150 | MGnify/ENA primary metagenome ERZ827150 (study PRJEB31778, sample SAMEA3449267) | human gut metagenome | biome: human gut; feature: human-associated habitat; material: faeces | place: United Kingdom | collected 2010/2012 ...
GGGGGGGGGGGGGGGGGGGGGGAGTTTTGCTGCTCGCTCATATCTGGCGCTGTTCCCTCTTCCTGAAATCTCCTCCCAAAAGCTTGACGTTCACCACCGAGTGTGTAAGAGTTCTTCCAAGTTATTCAAGGAGATAGAGCACATGCCACAAGTTCAGCTAGGCAAAATCGATCGAATTCCCGTCCGTGACGTGTGGCGACACGAGGCGTTGGACTTTACGAAGTGGCTTGCTCAAGAAGAAAACCTTACGCAACTCGGAGATGCATGTTCCATCGATCTCGAGTTAGTAGATATGGAGAGCGCTGTCGGATCGTTCGCCGTCGATATTTTTGCCAAGGAATCGGGCTCCGACCGTCGAGTCGTCATTGAGAACCAACTTGAATACACCAATCACGACCACCTCGGCAAAATCATCACGTACGCTACTGGCAAGAATGCCGAAGTTGTCATTTGGGTCGTTGCACGAGCGCGCGATGAACACCGCAAAGCCATCGAATGGCTGAATGAGCACACTGATGATGAGTGCTCTTTTTCGTTGAAATCGAAGTATGGCGCATCGGAAACTCGCGATTCAACGTGGTTGAATCTCCTAACGAGTGGGCACGCGTAGAGAAAGCAAAGACAGGATTGAGCGACACCCGAACGGCTCAGCTTGGATACTGGCAAGCGTACCGGGAGGCCGCTCTATCAGATCCAAATTTCTCCAAGGTTATGCGCCCACAGAAGGCTCTAGCTCAGCACTAGTCAAACCTCAGCGTCCAAACTTCTCGATACCATCTGGTCCTACTCGCCCTTATCCAAAAGCGTCGAAGCGGCGTTGAAGTTTGCATCTCGAATGACAAAGCATTCGGTAAAGCCGTGTTCGCTCATCAGGCGGAACTTGAACATCTTCTCGGCGTAAAAGGCGAACCATATGACGCCGACAAATCGTGTGGTATCCGCTTCTATCGCGAGGGATGTGACATAAGAGGAAAGCCCGAGATGTGGAGTGATTTCATTGATTGGCAGCTTCGCGCCGCAGTTCAGTTGCGACAAGCAATGCTATCCATAGATAATAACAATCCGACGGAAATGGCCGACTAAGTTTATCCATATACATGATTCCGTCGCATACAAGCACAAAGAACACTTGTTATGAATGTGCAGATCTTTTAACCTCCTGTCGATCTTCGTTCAAATATATCCATCGCTCGTCACCTTGCTATTACCAGTGCTGGCGATCAGCGCATCTTTCTAGACAAAGGTTAACGCTAACACACTACCTATTGCACATATTCCCCAATTCATCTATTTATAGTTCAAACGCATTTAGTATACATTAGTATGAATTACATAAAGTCATTGCATATCGAAGGTTTTAAAAAGTTCACCAATCTTGATGTTGAATTTAATCAATACATGAATATTCTTGTCGGTGAAAATGAAGTCGGAAAAAGCACTATATTAGATGCAATAAAATTAGTCTTAAACCAACAGTACAAAAATTCTGATAAATCCGTACTCAAAGATCTCTTTAATGCAAAACAAATACGTGATTTTGAATGTAATCCGAGCATAAAAACACTTCCAAAAATACTAATTGAAATAGAGCTTGAGCTTGACACAAGCAACAGAAACTCCATTCGCTTTTTTGGAGAAATGCACAGAGACAAACAATCACACTCCGAAAAGTTTGGAATTTTATTTAAATGCGAATACGACGAAAACATCGATCCAGATATGGAAGAATCTATAAACAAAGGAAGAATCCCTTACGAATATTACTCCTTAACCTGGACAACATTCGCCAATAACCCATATCAAACATTAAAAAGACCGTTCAATTTTATTTCTATCGATACATCGGACACAATTTCAAGCCCATCATTTAACTACTACAATAAATCATTATTTGCTAGCAAATATGATGATTCTATTCGCATGCATGCCAAAAACGAATTTCGTTCTGGACTCGAAAAAATTTTCAACGAGATAGAATTACCACCTATTGATGAAAGCCGCAAATTTGGAATAGATGCTAAGAAAGTAATTCTCGAAAGCGTTGTATCTGTCTTTGAAGGGGCCATACCATTAGAAAATCGCGGTCGCGGAATGGAAAACCTCATTAAGACTAAAATAGCATTAGAAAGAAATAGTAAAGTTGACGTGATCCTAATTGAGGAACCAGAAAACCATTTAAGCTTTTCAACTCTAAATAAAATGCTTAATGAGGTTTCAAGAAATAAGGACAGCTCTCAAATTATCTTAACCACACACAACAATCTAATAGCTAGTCGATTAAACCTAACCAATGTATTATGGATTGCTGAAATCCAAGTAAAATCTCTAAAAAATATAAATCAAGATGATGCTGATTTTTTTATTAAATCCGACAACAATTCATTCTTGCATTTATTGCTTTCGAAAAAAGCCTTTCTTGTCGAAGGACCTACAGAATTTTTATTACTCCCCGCCTTTTATAAACAGCTAACATCTCATACCATTGAAGAAGATAACATTTCCATCATTTCTTGCAATGGTATTTCATATAATAGATATCTAAGAGTCGTTGAAGACACAGATAAGAAAATTGCAGTTCTTACAGATAACGATAACGATAAAGTGAAAATCTCTCAGGCCGAAGAATTTAATTTAAAAAAAGAAAATCAACATATTTTTATGGGAAAAACAGAACAGGATTGGACCTGGGAAGCATGCCTTTACAGAAGAAATAAATGCGCGTTAGATAAACTAATTAAGCCGGATGAAACAAGTGAGTATCTCGTCCATGGTGAAAACGTAGGGGATAAAACATTAGGTAAAATGTTGAATCAAAAAGTTGAATCTGCTTATAAAATTTTAAAATCAGATATTAACCTTAACATCCCAGAGCATATTTGCGAGGCAATCGAATGGCTAAAAAAGTAATTCTTGCTGTTGCCGGGGCAGGTAAAACATATCATATATGTCATAATTTTGACGAAAATAAAAGAAATTTAATTTTAGCTTTCACTCATGAAAACATCAACAACATAAATAGAGAACTTTTTGATGCACATGGAAGAATCCCTAAAAATACTACAATTTCAACATTTGATTCATTACAACTTTATCTCCTCCGTCCCCAACAATTAAATCAAAGAAAAGACATCAGCCGAACCCATGTTATTCGCGTAAAGAATATCTAACTCATTATATTACAAAAGATTGTCAGTATTATTGCGAGACACTATCCGAATTAGCTCTTCAAGTAAAAGATCGGAACAGAAATTTAATAAAAAGAGCAATACATCGTTTGTCAATTTTTTACGATAAAATTTTAATTGATGAGTTTCAGGATTTTCGACAATTCGACTATGATCTATTACTTCAACTTTGCAAGCATTTCCCCGATACTGTTTTAGTTGGAGATTTTTATCAACACTCAGTATCTGCAACGAACAATTCAGGCAAGCCATTTAAAAAAGATGTAACATTCAACTCTTTTATTGAAAATCTAAAAAAAATAGGATTCGACGTTGATCAACATTCTTTATCGCAATCTAGAAGATGTTCGACAGAAATATGCAATTACATAAAACACAAATTTGATATACCAATCACTTCTGCAGGAATAAATAACGGTGAGCTCATCTGGGCCGATGATTTTGCTTCGAAAATTCTGACTGACGACAAAGTATTAAAACTTGTTTACAATAGAGCTGATCAATACAAATTTAATGCAATGAATTGGTCTTATTCCAAGGGAAGTACCTTTAATAAGGTCTGCGTTATTTTAACAAGCAACTTTGAAAACCTCGATAGCAACACTTTTGATTACTCTAACATATCGCCTATAACCATAAACAAGTTATATGTTGCACTAACCAGAAGTTCAGGCAATTTATATCTTATAAAACAATCAACATTTGAAAAAATAAAAAGAATATATTCTTGAATTTAACAAGACCCTTCATGAAGGAACTCTGTTAATACAATACTGAAACACCACTAATCTATTATTTGTTCTGTAACTTTCGGTAAAGCTAACAGTGCATCGACAAAGCTGCACTCCTGCCAATTTCACAGGAGCTATTTCCGTCAAGAGAGATCCAGGCATTCGAGCGTCATAAGGCTAGGGTGGCTCCTGTCGGCTGAGTAAAGCAGAACTTCGGAGGACAGATCCCCAGAACTCGATCTCGGGCAGTGTGGAGGTCTAAGCACCGGTTCACAGTAGACGTACAAACGAACGGCTCGATCCCCCTAGGGAGCGATCTTCTGACTGCCCCAGTTTGAACCTAAAGAAGCGAAGGTTGGACTTGTAGAACCAACGATTGAACTCTTCAGCTGCTTCGACAATTTGAAGATGGAGGCATTCCTTCCTGCCTATCGCATGTGGAGGCGTCCTTTCGTTGTTACAACCAAGTGAGCACAGCGCGTGTTCGTGAGGTGTGCATGCAGCTCCTTTTCGTTGACTTTCATGTAATAGCTACGTATGAACACCAAGTCATAGGCCAAATGTGCGTCTTTCTAGGGTAGACCCAAGCGACAATGGCGCGATTAAAAAGGTCCTGCACGAGCGACAGATAACCCCAGTGCCATTCGTCGTTTTCGAAGTACGGCACATAGGTGACATCGGTAACGAGGCGGTGCATCGGCCGATCAGCTTGGAACTCACGGTTGAGCAGGTTATCCGGCAGCTGCTGCCGGGTTGCCTTGCCGGCGCAAGGCTTCGCCTTGCGCACCTGGCGGATGCGTGCAGTCAAGCCGCGGCGGCTCATGACTCGCTGCAGCGCAGTCTCGCAAACCTCTATGCCGTAACGCTTATGCAGGACGGCACCCATGCGGCGTCGGCCAATTGTGAAGAAGCAGGAGTTTTGAACCTCAGAAATCTTCTCGGCCAACTCATCTGTTTTGATTTGCGCCGGCGTCGTCTTCTGTGAAGCGTAAAAAGTGCTGCGGGACAGGCCCATCAATCGACAGGCGTGAGCGACGCTAAGGCCTTTCTCGTGAGCTCTAACTGTCGCTGCAATTCTTTTTTTTGAGCTCGTCTTTACAGCCTTCAATGGCAACCTCCAGAATGGATTCCGCACAGATCAGGCGGCCTCGTGCGTCCTGCATCTCTTTGAGGAGAGCCTTCCGTTCTGCAAGCGTTAAGGGACGATCGGCAGGAATGTCGGAGAGTTTTTCGCTGGCCATTCTGAAGATTCCAAGGCTAGTTTCTAGTTTGACGTCCCAGAATAGGCTGCGCTTGGGGCGCAGCTGCTCGGGGAGTTTAGCAACTGTGCGGCGGATCTTTTGGAACAATGTGGCCGATCTCACACCAAACTGCTTAGCAACATCGCTGTAGCCAATGGGGTAATGCTCGAACCCAGTAATTGACGGCGCTTTGGAGCAGCTCAGGCCGGCGTGTATCGACCCAATCGAAGAAACCGTGCTGGATATAAATAGCCCAGTCTCGGATCGAACCAACGAAAAGACCCAACTCTCTGGCCAGTGCCTTCTTCGGGGTGAAATGCAAAAGCCCTTCGCAGGCTTGCTGTCTCATTTCTTGCGTTATGTGCATGGGTTGGACTCTGTATGTGTCCAAAAAATCCATACCACTTCACTTCCACCCGTCAAATCTGCTGTACAAGAAGCCGTCAGTTCATTGACTGACAAATCAATGGGTGCGAGGCAGGCCGAGATTAAGCGAACCGCAACAAAGAACCGCTGAAGGAATATGACTCATTTGCTATAATATCGCATATTCTTTTGTTTTACCTGCAATGAACTTTGCTACTCACACCTCCGCCATGGTCTTTTACAGAAAAGAGCATGGCCTGTCGCAAACCGAAGTTGCCCGAGCAATGGCCACGACTCAATCGGCGGTTGCGCGTCTCGAAAAACGTCTGCTTACAGGAGCAGACGTCACCTTATCTGCTCTCCAACGGTATGCGGAAGCAATCGGATTGAGCATTGAGTTGAAACTTAAGCCGGTCAAACAACGATACGGAATTTTTCCCACAGCTGAAGCTGCAATTGCGGCCGCTGTCCATACATCGGCATGCGAAGGCCGAACGGTTCCTGCTAATGAAGTCGAAGATCTGTGGAAAATGGTTCGTGGCGAAATTTCCAGACAAGATCTGATCAAGAAATATGTCGCCGAGGCTCTCGCAAAGCAGGAGGCGCGCGACCGTGTCTGATGAGTACGATTATAAATACGATTCTCTGGAGGATCCTTACGTCTATCCTGGCACCAGGATATTGCGAAACAAATTCGGGATCAAACACCAGGACCTGCTATCCGAATTAGAGAGTCAAATCACAGACTCTAAGTTTGTTAAATCGAAGCAAAGTGACGACGATATTCCTACTGGGAATTTCGATCTTAAGCACCTTCAAGCTGTCCATAAGTATCTTTTTGGCGAGCTTTACGATTGGGCTGGTGAGATTCGTCAACAAGGGTTCATCAGTAAGGGGCAATCCATCTTCTGCTTTGCTCCTATGATCGAATCGTATGCCCGCGGGATCTTTAGCAAAATGCAGCGAGAGAATTTCGCCGAAATGGATGTTAAGCAATGCGCTTGTAAATTAGCCTACTACCTGTCGGAAGTTAACGCACTGCATCCATTCCGTGAGGGCAACGGGCGATCTACACGCCTGTTCTTCCAGATCTTTGCCAACGAGCACGGATGGAACTTGTCTTTTGAAAAGATTTCTCATGTTGCGTTGGTCGAAGCGATGATCGAAAGCATGAACGGATCCTTGGTTCCGTTAAGCGAGCTACTGGAGAAATGTCTGTCGCGACGAGCAAGTACATAACTATCAGCGGCTTTGTGAGGTCACCGGGATAGAGGTTAAAGCGAACTACCACAAAGAACCGATGAAGACGCCGATGCACCACTGTTAGCGGACAGCATAAGATACCCCCGTGCGGACATTTCCTGACCCCCTCTTCAACGCAAGAGAAATTGACCGTAAAGGTTCAGATGTTACGCGAACGCATAAATTACCTACCTAACGAACGCAAAAATGACCTATCCCATCAGGTCACAAAACATGACGGTAGGAAAACGTAGAAACTGGAAGAATCGGGGTTTCCTCAAGCAACGGAAACCCAAGATGGTTAGAACGGAAGCGCTGAAATACATTCAGCTTTTGCATGAACGCGGGGAGGGCTCGCTCAAGATCAGCAAGCGACTCGGCCTCTCGCGAAACACGGTGCGCAAATATCTGGCGCTCCTTGACAGCGGACAGCCCATCGTTTTGCGTGTCCAGCGAGCTCGCGCTCTGGATCTCTATGAAGAAGTGATCAAGAGACTGTTTGTCGACTGCCGCGGTCATTGCCCCAATCTCCAACGTCGATTAAAAGAGCAGCTGGGTTTGACAGTGCAGCTGCGCACGCTTCAAAAGTTTTGTCAGCCCTGGCGCAAAACCGTGCTCACGCCGCAGGAACGCGCGGTACGTTATGAGGTCAACTTACCTGGCCGTTGACAAACGTTTTAGGCGCAGTTTAACTGGATGACTTCAAGATACTGTATTGCGTTGAGAGTTAATGAAATTTAAGTTAACCCGCATCAGCCAGAACATGGTCGCCATTGAAGTTTGGGATGAATTTCGCCTCGGCCGTTTTTCCCACCTGCATGAAGCCTTTGGTGATGCCGATCTCATCTGCGTGGCGAATAACTTTCTGATATTCAAGTGTTGTCAAGGGGCGATTAATCTCCGGATGCAGGCATGCTTTATAGATCGGCATGTATTGGTTCATGACTGAAACGAAAACATCATCGCCAAAAGTTTCATGAATCCAATCCAGGCAGCGGCAGCTGTCTCTCCATTGCCAGGGAAGAACCAGATGACGGATGATCATGCCTCGTTTTAAGAGACCGTCATCGCCAATCCTGGCAGGTCCCGTCATCGCGAACATCGTACGGATAGCTTCGGAGGCATATTCGAAATATTTCGGAACGCCAGAATATTTTTCACCCAGTCGACTGTCGAAATACTTGAGATCCGGCAGAAAGATATCCACCAAGCCATCGAGCATCCTGAGCGTCTCAGGGAGCTCATAAGCGTTGGAGTTATAGACAACTGGAAGTTTTAAGCCCTGAGCTTTGGCAGAGAGAAGCGCTTCACGAATTTGGCGGGTGTAATGACCGGGAGTTACCAGCTCAATGCATGATGCGCCGCGTTCAGCTTCTTCAAGAAAAATATCGGTGAGTCTGGCTGTGGTGACCTTGAGGCCTTTGCCCCCGGCGCTGATTTCATAGTTTTGACAAAAGCAGCACCGTAAATTGCAGTGTGAAAAGAAAACGGTGCCGGCACCGTTTCCGCTCTCAAGGATCGGTTCTTCCCAAGCGTGGAGACTGACCAGCGCGATCTCAACGTCATCAGTGGCGCGGCAGATGCTGCGCTTCAGACCTTGAGGGGTCGAACGGTCCGCGCCGCAACGGCGAGGGCAAAGATTGCAGATCATGGCAAAAATGCAGATTCGTTGTGCGGCTGAGCATTAGCCGCAGTCGGGTTTCTTATTATCGACTTCTAAAACCGATTTCGACCGGAATGGTATTCCTTTTCGACGACTCACGTATCTCCGCATGGCACGGCTTTGCCGCTGTAGTGAGAATAGAGTATTACGTCTTTATTTAACTGCCTAACATCATGGACAGCGTTGCGCTCATCGCACCTGATTTTTCGATCATTCTGCTGGGATTGCTGCTGCGGCTGAAGTTCGAATATTCAGAAGATTTCTGGAAACAGGCCGAACGGCTTGTTTTCTACGTGCTTTTCCCGCCGCTGCTTTTCACCTCCATCTCTGGGTCCAGCCTTTCGCTCGGAGAATCTGCTGGGTTCCTGGCCGCAGGCATCGGGGCGATGCTGATCGGCGTCTGCGCGTCTTGGTGCATTCGCTATTTGGTGAAGGCTGATCCGGTCACCCATGCATCACTCTTTCAATGCGGCTTTCGCTTCAACACTTATATTGGTTTTGCCCTTGCTCTGAAGCTTTTTGGTGATCAGGGTTTTGCACTTCTGGCACTTTTGATCGCTTTTTGGGTGCCGATTTCAAACACCATTGCGGTGAGTGCGCTCGCTGGTGCTGTGGCCAAACGTGATGCAGCCTTGGGTGAGCAGACAAACGGCTCTATGCCCAGCCTCATGGTTGTTACGGGCAAAGCGGTTGTCCAAAATCCGCTCATTATCGCTACGGTTCTTGGACTCTGCTGCAATCTTCTCAGCATCACAGTGCCGGCAACCGTCCATCACTTCTTAAAGGGACTTGGCAATGCGTCGCTGGCTATGGGGCTGCTTTGCATCGGTGCCGGTCTGCGCTTTGCAGCGCTTCGCGGAAGCTGGGGGCTTATTCTCACCGGCGCCGTGCAAAGACTGATGCTTTTGCCGCTTGTCGCTTGGGGAGTGACAGCAGCCTGCGGACTGCCGCCGGCAGCGGCGGGAGTCGTCATTCTTTTTGCGGCTCTGCCGACAGCACAGTCGTGCTATGTGATGACGGCCGCTATGCACGGCAACGCGCCGGCTGTTGCTGCCGCAACATCCCTGCAGACATTAGCAGCAATAGTGACGCTGCCCATCTGGATTTTGCTTGCGATTCTTTGATTCAAGCCATCAAAAAGAGCCGCTTTCGCGGCTCCAAAATCCTGCCGACAAACAACGTCTGCCGGCAGGGAAAACGAAACTGCAGTTAATCCTTGTTCTTGCGGTTCTTTGCAGGAACAAGCGCCTCAATATCGGCCGTGCGGATCGTGAAGAGTCGGCAGAGAAGCTTCTCGGCGAGGGCTTCGGCCTCAGCAATGACCTTCAGATTGAAGGCGTCAAGGTGACTGCGGGCAGCCGCTTCACTCGTAGCCTTAAGGGCCAGATACTCTTCTTCCATACGCTGCTGGGCAGCAGATGTTTCAGCTTCGAAGGCCGCAAAGGCTTCATGCACGATCGGCGCAAGCTTCGGGTAGTCCGTCATGGCGAGGGTCTGCAGGCGGCGGAACTTCCAGTAGGCCGATTCCGTATCGCACTGATCGGTCCCCTTGCTCCATGATGCCGGAACTTGTGTGAGACCAGCATAGAAGGGAATGAAGACCGAAAGATCAGCCATGCCGAGGGCGACATAGATGACTTGGCCGATTTCCTTCGGAAGCCACGGACGCACCTGCATGACGTGAGCTTCATACGTGCGGAAAACGCTGATCGGACGCCACGGTTCATCGCCGCGCAGGCCGTGACCATACGGGTCATGCTCGGTGCCGGCGAAATGGTCGCGCATCAGCGCCTTGGCATCCTCAATGGTTCCCTTGCGCTCGGGCGTGAGGAACACGGGGAAACTGCGGCCGGCGTCAGGGTTCTGTTCAAGCGACGGATTGAGGCGCTTCTGCATGACCCAGACACGCGGGTCGTTATAAGTGCGGTCGCGGTCGTCGTCGCGCGTATAAGCCTTGGAAAAATTGAATTCACCGTCGGTTTCAGGGTTGTAGAGTCCCTTTTCGACAGCAAATTCAACCAGGTTCTTCGAGGCCATCTGGTCGTCGGACGCCGGATCATAAGTTTGGAATCGTCCCTGATTGCCGGAGGCAAAATAGGTGTCGGCTGGGATACGCTGCGCAAGCCAGTGGTGGCCGGAACCGGTTTCAAG
>ERZ827150.5241-NODE-5241-length-10576-cov-7.412793_pt1 | contig 10576 bp, 12 predicted proteins | sample MGYA00519779_ERZ827150 | MGnify/ENA primary metagenome ERZ827150 (study PRJEB31778, sample SAMEA3449267) | human gut metagenome | biome: human gut; feature: human-associated habitat; material: faeces | place: United Kingdom | collected 2010/2012 ...
CGTTGGCCTTCACAGAATAGAGAAGATACAGGGTGCGCTCGTCCGAGATCACCTTCTCCACGCTGATCTGCAATTCCTCTGTGGCCGCCGCAGGCTGCCGGGAGATTACCGGCGTTTCGTCCGCATCGCCGATAACGGTCTGCTCGGGGGAGAAGATGTCGCGCCACGACAGCGGAAGCCGGCTGACGGCAAAGGCCGTCACGGCCAGGCCGAACACCGCCAGCAGCGCCGCGCACGCGGCGGATAGCTTGGGAAGGCGCACGGCCCTCCTCCGCCGCGTCCTCACGTTCTTGAGCTCCAGCGCCTCCTCCAAATACACCGCGTTCACGTTTCCGATAGCCGCGGCCAGCGCTTCCAGCTTTCGATCCATTATATGTATACCTCCTTACTCTCCAGGTACTTACGCAGTCTCCCACGTATTCTGCTCAGGCGGACGGATGCGTTGCTCTCGCTGATGCCAAAGCCGTCCGCGATCTCGGTTATCGTTTCCGCGAACCAGTAGCGCTTGACGAACATGACCCGATCATCCCGGCTCAGCTCGGCGAGGAATGCATTGATCTGCGCGGACAGCTCGCCCGCGGAAAGCTGTTCGTCCAGGGGACTGCCGGGGATGCAGTCCTCCAGCTCGGACAGCGAGACCTCAAACCGGCTGCCCCGCTTCAGTGCGGAATTGGCGCGAAGCCGTTTCAGCGCACAGTTGCGGGCGATGCGGCAGATATAGGCTCGCAGCGGATCGGGGGTCTGCGGCGGAATGCTGTTCCACGCGCCGAGCCATGCGTCATTCACGCATTCCTCCGCGTCCTGCCGGTCGTTCAGAATGCCGTCGGCAATTTGGAAGCACAGCGCCCCGTACTTCTGCGACAGTGCGCTGATGGCCCCCTCCGAGCGCTCAAAAAGCAGGCGTATGATCTCCCTGTCCTCCATGCGGTGTTGCCCCTCCTTTCTCTCTCTATACCCATTATCTACCCTTTTAGCCGCGAACACTACACATTTCCCTGAAATTTTTACAGCATTTTGGGGCAAAAAAGAAAAACCCTTGAAACCATGTGGTTTCAAGGGTTCCCGATGGTGCGCGGTACAGGACTCGAATTGATGCAGAGAGTCCCTATACTGTGTTGTCAAAGGCCGGAAAGTGTTGCAAATGCAGGCTTTTTTCGAAGCCGCTGTGCCAGTCCATGCCGAGAGATGTTACCCGATTTTACCGCTATAAGGCTAAAAATAAGGCTAAATTTTGTGGCCGCGCGGAATGTACCAATAGATTTTCCGGCAAACATTAGCATGATCTTTACTACTGTGACACTCCCTGCCCGTGCGATGTGCTATACTGGCTTTTACCACAACGGACGAGGAGGGCGTACAATGACGAAGGATTTTCTGTTACGGCTGACGGAGGAGCATTACGGCGCGGGAGCGTTCCCCATCTACGGGCGGCTGTTGGAGGAGCAGCGGCTGACGCGGGGCGGGCCGCTGCTGCCTATGTGGTACTGCACGGCGGCGCTGTGGCGGGCGTTTGGTTGGGAAAACGTGCTGGTGCTGGGCTGCACCAACGACTCGCTGCTGGCGCACCTGTTGGGCGCGACACCGGTAAACCCACTGCCGCCCCACTACCACTGCCCCAACTGTCACCACCTGATCTTTGATGCCCACGCGGATGACGGATGGGACTTGCCCGACCTTGTCTGCCCCGAATGCGGTGCGCCGATGGCGGCGGACGGTCATAACCTGCGAAGCCGGTCGCTGATTGGCGAAAGCGTTGTGTCCCTGCAAGTGCCGCAGGAGCGGTTCGCGCCGGTGTGCGCGTGGCTGCGGGACTACTGGGCGCAGCGGGACTGCCAAACCGATACCGAGCCGTACAGCGACGCGGAGGTCATGGGGCTGCGGCTCACGCTGCCGGAGGGTGTGCAGGGCGTATTCGAGGTGCGCGTTCTGTATCCCACCGATCGGCTCGATCCGCTGCCGCCCGATGTGCCGCCGCTGCACACGGCGTACCGGCGCATCAAGGGCATGGGGCTGCGGTTGGTCTCTGACGCATGGACGAGTGCGGAGAGGGACGCTGTGGAGCGTGGACGCATGGCGTTTGAGGATGTTCTTACGTTCCGGGAGGACGTGTACGATCTGCTGCGGCAGCATACGCCGCCCAAGCAGCGGCGAGAGAACGGCCTGCCGTGGGCGATTTCAGAGGACGTGCGGAAGGGGAAGTACGCCGCGCAGGGGATGCCGAAGATGATTGAGAACTATCTGCGCAAGCAGCTGCGCGTCCCGGCGCACTACATCGAGGCCATGAAGCATATCCGCTATCTGCCGCGCAAAGGCGATTGCTTGGAGAGGATGATGTTCGAGGGGGAGAAATAATATGAAGATATAGCGAGACTGAATTCAGTCTCGCTATATCTTCATATTATGCAGAAACTCATCTAAGCGCTTTCCATTTGCTGCATTCTTCTGCTATTTTACGCCTACACTCACAGGCAACCTTAATTTTTTCAAATTCATCAGCCCAATCATTTTCACGAAAATATTCCTTAATTTTTTTGAGACTCTTTTTGCAGGATTCTTCGGCTTCCTTCAAGCTATATTGGGGTTTACTATACTTGTCAATCTTGTCAGCCATCCTCAGAATTGCAGCCTCTTTTGCAACGCACACAGGAGGGCAGAATATCCCTTTATGTGCAATTATAATTTGGCCGAGTTTCCACGCATACTCCTCTTTTTTCCCTCCAGAACAATCAAAGATGTTATACATGTAAACCAGCGACATATACGGATGTGCATCCTCATCGTAATTTGCTTTACCTATGTCATGTAAATATGCTGCCTTTTTCAAGAGCTTTTTGTCTACTTCGATTCCACCTGTTTTAAGTTGTACTGCAATGTCTTTGCATATTCTACAGACATTTTTTGAGTGCGTTTTCACCTTATCTTTGCTATGTTCGCAGGTAAAAATTTTGCTTTCAAAGGCTCTCTCGAAAACTTCCTTAGGAGATGCCGCCTTTATGCTAATATCTTTCATTATTCTCTCTCCCAGCTACCTTAAGATCCTGTAATTGATGAATGGCTTATTCGTAAAACGGATTGTCAGTTGTGGATATAACCAATTTTGGAAACACCGATTACTCCTCGGCGCAATGGAATCACCTCGACGGTTTTGGGCTGCATCTTTTTTTGCGTGAGCTTTAGGGGTTTCATTCGCCGTATAGTTGCCTTTTGGAGATGGCATTTCTTCACTTCTACAGTTTTTACCCCTAATGATTTTAGTACACTCTTCGGCAATTTGTAGTCCTGCTTTACCAGTCCAAATAATGTAAACCCTGTATCTGCGCAGAAAGACAGCGTAGCCGAGTATACTCCGTCATAGGTAAACGCACCCACCACAGAGCCAACAAAACTCCCCAGCATAAATCCCAGTGCCGGGATGACCACTAGCATTTGCGCAATGCCGCCCGCGATCATGGCGCAAGAGGAAAGGAAAAGCTCCTTTGCAAGAGCATTTGCCATTTCATAGCCTTCCATCTCGCCTCGAGCAACACGGCAGGCGTTCTTCATAGTGTTCAGCGCAATGACTGTGACACAGCCAATCACAGGCGGTTCTATAGATTTTAGCGCTTCACCCCATAATCCTGATTGGCAGGCGGTTGTAATGGCTGCGGCTAAACTGCCACGAACGAAACCCTCTGCCCCACCGGACAGCACCGCAAGCCCCACTTTCTTTAATTGCTCCCCGTCGATTTTGCCAGTTTCGACCAAATGTTGTATTGCCTTATATATTTCTGGAGCAGCTTTTAGAACAATAGACAGCATGGCTGCATCCACACCAGCTTGCAGAGCCTGATTAAATATCCGTTCGTAGGTAATAAGGTCGTCCGTAGAAAGGCCGAGTTTTTTTAGGTCTTCTGTCGAAACAGCCCCCTCTTTGGCAAGTGCCGCCAGCCTCCGCGCATCCGCCTCCGACAGTGGAATGGACTGCGTACCATCAGCTGACTTTGCGCGATCTGACAGCAAAGCGAGTGTTTCCTTATAACGCGCTACCTGCTCCGGACGTGAAACGGCTTCTTTTTCTATTTTCTTTTGCAACCACGCCACAGCGTCCTGATACTGGTCTTTCGGAATAACTCGTACCTGCCCTTTATAAACAGGATCGTTCAGCACGGATGCGTCTAAATAGCCACGATCCGCCAAGAATTTATCCAAGGAATCCGTTCCGCCACCAGCTTTATACTCCTGGAAACGTTCAAAAACGCTTTTTGCCTGTTGCTTTGCACTCTCTGCACCAGTTCGGTAAAATTTCAATCCAAATGGCGTAGCATCTGATGAGGTCAAATCCGCTGAAGCAAATTCATGACTTCTATCGATGGTAAGATATATTTCCGAATTATTTGCTGCCGCATCGGCGTTAAATGAACCCGCATGCCAGAACTCCGCGATATCGCCTTTTAGTTTGCTTGGGTCAGTACGAAATCCTGAGAAGTCATTTAGGTCGGTGCGTGTCTTTTCGATTGCAGCATTTACTTGTGAAACATACTCGCTCCCGTTGTAGGTACCGATGAATCCGCTGGCATGTTCCGCAAAGAAGTCATAACCCTCTTCAAAGCTCGTCACTCAGCATCCCTCCAAAAACTCTTTCAATCCATCTTTGTAAAACACAGTGACAAGGCATATATACTTTTGATCCGCGATTCTTTTCACGCTTTTAATCAAATTGGCGGTGGGGACAATAACAGCAAAGAGTGGTCCCATGAGTGCCGCCACTGCTGTAGTTGTGACAATATTCTTCCTATCAAAAGTTTCTTTCAATTCTTGCTGTTGCTCCTGTGCGAACCGGCAAAACTCTTTGTATTTGCGTGTAAGGCTCCGTATGTCGCTGTCAACGCGAAGGACGCCCTGCGTACCAATCCAACCATAGTGCATACCGTGTTTATTAAAGGTGTCCTTTATTTCGGATGTATATGCGCACAGTTCCTTACCATCTCCAACAAAAAGCACCCTGTTCTCTGTGGTCATCTCAACTAACGAGTGTTCATAAATATCAGGTGACCAGCAACTTGCTACTATCTTTTTCTCGGACCGTGTAGAGCATGTAGAAATCAATTGTGCTAGATAATTTGCATATTTCTTGCTTTTGTTGTCATAGACAATATAAACTTCTTTAGTATCCATCATGGTTTCCTCCTAAATACATTTCATTTTCCTACTACAGCAAAAAGCGCAAGCGCTTTCGCATACATCGCCTTTCTCACTCCACTCTCTCCACCCACTCCCCCTGACTCCTCAGCCACATCTCTATCCCCTTCCCGAACACCTCTGCGGAGATGAGCCAGCCGTCGGCGTCCTCGGAGAGCACCTGCGCCGTGGGGAGCCGGTCCAGCACCGCCTCCAGCGACGGGCCGGTGTAGCGGAAGCGGACATGCTCCAGCCGCCCGCCGTACATAAACTGGACGCGCTTGCGGAACTCGCCCTCCTCGAACCGCTTGGCATACGGCACGCGGAAATGCTCGTTCAGCACCTTCACCGACCGGATGCGGTCAATGCGGTAGATGGTCGGGAACAGGTCGTCGGGGTTGTCGAAGTCCGTCTTGTCCTCCAAAAACGCCGTCAGGTAGAAGTAATACTCGGAGAACATGATGCCCACCGGCTGCACCCGGCGCTGCACCAGCTTGGGTTCTTTCATGCGTTCGTACCCGATCTCAATGACCTGCTGGCTGCGGATGGCCTGCCCCAGCTCCCACAGGCTGCCCAGCACACTCTGCCCGTGGTGGGGCGGGATGTAGTGCAGCTTCTCGTTGGCCACCAGCTCCCGCACGGCCTTCTGGCTCTCCTGCGGCACGGCGCAGTCGATGAGCTTGTCCAGTATGCCGCCCATATCCTTGGCGGGCAGAGAGCGGCTCTCCAACAAAATCTTGCACACCGCCAGTATCTCGCTGTTGGTCAGTCCCTGCGGGTTGCCGGACACCATGCGGTAGCCCCGCTGCTTGCCGTCGTAGATGACCTCCCGCTCCAGGTGGCGCTCGGCGAGAAAACAGCGCAAGTCCTCCACGTCACGCTGGATGCTCCGCTGCGTGACGTGAAATTCCTGCGCCAGATCCGCTTTTTTCAGGGTACGCCCCTGCTCCAAGCGGGTGTATATCTCCAATAGACGCGCCGATTTCAGCTCGGATCGCTGTTCCATATTTCCTCCGTTTCTCATGCACCGTCAAACACATATTTATATCTAACAAATATAATACTATGTCCGTTGGCTCATGTCAATTATTGTCCCTTTTCGTTACCATAGTAGCGGGAGATGATGTGCATGAAGACTATCTATGCGGACAAATACCGTCAGATCGGGCTGAAGATCGCCTACTACCGCAAGCTGCGGGGTCTGACGCAGGAGCAGTTGGCCGAGAAGCTGGAGCTGAGTCCGGCGTTTATCGGCCATGTGGAGGCGCCCAATGTCAACAAGGCAGTGTCGCTGGACACGCTGTTCGACGTGGCCGCCGCATTGGACGTGCCGCCGTACAAGTTCCTGCAATTCGACGAATGACGCGGTCAATCGCCCACAGTATACCACAAAGCCCGCGTTGTGTCAGCAAATTTTACCAAATTCTGCGCGCTGTGCCGCCTTGGATATGGCGTTTTCCATAAAATGGTATATGGGGCCTACGCCTCGTCCTCATCGTCCCCGTCGGGGTATCGCGCCGCGATCTCGCACAGGCCGTCCAACAGTCGCTTTGCAGCAGTCTTGTACAGCGAGTAACCAACCAGACGCACCCAGCGGCCATTTTGGAACCTGATCTCCAGTGTGCTTTCGTTGTCCTTGGGTTTCGGCAGGATGATCTCGGTCTTTGCCACATCGTTGTAGCGGAAGTGTCCCGGCTTTTCCAGAAATTCCTTGTAGTACACGCCGTCCACGGTGAACAGATACCCCTCCTTGCCGGTCTTGAGGAGCGTGGTATCCAGAAAACCGACGATGTCGAAGCTGTATATTCCCGGCACAAAATACTTGCGGATGTTCTTCATCTGCAAGCTGCTGATAGCCTGTATCTGTGTTGTGCCGGAGTCCGCCAGCTGCCCATCGCAGAAGCGGTCGAACTGCGCCCGCATTTCCTCACATTTATCCATGAGTTTGCCCTCCTTGTCGTTTCTGCTGTCGAGTATACCGCAGAGGGTGGACAGTCCGTGTCACTCTGCTGATATTGATAAAAGTTCCGCCGGTGCGACTGCACCGGCGGAACTTTTTTGCAGAGAGGACAACGGTTGTCCGCCCCGTTCGCTATACTGCGGGTATCAAGATACGGAGAGGAGCATTTTCATGGAAACTGTTTTGGCGATTTTGTACAGCCTCGTGGGCTACTGGGCGGTGAACCGCACTATCTACGCCCACTACGTCATGGTGGGTGATATCGGCAGCATCATCCTGCGCAAGTGGATGGTGGGTCTTATCGCAGGACCGGTCTGCATCCCGTGGGCCATCATCAAGCTGGTGGCGGCGAACAAAAACGGCTGAGAGAGGAGAGACGAATATGAAACGTTGGATAACCGGGATTTTGGCCTTGTTGATGGCAACCGTATTTACCGCCTGCGGCAATTCAGGTGCAAAGACGTCCGACACAAAAGACCCCGCCGACATTGCGCGGGATATTGCAACAGCGGAGGTGCTGGGCGACACGTTGGCCACAGCCTACGAGAATGGGCTGCCTATGGCGGAGGACTGGCTGGATCTGTACTTTATGGGGGCATCCGATCCAGGCCCAGAACGCCGCACCGAGATCGAAGCGCAGTATCCCACCAATGAGGAACTGCTGTACGGCATCAGTGCGGCCGATGCGGATGCCGCAGGCTGGTACGATATATGGTATGCGGTGCATTTCCATCTGTGGTACGCTGGCAGCAGAGGTTATGAAGAATACGATGATTACGGTAACTACATAGGCGATGGGCAAGCCAATTATGGCAATCATTCAGGCAGCGAAATGATCAGCGAGTCCCGTGTAAAGAAGATCAATGAAGTGGCGGTCACGCAGATGGCCACCCAGTGGAAGAACGAGAACAACTATTCACGACCCGTCAGCTCGAAGATCACCACCGTAAATGTTCGGATATTTCTGGCAGATTACCGTTACAGCGGCAGCGTTGTTACCGCTACCACTGAGGTGGAGTATTGGGTCGGCGGCGGCAGCCCGACCGGCTCTGTGTACGCCATCGTGACCATTGATCTGTACACCGGCGATGTGTTGTCGGCGTCGATCGGGTAAACGAAATGCCCGATAGGTGTATCTCAAGCGGGGGATTTGGAAGGTTGAAGCCCATTAATTTATCTCTCTGGTTAGAGAGGTATCTTGGCATCCAAATCACAGATGTGCTTTTAATACGCACGCAATACGCATTATTTTCGTGATGCGCCTGTAATACGCATTTAATACGGAGATAATGCGTATTGTGCTTTTGGCTGCATTTTCCTTCGATGCCACATTTAGACATTTCTATATTGACAACCACAATATATTGTGGTATATAAGAATTATTCAGTTGTTTGTGCACCATTTGCAGGTCTGTGATCTGCATCGCACACGTTGTTAAGTTTGTACTTGAGGAGCATCATGCTCCCGTCTGAGATCAGGGCCACTGCGCCCTTATATTTCAATGACTATGCTGCGAGAAATTCTCTCGCGGCATTTTCCACCTGTACGCCGCTTTGCCGCCATGCTATGATGTGCCTGTACTTAAGGCATCAAGCATTTAGGTCGGAGCAGAGCAGGCACGGGTGGAAGGCATTATCAACAGCTTTTCGCTCTGATTAAGAACCCGAAGTATGTCAAAATGCGCCTCCCGAAAAACGGGCGGACACCAGAATTGAACAATACTGCAAACGCAGGAAGGATCGTAAGAAGCCGAAACGGCAGGAGGATCCTTCCTGCGTTTTTGCTTACCGTTTTTGTCGCGGCACTTGCCATCGCCGCGATACCGCAGGAAAAGAAAAAGCGCCGAAGTTGCTTCGGCGCAGGCCAGGAAGAAGTTTTGTAAAAGCCGTCAGGACGATACGGCAGGAAAATCGTCAAGGGAGAGGCAAGCTCCCGCCCTGTATGCCGCAGTCAGAGTGCGGTGCCGGTCATACGGGGTATTGTATATTCTCAGATCCGTCACCGGGCGGATCACAGGATACCGGCGGAGCCTTCCGCAGCCGAGTTCAGCGGCCTGGTGTCCGCCACCGCTCTGTCGGAGCAGGGCATATTGCCCCATGTGGCAGCGTACTGACCTGGCACAAGTAAAGAGAGACAGACACACAGGCAAGCCGCGAAAAGTACGCAATACCAAGGCTTTCCGCCTGCGGCAGTCTATCCTTTCTGCGGAGATGCGCCGGAAACGGCTCTCCTTGCCAATGGGTGAAGTGCGCCCAGCTGAACACAATTTTGAATATAAGGAGCTTTCTCTATATGACTACAAAAGGCATTTACAACACCCTCGTTACCCAGTTGGACAAGCTGGCGCGCCACAACCGTCAGGGCAGCTTCCGCACGAAGGATCGCTACTATGAGGCGGTCAAGCGGTTCTGCGCCTACCTCGCTGTCCACTACCACCTGCAAAAGCTGGAGAACATCAGCGGCAAGCATCTGGTAAGCTACGTCCTCTATTTGCAGGCGCAGGGCAAGTCGGCCAGCACCGTCAAAACCGACCTCTCTGCCATCCGATTTTTCCACGATAAGATGTCCCATCCCCGCTACACGCTGCCGGGCAATGAAGAGCTGGGCGTCGCCTTGGAACGCCGCCGCTTCGGGCAGCAGGATCGCACATGGACGAACCCGGAGTTCGGCAAGCTGATCGGCCGTGCCATGGCGGAAGAGCGGGAGGACTACATCCTTGCCTTGTATCTGGCCCGTTACGCCGGTCTGCGCATCCACGAGTGCTTCCGCATGGACACCGCCGCGGCGGAGCGTGCGCTGCGTGAAAATGCCCTCACCGTAAAGGGCAAGGGCGGCAAGGTGCGTATCGTTCCCATCGAGGACGACCGCATCACGATGATGCTGCAAAGGCTGCTGGAGAAAACGGAACGCGGCCACAAGCTGCTGGTGCCGGACGGCGTTCCCACCGACCGTGCCATCAACGGTATGCAGCAGTTTATCCTCCGCCACCGTGATGCCATCTGCGACCCCACCGCACCGGGCAGGCGCATTACCTTCCATGGGCTGCGGCATACCTACGCCGCCGAAAAGTACACATCCCTCGTCGATGGCGGCATGACGCCCTTAGACGCTCATTTTACCGTTTCACGCCTTCTGGGACACGAGCGACCCGACGTGACGAACATCTATCTGGCGTCCGTGAAGGGAGGCGCTGCCCGTGGAGAATAAGTACCGTGATCTAAGCGACCTCCCCATGATCCTGCGGGTGGAGGACTTGATGCCCATCCTTGGCATCGGCCGCAACACCGCCTACGAGCTGATCCGCAGCAGCCAGATACGAAGCGTCCGTATCGGTAGGCAGATTCGTATTCCAAGAGAGGCCCTGTTGGAGTTTCTACGGAAGTAAATCTCTTCGTCGCGGAAAAAAACTTGCACAACAGCCGCGCGGGATATATCATGGAGATGGTACATTCCGCGCG
>ERZ827150.5246-NODE-5246-length-10566-cov-5.605366_pt1 | contig 10566 bp, 8 predicted proteins | sample MGYA00519779_ERZ827150 | MGnify/ENA primary metagenome ERZ827150 (study PRJEB31778, sample SAMEA3449267) | human gut metagenome | biome: human gut; feature: human-associated habitat; material: faeces | place: United Kingdom | collected 2010/2012 ...
TATCTCCCAAAAACCGCAGGGCTTTCTGCTCTGCGGTTTTTTCGTGTGCGGACTCCGTGAATCGGCTCTTGACTCCGTGCCGAGTGCTGACAACGAGTTGTTTCCGGTTTGATGCAGACAGCCGTATGCATCAGGAAACATAAAACCCGCACGGGGGATATAATACCGTGCGGGTTGATTATGCATGGGCGGCTGTAAGCCGCTCAAACTCAGAACTCGATTTTTTTCTCGATATAGGGAACAAGTTGGTCAATGGGCAAACGAATCTGCTGCATTGTGTCCCTGTCGCGAACGGTGACGGTGTCCTTCTGCATATCGTTGGCGGGATCGCCTTCAACAGTTTCGAAATCAACTGTTATGCAGAGCGGGGTACCGATTTCGTCCTGGCGGCGATAACGTTTGCCGATTGCACCGGTCTCATCGTAATCGACCATGAAATGCTTGGACAGCATTGCATAAAGCTCTTTGGCTTTGTCGCCGAGCTTCTTCTGAAGCGGAAGAACGGCGGCCTTGTAGGGAGCGAGCGCGGGATGCAGATGCAGAACGTTGCGAACATCGCCGTTTTCGAGAGTCTCCTCATCGTAGCAATCGCAGAGGAATGCGAGAGCCATGCGGCCTGCGCCGACGGAGGGTTCGATACAATAGGGAATGTATCGGGCATTCGTGAACGGATCCATGTATTCCATGCTCTTGCCGCTGTGGTTCTGGTGCTGGGTTAGGTCGTAATCGGTGCGGTCGGCGACGCCCCACAGCTCGCCCCAACCGAAGGGGAACAGGAACTCAAAGTCCGTGGTGGCCTTGGAATAGAAGGCCAGCTTTTCGGGCTCGTGATCGCGCAGGCGCAGGCTTTCCTCCTTCATGCCCAGGCTCAGCAGCCAGTTGCGGCAGAAGGTGCGCCAGTAATCAAACCATTCCAGATCGGTGCCGGGCTTGCAGAAGAACTCCAGCTCCATCTGCTCAAACTCGCGCACGCGGAAGATAAAGTTGCCGGGGGTGATCTCATTGCGGAAAGATTTGCCGATCTGGCCGATGCCGGCGGGGATCTTCTTGCGGGTGGAGCGCATCACATTCTGGAAGTTGACGAATATGCCCTGCGCCGTCTCGGGGCGCAGATACAGTTCGCTTACGCTGTTTTCGTTTACGCCCTGGAAGGTTTTGAACATCAGGTTAAACTGGCGGATGCCGGTAAAATCCTTTTTGCCGCAGACGGGGCATTTGATATCGTGCTCGGCGATATACTGCTCCAGCTCCGCGTTGCTCCAGCCGTCGCCGGTTTCCTCGCCGTGGGTAAAGTCCTCAATCAGCTTATCGGCGCGGAAGCGAGCCTTGCAGGCCTTGCAGTCCATCAGCGGATCGTTGAAGCCGCCCACATGGCCGGAGGCCACCCACACCTCGCGGTTCATCAGGATGCCCGCATCCAGACCCACATTGTACTTGCTTTCCTGGACGAACTTCTGCCACCAGGCGCGCTTGATGTTGTTTTTGAATTCCACGCCCAGCGGGCCGTAGTCCCAGGCGTTGGCCAGGCCGCCGTAAATTTCGGAGCCGGGATAAATAAAGCCGCGCGACTTGCACAGCGCGACCAGCTTGTCCATGGTCAGGTTGCTCATTGTGTCATTCCTCCCGTATTTACATGCCCTTGTATCATATCACGTTTCGGCAATTTGTCAAGAAAATGGGAGAATGCGCGGGCATTTTCTTTTGCGGCGGCAGGCGGATTTTGAACATAAAAACCGGCTGAACCGAACGCGCGTCCGATCAGCCGGATGAATTTGTCTGTCAGGTGAAAAGTGCTTCTTTCCTTTGCCGTCACGCCCGGAAGGTCAGCTGATAGTCGCCGTCGCGCAGGCAGTCGATCTCGGTCTCGTAGAAGGCGCGCATGGCGCGGATCATGTAGTCCACATCCTTGGTGCCCGCCGTCTCATAGCTGGAATGCATGGCCAGCTGCGCCAGGCCGATATCCAGCGTGTTGACCGATACGTGCCCGCCCGAAATGTTGCCCAGCGTGGAGCCGCCCGGCATGTCCGAGCGGTTTGCAAAGTGCTGCACGGGCACGTCCGCATGCTGGCAGATGGCGTGGAAAACGGCCTCGGATACGCCGTCGGTGGTGTATTTCTGGTTGGCGTTGAACTTGATGACCACGCCCTCGTTCATGTACACCTGATTGACGGGATCGGACAATTCGGGATGGTTGGGATGCGTGGCGTGCGCGTTATCCGCCGACAGCATGAAGCTGCGCGGCAGCGCGGCCATGTAGTCCGCCTCGTCGTGCCCCAGGGACAGGGTGATGCGGCGCAGCACATCCGACAGGAAGGTGGAGTCCGCGCCTTGCTTGGTGCCGCTGCCCACTTCCTCGTTGTCAAACACGCAGCATACGTTGATGTGCGCGCCGTCCGCCGCCGTCAGCAGCGCCTGCAGCGAGGCGTAGGCGCATTCCAGATCGTCCAGCCGGCCGGCGGACAGGTATTCGCCTTCGCCGCCCCATACGCAGCCGGGCATGCGGTTATACAGGTACAGATCGGAGCCGATGATATCGCCCTCCGCCACGCCCGCCGCCTGGGCGATGCGCGTGCGGAAGCTGCCCTTGCCGTCCCCGCCGCTCCACAGGGGCATCATGTCGGCGGCAGGGTTATACTTGTAGCCCGTGTTGATTTCACGGTTCATGTGGATGGCCACGTTGGGGATGACCGCGCTGTCCTCATCCAGATTGACCAGCAGCGAGCGCACGCCGTCCTGCGTGCGCACCGCCAGACGCCCTGCCACGGACAGAGGACGGTCCAGCCAGGTATTGAGGATCATGCCGCCGTAGCGCTCCACATCCAGCTGCACATACTTGTCGCGCACGGTCAGTTCCGCGTTTTCCTTGATGCGGAAGGTGGGCGAATCGGTGTGGCTGGCGATCAGCTGGAAGGGCGCGAAGCCGCGCTGCGGCACGGTGAAGGCGATCACGCTGGAACGGTTGCGGGTGACGTAGTAGCGCCCGCCGGGCTGAAGCCGCCAGCGCGCGTTTTCCTGCAAAGGCTCAAAGCCCGTAAGACGGGAGCAAATGCTTTCCACCGCGTGGAAGGCGGTGGGGGATTCTTTCAAAAATTGCAGCAGACCCTGTACCTGTTCATGTGCCATGCAAAAATCATCTCCTGTTTCGGTTGTTTTCGGCCTCCAGCATATCACAGCGCCGGGCGCGATGCAAGCGCGGGGGCTGCACTTTTTCGGGATTAAAAAATTCCTTGACAAAACGAACGCCGCCTCCGGATCGGAAGCGGCGTCCTGACCTGTGGAATGCGATTGCGCTTTATTGCAGCCTGGCAAGGCTCTTGCTCAGATTTTCATCCATAAAGCTGAGCGCATCGTCCAGGGTGATCGAATCGTCCAGATAGGAGCAGATAATCTCATAGGGAAACATATCCCACAGGAAAATGCGGTTGTAGCGTTCGCATGCTGCGCCGCACAGGGCAGAAGCGGATGCGTGGTAAGCCTCTGCGGCGGCTGCCGGATAGCAATCATCCGTGCCGTCCGGATACAGCAGCAGGCCATATTCGGCCACAGGATGCTCGGCCAGGTAACGCAGAAATTCTATCGCCAGCTCCTGCTGTTTGCTGTTGGGGTTGAGCAGCATGAACACGATTCTGCCATGCACAGCCGGCTCCGCTCCCGCCATGCCGGGATCGGGCAGCAGCTCCTCGCCGTAGCGCAGGAAATAGGGATCGCCGATATCGCGGAAAATGACCTGCTGCGTTTCCGACGCCATATAATATTCGGAGGGATCGGTGAGATAAACGGCATGGTCGATTCCGTAGATGGCATGTGTGGAATCAGCGGGGATTTCGCGCGATTTCAGCGCGCTGAAATCCTTCAGCCAATTGGCCAGCGCGCGGAACTCCGGCGTGTCGAAGGTGTAAGCGCCCTCGCCCATCCTGCCTGTGCACCAGGCATGGGTATAGCTGCGCAGCATGATAGTGAAAATCTGCTGGCGCACGGCCTCAAAATCCTTGCCGCCATTGAAGCTGTAGTGCTGCGCATGCTGGGGATAGTCATAGCTGGTATACCATGCCATGGCATTGTTCAGGTAGCCCTCCAGGATGTCCGGCTTATCGTTCAGGCCGAATCTGCGCGCCAGCGAGGGATTCACGGCGTTCCAGTATCTCCAGCTCTCGATGGGCAGGGCGTAGATGGTATCGCCGCGCGTTACATAATCGGCGAACTGCGGGTACATCGCGGCCACGCGCCGGGCGATTTCCGCATCGTTGATCGGCGCGGCCAGCCCTTTGTCAATCAGAGCATCCAGGTCTGTGCCGCCGCTCCAGCCCCAGTAGATGTCAATTTCACTGCTGCCGGAGGACAGGCTGTCCACATAGGTTTGATGGGTGTTTGTATCGTTATTGGTTACAACCTGCACGGTAAGGCCGGGATGAAGACGCTCAAATGCCGCAATCTGATCCTGATAAAGCGCATCCGCTGTGACGCCAAAGCTGACGGTCAGCGTTTGCGCGGGCGTGCCCTCGGCAAGCCCGCCCGCAAAGGGGAGCAGCAGCGCCAGGGACAGCAGCAGCGCGCAGAGACGTTGCATACGCATGGGAAAGCCTCCTTTTGTAGTCCTGGGTTGTAATAGCAACAGGGAGCAGAGAAATTCGCAGATGTCGCGCCGGTATTGTTTTGTTCCTGATTTCAGCATATCATATTTGGCTGATAAATGTCAATATTATACAAACAGTTTACAATTGCGAAACCCCTTTGCCGCTTTACAATTTTCCATTGACGAACGCGCGAAAAAAGTCTAATATAGCCTGTGGATATCAATACCTACCAATATAAAGGAGCTTGCCGAATATATGGACGCTTATCTGCTGGGGCTGGTGGAATATGCTGTGGAAAAGCAGCTGATTACCGCCGAGGATCGTATCTTTGCCGTAAACAGCCTGCTGGACGCGCTGGGGGAGAGCAGCCTGGACGAGGCTGCCCAGCCCGCGCGCCTGCCGCTGCCTGAGCTGCTTGAACAGCTGACGCAACACGCGGTGGACAAGGGCCTGTGCGAGGATAACCAGGTGGCGCGCGACCTGTTTGATACCCGGCTGATGGGCGTGCTGACGCCCTTCCCGCACGAGGTGCGCGCCCGCTTCCGCGCGCTGTACGCGCAGTCTCCCCGCGAAGCGACCGACTGGTTCTACTGCTTCAGCCAGGATACCAACTATATCCGCCGCGACCGCATTGCCCGCGACCGCAAGTGGCAGTATCAAAGCCCCTACGGCGCGCTGGATATCACCATCAACCTGTCCAAGCCCGAAAAGGATCCCCGCGCCATCGCCGCGGCGCGCCTGGCCCCGCAGTCGGCCTACCCCAAGTGCCAGCTGTGCTGCGAAAACGAGGGCTACGCCGGGCGCATGAACCACCCTGCCCGCCAGAACCACCGCGTGATCCCGCTGACCATCAACGGTGCGCCCTGGTATTTGCAGTATTCGCCCTATGTGTATTATCCTGAGCACTGCATTGTGCTCAGCGGCGCGCACACCCCCATGAAGATCGACCGCGCGGCCTTTGCAAAGCTGCTGGATTTTGTATCGCAGTTCCCGCACTACATGCTGGGCTCTAACGCCGACCTGCCCATCGTGGGCGGCTCCATCCTGAGCCACGATCACTTCCAGGGCGGCGGCTATGTGTTTCCCATGGCGCGCGCGGCGGTGGAGCGCAAGCTGCGCCTGAAGGGCTTTGAGGATGTGCGCGCGGGCATCGTGCGCTGGCCCATGTCGGTCATCCGCCTGGACTGCCCGGATAAAGAGCGGCTGATCGAGGCCTGCGATCATATCCTGCGCTGCTGGCGCGGCTATACGGACGAGGCGGCGTTTATCTATGCCGAAACCGACGGCGCGCCGCACAACACCATCACGCCCATCGCGCGCATGAACGGGCAGGATTATGAGATGGATCTGGTGCTGCGCAACAACATCACCACCGACGAGCATCCGCTGGGCGTGTACCATCCCCATGCCGGGCTGCACCATATTAAAAAGGAAAACATCGGTCTGATCGAGGTGATGGGCCTGGCCGTGCTGCCTGCGCGGCTGGATAGCGAGCTGCGCGGTCTGGAGCAGGCCATCCTGAGCGGCGCGGATATCCGCGCGGACGAGACGCTGGCCAAGCATGCCGACTGGGTGGAGGAGTTCAGCGCCCGCCATACCTTTACGGCGGAGAATACCAAGGCCATCCTGGAGCAGGAGGTGGGCGCGGTGTTCGCCCGCGTGCTGGAGGACGCCGGCGTGTACAAGCGCACGGACGCGGGCCGCGCGGCCTTCCTGCGCTTCGCTGCCGCCATCGGCAATACCCTGTAAGGAGAAGAAATGATGAACGATACGCAGCTGCCCACGCTTTCGGGTATGGTGACGCACGGCCAGGCCATCGGCCGCACCTACGGCATGCCCACGGCCAACCTGCCCATCCCGGCGGATACCCCGCTGCCGCCCTGCGGGGTGTATGCGTCGCGGGTATGCTGGCAGGGGCAGGCGTTTGCCGGGCTTACGCACATCGGCGCGCGGCCCACGGTGGGGCGCGGCGAGCAGGTGGTGATCGAAACGCACCTGCTGGATTTTAATCAGGATCTGTATGGGCAGACCATTTCCGTGACCCTGCTTAAGCGCCTGCGCGGCGTGGAAAAGTTTGACTCTCTGGACGCGCTGCACGCGCAGATTGCCAGGGATGCGCAGACCGCGCGCGATTGCTTTGCCCAGGCCGGGCTGCGCGCCGATCCGAACCGCCTGTAAAATACGAAAGGGGACCACGACTTGAAAAAGCTGCTTGCCATCCTGCTGTGCGCCATGCTGCTGATGCCCGCCTGCCCGCGGGCGGCGCTGGGGGATACGGCGCGCGATATCACCGCGCAGTGCAAAATCACCTCCTCCGATAGCGACAGCAGCATCAAGAGCCTGTACGACCGGGACGAAACCACCGGCTGCGGCGTGCGCGCGGGCAGGGGACAGTATTTGCAGATCACGCCCGGCGACGCGCCCGTGGCCGCGGTGATGCTGGAATTTGGCACCTACACGCATTCCTTCGCCATCCAGGCGCAGGACGCGGATGGCGCGTGGCGGGAAATCGCTTCCTTTGAGAATACGGGCGATTACGGCCAGGCGTATCTGACCTTCCCTGCGCAGAGCGGGCGATTCCGCATTGCGTTTTCCTGCGCGGATGGGCGTGAGCGCAAGGCGACCATTCGGGAGATGTATCTGTTTTCCGAGGGCACGCCTGATCTTGCGTTGGCGCATGCTTGGCAGCCGCCCTGCGAAAAGGCCGATTTGCTGTTCGTTGTGGCGCATCCCGATGATGAGATTCTGTGGTTCGGCGGGGCGATTCCCTACTATGCCGGGCAGCTGGGTTTGCAGGTGCAGGCGGCATACCTGACCTGCTACAAGCCGGAGCGCCGGCTGGAGCTGCTGAACGGCCTGTGGCACTGCGGCGTGCGCAGCTATCCCGATATCGCGGATTTTGAGGATTACAACTATCAGCGTGTGGACTACGCCTATCGTGCCTGGGGCAAGGAGAATATCCTGAGCCATCTGGTGCGCCTGCTGCGGCGCTATCAGCCAGAAGCGGTGGTGACCCATGACCTCAAGGGGGAGTACGGCCACACGCAGCACATTGTGTGCTCCGAAACGGTGCTGGAGGCTGCCTCCCGCGCGGCGGATGCAAGCTATGATCCCGACAGCGCGCGGCAGTACGGCGTATGGCAGGTCAAAAAGGTCTATCGCCATCTGGGCGATGCGCCCACCACGCGCATGGACTGGTCGCAGCCGCTGTCCTTCTTTAACGGCAGGACCGGGCTGGAGGTAGCCGCCGAGGCCTTCCAGCTGCATGTTACCCAGACGTGGAGCGGCAGGTTTGCCGTGGCAGCGCCGGGCGATTCCTATGACAGCACGGTATACACCCTGGCCTATTCCACCGTGGGCGAGGACGCGCGGGGCGGGGACTTCTTGGAGAATATTCCCCTTGAAAGCCTGTCCAATTACATCCCGGAGGCGACGAACCCATGAAAAAACGCTGGCTGTATCTGATGATCCTGCTGATTGTGCTGCTGTGCGCACCCGCGCTGGCGGATGATCTGGCGGGCGAATGCAAAATCTATCAGGCCGAAAAAGGCCGTCTGGATAGCCTGACTGATCACGACGATGCGACGGGCGTGCAGCTGCGCGAAGCCGTGGAGCATGTGCTGGAGATTCGCCCCGGCGCTACGCCCGTGGCCTCGCTGAGCCTGGTGATGGGCCGCGACATGCTGCCCTTTACCGTGCAGACGCAGGGCGCGGACGGCCGCTGGACGGTGATCGCCCGCGTGGCGGATACCGATTATGCCCAGCGCTATGTGTCCTTCCCGCCGCAGAGCCGGCCTTTCCGCCTGGTGTTTGCGGGGGAAAAGCCCGCGCCCCTGTCGCTGCGTGAGGTGTATCTGTTTGCCGAGGGGCAGGCTGATCCTGCGCTGGCGCATGATTGGCAAGCGCCCTGCGATAAGGCGGACATGATGACCATCGTGGCGCATCCGGACGACGAGCTGCTGTGGTTCGGCGACACCATTCCCTATTATGCCGGTCAGCAGGGGCTGAAGCTGCAGGCGGTGTACATGACCTGCAGCAATTATCAGCGCCGCATCGAGTTGCTCAACGGCCTGTGGCATTGCGGCGTGCGCAACTATCCGGAGATTGCCTGGAAGATCGACCGCAAGGATCGCGATATGGACGCAACCTACTACCTGTGGGGGCGCAACAAAACCTGCGCCTATCTGGTGGGTCTGCTGCGCCGCTATCGCCCCGAGGTGGTGGTGACGCACGATGTGAACGGCGAGTACGGCCACTCCCAGCATCTGGCCACGTCGGATGCGGTGTATCAGGCGGTGCTCAAGGCTTCCGATCCTGATTATGATCCTGAATCCGCGGCGCGCTACGGCGTGTGGCAGGTGAAAAAGCTGTATCGTCATCTGGGCAAGGAGGCGGGCACGATCATGGATTATGATCTGCCGCTGTCGGCTTTTGAGGGCAAGTCGGCCTATACCATCGCCAAAGAGGCCTTTGATATGCACATGACCCAGCATGAAAGCGGGCACTGGCGTGTGCCCGGCCCGGATCAGCCCTATGACAGCACGCGCTACACGCTGGTGTTTTCCACCGTGGGCGAGGATACCCAGGGCAACGATATGCTGGAAAATATTGCGCCCGAAACGCTGAGCAACTACCATCCGTGAGGAGGATGCCGCCATGAAAAAGCCGCTGATTCTGCTGCTGGCGCTTTGCCTGCTGCTGGGGTGCCTGCCCGCGCGCGCGGATACGGCGCGCGACGTCGGGGCTGAGTGCGCGCTGGCCTATCAGGATAACAGCCTGGCCTGCGGGTACCTGGTCGATCATAACTATGTGCGCGGGGACAACCTGGCTTCCAAGGTGGAACATATCTTTTATGTAACGCCTGGCAAAACGCCCGTGGCGCAGATCGAGGTGTTCTTTGGCACGCACATGCTGCCCTATCGCGTGGAGCGGCAGGACGGCGCGGGCTGGGCGACTGTGGCGCGCGTGACCGAGGCGCGGGCGCAAAGCTATGTGCGCCTTGAGCCGATTGCGGAAAAGTTTCGCATTGTATTTTCGGATGGTCAGCGCAGCCCGCTGACGCTGAAGGAGATTCTGCTCTTTTCGGAGGGAGAAACGGAGGGCACGGCGCTCAAACCCTGGCGTGATCCCTGCGAAAAGGCCGACGTGATGACATTGGTGGCGCACCCGGACGACGAGCTGCTGTGGTTCGGCGGGCTGCTGCCCACCTATGCGGGCGAGCGGCAGCTGAGGGTGCAGGCGGTATACATGACCTGCGAGAACGCCCTGCGCCGGCAGGAGCTGCTTAACGGCCTGTGGCACTGTGGCGTGCGCAATTATCCGCTGCTGTGCGGGCTGAAGGATGTGCGTTACAGCGCGGTGGACGCGGCCTATCAGTGCTGGGGTCGGGAAACGGCCTATAAGACCATTGTGCGCGCCATCCGGCGCTTTCAGCCTGACGTGCTGGTGACGCACGATATTTTGGGCGAGTACGGGCACACGCAGCATATTGTGACCAGCGACGCGGCGTATCAGGCTGTGCTGCTGGCTGCCGAGCCTGCTTATGATCCTGACAGCGCGCAGCAATACGGCGCATGGCAGGTGAAGAAGCTGTACCGCCATTTGGGCGACGCGCCTACTACGCGCATGGACTGGCAGCAGCCGCTGGCCGCGTTCGGCGGTCAGACAGGGCTGGAAATCGCTGCGCAGGCGTTTAAAATGCATGCCTCACAGCAGGATATTCTGTGGCCCACCCCGCCCGGCCCAGGCGAGCAATACGACAGCACGGTATTCACGCTGGTGTACTCAACAGTTGGCCCGGACGAGGCCGGGAACGATCTGCTGGAGCACATCGAGGCGGAATAACGCGGGGATGATGGATCAGGGCTACGATTCTTTCTTGGAGCCCAAGAAAGAATCAAAGAAGGCTGCGCGGTGGACGTAAAAGCCGATTGAATAAAACTGGGAGTGGCCCTGGCCACCCCCGTGGCAGGGAAAAACTTGAATCGCTCGG
>ERZ827150.5247-NODE-5247-length-10566-cov-3.318428_pt1 | contig 10566 bp, 9 predicted proteins | sample MGYA00519779_ERZ827150 | MGnify/ENA primary metagenome ERZ827150 (study PRJEB31778, sample SAMEA3449267) | human gut metagenome | biome: human gut; feature: human-associated habitat; material: faeces | place: United Kingdom | collected 2010/2012 ...
CATCAGAGGATGCATCGGAAAGCGAAGCAGTTTCCGAAACAGCCTCGCTTTCCGATGCATCCTCTGATGCCGACTCGGACGAAACCGGATTCGACTCCACTGGGGAAGCCGATTCCGACACCGACTCCGTTACAGAAGCTGTACTTGTTTCCGCTTTTGCCCCGCAGCCAGATGCCAGAAGCATCACACCACAGAGGATTACACCCATCATCTTATAACTTGCTTTCATTTTGTTTTATCCTTCTTTCTATTCCTTTTCTTCAATCGATCAGAGAACAGCAGACCCATTCTCCATCCGACAGAAACGCAACTTTCAATTCCTGCTCTCGTAGGTTCTGTGGGAGATATGCCGTGAACGGCTGTTCGCTTTCTCCGCAGGGGGATGCCTCATAGGCCGCAGTCTCCGTCAGAATATAAACAGGCGAATCATCATCCACATTCTGCCCACTCAAACTGCCTGTCAGGCAGAAAGTATCTTCCATGCGGCTATCCTCTCGCTGCGCCTTCACGCTTGTTCTAATGTCTGCCGCCGCAACCGCTGTGCGTTCCGGCGCGGGCAGTTCCGGGGCGCGTTCCAGCAGCCAGTTCAGGTTGCGCTCGACCAGCTCCACCAGCAGCACATCAGGCTGTTCTTCCATAGCCGCTGTCAAACGGTATGGCATATTCCGAGAGAAGCAGGCACTGCCGTAGCTCTGCGCCAGAAAAGGATGCAGATTGATACCAAAAGAATCCCGGTAAACAAAAACACTGCCGTCCGCCTCAGAATTTTTTGTGTGGATCGTGATATCATCCGCTGAGTGGAATTTTTCGTCATACTGATATGTAAAATCGTATGCCGTATCCTGTTCCGTCTCGCTTCCAGCAGGGTACACCATCTCATACAGATCGCCGGTATGCGGAAGCTTTTTCCCCGTAACAAAGGGATCAAACTCCACCTCACAGCCTTTCAATTCCTCCAGCAGGGCCTGTGCCGCGAGCTGTGCCCCCCGCATGTTCCAGTGGCTGTCCAGGCGGTAATACAACTGCTCTTTGGAGTTGGACAGCACCTCAAACAGATCTATATATCGGACGTTCTGCTGTTCCATCTGCTGTTTTAGCAGTTGGGCGTTCCGTACAGAAGCTGCCGCATAACGCGCCGGCATCTGACTGCTGTACATCGAATTTTTATTCGGTGCGATCGTAAAGCAGAAATCGATGTCGTTCTGTTCACAGTACTCTTGCATCAGCCCCAGCGCATGAGCAGCCGCATAGCTCTGTCTGGCTGTAAAAAGATTTGTACCAGTATAGTCCTCAAGGGTGCTTTTATAAAACAGCCAGCTATCCTTTCCCAGCAGCACACTGTTGCTGTCAAGCGTCTTAAATGCTGCTTCCGTAAGCCAATCGTTCAGCGTGATCATCTCATGGCGAAAGCCGAAATGATCCGCAAAATAATCTGCAAAATCATTCAGGATGCCGGTATTGAAGTTTCCATCCTCTTTCCGCAGCTCCGGAAAGGAAGCAAGCTGCTCATTTCCAACTGCCTTTTCCACCTGCCAAGGCATTACGGCCACAGGCAAAATGCAAATTGTGGCAAAAGCTCCCACAAACAGGATGTAACCTAATTTTTTCACTTGCATTTTCCCACCTCAAAATTGGAAATAAATAAAAGGCACATAGGATGCAGCTGACAGATGCAGGATATCTACCAGCAGAAGCACCAGCACTGCTGCATAATTTATCACTCGAAGGCATGTACGTGCGCTTCCGGTCTGCTGCTCCGCTTTATGGCAGACCATCGGCAGAATCGGTGTGCTGCCCACAAGACCAAGCAGCAGCACAAACATAGTCAGAGGTGTCAGGCACTGTGCCAGCAGCAGCCCTGTCTGCGCAGAGGCAGAGATCCCGGAAAACATTGCCCTGATCATCGAGGCCGCCTGCTCCATGTTGTCCGCCCGGAAGATCACAAAGCCAATCAACACCACAAGCAGCGTGTACAAATGCTTCAGCACTGCCATCACTGGGTTCCGCCCGCCCTTGCCATGCTTTTCGATCCGAAACAGTTTTTTTACAGCATCCTCTGCAACGATAAAGAAGCCATGCCACAGACCCCAGACAATAAACGTCCAGTTGGCACCATGCCACAGACCTGTGCAGAAAAAAACGATCAGCTTGTTGCGGTAGGTCTTTGCCTTTCCCTTCCGGTTTCCGCCCAGGGGGATATACAGGTATTCCCGAAACCAAGTGGAAAGAGAGATATGCCATCTGCGCCAGAATTCCTGAATGCTGGCCGAGATGTATGGATAATTAAAGTTTTCCTTGAAGTGAAACCCGAAACACAAGCCAAGTCCAATGGCCATGTCACTGTATCCGCTGAAATCAAAATAAATTTGAATCAGATAGCATACTGCAGCTAACCAAGCCGTCCGGCTGTCCAGCGCAGAGCTTTCTGCACTATAGATCAGAGTCACAACACTGCCGCAGACATCGGCGATCAGCAGCTTCTTGCTCAAACCAATAATGAACCGGCGCAGGCCATTTGCCAGTTGTTCCAGCGTATGGCGGCGGCTCTTGATTTCATCCGCCACATCTTCATAGCGAACGATGGGCCCGGCCACCAGCTGCGGAAACAGCGCAATGTACAGCAGCACATCCCGAAAGCGGGTGCTTTTCAGTCGTTCGTTTCGGTATACGTCGATCACATAGCTCAAACCCTGAAATGTAAAGAACGAGATGCCCACCGGCAGAACGATAGAAGGTACCGTAATCGCCACGCCCGGCAGCTGATCCACCGTCCTCACCAGAAATGTCAGGTATTTGAAAACACCCAAAACTCCCAGATTGACCGCCACTGCAACGTAAAGCACTCCCTTCCGCCCGGAAACGAACAGGCCCGCCAGATAGTTGCAGAATACGGAAAAAAGCAGAAGCAATACATACCACAGTCCACTGAACGCATAGAACAGCAGACTGGACGCAATGAGCCAGAGATTTTTTGCTTCTCTTTTGGGCAGAAGATAATACCCGCCAAGCACAATGGGTAAAAACAGACACAGAAAAATTACGGAACTAAAAACCATTTACGGCCACCTCAGCGATTACGGGAACTGGTAGCTGAACACGGTTTTATTCAGCGGCATTTTATACATATTGTATTCAGCATGGCCATATTTACCGGCACGATAACCCCATTCCAATTCCACGTCATAAATGTAGGGCGTGCCGTTCTCGTGGATCATGACCCATGCATGGTCCGAGTCCTTGCGGCCCACACCGCCAGACACTACATAGGCATTGTAGCCCAGCCGCCGGGCCATATAAAGGAACTGGCCTGCAAAGCAGTAACAGTTGCCCTTTTTGTGTTCAAACATAAACAACGCACTTTCTTCTGCCCAGTCCGTAGTGCCTCTTGCCTGATGCGGACGAGCAAGATATGCGCCGTGATCTCGGACATACAAATATGCAGCACGCAGTTTCTGTGCTTTTGTCATGCCGGAATTAGTGCACTCTGCCAACGCCTGATCCACATAACTGTCCAGAACTGCGTTGCCAGAGGTATAACGGCCATCTGCGCCAAAGGTGAGATGCCCTACCGCACCGTTCGTCAGAAACGAACCGTCCGCCATAACATAATACATGCCGCCATCGATCTCCTGCAGGCCCTCAGCATACTGGTCAATAGCATAGCCATCCTGCGAGACATGGTAAAGCTTACCATCAATGGTTGCAAAGCCAGCAGGATAGCTGTCAAAGAAACTGCCTGTCACCGACACATGACACAGCACACCATCCACTACTGCAAAGCCAGTGGGATAGCTGTCAATGGCGCTGCCCTCTTCTGACACATGGTACAGTCCGTCTTCGATCTGCACAAAACCGGACTGATAGACATCCAACTGACTGTCCGTATAGTGGTACAGCCTGCCATCCTGTACTTCAAAGCCGTTCTTTCGAAATAGACTTCCGCCCAAGCCAAATTTGCTTTCCTCTGTATCGATCCCCAGAAATTCCATCACTGCTTTGATGCAATTTTCATCTTCTTGTGCCGGCATGACCGCTGCCTGTTCCGCATGGGCTGTTGGCATCAGAAACATGGCCGATACCGCTAAAACAGAAGCCGTCACCTTGAGTTTTTTCAACATGTTTTTCATACCCCTCTATTTGATTTTATTGATACTCGTTCCAGATTTGCTCCTTCAGCTTTTTCTCCTGCCTGCGCAGTATTCGTGCCGAAAGGACTGCCGCAACAGCTGAAGCGATCATTCCAACGATTCCAACCACGAAAAAAATCTGTCCAGTGGACACACTCTCTCCCTCCTTATTTGAGCCATCCGCTTGTATAAAGCTGGTCGATCAAATTTTTCAGCACCGTCATCTGAGCATCTTCCGTGCCATTTGCCTGTGCCTGACGGTACTTCTGCACTGCAGATTCATAGCAGTCGTCCGCCAGCTGATATTCCCGTTTTTCAGCGGGTTTTGTGCCCTGCCAGTCGATCAGCAGATACGCCCGTTGCATATCAAACCGATAGTCCAGCGGATACTGTTGTGCAAGCTCGGTCAGAATATCATCAGCCTCCTGATACTGATTCAATGCCTGCAGCACCGTCGCAAGGTTCAGCTTGGTGGAAATGGTTGCGTAGCCACTTTCCACCAGCTCCCGTAATAGTTGTTCCGCTTTCTTGTAGTTCTGTTCAGCGTTCTGCTTGTCCGCAGCCGCCTGCTGCAGCTGGATATCCACCAGCATCTCTTTTTCCAGCACAGTCTGGCTTTCCGGCAGTGCCTGACAGCCGCGTTCCAGAATTCTTTCAGCGTAAGCCGTATCCTCCATGTTCAGCGCAGTGCGTGCTGCTGCCAGATATGCATGGCTCAAGAGCTGCGGGTCTGTCACCTCATCAAGTACTTTCTCGTACAAGGCAAGTGCTTCCGAATTCTGCTTCTGCAGCGACTTGATCTCGGCGGCAACCAAATCGCAGTCGCCTGAAGAGGCCCCGCGCTCCTGCAGCGTTTCCAATGTGCTCTGTGCCTCTTTTATCTTGCCGTCATTTGCCAGCGCAATGGCAAAGCTGCGGTAGCTGTCCGTGCTTGCGCCCTGAGTGCTGACCGCCGTCTGCAGCTCCCGCACTGCGTTTGCGTAATCCTTCAGTTCGATGTAGCAGTTGCCCTTGATAAAGTGCATCTGTTCTACTAAGACCGAATCCATGTTTTTTTTCGTCAGATTGCCAGAAGAAACGGCGCTGTCCAACTGGTCGATCGCGCTCTGATAATCACCGGTGCGGTACAGCAATGCCGCCATCTGCAAATACGCATCTGCACGTCCCGGTTGCTGCTGAATCGCGCTGTCCAACAGCTCTCTTGCCGTATCATATTCCAGATCCTGCTCCGCCTGATCTGCCTGTGCCAGATTCAGCAGATAGACATTTTCGCGCTCACTGCGCATTCGTTCCACACCGTAATAGCAGCTGTACGCACTGGCTGCGAAACAGGCTGCCAGCACCACCGCCGTAACACGCTTTCGGAACTGACATTTTTTGTAGCCCAGATCCATCTGGTCGATGTTTTTGAGCGCACGCAGCATCTCCGATGCCTGTTGGAAACGTCTAGTCTGCTGCTTCTGCATGGCGCGCACAATGATCGTCTGCATAGAGCGGCTGATTTTAGGGCGATAATGCTCTAACGGAGTCACTTCTCCCAGTGATTTTTCCGGAGCATGTCCCGTGACCGCATAGTAAAGAGTAGCACCCACAGCATAGAGATCGGTCGCCATAGAGATTGGTCCATAGTCCTTCTGCCTGTCGGGCTGCGCCTGTGCGCCTGTGCTCTGCGGCATAGGCACTGTCTCCTCCATCGGCGGAGTCCATGCATCCATCACTACGGTTACGCCGCTCTCCTGCGCATTTTCCAGCGGCATCGTGGCAGCCTCCATGGGAACAGTCGCACTACCTACAGACACCCGGTTTTCCGGCATAGCCACTGTCGGCATCTGCGGTGTATGCTGCGGCCCGCTCTGGGTGAAGACCTGATACTGTTCCGGTGCGGCATAGCCATCCGTCACGCCCACAGCCGTTTTATCCCGGCGGAAGATCAACGATGTATTAAAGTCGATGAGGCAGATATCTCCGCTGTTGGTAATCATCACATTGCCCGGCTTAATATCGCAGTGGATAATAGCCGGTTTTTCGTTGTTTTCCTGATGCAGATACTGCATCACTTCACACAACTGACATGCCCAGCGGTAGCACTCTTTCTGATTGACCGGGCCGTTCTGTTCCACATACTGCTGTAGGTTTTGGCCGCTGATAAGATCCATCACGGTGTAAACGCAGCCATCGTTGCCAGATAAAACATCGTAAATTCGCGGAAGATACTGGTGCTTCAGGCTCTTCAAGATCGACGATTCATTTTCCTGATTCATGATGTGCTGATACTGCAGCTGGGTGCGCTTGATCACCACATCAATGTTCATGCCTTTTTTATGCGCAACGAACAGATCGCCCGTTCCGCCCAGCCGGTTCAGCACCCGGATATTTTCATAATCCGGGTTGGTGAAGCCCAGTACTACATTTTCACTCACAGGATCCTCCCTAATTTCTGGTTGTATTCTATCGGCGCTGCCTCGCCGGAAAGCCTTGCCCACACTTCGATCCAGTCATCCGTACCAGACGTCAGAGAGCTCAGGTCGTTCCATTTCAGTGCCAGTGCTGTGATGTTGTCCGTCTCTCCGCAGCTGCGGCAGAATCCCACCGCCGCCTGCAGCCGCTGCTGTAGCTGCTCGCGGCTGTCCGTTTCCATCAGCAGTCCATGCAGCTCTTTCCGCGTTGTGTAGTGGCACAATCCGTCGCTGCACAGCAGCACTGCGCCCTGCACCGGACGCTTTGTGCATTGAAAAACCGGCTCCATTCTGCCATAGCCAAGACACTGCAGCAGGATACTGCTGCGTCGGTCGGTAGTCAATGCTTCGGGCGAAAGCCTGCCTGCTTCCACCTCGCGCATCGCCAGCGTCTGGTCCTTGCTTAGTTGTACCAGCCCCAGGCCGTCGTCCAAATAGATTCGGCTGTCACCGACCTGTACTTGATATAAAGCATCCATCGTCAATAGCAGCGCCGAGACCGTTGTGCCCAACTGAATACCCGTTTTCACCGAATAGCTGCACAGCGCCGTATGGAGTGTTTCCAACATTCTGTGCCATGAAAAGAACACAGCATCCGCCGTCAGCCCGCTCTGGACGATCTCCGGCAGCTGTTGCTCGAACCATTCCTCAAAGCAGCGGACTGCCCCGGTGCTTGCAAGTTCACCGGACTGCAGTCCGCCCACGCCATCGCACACCACCAACATTGCGATCGTCTCTCTGCCAAAGTTGGAAATGCGTGCGCAAAAACTGTCCTGATTGGAAGGGCGCGTGGCCCCTTTATCCGTGATATGTACCAGCTGCAATGCCATATCAAGCCCCTGCCACCACGCTGAACACGATATCTGCCATACGGATGGTATCGCCCGCATGGAACTGCGTCGGCTTGGAAGGCTCCAACCGCTGCTCATTCAGGTAGGTATGGTTCTGCGTGTTGTTATCCACAATATAGTAGCTGCCGTTCTCGATCAGGATATAGGCATGGTCGTTGCCCAGATAGCAGTTCTGGGTGTGCACCGTGTAGTCCACTACGTCCTCTGCACGGCCAATGTGGAAATTGGTATGAGTGACATGGATATACTGGTTCGTCGCCTTCTGTACCAAATATAACTCCCCAGCCTCGCCGGAGCTGCCAGCGCCCATAAGCGTCGTACGGGCAGTTCCGCCATTGCCTGCTGCAAGTACCACAGTATGGCCGCCGGCCTGCTGCACTGGCGGCCGTGGCAGCACATGGTCAGCTGCTGCAGGGGTCGGCTTATCTGCCGGCTGCTCCGGGGCTGGTGCCTCCTGCCGGAATGGGTTGTCCTGTTCTTCTGCCGAGTGCTTTTTCTTGTCCTTTTTTCCACCAAATAGGCCACCGAACAGCCCGCCACGCTTCTTTTCTTTTTCAGATTTTTTCTCAGCCTTTTCGGCCTTTTCATTTTTTTGTTTCTTCTTCGGCTCCGGCTGGCTGGCAATAAAGGGATTGTCTCCCTGCTGTGCTGCAAACGAGCCATCCTGCACCGGCTGTTCTGCCGACACATGGGCGGGAGCCGGTTCCGGTTTGTACATTACAGGTTCCGGTCTCAACGAAGCGTCACCGACCTCCGACTGACAGACTGGCGGTTCGCTGACCGGAGGCTTCAGCCCATAAGTAGCTTTTGACGGCTCAGCCTGCGTCGGGATCTCTTCTATCTGCTTTTCTAAATCGACAAAGGAGAACTTTTCGCCGTACAGCAGCTGACGAGACAGGACGCTGATCACACGGCTGTCGTGAGGCATCTGTCTGCCTACCATGCGTAGAACAAAACCCGCCAGTTCCGTGGGAGTGTATTTATCCGGCGCTGCCTGTACCGGAACATACATCACATATGCATGGCCTGTAGCATCCAGATAAATATGCTCTGGTGTGAGGTCAATTTTGTGCGGGTCAAGCAGATATTCGTCACACTCTTTTTCTGCCCTGCACAGTGCCATAAAGAAATTGCTCAGCCGTATCTCATGCTCCAGGATCCGCGCCGCCTGTACCAGCGGCGTCAGACCGGTGATATTGTACAGCAATCTGCAGTCCGCATTGATCCACTGGATGTTGAGCGGCAGCATCCCGCTGATCTGGTTCGACACCAGCATTCCGCGATCCACTTCGTCCAGCAGTTCATCCGCCCCAAGCGTCCTCTCCAGATAGGTGGCACTGCCTTGTGTGACAATGGTATATTCCTCCATAATGCACGATCCTTTCCGCAGTTTGTATTCTGCCGCTTCTTACTTCCAGAGTCGGCAGCAAACTTTTTGTGTACTTTCGAACTCGCCAAAGTGGAACGTTTCAATGTAAAATACGAGCCGGACTTTGTAGGATATCTCGATCACGACATCATTTCCGCTGATCTTTCCGCTTTTTATCTTGATGCCGTTCAATCCATCCACAACGCCCATATTCTGCAGCATCTTATCTGCGTTTTCCGTATTTCCTCCCAGATAAGATGCAAACCTTTTTTTCACAGTGCTCAAAGACAGATAGTCGGTAAAAGCCATCGAATTTGAGAAGGACCCTCCGCCGACATCATACTTTGAGTCACTGGAAGCACCAATGCCGTCTGTGAACTTTTGCAGCAGACTCAGCGGAAGCTTTTGCAGTGTTTTTACGTCCGTCTTTGAATTTTTATAATTTTCCAGTGCAATGCTCTGCCCTGTCTGCTGCAATGCATGTGAGATCACGCTCTGTGCCGTAAACATATTGATCAAACTGTACAGTGCCATCATGGCGATCAGAAACAGTGTCAATGAAATGCACGCTTCCAGCGCCATTACACCCTCTTCTGCGTAAAACAGATTTCTCTTTTTTTTCTGCATCTGCTCAATACCCCCTATACATGACCCGATTTGCTTTCCAAACCGAATTCCGGGAGAGCGAAGGCACCGGGAGCACCGACACAAAATCGCCAACGCGGAGTACCACCGGCAGATCGCCGAGCGGGAGCGGGAGATGGCGGAGGAGACCCGCAAAGAGACCGTCCGCCTGCGTAACGAAGCGGAGAAGCTCCGCAAGGAGATCGAGCAGAGCAAGGACAAGAGTATGCAGAAGGCCAAGGCGGAAGCCCGGCGCATTCTGGAAAACGCCCGCCGGGAGGCGGACGGCATTATCGGTGAACTGAAGTCCATGAAAAAGCAGGTGCAGATTCCCGAACACGAGCTGCAAAAGCTGAAAAAGCGCATGGACGACAATCTGGACGCGGTCAGCGAGGGCATCGGTGAGGCCAACGGCATCGGCTTCACGCCGCCCAAGAACGTCCGGGTGGGCGAGAATGTGGAGATCGTCCATCTGAAAACAAAGGCCGTGGTGCTCAGCCTGCCGGACAGCAAGGGCGAGGTACAGGTGCAGGCAGGCATTATGAAGATGAAGGTGCCGCTGAAGCAGCTGCGGGTCATCGAGCAGGAAAAGCCCAAGGCCAGCAAGGTCATGCGCAGCACCGCCGCAGCCAAGACTGTGCCCATGGAGGTGGACGTTCGGGGCATGAATCTGGAGGAAGCCACCGAAGCCGTAGATACCTATCTGGCGGACGCGGTGCTGGCGGGGCTCAACGAGGTCAGCATCATTCACGGCAAGGGCACAGGCGTTTTGCGCACGGGCATCCAGAAGCATTTGAAGCGCCACCTGAACGTGAAATCCTTTCGGGACGGCATGTACGGCGAGGGCGAGCAGGGCGTGACCGTGGTTACGCTCAAATAAAAATTTCCCCTTCCTTTCCTGAAAAAATGGGAAAGAAAGGGGAAAATTTCTTTTATGACAGTAACAATGAAAAATGCAGCTCGTCAGAGCTGCATTTTGATGGAGCGGGTGATGGGAATCGAACCCACGTAACCAGCTTGGAAGGCTGGGGCTCTACCATTGAGCTACACCCGCAGGGGGATGAAAACATCCCAGATAAAAAAATGGAGCGGTAGACGGGATTCGGACCCGCGACATCCACCTTGGCAAGGTGGCACTC
>ERZ827150.5254-NODE-5254-length-10556-cov-2.629273_pt1 | contig 10556 bp, 8 predicted proteins | sample MGYA00519779_ERZ827150 | MGnify/ENA primary metagenome ERZ827150 (study PRJEB31778, sample SAMEA3449267) | human gut metagenome | biome: human gut; feature: human-associated habitat; material: faeces | place: United Kingdom | collected 2010/2012 ...
TCGCCGACGATAACCATATACTTCATTGCGTGGTTCGGAATTCCTGTTTTTCGGGAATTCCATCCTCTCTTTCCGTTTTATTTTTTGTCAAGAGCATGAGGATACCTGAGAAGAGACAGGAGAGCCGTGGACTCCCCTATTTCATTTTAACCAATCAGAGCGGCGCTGGCAAGACCTTTTAGTAGGCCTTGGCAGCGGCAGCCTGCTGGGCAGCCACTTCAGCGGCGAAGTCGTCAACACGCTTTTCGATGCCTTCGCCCACGACGTAGAGAACGTAGGAGGCGATCTTGGCATCGGCAGCCTTCAGGAGGTCAGCCACAGACTTCTTGTCGTCCTTAACGAACGGCTGGTTGACGAGCGTGACTTCCTTGAGGAACTTCTTGACCGTACCTTCGGCGATGCGTTCGAGCATGGCTTCCGGCTTGCCGGCTTCGCGGGCCTTTTCGATGGCGATGCGGCGTTCGGCTTCGATCTGAGCCTGGTCAACGCCGGTCTCGTCGAGAGCCTTCGGCTTGGCGGCGGCGATGTGCATGGCCACGTCGTGGGAGAGTTCGGCATTGCCGCCGATCACGTCGACGATGACGCCGATCTTGGAGCCGTGGATGTAGGAGTTGAGCTCGCCCTTGGCTTCAACGCGCGTGAAGCGGCGGAACGTCATGTTTTCGCCGATCTTGCCGACGAGAGCCTTGCGGACGCCTTCAACCGTGGTTTCACCGAGCGGAAGCTCGAGGAGCGCAGCGACGTCGGCCGGGTTCTTTTCGGCGACGAGCTTGACGGCTTCGCGAGCCATCTGCAGGAACTCGGGGTTCTTCGCAACGAAGTCCGTTTCGGAGTTCACTTCGAGGATCGCACCGAGCTTCTTGTCGTCGGAGACGTAGACCACCACGACGCCTTCGGCCGTCACGCGGCTGGCAGCCTTCGTGGCTTTGTTGCCGAGCTTGACGCGCAGGATTTCTTCAGCCTTGGCCATGTCGCCATCGGCTTCCGTAAGCGCCTTCTTGCACTCCATCATCGGGGCGTCGGTCTTGAGACGCAATTCCTTCACCTGGGCGGCGGAAATAGCAGCCATGTTCTGTTACTCCAAAATTGAGAACGAAAAAAATCGAAAGAATTCTAAGAAAAAAGGGAGCTCTTGTGCGAGCTCCCTTTCTCATGTCGGAGTGTTCTGCGGCGCATCGAACCCACTAACGGTCTTCAGCGTCCGCTGCACTCCTCTTTGAAGCTCGCGGCGGAATTATTCCGCGGCAGGGGCTTCGGCCGGAGCGGCCTCAACAACCTCGACGAACTCTTCGTCAGCGGCCTTTTCGCCTTCGGCGGCGACGGCGCTGTCAGCGCGGCCGGCGATCACGGCGTCGGCAATGCCGGCGGCGTAGATCTGGACGGCCTTCGAGGAGTCGTCGTTGCCCGGGATGACGTAGTCGATGCCGTCGGGGGAGCCGTTCGTATCGACAACACCGATCACGGGAATGCCGAGCTTGTTGGCTTCCTGAACGGCGATCTTGTGGTAGCCCACGTCAACGATGAAGAGGGCGTCGGGAAGACCATTGAGATCCTTGATGCCACCGATCGACTTGTTGAGCTTTTCAACGTGACGCTGGAAGTCAAGCGCTTCCTTCTTCGTGAGCTTGGCGGCGGTGCCGTCTTCGAGCTGCTCTTCCATGTCCTTGAGGCGCTTGATCGTGCCGCGAACCGTCTTGAAGTTCGTCAGCGTGCCGCCCAGCCAGCGCTGGTCAACCCAGCAGCAGCCGGCGCGCTGCGCTTCCTGAGCAACGATTTCACGTCCGCCGCGCTTCGTGTCAACGAAGAGGATGCGGCCGCCCTGGCTCGCGAGCTGACGAGCGAACTTAACCGCTTCGTCGAACATCACGACGGTCTTTTCAAGATTGATGATATGAATCTTGTTGCGGGAGCCGAAGATGTACTGGGCCATCTTCGGGTTCCAGAAACGAGTCTGATGGCCGAAGTGGCAACCCGCTTCGAGCATTTCACGCATGCTGACCATTTGAATTTTCTCCAAGGTTTGTCAGTCTGACACGACCTGCAGGAACCGCTTCTTCTAGTGATGAATGAACGGCACCTCGGGCGCAGGCCGCGCGCAATGTACATACCCGGGCCGACCAAGGCTTCCGGGCGCTTATGGAAATGTTCCGGCCCGAAGCAGATCACCTCGAGCCGAATCAAGCGCGCAATTTTACGGGCGCAGTTAAAGGAATTCAAGCCGTTTATCGACTTTTTTCATTCCGAGCCTTTATTCCAAGGGCTTGGCGCTCTTCACATCGAGCTTGGTGCTGTTCCAATCACGGTCAACCTTGGCGCGGATCTCCATGAGCTTGCCGCGATGAACCATTGACCAGTTGCGGTCGTGGTCGAGTTCAGCAGTAATGACGCCGCCCGCCTCGTCCTGGAACTCATACTTGTCACTCTTGATGTGGCTCGTAAAGCGCCCGCGAAGGATGACGTACTCATCATCAGCGCCGTTCTTGATCACATTCTCAACCGTGGTCGGCGTCGTGGGACCAAAGCCCTGCGGCGCCTTGTCCTGCGAAGTCTGCGCAGCGGCGGGAGCATCAAAACCCTGGGGCGCGGCGCCCGAGGCGGCCTGAGCAGCGAGCGGGAGAGCAGCAGCAAGCGAGAGTGCGAAGAGAGCAGTGCGGATATTCATGGTGAAACCTCTCTATGAACAATATGTGTCGCAGGAGTGTTCGAGCCGCCGGGGAAAAAGCAGCTGCAAACATTTTTCCTATCTGGTTGAGGTTCAGTTTAGAAAGCATCAATTAGGATGTGCTGAGGCATAGATGAGCGGCGCCTTAGTTTTGCCGAAAAATATCTTGAGCGCAGTAAAATCGCGAACATTGACGCAGCGGCGGCAGGCTTTAGTCTCCTGCGGCAGCGCTGATCAACATAAATCATTAAGCGTCCGCCTCTCTCAGATAAAGAGCAGCGGACTGCCGACACATTCATTTTCTCCGCAGCCCATACGGCAGCTTCAATCGTTTGCCGCCTGATGCCGGAGTTTGCTTTCCAATCATGTCCATTTCCATTAAAACGCCCGAAGACATTGCCGGTCTGCGGATTGCGGGCCGCCTTGCCGCCGAACTTCTCGACTACCTCACGCCTTTCGTCAAACCCGGCGTTTCCACGGGCGAACTCGATCGTCTTGCTTACGACTACACCGTCAACGTTCAGGGCTGCATTCCCGCTTGTCTCGGCTACTGCCCTCCGGGCATGACGCCCTACCCCGCCACTACCTGCATTTCGATCAATCACGTGGTCTGCCACGGGATCCCGAGCGACAAAAAGATCCTCAAGGCGGGCGACATTGTCAACATCGACGTCACCAGCATCAAGAACGGCTACCACGGCGACACTTCGCGCATGTTCGTGATCGGCAAACCCACCATCGCCGGCAAACGTCTGGTTGATCTGGCCTTCGGCACCATGTGGGCCGGCATCGACGCCGTCCGTCCGGGCGGGTGCTTCAACGACATCGGCCGTGCCTGCCAGGCTTACGCCGACGCCAACGGCATCTCAGTTGTGCGCGACTACGGCGGTCACGGCATCGGCAAGGGCTTCCATGAAGAACCCCACGTCAACCATTTCCCCGTCAACCGTCCGACGCCCAAGTTTGAACCGGGCATGGTCTTCACGGTTGAACCCATGGTGAACGCCGGCCGCTACGGCGTCACGATGCTCAATGACGGCTGGACGGTTGTCACCAAGGATCACTCGCTTTCCGCACAGTGGGAGCATATGGTGCTGGTGACTGAAACGGGCTACGACGTGCTTACAGTGAGCAAAGGCACGCTGCCGCCTCCGGCCTTTGTGAAGGGCTGGCATCTCCCGGAAAACCTCTAAACGAACTCAGCGGTCTGCCGCATTCGGCCAGATCCTGATCAAGGCGGCTCGTCAGCGCATGAAGCGCGGCGGCCGCCTTTTTCTTATCCTTTAGGCATCCAACCGCTTCTCACCGATCCTGCCCTTATGCCCTACGAACTGCCTTCTGATGCTGTTGCCGGCGTCGTGCGCACTTTTCAAGCCGCCCGAGAGCGTCTTGCCCAAGCGTGGCGCGAGCATCGCTCCACGGACGACTATCTGAGGAGTCACTCCGCCCTGCTCGACGCTGCGGTGAAGTCTCTTGCGGAACTCGCTGAGCTGCCGACAGACCGTTTAGCCATCGAAGCAGTGGGCGGATTCGGACGACGAGAGCTCTTTCCCTATTCCGATATTGATCTGCTGGTGCTCCTTGAAGATGAAGCTGGCGAAGATCCGATACTCGCAGAACACCTCACGGCCTTTCTTTCCGCTCTGTGGGAGCTCGGACTCACGGTGGGCGCAGCGGTCCGAACCCGCACCGAATTCACCGTCGAAGCCGGCAAAGACGTCTCTATCGCCACAACCTATCTTGAATCGCGGCTCCTGCTTGGCAGCGCCCGCCTTTATTACGACGCCAAGGACGACTTCTTCGCGGCGCTCGACGCCCGAGCGTTCTTTCGCGACAAAATGCTCGAACTCAAGCGCCGGCATCAGAAATTCGACGATACGCCCTATGCGCTCGAACCCAATTTGAAGGAATCTCCGGGCGGCCTTCGCGATCTGCAGGTCTTTCTCTGGTGCGCTCGAGCCGCCGGTTTAGCCGACAGCGTGGAGGCGATGCACCGCGCGGATCTCATTACCGAGCGCGAAATGCACACCATCCGGCAGTGCTACGAATTCCTGAAAACGATCCGCATCGAACTTCATCTGCTTGCCAAACGCGATGAAGACCGGCTTCTCTTCGATGTTCAGGAGGAATTAGCCAGCCGCCTCGGCTACCGGGCAACAGGGCTCATGCGGGCCTCCGAAGCGCTGATGAAGCGCTACTACTGGCACGCCAAATCCGTCGTGCAGATGTCGATTATTCAGCTGCAAACCATTTCCGACCGTCTGTTCGGCGGCTCTTCGAGAGCCACGCCGCTGCGGCTTGAATCCGCCTTTCTGGCTCGCGGCGACGAAATGGACATTGTGGCCGAGAATATCTACGAAACGGATCCCAATGCCATTTTGCGCACCTTTCTGGTGTTTGCTACGCATCCCGAGCTTACGCGGTTTTCAACGCGGCTCTTGCGAGCGCTTTGGCATGCTGCTCCTGAAATCGGCCCCGCCTACCGCGACAACCTGCGAAACCAAGCAACCTTTCTCGAGATTCTGAAGCTCGAAAAAGGCGCGGATGACGCCCTCGTGATGATGAATGCCTGGGCGATTCTCGGGCGCATGCTGCCGGCCTGGCGTCACGTGGTCGGACAGATGCAGCACGACCTTTATCACATCTATACGGTCGACCAACATTCGCTGCTCGTGGTCAAAAACCTCTGCCGCCTGCGCCGCAGCGAGCATGCGCATGAATATCCCCTCTGTACCCAGCTCATGACGGCGCTGCCGAATTCGTGGCGGCTGATCGTCGCGGGCCTTTTCCATGACATCGGCAAGGGACTGGGCGGCGGTCATGAAGTGATCGGCGCAGAAAAGTCGGATGCATTCTGCAAGCGTTTCGGGCTTTCCGAGCCCGACCGAGAATTCATCCACTTTCTCGTGCTCAAACACCTCGTCATGAGCCGAGTGGCGCAAAAGGAAGATATTTCGGACCCGAGTGTGGTTGAACGCTTCGTTGAACTCGTCGGCACCAAAGAGCGCCTGGATGCCCTTTACCTCCTCACCACCGCCGACATTCGGGCAACCTCCCCCAAGGTCTGGACGCCCTGGAAAGCCGGTCTCTTGGAGACGCTCTACAAGTCGGCCGTTGAGCGGCTCAACGGCTCCGAAGCCGAGAAGTCCGTCACCAGCATTATCGACGACCGCCGTGCGCGGGCTGCGGCCCTTGTGCACGGCGTCACGGACGCTACGCGCGAAAAGTTTTGGAAAGAACTCAATCTTGTCTACTTCATGCGTCATTCGGCCGAAGAAATCGCCTGGCATGCTGAGATGCTCGCCGAACGTGCGGACAGCCCCGATCCCGTCGTCAGAGTCAAACGCGGCACGGCCGAAGGCAGCCTCATCGTGCTTCTCTATCTGCCCGACACCAAGGGACTTTTCCTGCGGGCAGTCGCCTTTCTCGGCAAATCGGGCCTCTCCGTGGTCGATGCGCGCATTCACACTACCTCTCACGGCTGGGCGCTCGACACCTTTGTGGCTAACGACGCCTTCGCGAAGTTCGCTTCGACCGACAGTCTGAGAAAGCTCGAACGGGACTTCGCTGCCGCCCTGACCAACGGAAAGCCCTTACCGCCGGCGCCGAAATGCCGGCTTTCCCGCCGTTCGCGGCACTTTCCCACTCGTCCTTCGGTGCAAATTCAGCCCGACGAATCCGGGCGAGCTTTCATCCTCAATATCGTCGCCACCGACCGTTTGGGACTGCTTTATGCCATCTCCAAAGTCCTTGCCAAGTACGACGTGAATCTGCAGACCGCCAAGCTCGCTACGCTCGGCGAACGCGCCGAAGACGTCTTTCTCATTGACGGCGAAGCGCTGCATGACGACGCCACGCTGCTCCAACTGGAGGCGGAGTTAATCGAAGCCCTCCTGCCCAAGTCGAACTAAGGCAATCGATCAGCGCCCACGCAAAATAGGAAAAGGTCCGCCGCCCGATTGAGCACGTCGGGCGCGGACCTTTCAGAAAAAAAAAACGGAAGACCCGTGTTCTGCTTTAGAAGACGAGCTTCGAGATGCACCAGCCGATCAGCGTGCCGCTTACGACGAAGACGACGCCCGGACGCAGATAAGAGTGATTGATGACCAGTGTGCCGAGGCGAGTGGTCCCCGTACGGTCAAAGGCCGTGCAGCCGATCTGCGCCCCGCCCGGAATGAGGAAGTCCCCGTAGCAGCAGGCCCATGTGCCGATCAGGAATTCCGGCGGGAGTCCAAACTTCAGCCCCAGCGGCATCATGATCGTCGTCGATACTGTCGGCGAAAAGATCACGCTGGAAGCGAGGAATGCAGCAACGCAGAAAACGAAAGGCGCGCTCTGAGCAATGCCCGAGAAGACATCAGCGAGCAGCTTCGTGTGCAGGTCAAAGAACGTCCCCGTACACCAGGCAATACCGAAGACGCCGACAACGCCGATCAGACCCGAGCGGAAGACCGAACCGGAAGCAAACTTTTCAGGCGGCACGCGGCAAAGCATGATGATGAAGAAAGCCGTAGCCAGCATCACCATCTGAATGAGCGACGGGATCGGAAGCTGTGAAACCTTGCCGGCGGCTTCCCATGCCGGGCGAAGACCCGGAATGGAACCCACGCAGATCGAAACAAGGATGCCGATGAGGAAAATGGCCACTGCGCGGCGGGCGAAGGGCTTCTCCTCGAACTTCTTTTCGCCTTCGGTTACCCCAGCGAGCCACTGGTAGTCACCGTTGGCCAGACGACGCTTGAATTCAGGATCATCCTCGAGTTCAGCGCCGCGCCAGAAAACGGAAAGCGCCGTCACACAGATCGTCAGGAGGAAGGTTGGGACGGTCACCGCCAGAATCTGCCAGAAGGCCACGCCTTGGGTCGCCATGATGCCCACCATAGCGGCCATGGCCGCGGACATGGGCGAAGCCATCACGCCGATGCCAGCGCAGATCACTGAGGCCGACACAGCACGTTCAGGACGAACCTTGGCCGAGGCGGCCACTTCGGCCACCACCGGATAGACGGCGAAGGCCACATAGGCCGTTCCCACCAGCATCTTCAGGACGGCGGCGCCGGCGCCATTCTCGGCCCAGCGCACCAGCAGATCCAGACCGCCCGAACCCTGCAGAACAGACGTACAAGCAATCACTGCCGTAATAATGAGCAGGACGCTGGTCGGAGGAGACCCTGGCTGAATGCCCATGCCCAAAACAAGAATACAGACGCCGAGACCGCCTGCTGCGCCGAGGCCGACGCCGCCCAAGCGGCCGCCGACGGCCACACAGACAAGCACGACGGCCAGCTGAAGCCAAATAGAGAGATCCATTTCCATGATGCTTTTGATAATTGGTGGTATTTGTGCGAGCTAAAGGTGCCGGAAACTGCCTCTGCGGCAGGCTTTCGGCACCTTTAGCGGCGGTAATTCTAGAAGATCTCAATGCGAAAGAACTAGCCCTACCACCGCTTTTGCAGTACCTAGAGCATGCAATAGATGGCATAGCCGGCAGCTACGCCCGTGAATACATGCACGCATCCCGGCAGGAGATAGGAGTGGTTGAGCACCCAGCTGCCCAAATGCGTCGTACCCGTACGGTCGAACGAACAGCAGCCGATCTGTGCGCCGCCCGGAATGAGGAAATCACCGCAGGTTGCCGGGTAAAGCGCCACCAAAAGGAGGGGCGGGATGCCGATGGCTGCGCCGAGCGGCATGAGTGCTACCACGGTTGCCGACGGGCTGAGAATCACCGCTGAGAAGAAAAAGAGCACGAGTCCGAAGAGGAGCGGCGTCGATTCAGCCATGGTCTTAAAGAGCGACACAAACTGGTCGTGATAGCCGTCAAAGAACGTCCCGGTCAGCCAGGAGATGCCGAAAACACCCACCACGCCGATGAGACCGGCGCGGAAAACCGAGCCGTCGGCGAATTTGTGCGGCGGAATCTTGCAGGCCACGATGATGAAGAGGCCGCAGGCGAGCATCACCATCTGAATAAGCGACGGGATCGGCAGCGTGCTGGTACGGCCGTCAGGCGTCGTCCATGTCGGCAAAAGCCCTTTGAAAAAGCCCAGGAGCAGCACAACCGCCACACCCATCGCGAAAATGGCGACCGAGAGACGCACCTTATTGAGGCCCGATGATTTCGCATTTTTGTCGTCCGTGCGCGAGAGAACCAGATCCTCAAAGTCGCCCTCGGCAACGCGGCGCTTGAATTCGGGATCATCTTCGAGCTCCGTGCCGCGCCAATAAACCGAAAGGCAGGTTGCGGCAGTGGCAATGATGAAGGCCGGCACCGAGATCATCAGGATGTCAAGAAGCGACACGTTGTAGGGCGAAAGCGACGCCACCAGCGCTGCAGTTGCGGCGCTCATCGGCGAAGCCACCACGGCAATGCCCGCAGAGATGACCGAAGCCGCAATCGGACGCTCGGGACGCACGCGGGCCTGAGTGGCCACTTCTGCCACCACCGGGTAGACCGCAAAAGCCACGTAGGCCGTCCCGACAAAGATCACGAAGAAGGAACAGACAAAAGGCGCGACGAACGTAATGGCTTTGGGCCACCGCCGCAGCATCCGCTCGGCAATCTTCACCATCCAGTCCAGACCGCCGGCCCCCTGCAGAATCGATGTGCAGGCGATGACGGCCACAATAATGAGAATGGTTGAAACGGGCGGAGAACTCGGCTTGAGGCCGAAGAAAAGCACCAGAATGCAGACGCCGAGGCCGCCGGCGGCGCCGAGACCAACGCCGCCGTATCGGCCGCCGAGGCCGATGCAGAAGGCAACAGTGAAAAGCTGCAGCCAAAAATTAAGATCGGTTTCCATGATGTATCTCCAGACTTTTCGAGACGAAAAAGTCCTGCCGGGCTGCAGCATCTGCAGCCCAGATCAATGCTGAAAGCTCAAAGAAAGACGGGTGCGGCCGACGACGGTGTGAGGAAGACGTACGACCGCACCCAAGAGGGAGGGAATGGAGCCGCCCTAAAGGCGGGGCTCATTAAGCCTGGAGGGCTTTGGCTTCCTCAGAGAGAACCTTATCGGCGTGTTCGAGCTGTTCACGGACCCGTTCGGGCGCCGTGCCGCCGAATGACCGGCGTGCTTTCACACAGGTTTCGAGCGAGATTTCCTCACGGATATCCTCCTCAATCTTGTCGGAGAACTGACGGTATTCGTCCATAGTGAAGTCGTCGAGGCGCTTGTTGTGCTTGATGGCGTAGTTCACCATCGACCCCACGATATGGTGCGCTTCACGGAAGGGAATGCCTTTCTTGGCGAGGTAGTCAGCAAGGTCCGTCGCATTGGCGTAGCCCATGTCCGCTGCGCGGCGCGTCCGCTCTGCGTTCACTTTCATCTTGGCGATCATCGGCGTCACGATGGCGAGGCTGTCGAGGAGCGTGTCGATCGAATCAAAAACCTGTTCCTTGTCTTCGGACAAATCTGTGTTGTAGGCGAGCGGAATGCCCTTCATGATGGTGAGCATCGCCATGAGATTGCCGTACATGCGGCCGGTCTTGCCGCGAATCTTTTCGGCAATGTCCGGATTCTTCTTCTGCGGCATGATGGAGGAACCCGTGCAGAAGTCGTCGGAGAGTTCAATAAACTTGAATTCCTGCGACGAGAAAGTGACGAGCTCTTCGCACAGGCGGCTCAGGTGCATGTAGCACATTGCCGCTGCGGCATTGAATTCGACCATGTGGTCACGATCGGAAACGCTGTCGATCGAATTTTCGGTCGGCCCATCAAAGCCGAGCGCTTTGGCCGTAAAGTCGCGGTCAATCGGGAAATCCGTGCCGGCGAGCGCCGCAGATCCCAAGGGACAGCGTCCCATGCGCTTATAGAGGTCGCCAAAACGCGTGAAATCGCGCTCAAGCATCCAGAAGAACGCCATCATCCAGTGCGCGAAGAGAATCGGCTGG
>ERZ827150.5262-NODE-5262-length-10540-cov-5.338197_pt1 | contig 10540 bp, 8 predicted proteins | sample MGYA00519779_ERZ827150 | MGnify/ENA primary metagenome ERZ827150 (study PRJEB31778, sample SAMEA3449267) | human gut metagenome | biome: human gut; feature: human-associated habitat; material: faeces | place: United Kingdom | collected 2010/2012 ...
ATCGTTTTCAAGGTTCGTTGCTCTCAAGCGAGCTTGTACATAATACCACGTGCTCGTTTTTCTGTCAACACTTTTTTTGAAAAATTTTCAGTTTTTTGACTTTAATTTGAAAACCTTGTATTTTCAATACTTTCAGCCTCTACTTTTTCAAAACTTCTGCCAGTTTTTGTCCAATGTTTGCCCGCTTTCCGAAAATATGCTATACTGAAACCGCTCTTAGAGCCAAACCTGATCGGAGAGGTAATATGAAACCAAGCATTAAAAGGCTCCTGAATTTTGCATTTCTGTTCCTTACCTTAGGAATCGTTCTTTATATAGGTTTGAATGGCAATGACCTCAATGAACTGGGTCATGCCCTCAGCACCATCAGCCCGGTGTTTCTTCTATTATGTTTACTTGGCTGGGTGCTGTACATCCTTACCGATGCACTGGCCGTCTACTTCTATCTGAAGCAGCAGGGTCACCCCGTCAAACTGTGGCAAAGCATCCACGCCGCCATTACGGGAATCTACTATTGTAATGTGACCCCCGGCGCTTCCGGCGGACAGCCGCTGGAGATTTACACCCTCCGCAAATACGGTGCGCCCATCGGCATCAGCGGCTCGGCCATGGTGGTCAAGTTCATCTGTTTCCAGATGATCCTGCTGATTGCCGGGGTGATCCTCTGGGTCACGCACGGTGCCTTCGTCTCCGATCATACGCAGGGTTCCATCTGGTTCGTCATTCTGGGGTATCTGGTCAACTGTTTCTCCATCGGCATTGTGCTGATGATGTCCATCAGCCAGCGGGCCGTGCGTTGGCTCATCGCCTTCTGCATCAAGATCGGCGTGAAACTTCACCTGTGCAAAAACCCCGAAGCCTCCACCGCCCGCTGGGAGGATCACTGCCAGACCTTCTTCTACAGCTTCCGCCAGCTGGTGCGCAGCCCGGTATCCCTGCTGACCCAATGCGGCGTAGCGCTCCTGCAGCTTTTTTCGCTGATGCTGCCGATCATCGCCGTCTACCACGCCTTCGGCCTGTCCGAGGTCAGTTCCATGGAGCTGATCACCATGGGCGTGCTCCTCTACATCGGCGCCAGCTACACGCCCCTGCCCGGCGCTTCCGGCGCGCAGGAGGGCGGCTTCGCAGTTCTCTTCAAGGGCATCTTCCCGGATGCGCGGCTGTTTGTCGCTTTGCTCATCTGGCGGTTCTCTACTTATTATTTGAACGTGATCGTGGGTGCTGTGGTCGCCACGGTCTCCAGCATCCGCGGCATCAAAAACGCATCCGATACGCAAGAAGGTGTTTCCAACGAACAGTCCTGATTCTTCCTCTGTTTCTTCTCATTCTTCTTCCGCCATGCTCTTTTCCCGGGACGCGCTGGTTCGGCTGATCGTCCCGCTGGTCATTGAGCAGCTGTTGGCCATCTGCATCGGCATGGCGGATACCATCATGGTCACCTCCGTCTCCGAGTCGGCCGTGTCCGCCGTTTCGCTGGTGGATTCCATCAATATCCTGCTGATCCAGCTTTTTTCCGCTATGGCTACCGGCGGCGCTGTAGTCGCTGCCCAATATCTGGGCCGTAGAGATCAAAACAACGCCTGCAAAGCCGCCAAGCAGCTCATGTATTCTTCCGTCCTGATCGCGCTGGTCATCGGCGCGCTTGCCGTGGTATTCTGCCGCCCCCTCCTGCAGCTGTGCTTTGGTGCGTTGGCTCCTTCCACCATGGCCTACTGTGAGATCTACTTTCTGCTGTCCGCCCTCAGCTACCCGGCGCTGGCGGCCTATAATGCGGGCGCGGCGCTGCTGCGGGCCATGGGCAACAGCAAAGCCAGCATGTTTACTTCCCTTCTGATGAACATGACCAACGTCATCGGCAACGCGATTCTGATCTACGGCTTCAAGATGGAAGTTGCCGGCGCGGCCACTGCTTCCCTTCTGTCCCGCATTTTGGGAGCCGTCATCATGCTGCGGATGATGCTCAACACCCATGCCCCCATCCACATCAAGCGCATCACCCATCCCGAGTTCGACTTTTCCATGATCCGCCTGATCTTCCGTCAGGGCATCCCCAACGGTCTGGAAAACAGTATGTTCCAGATCGGCAAGCTGCTGGTGGCGGGCATTGTGGCCATCTTCGGCGAAAGCATCATTGCGGCCAACGCCATCGGTAATACCATGACCACGTTCTTCCAACTGCCCGGCAGCGCCATTGGTCTCGCCATGGTCACGGTCGTCGGCCAGTGCATCGGCGCAGGCGAAAAGGAACAGGCCCGCTACTATACCAAACGGCTGGTTTCGCTAGTGTGGGTTCTGCTGCTGATCTGCAATATCTTCCTTTACATTTTTATTCCCAATCTGGCGACCCTGTTCAATCTGAGCTCCGAAGCCATTTCCGCCTGTGTGGAGATTCTCCGCCTGTACTCCATCATGGCTTCCCTCTTCTGGACGTTAAGCTTTACCCTGCCAAATGCCCTGCGTGCCGCCGGAGACTCCCGCTTCACCATGCTGGTGTCCATGATCTCCATGTGGGCCGTCCGGGTAGGCCTGAGCTACTTCTTCGTTTATCAGCTGAATATGAAGCTGACCGGCGTCTGGCTGGCCATGTGTCTGGACTGGGTCGTCCGTGCAATCGCTTTCGTCTGGCGCTATTGCAGCGGCAAATGGCTCCACAAAAAGGTCATTGATCTGTAAACCCCTTGCAAATGAAAGGGTGGTTCCTCTATGGGAACCACCCTTTGTTTTTCAGAATTAGCCCGCCTCCATTCACTCGCTGCAAAAACTATGCCTATCGTCCTCGCCACCTGTGAGCTACTGACCGTCCGCAACGGTTGTGTCCACCCGGGTGTCTGTCTGGGTTTAATGGCTCGAAAGGAAGCCACAATACGGATCGTTCGGGGGCAGTCCGCATTTGGCAGACTGGCTTTTTCCAAAACATTTGAGAACTCCACCATCCGGCAGATAAAACTGCCGAAGGCAGCTTGCGCTTGGCTGCTGTCATTCGAAACAAAATTAAGTATGGCCGCGCCAAAGGCAACATTGGAAGTCGCGAAGCAGAGTTTCTAACCCCTATGCCGCGTGCGCTTTCCCTGCGAACCTGCCCTGCAGCCCGTCAGAGCCTTTCGGTCGTCTGAGATGATTTTCTCCACGGAACCGTCCTTCTTCCTATTCCAAAAGAAACCTGCAGTCATAGTCCGGCTGCCCCGTTTCACGGCGCGCTAGACCACCATCTCCAATGCCGGCACCGTTCTTCGCTTTTTCTTTTTCCCTGTTGACCATTTTCCCGCCATTCTTCCTGTTTTCACACCGCCGCTTTCTTCCCGCAAACCATCCGTCTATTATAAGAAAAGCGGGCGCTTCCCTCCTTTTCGAAGACGGAACCGCCCGCTTTGTATTCCCTTATTTTTCCCGTACCAGCGCCGCCTGGTTTTCCCGCAGGTAGGCCTGTATGCTCTCGTTCGTTACCGCTGCCAGTTTCTTTCGTTCGATCGTCAGCACCAAATGGCCTTCCCCATCCAGTCCGTACTGCTTCGCCTTGTGCATCCCGTAGGACGGCTGCCAGCCCCAGCATTCCTCTCCCGCCAGCAGTGTCATCACGCCGTCGGTTCCAAAACGCTTTTCGCTTTTCACGATCACATAAGGGCGATACCAGCGGTCTTCCTCGACGATATAGCCGCTTTCCCATACTGGCTCCGTCTCGTATTCGATACGGGCGCTTTCCCGCAGAAGCCCGTCCGTTCCGTCAAAGGTCATTTCCCGGCTCTGATTATAAAGTTTGCCATTCCCGTTCTGCAAAATACACTGCAGCGTCAGTTCCTTTTCGGTTTTCTGCAGGCAGGGATTATCCCTGGCAATGCCGTCCGCCACCAGCCGGAATTTCTGGGTGGGGTCTTTCAGCTTGGCGCGGACGTAGACCCTGTCCCCCACATCCGCCGTCTCGAAGCCTTCCAGATCCATTTTGCCGCCAATGGCATAGTCCGGGCTTGCCGGGTGGATGTCCGCCATCTGATAGGCGTACTGCTTGCCGAACAGCGCGTCATAGCTGAGCAGATCGTAGGTCTCATCCTCCGTCACGCCCTGCTGCCGCAGCCGTTCCACATAGCTGAAGAACGGATCGTCGTTCAGCCCCGTCAGGGTCAAAGCGTATGCGCCCAGCTGCCACGCCATCATGTCTTCTTCCCCGGCCAGATTCTCCCGGTTGCTCCAAATAAAGTAAGGCGCTTCGTGGGCCGCGGCGCTGCCGATGGGCACACCCAGCTCCTCGTAGGTCTCCATGCCCAGCGGGGCCAGATGATCCCCGAAGAAGATCACCGTCACCGGCTCAGGGTAGCTGCGCAGCTCCTCGATCCACTCCGCCAGCGCCGCGTCCGTCTGGGTCAGCAGATAGCAATAGTTGTTGGCGGCGATCAGGCTTTCCTCGCTCAGTTCATTGGTAAAAGGAACCTCCGCCCCGTAGGTCTTGCGGAAGTCGTCGTATCCGTACCCGCCGTGGTTCTGCATCGTCAGACAGAAGACGAAGTCCCTTCCCGGCGTTTCCTCCATCTTGTCCATCACCGCCCGGAAATGATCCCGGTCGGAAATAAACATCCCCACCTTGGTAAAATCCCGCTGGGTGGTGTCGGTAGTATAAAAGCTCTGAAATCCCTCTTTGGCCAGATTTTCATAGCGGTTGTAGTATACGCCCGCATACCAGTGCAGGGCCGTGGCCGTCATTCCCTTTTCCCGCAGCACGCTGGCCAGACTGTTCATTTCCGGCAAACCCATCGAGTAGGGGTTCACCGTGTACTGGGATTTCAGCCCCGTCAGCACCTCGAACTCTGTCTCGCTGGTGCCGCCGCCCACCTTGGGCACATAGATTTTCCCATGACGGCTTTCCTGCTGCAATCGGTTGTAGTACGGGGTCAATTCTCTGGTAAAGTTCAGATACTGCCCAAGAATTTTCTGATCGGTGAAGGACTCGCTCAGCACCAGAATGACGTTGGGGATTTCGTCCCCCTGCACGGTCTGTTTCAGTGCTTCCGCTTTCAGCGTCCGATAGGCTTCTTCCGTCTTTTCCTTCGAATAATCCACCCGCATGGCGTGGCGGTAGTTTTCCGCTGCGAAGGCCGTATACAGGCAGCCGTCATGCTGGGCCTGATCCACCATATCATAGCGGTTTCCACCCCCGGCCAGTTCGTAGGTGCACAGGAAGGGCGTACCCACCGCCAGCATCAGTCCCGCCAGCGGCAGAACGAACCACCGCCGCTCCCGCTTTTGCTTCAGCAGGAAGACTGCCGCCGTCATAGCCACCGCCGTGCCGATGACCCACGCCCACAGCCGCGCCATGTCGAAATGGAAGTCCATCCCGCCCATGGTCTCCAGTGCCTCGTGAATTTGGGTCACATCCGTCAGAAGGATCGGCTCCAGCCGGTAGATCAGCTTATAGTAATTGGCCATGCCCAGCACGGCGCACAGCAGATTCAGCCCCAGCCACAGGCAGACCCGGACCCGTCGGGAGCGGAAATGCGAAATCATCAGGCACAGCCCCAGCAAAAACAGATAGTTCAGCACCGCCATCAGCGGTTCGCCCGTCATCCAGCGAAAGACGGCGTTCAGGTCTCCCCGCGCCATGCCTTCCAGCACGATCAGGCACAGCAGCGGCTCGATCAGAATGCCCGCAATCTCCGCCCAGCGTTTTTTCATGCGATAACCTCCAAAACATCGGTCTCTTTTTTCAACCCGGGCATTTTACCACATCAGGCGCTTCCCCACAACCGGAATTCTCCGCCGCAAGGCAGCGCGTCCAGGCGGCCCTGCGGTATTTTTTGGGCGTAACGCCCGTTTTTTCCCGAAAACGCTTGATGAAATAGGCGGCGCTTCCGTAGCCGCAAAGCTCCGCGATGCCGTCGATGCTTTGATCTGTGGATTCCAGCAGGAATCTGGCTTTTTTCACGCGCGCCGTCCCAATATACTCGCTGGGCGTAATGCCGATCTCCTGCCGGAACAGCCGCGTCAGATAATCGGCGCTTACCCCGGCCCGCCGGGCCAGCTCTTCCACCCTCAGTTCTTCCCCGCAATGGGCGCTGACATAGCGGCAAATTTCAAAAACAGCGCCGTTCAGCGGTTGGGGAGCCTCCGCCCGGCTGTGGACTGCGTCCGCGCAGATCAACAGCAGCAGCTCCAGCAGGGCGTCGTCCAGCTGCGTCTGCATTTCCGTCCGTCCCCCGTCCATCTGAAGGGAAAAGATTTCGATCCGCTTGAACCGTTCGTTCAGCTCTTCAAGATGGCCTGGTAAAAATACCGACGGCACCCGGTCCAGCAGAGGCGTTTCCCCCACCGGCTGCACCGGCGTGGTACGCAGTCTGTGCTGCCTGCCATAACGGGCCGTCACCTCGCCGGAAAGGTCGAAGGTGATCATGCGGCAATGGTAATCTCCGTCGCTGTAGGACAACTGCCCCGGGCGGCGGAACACCAGCGTGCCGCGTCCCGCCGGATAATCCTTTCCATCCAGCGTCTGTACCGCCTTCCCGCCATAGTACAGATCCAGCTCATAATCCCGCACGATCCTTGGCCGGGGGCTGCAGTAGCACGCCATGCATTCATATGACAGAAAGCTCAGTCTGGAAAATTCGTTCACAGGTTTTTCTCCTTCCCGGTCGCATCGGAAACGTTATATTTTCCATCGGGTTTTCGCCTTGATTTTTCCCGCGTTTCCTTTTTTAATAAAAGACGGAAGTTCGGATTGCAGCGTAAAAATCATAAAGCCTTTCCGTCAGATTGTCAAACCCCTCCGCCTCCTGTTCCGTTTTCAACTCTCTACTTTAATATTAGAAAGGAATTCAAAACGCATGGCAAAAATCACCGTGACAAAACCAAAATACGCTCCCCTCTTCGGCGGCGTCGGATTTCATAACAGCGAGGCCGGCATGTACCGTCTTCTCTCCCGCCGGTCCTTTGAGGAAAAGATCGCCAAGTGCAACCGGGAGCTTTCTCCGGGTTTCATGCGCTGCTTTGCCGGCTATTCCGACTGGACCCGTCAGGCGATGGACGATTTTGCCGACTATTACGAGCAGATGCAGAAGGTAACCGATACGCCCATCTACCTGACGCCCGGCCGCGGAAAGCTCCATTTCAGCGAAGAAGATATGCGCAGGTACGCCGAGGACGTGGCCGTGCGGCTGGAATACCTCGTCCGGAAGCGCAATGTAAAGCACCTGGCCTATTACTGCTTTTCCAACGAATTGTCCCAGCTGACCAACGGAGCGCTGCAAAACCGCCTGACCACCTTTCAGCGCTATCACGAGCTGCTCTACGACGCGTTCCAGCGCCACAGGCTGCCCCTGGGCCTGCTGGCCACCGACGCGGCCATGGACTGGAGCTCCATCGACTGGGCCATGGAGCATATGGACCCCATCACCTGCGATTACTGCGGCCACTGGTACGAACGGGGCGACGCCTGTGACCTTTCCTTTTACCAGCGTTTTTACGAGCGCTGCGCAGAATATGCCGTCAAGGCCGCGCGAAAGGAAAAGCATTTTCTTCTCGGCGAGTTTGGCGTCTCCAAGGAAAACACCGCGCTTCAAGGCACCGCCGTCAAGGACGTATGCACCTATTTTGACTCCGGCGATTACAAGGGCCTTTCCCTCATTCTGGCGGAAGCGGTGGCGGCGGCAGTCAACGCCGGCGTTTTTGCCCTCATGAGCTGGACGTTCTGCGATTATCCCGACCCCATGGTCGGCCCTGCTTATGCCGATGAACGCTCCGCCAGCTACACCCTCTGCGAGCCATTCTTAGGCGGGGGCGTCCGCATCCGCTACAACAAATGGGGCCTCCTGAAATGGGAGGAGGACGGCTCTTTTACTCCGCGCCCTCATTACTTTGCCTTTGGCCCGATCGTCCGTTACCTGAAGCGGAATTCCAAGATCCTGCAAACCGTTTCGGATGATCCTTTCCTCCGCGGCTGCGCCGTCCTGACCCGCAGGGGAAGACTCTCCCTTCTGCTGGTCAACCGTTCCCGGGAGGAAAAGCCGCTGGAGCTTCAGCTTCCGCAAGCCTCGGGCCTGCCGCTTCGGGTATTTCTCCACCGGACCGACGCCCCGGACTGGAACCCCTTCGCCGACCTTCCCGCCTTTCAGGCCGAGGTTGCCCCCTCCTCTCCTCGCTGGATCATGCCGCCCGAATCCATCGCCGTTCTCACCGATGATTACACCCCCGCTCCGCGCCATGTGGAAGCGGAGATCCTCGGCACGGACGGCCAGCTCGTCTGGAAGCCCGTCCGGGATGAGCGGCATTGCTACTACCGGGTCTTTGACGGTGAAGAGCAGATTGCTTCGACGGTCGCGGAGCATTGCACGGTTTCCGGCGGCGGAAGCTATCGCGTCGTATCCGTGGATTGGGACGGCAATCAGTAATTTCTCCGGGAAGAGCAGCTGCTCTTCCCTTCTTTTCTATTTCTCATTCTGCCCGTCGAACTTTTGGCAAAATTTTCCCTCTTTCTTCGGCGATCCCACCAAAGCATTGACTTTTCTTCCTTCATCTATCATAATGAAGCGAAATCCCTCCGGCCTTTTCAAAGCCGCCGGTTTTCCATTTCGATCATTCGACAGGAGAGATACTCATGATTCGTACCGATCGCCGCGCCCCCATGGAAACCCGTCCCTGCGTCATTCAGCCCGGTTTTGTGGAGACCGCCGCCGGAAGCTGCCTCATTTCCACCGGCAAGACCCGCGTCATCTGCACCGCCAGCGTGGAAGAATCCGTTCCTCCCTTTCTTCGAGACAAAGGACAGGGCTGGGTCACGGCGGAATACGCCATGCTGCCCGCCTCCACCGGGCGGCGCAAGGCCCGGGACGGCATCAAGAAGGACGGCCGCAGTGTGGAGATTCAGCGGCTCATCGGCCGCTCGCTGCGTCAGGCGGTGGACATGACCAAACTGGGCGAACGCACCATCACCTTGGACTGCGATGTGCTCACCGCCGACGGCGGCACCCGCACCGCCAGCATCACCGGCGCGTATGTGGCGCTGGTCATGGCCGTGGACAAGCTCATGAAGGACGGCCTTTTGTCCGAAAATCCCATCATTTCTCAGGTAGCCGCCGTCAGCGCGGGCATCGTGGAGGACGAGCCCCTGCTGGATCTCTGCTACGTGGAGGATTCCCGTGCCCAGACGGACATGAATTTTGTCATGAACCACCGGGGAGAATTTATTGAGCTGCAGGGCACCGGCGAAGGCCGCGCCTTCACCAACCGGGAGCTTCACTGCCTGCTGGACGCGGGCCGCGCCGGAGTGCGCCGTCTGATGAAGGCCCAGCGGGAGGCCCTTCGCGGCATTGGCGGCCATCTGCTGCCCCTGCCCATGGTGGTAGTCGCCAGCGGCAACGCCCACAAGCTGCGGGAGCTCACTGCCATGTTCCGTGGCGTGTGTCAGCCAGTCTCCATGAAAGCCGTAGGCTTCGAGGGCGACATTGACGAAAACGGCTCCACCTTTGAGGAAAACGCCCGCATCAAAGCAGAATGCGTCATGAAGGAGACCGGTCTGCCCGTTCTGGCGGACGACAGCGGCCTTTCCGTGGACGCGCTGGGCGGCGCGCCGGGCATCTACAGCGCCCGCTATGCCGGGGAGCACGGCAACGACCGGGCCAACAACGAGCTGCTTCTGAAAAACATGGACGGCGTTTCCGACCGCACCTGCCGTTTCGTCTGCGCCATGGCGCTGGCGCTGCCGGGGCAGGAGACCCGCGTCGTCCGGGGCGAATGCGAGGGTCGACTGCTCACCGCCCTTGAGGGCGAGGGCGGCTTCGGCTACGATCCCCTGTTCCTCTACGAAAGTGGCAAGACCTTCGGCCAGATGACTGCCGAGGAAAAGAATCAGGTCAGCCACCGCTTCCACGCCGTCGAAAAAATGCGGGAAGTCCTCCGGGAGCTGTTCTGATTTTTTCCGTCCTTCCCATTCCATCCCGAAAGGAAGCGCTGCTTTTTTCTTATGAAGCGTGTCATTGTGGTTTCTGACTCCCACGGCATGGAGGATCGTCTGCGGGAAATTCTTCTCCGGGCGTTTTCCTTGGGCCCGGTGGACGTGCTTGTCTTTCTGGGGGACGGCTTATCCGAGTGGGAGCGGGTTTCTCAGGAATTTCTCTACGGCCGTCCCTCCCTGCGGCTCTACGCCGTCAAGGGCAACAACGATTTCGGCTGGGACGCGCCCCTTACGCAGGTAATCGCCGTGGGCAAGGCGAAGCTCCTGCTCTGCCACGGCCACACCTTCCACGTGAAGAACGGCCTCTATCATCTGGAGTTTGAAGCCGCCGATCAGGACGTTCAGGCCGCCTTATTCGGCCACACTCATTTAGGCCATCTGGAATACGCCAACGGCTGTCTATTCCTGAACCCGGGCGCGGTCTGCAACTACGGCCCCCATCTTCCCGTCTGTGCCGAGCTTCTCGTCTCCGACGACGGTTCAGTCCGTGCCTCACTACAGCAGGGCTAACAAGGGGCAGTGCCCCTTGACCCCGGACTGCGCGCTATGCGCGCAGGGCACTCGGGGGACATGCGGCTTGGCTTGGTTTTACCGCCGTGGCACGACAGG
>ERZ827150.5271-NODE-5271-length-10524-cov-3.103162_pt1 | contig 10524 bp, 7 predicted proteins | sample MGYA00519779_ERZ827150 | MGnify/ENA primary metagenome ERZ827150 (study PRJEB31778, sample SAMEA3449267) | human gut metagenome | biome: human gut; feature: human-associated habitat; material: faeces | place: United Kingdom | collected 2010/2012 ...
CCAGATTTTTCAAGACCAAGATCCTCTAAGAACATCTTCTTTTCATCATCGTCAAGCTCAGAAATTTCAGCTTCGATCTCAGCACAGATAACAAATACCTCACTGCCTTCCTTAGCAGCAAACTCGCGTACAGCTGCAACGTGAGGATTGGAAGCACCGTCATCAGCCAAATCACTTTCAGATACATTTGCAGCATAGATAACAGGCTTGCTTGTTAAAAGATTTAAGCTTGCGATAAAAGCAGCCTCATCCTCATCATCCGGCTCAACAGTCTTAGCCTGACGGCCCTCTGTTAAAGCATCCATCAGCTTCTTTAAGGTAACAAGCTCCTTTGCAAGACTCTTATCATTCATAGCACTTCTTGTTGTCTTTGCAATACGGCGCTCAAGAACTTCCTGATCAGCAAAAATCAGCTCAAGCTCGATAGTTTCAATATCATCAACTGGATCAATATGACCATTTACATGGATGATATTAGAGTTTTCAAAGCAACGTACAACATGTACAATTGCGTCAACCTCGCGGATATTTGCAAGGAACTGGTTTCCAAGACCCTCACCCTTAGATGCGCCCTTTACAAGACCGGCGATATCAACAAACTCAACAACTGCCGGTGTAACCTTTGCGGAGTGATACAGCTCACCTAAATTTTTAATACGCTCATCCGGAACTGGAACAATACCAACATTTGGGTCAATGGTACAGAACGGATAGTTTGCAGATTCCGCACCTGCCTTTGTCAAAGAGTTAAATAAAGTACTCTTGCCGACATTCGGCAAGCCTACGATTCCTAATTTCATAGTAAAAATCCTTCCTGTCTGGTCATGTAGTACATGTGACCAGTAACATTTTTAATTCTAGCATATAAAAAAAAGAAATACAACCGTTTCTGTCGGAAGAAATTCTGAAAAAAGTATTGTCATTTTTAATAAACTAATATAAAATAGATTTCATAATCAGAGATAGCATTTTGCCGTTTTTGATAAATAATATAGCAGAAATGACGGGAAGAAAAAATGGTTCTTATGACGAAAGACAGGAGCCGTGTTTTTTGCCGTGCTTTTTTAACAAATACAGTTAGTGACCATGCACAAAAAAGTGAGTGGTTAATTTTAATACACAGCGAAAGAAAAAAGGAGTAACATGGAATTTGTTCATAAATCAATATTGCTGGATGAGGTGATAGAAAACCTAAACATCCGCGAGGATGGATGTTATGTAGATGGAACGCTCGGAGGTGCCGGCCATTCCTATCAGATCTGTACGCATCTGGGAGAGAAAGGAAGACTTGTCGGAATAGATCAGGATGCGGATGCTATACAGGCAGCGACAAAGCGTCTTGAACCATATAAGGACAAGGTAAGCATCGTAAGAAGCAACTATGTAAATTTTGACAATGTTTTAGATGAGCTTGGAATTGATAAGGTAAATGGAATACTCCTTGACCTTGGAGTTTCTTCCTATCAGCTTGATGAGGCTTCACGTGGCTTTACATACCGCGAGGACGTGCCACTTGATATGCGTATGGATCAGAGAAATCCAAAGACAGCAGCCGATATTGTCAATGAGTACAGCGAGATGGAGCTGTATCGCATGATACGCGATTACGGAGAAGACCGCTTCGCAAAAAATATTGCAAAGCACATTGTTCGCGCACGCGAGAAAAAGCTAATTGAGACTACTGGTGAGCTGTGTGAGATAATTAAGGCAGCAATTCCGGCTAAAATGCGTGCCGGCACAGGTCATCCGGCAAAGCAGACATTTCAGGCGCTTCGAATTGAATTAAATCATGAGCTTGATGTGCTGACACAATCAATTGACGGTATGATTGACCGTTTAGCACCGGGTGGACGTCTTTGTATTATTACATTCCACTCGCTAGAAGATCGAATTGTAAAAACGAGATTTCGCACGAATGAAAATCCGTGCATCTGTCCGCCGGGCTTTCCTGTCTGTGTGTGCGGACGCATTTCAAAGGGAAAGGTGATTACAAGAAAACCAATTCTTCCTTCAGAACAGGAGATGGAGGAAAATAGCCGTTCAAAGAGCGCGAAGCTTCGCGTTTTCGAAAAGGCATAAAAAAGGTAGAAAGGACTGGAGTCATGCAGGAAGGGGAACCGAAAAATGGATACCGCGAGCAGGAAGCCGCAGGCGGAACCTATGCGCCAAAAAAAGTGCCAGAGCTTGAAAGACAGCGCCAGGCACGTATTAAAAGACTCCAGGAACTGGAGCGTCAGCAGATAGAACTGCATAAACAGCGAATTATAAATGGCACACTGAGCAGGCGTTATAATGCAAGAGCATATGATGGACTGACTGCCATAGTCGCTTTTTTGACGGCAGTATTGCTGCTTTGGTCAGCAATAGGCTATGTGGGGAGGAATGCACAATTAAATGCAAGTAATAAAAAGGTAGCATCGCTCAAGGAGACTTATCAAGAGCTGCAGACGGATAATGATAACCGTGAGGCACTTTTATATGCTTCTGTCGATGCAAAACAGATTTACCAGATCGCGACACAGAGGCTTGGCATGAGCTACCCTGAAAAGCATCAGGTAATCACCTATCATAAAACAGAGAGTGGGTACGTTGCACAATATGAAGACATTCCGCAGTGATGAGAATCAAATAAAAAATAAGACAAAGACAACGCAGTTAGCCGATAAAAAACGTAATGTAAAGAAAAAAAAACCTGCAAAAAAGATTTACAGAACTAATGCAAAGAAGGATACGGGCAAGCTTGCAAACCGTATAAACAGCAGAATGAGACTTGTAGCAGGTTTAGTTGCATTTTGTATGGCTGCTCTTGTCGTTTACATTGGTATACGCGCTGCACTTACAAATGAAGTGTATGAGCGAAAGGCACTCAGCCAGATGAATTACAGCAGCTCAACTTTAGTTGCAAAGTCTGGCGAAATTTATGACACAAATATGACGCCGATTGCAGTCAGCAACCGTGTTTATATTTTGATTATTGATCCAAAAGTAATCATGGAAACAGAGGCAATTGAGGGGCGGAAGGGAACGCTTGAAACAACTGTTAAGGCGATTGCGCAGTGTTTTGACTTAGACGAAGCTGCGCTTACCGATACAATTACCCAGTCAGCCGATAAAAATTATATTCGTTATGTGCCAGAAGGCTGGACAAGCAAAAAATATCTTGTTACAGAAAGCCAAAAGGAAGCATTCGATGCGCTTGAAGAAAAGGTAAATAGCACAGAAAAAAAGAAAGAAACAAAAACAACAGAAGCCCAAAGTGTGCAGGAAACAGAAGGCACCTCATCTGCAGATGAGGAGTTTGAAAGCCCTGAGGGTGCTAAGATTGTAGGTGTTTGGTTTGAGACAGAATACCAGCGCTATTATCCATATGGCAATTTAGCAAGTAAGGTCATAGGCTTTACGACAAAGGACAGCTCTGAGGGTATTTGGGGACTAGAGCGCTACTACAATGAAGAACTTCGCGGAACAAATGGCAGAAGCTACAGCTATATTGACAGCAGCAAAAATCTGATCCGCGATGTGATTGAGCCAACTGATGGCTACTCACTTGTCTCAACGATTGATATGAACCTGACAAAGATACTCAGTGATACAGCCTCAGAGTGGTTTTATGAGACTGATGAAAATGGAGAAAGGGTTCGTACGGCAAAAAGCTACAGTATTCTTGCAATGGATCCGAATACAGGTGCTATAAAAGCAATGGTTACGGACACAGATTATGATCTGAATAATCCAAATGATCTTTCTGCATTCTACACTGATGAGGAGCTGGCTGCATTTGCAGATAATGAGGCGAAATCAGAAGAGTATGAAAAGTATCTGGAAAAGGAGCAGGAAAAGTTAAAGGAACAGGCCGAAGCCTCAAAGGAGAAGGCTGATGACGATTCTTCTAATACACAGGATATAATAGAGATTGCAACGGCATCTCCGTATGCAGCATATTTGAATGAAAATGGAGAGTGGGATCATAGCACTTATCCTACAACAACAGATGTACAAAATGAGATTTGGCGAAATGGTATCATCAGTAACTCTTTTGAGCCAGGTTCTACTGGAAAGGTTCTTACATATGCAGCAGCGATTGAGGAAGGACTGATTACAGAAGATACGCAGTTTGATGACACTCATGGCTACTTAGACATTGGACGAACAATGGTAAAATGCCATAACTACGCGATAGGCGGCTGTGGTATTATTGATGCAAAGGAAGCCGTTGCGCAGTCTTGCAACGTTGCCTTTATGGAAATCGGAAAGATTCTTGGACCAGAGCTTTTTGTTAAGTATCAGCAGCTTCATAATTTTGGTCAGAAGACAGGAATAGATCTTCCAGGTGAGGCTAGCTGTGAAGGACTTTTATATACAGCAGATCAGCTAGGAGAGATTGAGCTTGCGACAAGTGCATTTGGTCAGTGCTACAATGTTACCATGATTCAGATGGCAGCATCATTTTGTGCTGATATAAATGGCGGCTATTACTACAAGCCATATACCGTTGAGAGTATTCTTGATCAGGACGGCAATGTAGTAGAGTCTGTTAAGCCTACACTAGTGCGTCAGATTATAAGTGAGGAGACAAGTGCAACAGTGCGCCATGCACTTGAGTATGCTGTTACAAATGGAACTGTTTATGGTGTGCAGGTTGCAGACAAAGAAAATGGTGTCAAGATGGATGGCTATGATTTTGGCGGAAAGACAGGAACTGCTCAGAAGCTTCCGCGTTCAGAAGATAAATATGTCATTTCCCTGATTTCAGCAGCACCTATGAGTTCACCGCAGCTTGTGCTTTATGTTGTAGTTGATGAGTATGAAGGAAACGACGAAGACGGAAGTGCACCTGTACAGTATTTATCAGGACGTTTGTGGTATGCAATCAAGGATTACATCGGACTTTATTCTGAGTTAGATGCAGATGTAAACGAGTATGATTGGCAGAGTGCTTCTCCATCAGATGACAGTATGTCAGGAGAGTCACTCTTTACAGATTCAGAAGGAGATGATGCAGCTCTTCCAGTGCCTCCGGCAGTGGTTGCGCAGGAGCAAACAGATGCAGCAGCAGAAAATCCAGATGAAAATATCATTGATCCTGAGGCAGCAATTGCAGATCCGGCAGACGCAAACGCAGCACCAGATTCAAACGATGTCATAGATCTTCCGGCTCAGCCAGATGTACAGCCAGCGGCAGATGCAAATGCACAGTAAAAAAATAAAAAGAATCTTGAAATTTACAAAAGAATTTCAGGATTCTTTTTTTTATCGTCTGCCGCATATAGATAAATTAAGAAAACAGCAAAAACAAAGTAAAGGTAAGTCGGTGAAAATGGTCACGCAAGTTTTGAAAAAAGAGGCAGGAAACATGCTGCCGCGCCCGGTACGCACAATGCATAGAAGGGGAATACTTAGAATTGCATTGGTGCTTGTTACAACATTGATCTTATTATGTGTGCGCCTAGGCGATTTGATGCTTGCAAAGTCAGAGCATTATAAAGAACTCGCATATGATCTTCATACAAGAGAGCGACAGCTAAAGGCAATGCGCGGTGAGATACAGGATAGAAATGGTAAGGTGCTTGCAGCAAACCGCACAGTCTGTACAATTTCTGTGATTCACAGTCAGATTAAGGATGCTGATGAAGTTGTGTCGGCGCTGTCAGAAACATTAAAAATGCAGCCAAAAGACGTGCAAAAAAAGGTAGAAAAAATCACGGCAAGAGAAATTATAAAGACAAATGTAGAAAAGAAAGTCGGCGATGCTATAAGAGAGATGGATCTTGCCGGTGTGAAGGTGGACGAAGATTATAAGCGTTACTATCCGTTTGGAAGTTTAGCTTCCAAGGTGCTTGGCTTTACAGGCGCTGATAATCAGGGCATTATCGGTCTGGAAGTATCATATGATGAGGTGCTTAAAGGAATTGGAGGCAGCATTTTGACATATACTGATGCAGCGGGAATTGAATTAAAAAATACAGCTGAGCAGCGTGTTGAGCCAATTGCCGGAAATACACTTCGTCTGACAATGGATTGGAATATCCAAAGCTTTGTCACTCAGGTATGCTTGGAGCTGATGGAAGAAAAGCAGGCAAATGAGGTTTCCTGCATAGTCATGAATCCACAGAATGGTGAGATTTATGCTATGGCAAATGTGCCAGAATTTGATTTGAATCGTCCGTTTGAGCTTCCAGAGGGTACTACATGTGAGAGTGAAGAAATGAGACAGGATTTATTAAATAAGATGTGGAGAAATGCCAATGTAAGCGATACATATGAGCCAGGTTCAACATTTAAGACTGTCACGGCAGCGGCAGCACTAGAAGCTGGTGTTGTAACTTTTAAGGATACATTTTCATGTCCTGGATTTTATATTGTGGAGGACAGACGTATTCGATGTCATAAGGTGAGTGGTCATGGCAGTGAAACATTTTTGCAGGGAATTCAAAATTCCTGCAATCCTGTCTTTATTCAGGTCGGTCTTCGGTTAGGTGCAGAGCGTTTTTACTCATATTTTGAACAGTTCGAGCTTCTTGAAAAAACAGGGATTGATTTGCCCGGAGAAGCACGCACAATCATGCATGACCCTAAAAAAATCGGTGAGGTAGAGCTTGCGACCATTTCATTTGGACAGTCATTTCAGCTGACGACACTTCGCCTTCTTACGACTATAAGTTCATTTGTAAATGGCGGTCACACTGTTGTGCCGCATTTTGGAATGGCAATCAGTTCATTTGACGGCACAAGCACACAAAAAATTGCTTATCCGCAGGGTACACAGGTACTTGATGAAGCAGTCAGCGCACAGATGCGTGAATGTTTAGAGAGTGTTGTGGCAGAGGGCGGCGGCAATAAGGCATACATAGAAGGTTATCGCATAGGAGGAAAGACGGCGACATCAGAAAAGCTTCCGCGTGGAACTGGAAAATATATTAGCTCCTTTGTAGGCTTTGCCCCGGCAGATGATCCGCAGGTCATTATTATCATGACAGTCGATGAACCACAGGGTATTTATTATGGAGGCACAATTGTAGCGCCAAAGGTGAAAAAGATTTTTGAAAACATATTGCCATACCTTAATTTATAGTGATATACTCATCCTGCAAAGATAAAATTTGTGTGTGACAGAAAGGCGAAAAAAATGAAGAATAAGGTATTAGTTGCAGGATGCGGAATCAGCGGTATCGGTGCAGCACGTATGCTGCTTGCTGCCGGAAAGTCTGTCATTTTGTATGATGGAAATGATAAAAAGAATAAGGAGGAAATCCGTGCACAGGTAGCAGATAACTCATCAGATGAGACACTTTCCATTGTGCTTGGTACACTCTCGCAGGATGTTATAGATCAGTCTGAGTATTGTGTTATCAGTCCTGGTATTCCAACGGATCTTGCTTTTGTAGAGGAGTTAAAGAAAAATGGTGTGCCGATTTGGAGTGAGATCGAGCTTGCATATCATTATGCAAAGGGTCAGGTTATTGGTATCACCGGAACAAATGGAAAGACAACGACGACAGCGCTGACAGGTGAGATCATGGCAGCACATTTTGGCAAAGACAAGACGTTTGTTGTCGGAAATATCGGAACTGCCTATACAGGTAAGGCACTTGAGACAAAAGAAGACAGTGTGACAGTAGCAGAAATCAGCAGCTTCCAGTTAGAGACTGCACTGACATTTCGTCCGCATGTGAGTGCAATTTTAAATATCACGCCAGACCATTTAAATCGCCATAAAACTATGGAGTGCTACATTGCAGTCAAGGAATCTATCACAAAGAATCAGACAAAGGATGATTTTTGCGTGTTAAATTATGATGACGAAGTGCTGCGCTCTTTCGCACCGTCATGCCCGGCAACAGTTATATTTTTCTCAAGCCGTCACAGCTTAGATGAAGGCTTTTGCATGGATGGCAGCCGTTTAGTATATCGTCATGATGGAAAAGAAGAGGTTATTGGCACAACAGATCAATTTAACCTTGTTGGTCAGTGCAACTATGAAAACATCATGGCAGCTGCTGCAATCGGCACAGCAATGGGTGTTCCGATGGAAACAATTCGCCAGACTGCTTATAATTTTAAGGCAGTGGAGCATAGAATCGAGTATACAGCAACAAAAAAGCAGGTTCGCTATTACAATGATTCAAAGGGAACAAATCCGGATGCTGCAATTCAGGGTATCCGTGCAATGACAACGCCGACATGCTTAATTGGCGGCGGCTACGATAAAGGCTCAACTTATGATGAGTGGATTGAAGCATTTGGCAGCACAATCAAATATCTTGTGTTGATTGGACAGACATCTAAGGCAATTGCCGATTGCTGTGAAAAGCATGGCTTTACTAATTATGAGTTTGCCACATCAATGGAAGAAGCTGTTGAAAAATGTGCATCACATGCAAAGCCTGGTGAGGCTGTATTGTTATCACCGGCATGTGCAAGCTGGGGCATGTTTGACAATTATGAGCAAAGAGGACGCATTTTCAAGGAGCTTGTCAGAAAACTTCCAGATTAAGAATAAGACGATTGCTAAGAACAAAAAAGTAAAATAGCAGGAAAATAAAGGAGTGTAGAATGACAAAACTGCATTCTGTACATCCGAAAAAGGGCAGAGGTCATTTTGATCTCTGCCTGCTTGTTATACTGATAATTTTATTATCTTGCGGACTTATTATTTTATACAGCGCAACGAGATACACCGATGCAAAAGAACATCCAGGCCAGCCTTTTTATACGATCACAAGGCAGGTGATCTTTTTGGCTGCAGCTTTCGTTTCAATGCTTTTTATGTCAAAGACAGATTATCACAAGCTGTTAAAGCTGGCGCTGCCGGGATTTTTATTAAGCATTGCACTTGGCATTCTCGTACTGTTTTTTGGAAAAGAAGTAAACGGTCAAAAACGCTGGTTTGCAGTAGGACCGATCTCCTTTCAGCCGGCAGAGTTTGCAAAGCTTATGCTGATTTTCATGCTGAGCTCATTTTTTCATAAAAACTATCGAAAATCAGCAAGCTGGAGTCTTATTATCAAGGCTGTTGGAATCACTCTTCCTATTTTTTTGCCGGTTGTGTCGGCAAACCTTAGCTCCGGGTTAATTATTGCCGGAATCGCCTTTGTGATGACTTATGTAGCGTCCGAACACAGACCATTTTTTTTGATAAGCACAGCGGCTGCCATTTTTACATGTGTGTTTGCTTTTCAATCAGGACTTCTTACAGCCATTCTTGACGAATATCAGATGAACCGCATTTATGCCTGGATTGATCCGGAAGAATTTCCTCTAAGCAATGGTTTTCAGGTTTTACAGGGGCTGTATGCGATTGGCGCCGGCGGACTTTTTGGAACAGGACTTGGAAATAGTCTGCAAAAGCTTGGATTTTTGCCAGAAGCACAAAATGATATGATTTTTTCCATCATCTGTGAGGAAACAGGACTGTTTGGAGCTATACTGGTTATCCTTCTGTTTGGAGGCCTGATCTGGAGACTCATGGTGGCAGCAGTTCGGGCAGAGGATCTGTTGGGAGAACTGATAGGCGCCGGAATCATGGGCCATATTGCACTCCAGGTAATCCTGAATATTGCTGTTGTTACAAATACGATTCCCAATACCGGGATTACATTGCCGTTTATCAGTTATGGAGGAACATCTGTATTGTTTTTGATGGGAGAGATGGGGCTTGCATTGTCAGTCACCAGATATTCCCGTGCTGCATAGAATAAGATAACAGGGCATGTGGGAGCAAACGAGTGAGTGAAATATGGATGCGTGGAAATGGTCCGCTGGAAGGAGAAGTAAAGGTTCAGGGATCGAAGAATGCTGCCCTGCCAATGATGGCGGCTGCAGTGCTGCATGAGGGAAGGACCGTGCTTCACAACTGTCCCCGGATTGCAGATGTGTTTGAAATGGAAGCAATCCTGCGGTCGATGGGAGTAAAGACCGCGTGGAGTGGCCATACACTGGAGCTGGACTGTAATAAGATCTGTGAGACCGGTATTCCCGGAGAAGAGACGCGCACGATGCGATCTTCCATCCTGCTGCTCGGAAGTATGCTTGGAAGATGTAAGCGAATCCGGATCGGTTATCCCGGCGGCTGTACGATCGGGGCACGTCCTGTTGATCTGCATCTGGATGCAATGAAAAAAATGGGTGTCCTGATCAGGGAAACAGAGGGGGAGATCTGCGGAGAATGTCCGGAGGGTCTTTCCGGTGCACATATTCATTTTCCGATTTCCAGTGTGGGTGCTACGGAAAATGCTTTGCTTGCAGGTGTTACGGCACGGGGGGAAACGCTTCTTGAAAACTGTGCCCTGGAGCCGGAAATCATGCATCTGTGTCATTTTTTACAGGCGATGGGAGCGGAAATCCGTGGGATTGGAACAAGAAAAATCTGGATGCGCAGAGCCGCGGCTTTGCGGGATGTGGAATATACGATTCCTACAGACCGGATCGTTCAAGCGGATTCCGTTTATAAAGAAGGCTCATTGTATGCAGTTGATATGTAACATGATGTCATTCCGGGCAACGCATCGTCACCGGCTTGAAAAT
>ERZ827150.5274-NODE-5274-length-10522-cov-3.081685_pt1 | contig 10522 bp, 8 predicted proteins | sample MGYA00519779_ERZ827150 | MGnify/ENA primary metagenome ERZ827150 (study PRJEB31778, sample SAMEA3449267) | human gut metagenome | biome: human gut; feature: human-associated habitat; material: faeces | place: United Kingdom | collected 2010/2012 ...
TAGAGTCTCTTCTGCATGAAGGACAGCGCTTGATGGTTCAGGTGGCAAAGGATCCGATCGGTACCAAAGGCGCACGGTTGACAACAACGATTTCACTTGCTGGTCGTAAGCTTGTCTATCTCCCCAACGATTCTCATATTGGAGTTTCGCAGCGTATTGAGGATGCGGCTCTGCGTGAAGAACTCAGGACTCTAGCAACGACTGTTCGGCAAAAGGATGAAAAGGGCGGTTATATCGTTCGGACGTGCGCTGAAGAAGGGGCGACAGAACAGGAATTCCTTTCTGACATGGCTTATCTGGCTCGGTTGTGGGATGGCATTCGTCATCGGGCACAGGAAGTCAAGAAGCCGACATTGCTGTATCAAGATTTGACGTTAGCTCAAAGAACGCTGCGCGATATGGTGCATGAAGGGACAGCTGTCATTGAGGTTGATGATGAGGCTGAATATGAAGCCTTATTAGAGTTTGCCAAGCATTTCGTGCCAGCAGCAGTTGACAAACTCCATCATTATGAGGGAGAGCGACCGCTTTTCGAACAGTATGACATTGATGAAGAAATTGAACTTGCACTTGGGCGCCGAGTTGAGTTGAAGAGCGGCGGATACCTTGTATTCGACCAGACAGAAGCAATGTCGACGATCGATGTCAATACGGGTGCTTATGTTGGGAAACGAGACTTCAGCGATACCGTTTTCAAAACTAACTTGGAGGCTGCTCAGGTTATTGCTCGTCAGCTCCGTTTACGCAATCTCGGCGGCATCATCATTGTCGACTTTATTGACATGGCCAAAGACGAGCACCGCGAAGCGGTGCTGAGCGAATTGCGTCGAGCTGTTTCACTCGATCGCACCAAGATGACGGTGAGCGGCTTCAATGAACTCGGTCTCGTTGCAATGACGAGGAAGCGCACACGTGAATCTCTTGCGCATACCCTCTGCGAAACTTGTCCTGTTTGCGGTGGGCGCGGAGAGATTAAGACAGCGAGAACGGTTTGTTATGACATTCTGCGCGAAATTACGCGCTTAGCGAAACTCTATAAGGAAATGAAGGAATTTCGTATTTTGGCAAGCCAAACCGTCATTGACTTACTGCTAGAGGAAGAATCTCAGGCGCTCGAGCTGTTGCAGCAGGCGATCGAACGTCCCATCCTGCTGGAGGTGGAATCCGTTTATACGCAGGAGCAATGGGATGTCATCATCGCTTAAAAATAAGAAGGACAGCATCATGACTCAATCTTCGATGGGCGCCCAATCTGTTGAGACAACCTTTTATTGGTATGACTTTGAAACTTTTGGCGTCGATCCACGCAAGGACAGACCGGCGCAATTCGCCGGGCGACGCACCAGACTCGATTTTTCGCCCCTTTCGGGTGATACCGGTGAAATTTTCTACTGTCGCCCAACGGAAGATCAGTTGCCTAATCCTGAAAGCTGTCTGTTGACCGGTATTACGCCGCAATACTGTGCAGAAAAAGGTGTATGCGAAAGTGAATTTGCGGATTTGATCTGGGAGCGGCTCAATACTCCGGGAACCGTCAGCATTGGCTACAACACATTGGGGTTTGATGACGAAGTCAATCGCTTCCTCTTCTGGCGCAATTTTCTTGACCCGTACACTCATAGTTGGGCAAAAGGATGTTCCCGATGGGATCTATTTCCTGTTGTCTGTGCTGCATGGGCGCTTCGCGGAGACACCATCAATTGGCCTCGATGGGAAGATATCGATCCAATAAAGTACCCGAAGGCCGAAGGTCGTAAAGGGGTGTGCTTCAAGCTGGAGTTTTTGACAAAGGCCAACGGGATTGAACATGGTCATGCGCATGATGCGCTTTCCGACGTCGAAGCCACGATTGGAATGGCGAAACTTTTGGCGGAGAGGGAGCCTAAGCTATGGCGTTGGGCTTTTGAAAATCGGACGACAGCCAAAGTGTCTGCTGCAGTAGCGGATATGAAACCTGTGGTCTGGGTTACGCCTAAATTTGGTATCGCTCGGGGATGTACGGGGATCGTAGCTTGCTTCTTTCAAGAGAAGCACGACTGTTGGATGTGGGATCTCTCTTTTGATCCAACTGTATTGCAATCGCTCTCTTATGAAGAAATCAAGCAGCGGCTCTTTCCTTCGATAAAGGAGCGAGCTCAGGGTATTGAGCGGCTGCCGATTCGGCGATTGAAGGCGAATGCTTCACCGTTTGTTTGTGCAAATCTTAAAGTGCTCTCTCGGGAACGGGCACAGAAATACGGCATTGATCTGGACGTTGCTGCCGCTAATCTTCAAAAGCTTAAGGCTGTGGCGCCGGCGGTACAGACCATTTTTGCGGAACTGGCTGCAGAACGGCGCTCTAACGATGCTGCAGCGCCAAGCGTGGATCCTGATCGATCTCTTTATTCTGGATTTGCGAGCAGTGGAGATAAAGCGCGATTTGTTCAGATCCGCAGCATGATGCCTGAGCGTCTCGCTGCGGAAGCTCCAAAATTTCGTTTTGATGACCAGAAATTTGCTGAAATGCTCTTTCGCTTCCGCGCGCGGAACTGGCCTGAAATGCTCTCAGCCGAAGAGACTGAACGGTGGCGGCAATTCTGTGCAGATCGGATCATGTCAGGACGAGACGGGATGCTTCAACTTTCCGACTATTTTGATCAGATCGATGAAGCGCAAGCAAGCGGACTCTATGATGATGAAAGACATCAACAAGTGCTCGAAGCACTTTACGATTGGGGTGAAACACTCGGGAACCGTCTGAGCGATTGAGTACGAAATAAGTCGTTTCCGTACCAATTGAGTTCATGCCGCAGTACGACGAATCGCGGTTCGTCGTACTGCTGCGCGAAAGGAGAAGAATGATGGGCAGAAAAAAAATTGGATTGACTTCGGGGCTGAATCCGCTGCCGGCTTTGAAGATGAAGTCTTGTCTGATCGGTGTTGGCGCCAAACTCAACCTGCCGGTCGAAGTGGTGGAAAGCAATGTGGAGCTTCCGCTCGATGCTTCCACACCGCGTATAGCGCTCGCAGACCGCAAGATTACGGCTCTGATTGCGCTTGAACATCTTCAGCGTCAAGGCTGTGAAGCTGCGGTGCTGGCTGACATTAAGAGCGAACCTTTTCTTGATGAGTTGAGAAAAGAGTTGGAAATGCCGATTGTTTCGCTGCTGGCAAAATTGGATGACAAGGTGAAAAGCGGCACTATCCAGACAATGGCTTGTCTTGGGACTGCTGTGCCGCAGGACTTCTTCGCAGAGCATTTTGGTACAGCGGTCAAATGGGTTTTGCCCGACGATGAGATGAAGGCAGAATTTGCCAAGATCCAAAATCCGTGCGAGGGATTGCGCCGCAATGGCTTGACGCCGGCATTTAAAGCCTATCTCGTCAAGGCCGGTCATGAACTCATGGCACAAGGTGCGGAGGTGCTGATCCCTAATTGCTCGCAGATGGCACGATTTGTCGAAGAACTTCAAGCTGAAGGTCTGCCCGTAGAAGACCTCCTTTCTGATGCGGCTGAAATGGCCGTTGCTTCAACTCCCGCTCGTCGACCCAAGCCCTTTAAGGTCGGACTAATTGGGGGATTAGGGCCGGCTGCAACTGTGGATCTTTACGACAAAATTGTGAAGGCAACACCTGCCAAGACAGATCAGGAGCACATCAAGCTGGTTGTCGAACAGAATCCTCAGATTCCGGATCGCACGGCTTGTCTCTTGAACGGCGGTGAAGACCCGACGCTGGCGCTTTTTCATTGCGCACAGCGTCTGGAAGCCGATGGCTGCAGCACATTGATCGTGCCCTGCAACACTGCTCATGCATTCCTGCCATATCTTGAGCGCTTCATCAAGATTCCGTTTATCAATATGCAGCAGGCGGCTTTGGATGAAATCCAAAACAAACTAGGCACGCGCGCCAAAATTGGATTGCTGGCAACAACGGGAACCGTGCAGACAGGTATTTATGGTGATAAAGCCAAAGCCATGGGCTTACCGATGTTTGTGCCTGATGATGTGCATCAGGAGCGTGTTATGGCAGCGATTTACGGACCTCAGGGAGCGAAAGCTGGTTACACGAACGGCATTTGCCGAGAGGATCTGATTTCAGCCGCTGAATATCTGGTAAAGACTCATGGCTGCAACTGTCTCATTCTGGGCTGCACCGAACTGCCGTTGATTCTTGATGAATCCGACGATTTTGAAGTTGCCGGCAGTCGAGTCATTGTCGTAGACCCAACGGCAGCCCTTGCTCGGAAGGTGGTAAAGACTGCTGAAGATGCCTATGCCGCTACCGGTATCCGCTGATTAATGATTTGTGGCGGGGCATCTCTTGATATGTGAGGTGTCCCGCTGTTTTTTATAGGTGTATGCAATGCAGCAGAAAAACTATCCGCAAATGCCGTCCATAAAGGTTGCATTTTTAGGTCTGGGTGTCATGGGGTATCCCATGGCGGGGCACCTGGCTCGAGCCGGGTTAGATGTATGTGTCTACAACCGTACTGCTGCTAAGGCAATTAAATGGGCGGCCGAGTTTGGCGGTCGGGCTGCTTCAACTCCCCGAGAAGCGGCGTGTGGAGCCCAATTTGTATTTGCCTGTGTCGGCAATGACGATGATCTGAGAAGCGTTGTGTTGGGTGAAAATGGGGCTCTGGCAGGTATGGATCCCGGCAGTGTGTTTGTAGACCATACTACGGCAAGCGCCGTGGTGGAGAGAGAGCTCTCCCAAAAAGCCGCTGAACGTCAGATCGGGTGGGTGGATGCTCCTGTGTCCGGCGGGCAATCAGGTGCAGAGAATGGCTGCTTAACCGTACTTTGCGGCGGTACGAATACGGATGTCTCGGCAGCTGAACCGGTGATGCGTGCTTATGCTTCTCAAATTACGCATTTTGGTGCTGTGGGTTCTGGTCAGCTTGCAAAGATGGTGAACCAAATCTGCATAGCGGGGTGTGTGCAGGGATTGGCAGAGGGGTTGGCATTCGGCATGCATGCAGGACTAGACATGCCGAAACTCATCAAGGCGCTCTCCGGCGGCGCAGCATCCTCTTGGCAGATGATCAATCGGGGAGCCACGATGGTCGAAGGTAAATTCGATTTTGGATTTGCTGTGGATTGGATGCGTAAAGACCTGGGGATTGCGTTGGCAGAAGCCGAACGAAATGGTTCCAAGCTTGATATCGCGAAAATGGTTGACAGTTACTACCAAGAAGTGCAGCAGATGGGCGGTGGCCGTCTTGATACTTCGAGTCTTATCAAGCGCCTCGTTAAATAAAGTTCTATGCGACAGCTCTCTACTGGACATCCAGATGTCATTTTGATTGAGCCCCAATTTTTCAGAGATGATCGTGGTTATTTCTGTGAAACATACAATCAACAGAGTTTCGCAAAGATCGGTATCTCTGATAAGTTTGTGCAGGACAATGAATCGGCATCTTCTTACGGCGTTGTTCGAGGCTTGCATTTCCAAAGAGGAATCCACGCTCAAGCAAAACTGATCCGCGTACTGTGTGGTGACATCCTTGATGTCGCAGTTGATATTCGGATGGGATCCCCAATGTTCGGTCAAGTCGTTTGCTGTCAACTTTCAGCCGAAAATCACAGACAAATATATATCCCTAAAGGTTTTGCACATGGATTTTCGGTTCTTTCTAAATGCGCAGTCGTGTCATATAAATGCAGTGCTTTTTATGTTCCAGAATCGGAAGGCAGTATCGCTGCAGATGATCCTCAACTGGGTATTGATTGGCATATCCCCTCAGAGCAATACATCCGTTCGAATAAAGATTTAAAGGCAGCCTCATTTGAAGCTTATTGTCAAAATCCAGCATTTCATTTCACTAAAGGGTGCATGAGGTGATTGCCGTAACAGGTGCCGGCGGTCAATTGGGCAGAACTGTGCTGGCAGCTCTTAGGAGAAGGGGAATACTGGGACTGGGGTTTGATCGGCATGAGCTCAATATTGCGGATCAGGATGCTGTCGTTCAGAATCTCCGGTCTGATGTTTTTGACTGCATTATTAACTGTGCTGCATATACGGCTGTTGACGATGCCGAAGATCACTCCAGGGATGCCATTGCGGTTAATGCAGCCGCGCCAAAATTTCTAACGGATACTGGCATTCCTATCATGCATATCTCTACTGATTATGTGTTTGACGGCAGGGCAAGGCAGCCGTATGAGGTTGACAGTCAAACTGCACCGCTGTCAGTTTATGGGTGCAGTAAACAAATGGGGGAAGCCGCACTTCTGACTTCAAAGGCTTGTGGCTGCATCATTCGTACTTCTCGCTTGTATTCGCCGATTGCAGGAACGAGGAGTTTTTTTCAAACAATGCTGCAATTGCTTTCCGAAAGACAGTCGCTCGGCGTAGTTAGTGACCAGTTCAGTGCTCCAACCTTGGCAGAAGATTTGGCAGATGCTCTCGTAGAGCTTTACCTGCAAGGCGCACATTTGCGATCCATGCAGGTGCTGCACTTTACAAATACCGGTGAAATCTCTTGGCATGGTTTCGCCTCAGCTATTCAGGAAAGGATAGGAACGGCCTGTAAACTTAAGGCAGTCCCGGCAGTCCAGTATCCGACGAAAGCACGGCGTCCACACTACAGTGTGTTGTCTCTGCAAAGTCTTCAAGCTTGGCGAATTAAGCCCCGTTCATGGCAAGACGCTCTTACTGAGGCTTGTGTGCAGTGTGGCCGAATGAAGTCTTAATTGTTATGGAAACTATTTTGATCACCGGCGGCGCCGGTTTTATAGGTACGAATTTTGTAGAGTATTTCGCTCAAAAATATCCAGCCTATCGTTTGATCGATCTGGATGCGCTGACCTATGCTGCGAATAAAGAAGCTTTTCCTCGACAAGCTAAATTGTCGAATGTTATTCCAATCCACGGTGATGTTTGCGATGAATCAGCTGTCAGAGATTTGATGGAGGAGTATGACGTTACCGGTGTAATTCATTTTGCTGCAGAAAGTCATGTAGACAATTCCATTGCTGATCCGATGCGTTTTGTGTTCACCAATATTCACGGTACGACTGTGATGTTGGATGCCGCTCTCCGGTATTGGCAGCGTACGGGACGGTTAGCGTCGTCGCGCTTTCATCATGTTTCGACTGATGAGGTTTTCGGCACATTGGGAGAGACCGGTTTTTTTGACGAAAATAGTGCTTATGCTCCCAACAGCCCTTATTCGGCAAGTAAAGCAGCATCCGATTTGATGGCTCGTTCTTACGCCAAAACTTATGGCATGAACGTGACCTTGTCCAATTGCTCAAACAACTATGGACCCTGGCAACATGATGAAAAGCTCATTCCAACGATCATCCGGCGTTGTTTGGCTCATACCCTAGTGCCTCTGTACGGCAATGGTCTCAACGTGCGTGATTGGTTATGGGTAAATGATCACTGTCGAGCGCTTGATTTGATTTTTCATCAAGCGGCACCGGGTGCTCGTTACAACGTGGGAGGGCATTGTGAGCGAAGCAATCTGGCTATTGCTGAAGGAATCTGCAGACTGCTCGATGAGATGCACCCTTGGAGCGGTCATCAATACCGAGAGCTCATCACCTTTGTTGACGATAGGCCAGGACATGATTTCCGATATGCCGTCGATGCGCAAAAACTTGAACGAGATCTGGGTTGGAAGCCCGCAATGCCGTTCCTTGTCGGACTGAAGCAGACTGTTGAGTGGTATCTCGCACGGTATCAGGCGGCAGGGGAAATTTGATTGAAATGTGCCGTGATCTTCGAATGACGGATCTGACGGCGGTAAAATCAAAAATTCAACACAATTCAATATCAGAGGTTCGCCAAGCGGTGAAGCCTCATTTTTTCCCTCTTGGAATTCGGCGATGAGTGAAATCACGGAAGCTCAGACTGGGCGCGCAACCAACTTCATCCGCAACATTATTGAAGAAGATCTTGCTGCCGGCGTGAATCAACCCCGGCTCTGGTGCGGGCATCCTGCGCCTTATTCTGAACAGGCCGCCAATGGGGGGCCTGATCCGGCCAAAATTCGCACGCGCTTCCCGCCGGAACCGAACGGTTATCTGCATATTGGGCACGCCAAGAGCATCTGCCTGAACTTCGGTCTGGCGCGTGACTACGGCGGGCGCTGCCATATGCGCTTTGACGATACCAATCCGGTGAAGGAAGATCAGGAGTACGTTGACGGCATTCTTGACAGCGTACGTTGGCTCGGTTTCACGTGGGAGCATGGCGGAGAGAAAAATCTCTATTTTGCAAGCTCTTACTTCGAGTACATGTATCAGTTTGCAGAACATCTGGTTCGCACTGGCTACGCTTATGTCGATGAGCAGACTGCAGACGAAATGCGTGACAATCGCGGCACGCTGAAGGAACCCGGCAAAAATTCACCGTATCGTGATCGCCCGATTGAAGAAAACTTGCGGCTCTTCCGTGAAATGCGTGAGGGCAAGCATGCGGAGGGCTCAATGGTGCTGCGGGCACGTATCGACATGGCCAGTCCCAACATGAATCTCCGTGACCCGGCGATCTACCGCATTCGTTTTGCCGAACACCATGCAACGGGAGACAAATGGTGCATCTATCCGATGTATACGTTTGCACATCCGATTGAAGATTCGCTTGAAGAAATCACGCATTCCATTTGCACTCTGGAGTTTGAGGATCAGCGTGCTTTCTATGACTGGGCGCTTGAACGCGTGGTTCCGGTACTGCGCACGCCGCAGTTCGAGGAAGCCAAGGCTGTCCTCACTCAGATGAAGGACAGTACGCATCCCAAAGCTGCTGAGTTTGCCGCTGCTTGCTTTGCTGCTCGCGAGAAACTCGGCCAAAGTGCTGTGGAGCAGAGTGCTGCAAGTATTCTCAATGGATGGACAAATGGCGTCCCGGATGTGTCCGACGCTTCAGTCAAGGCACTTTTTGAACTGCTCACAGATCATCCTGAACACTTCACGCCGCTTCTGCAGTCGGCGCTTTCTGCTGTTATTCGTCCCAACTTTTTCCTGCTTTCGCATCAGTATGAATTCAATCGTCTGAGTCTCACCTATGTTGTGGTGAGCAAGCGTAAGCTCATTCAGCTGGTGAAGGAAAAGTATGTCGATGGTTGGGATGATCCTCGCATGCCGACCATCATTGGCTTGCGTCGACGCGGCTATACACCTCAAAGTATGCAGATGTTTGCTGAACGCTGCGGCATCTCAAAGGTGTCTGGCGGATGGATCGATTACAGCGTTCTCGAGCAGTGCCTGCGCGAGGATCTCGAAGGCTGTGCACATCGCCGTATGGCTGTGATGAAACCTTTGAAGCTCATTATTGACAATTACCCCGAGGGGCAGTCTGAAGAGCTGGTTGCAGAGAATCACCCGCAAAAGCCTGAAATGGGTTCCCGCAGCATCACGTTCTCTCGTGAACTCTGGATTGAAGAAACTGATTTTGCTGAAGTGCCGCCAAAGGGTTTCCGTCGTTTAACGGTGCCGGCGGACGGTTCTCCTGCTAAGCCCGTGCGCTTGCGCTACGGGTATGTGATCGTTCCGACGTCTTTTGAAAAGGATGCAGAGGGGCGTGTGACGGCTGTTCACGCGAATTATCTCCCCGAGACCAAGTCCGGCACGGAAGGCTCAATGTCCGTGAAGACCAAGGCTACGATTCATTGGCTGGATGCCCAGACTGCTCGTGCGGCTGAATTCCGGGTGTACGACCGGCTCTTTAATGAGCCGAATCCTGAAGCGGGAGAAGGAACGTTCCTTGATCATCTAACCCCCAACTCCAAGATAATTCTTCAGGGGTATGTGGAGCCTTGCACTGCTGATGCAGCCAATGAAGAGCGTTTCCAGTTTGAGCGTACGGGATACTTCGTTGCTGATCGTAAGGATCATGCTCCCGATCATCCGGTCTTCAATCTCTCTGTGGGTTTGCGCGACTCTTGGGGGAAATAATTCGAAAGAATTAATGCGAGGGGCCTAAGCAGCAAATGAGACTTAACCCTAGATTTCATTTTTCACTGTGATAATATGACCCGTCAGCTGAGCTGACGGGTTTTTACTGTCGGCTCCTGAAGCAAAGACTTCTGCCGGAATCGGTTTTAAAGAGTTCCAGGCAAGTCACCGCACACAAATACTCGAGGAATTTGACATCATGAAGAAGATCATCGTCGCTACCGCTGCCGCTCTGCTCGCCGTCGGTGCCCAGGCTGCCACCTACAAAGATGGCTCCTACACGGGTGAAGGCAAGGGCCGCGAATCCGTGATCACCGTTCAGGTCGACGTGAAGGGCGGCAAGATTGCCGACGTCAAGGTCGTCAAGCACGGCGAAACGGAAATGATCATCGCTGCTCCGATCGAAACGATGATTCCGGAAATCGTCGCCAAGAACGGTGTTGAAGGCGTTGAAAGCGTCGGCGGCGCCACGATGTCCTCCGACGGCATCAAGGCCGCCGTTCAGGACGCCCTCGCCAAGGCCAAGTAATCTTCTTCGCCCGAAGCAAGGGTTCTGAAGGAAGCCTCTTCCTTCAATGAAGCCTTACGAGAGGGAGGTTCGCACTGCGGACCTCCCTCTTTTTTTTATTTTGCAA
>ERZ827150.5277-NODE-5277-length-10520-cov-11.769326_pt1 | contig 10520 bp, 8 predicted proteins | sample MGYA00519779_ERZ827150 | MGnify/ENA primary metagenome ERZ827150 (study PRJEB31778, sample SAMEA3449267) | human gut metagenome | biome: human gut; feature: human-associated habitat; material: faeces | place: United Kingdom | collected 2010/2012 ...
GCACCGATTCGGAACTAATTCACAAAATTTGCAACGTGGTTTACCGAATGCTTACCTATCATGTACATGCCATACAATATGGACGATTTCGACCCTTGTTTTTAACTTGCCAGCAAATTACCGGCAAGTTAAAAACAGAATAACACTATCTAATTATCAGCGGGTTATGTGCATTCGGCAACTTATTGGCAAGTTACCAGCAAGTTAAATCATGCCCAAATGGGAATGTATTTCATGTATCTTGGTGCTGTTGTTGGGTCAACGGGACGTATCAGTTTCTTATTGACAGCTTCTTTTATCAAACGAGATATACTTCCTGCAGACGTTTCTGCTACGCCAAATCTCTCTCTTAGAGAAGTATTAGTTAAAGCCTCTCCTTCCGTAAACTTAATACAAGCATGAAGATATGTTGACCACAACTTGTCTTCTACTGGGATATTTGTAAAGTCAAGATGAGAGAATAATGAAACTTTTGTAGACTCTTGATAGATTTGAATACGCTGTGCTGGAAGTTGCTGTAACTCGCAACTGATAACCATTCTGTCCCATCCACGCCCTAATTCCTCGCACATATTTAATCTTCTCATTAAAGAAGCGAGTTTCTCATTACGCGATTTCGGAGGATTGTCAATAATTCTCATTATGTCGACAAGCGGAGTTCCTGGATTCGTCACTTCTACTCGATTTTCGAATATCTCCACAACTGGTCCTGCTCCCATAAGAAAAAAATCTTGATGGATAAGCGAGTTGGCTATGGCTTCTCTAATGGCAGGAAGTGGGAACATATTAATAGATTTCCTACGAACAGAATTGATGTCTTCTTTGGCTGGAAGAAGATTATTCACAAGTTTTGCGGCGTTCTCAAAACTTATGGCATATCCTTCGTTTGTGGTATCTTCTTTCAGAATAGTCAATCTGTTATTCCCTTCATATTGAACAATCCTAATAGCTTTCCTTCCGAGTCGTGGAAAATCAGACAACTTTCGAGCAAAAAGTATTGCCCCCAAATTAGTTATTGCAAACAACCCATTATCTTGTTTCACAATAATACCCTCTTCCAACAAATAATGCTTATAGCCATCCATACTTGTTGGTATAGGCAAATTGAGAATGTCAAAATATGTATCGCATTTCAGATACTTTACAACATCATTGATTTGTAAATCGACCATAGTAAATATCTCTTCAAACTGTTCATGCCGTAGTTTGTCCCATAATTGAGTCTGCAAAGAAGGGAATTCTATAATTTTCTTTGTGTAACTACCAACACGAATATAATCAACTCTAGGGATTCGGGGGGGTAAAGTCAGAACCGAAATTCCAAATTTCAATTGTAGTTTAATCTTATTCTCGATGGTGTCACGTTTCATGACGTCATCCTTTCAGTTCATACGTTCCTGGTCCTCTGCGTTTGGATTCCTCTTTTATTTTTTGATTTATCTCAGACTCTGGTGGAATAATCTCACACTCGAATGCTTTCTCAAAAACTCGTCTGCCAGCCTCAGTCATCAGTCCTCTATCTTCAAGATTCACACATCTGTCCATATTTAGTTGTGTCCAATGGCTTTTTGCTTGACGAGTAGAGAGGCGTTGGACTAACTGACCATCGGGAAGTCGTTTTAGAGTACTATCTATCCATCCGAAACAAAGAGCCCCTTCCACCACATCAATGTAAGGAATAGCAGACCACTCAGGTGGACACTTGCTGCGATAAGTCACCACCCAACAGCATTTCTCTTTGTTGAAGTTCTCCTTGAACCATTGGCGAAACTCAGAGCGATTCCTTAAGTGTAGTAGATTTACAACTTCCATGAGTCTTTAATCGGTATTATACTTTTATGTAAAGTTTTGAAAAATACGCGGAATGGGCAAATTTCCTGCGGCTTATTCTTTTTTTCTGCCATAATTTTAATACATTTGCATATAAGTTAAATGAATTAGGATGAAATGGCAAATCTAAATCGAATTAAAGTAGTGCTTGTTGAGCAACAGAAAACTGGTAAATGGCTGGCTGAGCAATTGGGGAAATCTACTTGTACAGTCAGTAAATGGTGTAGCAATACCATTCAGCCAGACTTGGCAACATTAGATAAAATAGCCACACTTTTGAATGTGGATAGACGAGAACTAATTGCACCTTCGAAGTAAATTCCATCACAAAAGAAATGACGCAAGAAAATAAAGACATACAGTTAAAGGACGAATTATATGTTGTGAAGTCACATGACATTCACATTGACAGTGACTACGCCGATTGGATAGCAGACATTAAGAGTCGCTATCGTTCTGCACAGGTGAAAGCTGCTATCAAAGTGAATGCAGAGAAACTTCTGTTCAACTGGCAACTAGGGCGCGACTTGGTACAAAAGAAAGCTGAAGAACGTTGGGGGGCAGGAGTTGTTGAACAGGTAAGCTTAGATTTGAAGCGAGAATTCCCTAATGCGGATGGATTCTCTGTACGTAATCTTTGGTATATGAAGCAATGGTTTTTGTTTTATACTCAAGGAGGGGAAGCAATTCTGCACCAGGCTGGTGCAGAATTGCAAAGAATTGAGAATCAATATGCAACGAAAATGCACCAAGTCGGTGCAGAATTGAATTCTGAGAAACTACATCAGGTTGGTGGAGAATTTCCATTGCCCTTTGCATTAGTGCCTTGGCGACATCATGTAGAGATCATAACGAAATGTAATTCTATCGAAGAAGCATTATTCTATGTGGGCAAGACTATAGAGCAAGGATTAAGCCGTAATTCTCTTGCTAATTGCATTAAGACAAACCTCTATGAACATCAAGGTAAAATTGTCAATAACTTTACCGACCATCTACCTGCATTGCAAAGCAAACTAGTTCAGGAGGTTCTGAAAGAGAACTATGATTTCGGTTTTGCCACAGTTGAGCACGAGATTTATGACGAGGCAGAGTTAGAAGAAGCTCTCACAAAGAATGTGACTGATCTTTTGCTGGAGTTAGGAACCGGTTTTGCCTTTCTTGGTAGACAGAAAGAACTTGTTGTGGGAGGTCGTTCACGCAAGATAGATTTGTTGTTTTACCACATACGTCTGCGTTGCTACGTTGTCTGTGAACTGAAGGCTAAGCCATTTGAACCCGAGTTCGCTGGTAAGTTGAACTATTACGTGAATGCTGTTGATGAATTGTTGAAGATGGACGATGAAAATCCGACAATTGGCTTGCTAGTTTGCTCCGATATGGATAAGATTGATGTTCAATGGTCATTCAAAGGCATCTCTACTCCGATGGGTGTAGCCACGTATAATAACATCAGAATCAAAGATGCCTTGCCAAGTCAAGAGCAATTAGCAGAGCGTGTACGACTCTTGCAGAGAGAATTGCAAGAAACAAAGCGTTTGATAAATAAAAGCCCCAATAATTAAGCTTAGACATGAATTATTTACTTGAAAAAAAATACCTTTCAAATATTTGCTCACATCAATATGATGTTTTTGTGGACACCTTAGGTCGTTGTCAACAAGACAAAGAGGGATTTATCTTGAATTACACAGATCGGAACTATCTATGTAAACCAATGATAGAAAGAATCGCCGAATCAAATGTCCAGGCTATATCCTTCTTTTCTGGTTGTGGCGGATTAGATATTGGTGCGCAAATGGCAGGTGCAAAGATAATTTCAACATTAGATTTCGAACCTGCCACGGTTGAAACCGTGAAAGCAAATGAGTTTTTCAAGTTCGCAGAGCATAAATGTGACGATATACGCAATATAACTGGAAAAGATTATTCTGTATTACTTCGTAACTCGAATCCAGATAAGCTGATTATTGTTGGTGGACCTCCATGTCAGCCATTTTCCAAAGCAGGCTATTGGATTACAAATGAAAAGAGGAAAGCCGTTTACGATGAAAGAAATATGGTAGGTGAGTATTTACGAATAATAGAGGAAATACGACCAGATGGTTTTTTGCTGGAGAACGTTGAAAGCATTTTGCATCCAACGAACAAAGCAGCGGTTGAATATATTGAAGAAAGAATTACTCGTATGGGATACCATTTTGTAAGGATTCTAGCAAATGCTTTAGAATATGGAATACCTCAAAAAAGAAAAAGAGTTATTTTCCTTGCTAGTAGAAATCCGATTAGTGGACAACCACAGAAATTGCCATTAGAGGAGGTAGAGAAAGTTAATGTGTTAGACTGGATTGGCAGGTTTGACAAACCAGAATTATCAGAGGTCGAAGAATCAACAGAAGGAAAAACTTATGACATAGAACTTTCCGCAGTTCCACCTGGGCATAATTATATTGCATTATCTGCTAGAGACAATTATCCGAAACCGAAATTTGTCGCAAATAAACGTTTTTGGAATTTTTTGTTAAAGTTACATCCTTTACAGCCTTCATGGACAATTGCAGCACAACCAGGTCCATGGGTTGGTCCCTTCCATTGGAATAACAGAAGATTAAGGGTACAGGAAGTTGCCGCAATTCAGACTTTCCCTATGGATTATAAGTTTGTAGGATCAAGAAGAACCATTCAGAAACAGATAGGAAATGCGGTTCCTTCCCTTTTAGGAGAAAAGTTTGTCGAACATCTAATTAAGTTTATATAATGAGACCCAAAATAGTCAGTATATTCTCTGGTGTTGGTGGAATCGATACAGGGTTTAGCCTTGCGGGATTCCAAACAGTATTTGCCAATGACAATTGGAAGAATGCTTGTGATAGCTTTAAAGCAAATTATCCTAATACTGAGGTCGTTTGCTCAAACATTGCTGATGTAAACTTTAGAGAAATAAAAAAGAAATATGGAGAAATTGACGGATTAGTGGGAGGCCCTCCTTGTCCTCCATTTTCCAAGTCCAGATTTTACAGGACAGACAAGAAACGAGGTCTAGAAGATGAAAGTGGTTTCTTAACAGTCAGCAACTATTTCAGAGCTTTAGAGGAGTTAAATCCCAAATTCTTTTTCTTTGAGAATGTAGCTGGATTTGTGTATAAACCACATCAGGCGGCTTTAGAAATGCTACAAAATGAATCAAAGAGACTTGGCTATAAGATAGTGTATCGGGTAGTTAATGCTGCTAATTATGGAGTACCTCAAATAAGACAACGTTTTATATGTGTTGGTGTCCGTAAAGATATGCCGGACTTTGTTTTCCCCGAGGAGACACATTCAGAAAAAGGAGATGAAACCCACAAGAAATGGGTGACATGTGGCGAAGCCATAGGCGATATTGATTTTGATTTACCAGAAGACAAGGAAAAACAAGCAGGTTCCAAACATAAAGACTTGTTAACTTTGGTTCCACCAGGAGATAATTATCTGTTTTTTACAAAAGAAAGAGGTTACCCTAATCCAATTTTTAAATGGAGATCAAGATACTGGTCATTCTTGCTTAAACTCTCTCCAGAAAAACCCTCATGGACTATTCAGGCCAGTTTTTCAAATAACATGGGGCCTTTTCATTGGAAAAATCGTTTCCTGAGGATACAAGAAATACAACGAATACAAGCGTTTCCTGATAATTATGTATTCTTAGGTAAATTCTCTGATCAATGGAGATTAATTGGCAATGCCGTTCCTCCTGTTTTGGTTAATAAAATGGCTGAACAAATTTATAATCAATATTTCAATGCCTAATATTTATAAAATAGTAGATACTCACGACCCTAATTATCCCCTTATGGATGGTGTACCATTTAATAAGTTTGACGCAGGGGGCGAATTGATGTATCAAGTAGAAAAATATTTCCCAGGGATGTTTGTTTTTGAAGAAATATCTTCAAGGACAGGCAATGCTGGCATGAAAGAATCTCTGCTTAAGTGTAGATTTGCACCAAATGTAACAAGTGACAATGTTTTCTATATTTATGCTTTAGAAATAGAAAGTGGTGGGCGAAGTCTTCCCAAGGAACACCGCATTCAGTTTAGACATAATACTCTATGGAGTCCACATCTAGCATACAATCCAGTTCTTACATCCTTTTGTGAAGAAAATAATTCACTTGAGAATAAGGAGTGTTATGTTATAGGAATCTCTAAGAGTGACATTGATAGCCACAATGTTGTCTTTTGCTCTTTTTATCCATCAAATATTGTAAATAATCAATCTAATAATATAGAGACACAAGCAACAGCACCAAAGTCAATACAAGTCACTGTAGACTATATTCAAGATGCGTATATTAACAATATTAGCTTTCAATCTAAGGGTAATCACTTTAACGTAATCATTTATAAACCTCAATATCTTCTTTGGTATATGGCAAACAGAGACGAACTGCACCTAGCAGACATTCAAACAGTAAAGGATATGATTAACGAAGCAAGAATTTTCAATGAGTTCTTGCCTGTACCACAAACCCCTCAAATTACTGACAATGTTCAAGAACTCGTTTTGTCCGCAATTCGTACGAAGCCATTTATTCTTCTGGCAGGAATCTCTGGCACAGGGAAAAGTCGCATTGTTAGGGAACTTGCATTCAAGTCGTGTCCAAAGTATTTACAAGACAAGGATGGAACAACTCCTGGCAACTACTGCATGATAGAGGTGAAACCGAATTGGCATGACTCAACCGAATTGTTGGGCTACTATAGCCGTCTCGGAAGTAACCCTGGATATCAATTTACAAAGTTTGTCAAATTCTTGGTAAAAGCAAAGATGTTCCCAACAGTTCCATTTTTTGTTTGCTTAGATGAAATGAACTTAGCACCTGTGGAACAATATTTTGCCGAGATTCTGAGTATATTGGAAACTCGCAAGCATCCAAAGAAGGATAGTTCAAACGAAGTGGATATGTCAACAGTGAAAACAGAAGTTATTATTGATGCACAACATTTTAAAGACCTTTCTAAATATGTTAATTTGTCAGATAAAGACGTATATATGACATTAAATGGTTGGAATACAACGGAAGAGGTGCAATCTGTGGTTGTTGATGGTGAAGCTGGAAGTAAATACGACTTAATATCAACAGGACTGACACTGCCGGACAATGTGGTAATCATTGGTACAGTGAATATGGATGATACGACCCACCAGTTCTCTCGCAAGGTGATTGACCGTGCTATGACCATTGAAATGAATGGAGGTAATTTACGAGACATGTTTGGTGGAAGCAAGAACCTAGAGTACTTATCTGGCGAAGAACAGCAAAAATGGCAAAATGCGTTCACTCGTCGATATGTATCGGCTGATGAAGTATTGGAGGCTTATTCGGATGTTGCAGAAAAACTAATGGATGAACTTCCTGCAAACTTGGAGGGAATCAACAAGGCGTTGAAAGGAACTCCTTTTGAGGTTAGTTATCGTGTGCTGAACGAACTGACCATTATGGTTGGTGTGATGCTTGATGAAGGCAAGGAACTAGATGATGCAATCGCACAATCCGTAAATAACATTCTGTTGATGAAAATCCTGCCACGCATTGAAGGCGATGCAGAAATGTTCTCTATATCAAGAGAATACAAGGCAAAAGTTGGCGTATCGTATGATAACAGATTGGAATGGTTGAAAGATATTGCGCCAGACATCAAAGAGCCTCTGACTGATGCAGAATCTGAGAATGTCGATACTGAAGGAAAGGCAGAAACTGTTAAAGAGCACCAATCAACTGCAAAAGAGAAGATACAAGAAATGATTGACCGACTTAACAATCAAGAGTTCACACGCTTTTGGCCATAATAGTTTAGAATAGGCTTATGCAGACTGAGGTTTTAAGATTCATACATCCCGACTATGAGGTGATTGTTCGCACGCAGGATATAAGCTATTCGTGGGAACGCTTCAAAGGGCGCATCAATTATACAAGGAGAGATAATCCCAATATTGATGCGCCAGAGGCATATTGTCGTTATACCTCAAAAGATGAATGTAAACTTTGCCTATATAGTCCAATAACAGGAAAGAAAACAGATGATGGAGAGGATACAAGACTTGAATTTGGTAATGCGTGGGATGGTCTATGGCCAGTCATTTATGAAACTTGCAAATATCAAGTTCGTATACTCTTCCATGAAGTAGATAAAGACTCTGTACCGGAAATACGACATGTGCGCAAGGGCATTGAGGACAGTTTCTTTGTAGATGAGGAATTGAATGGCAGGGAAGAAAAATCCCTTACTGGAGAGTTGGATTTCTTGAATGAGCCTGGAGTATTCAAACTTGATTTCTCCTACCAAAAGAATGGCATCCGCAAGGATTGTTATGTGACGTTTGATGTTGTATCGCCCAAACTCGATACAAAAAACGACTATAAGTCGCTATTACGGGAGGTTAACGAGGAGTATGAAAATGTTATATATCGCTATCTAAGCATCACACTTCAACAATTTAGTCGAGGACGAATCAATACCGATGCCACATGGATGGCTGCATTCCAGAGCGTTGTGGATGATTACGTGAAGAATGTAAAGCGTGTGATACAGAATCCACATTCACAGATCGTAAATTTCCGTACATCAAGAAAAGCAGAGCATATCAAGTACTGGACTCCTTCGATGGAGGAGCGATATGGAGAAATAGAGAAGGAAGGAAAGTTGGAAGAATATTACTTCGGCTATAATGAAGTTCACTCTACACACGATACGATGGAAAATCGTTTCGTGAAATATACTCTTCAAAGCATTGGACGACGACTTTCGTCAATAATAGCATCCGTTCTCAATTCCTCGCAAGAAGAACTTTCAGAACGCCATCGCCAGATGTGGACTGACTATCAAGATTCTCTGAGAAGACTGTCGAAACATCCATTCTTCAAGACCGTAGGTCGTTTTGACGGCATGAAACAAGAAAGCCTTGTGTTGCAAAACAGATTGGGTTATCAACAGATATACAAAGATTGGCTCAAACTGAAACGAGGTATTGACCTTTATAATGGAGCTGTGAACATTGGCACTTTGCAAATATGGGAAATATATGAGTTATGGTGCTTTATCAAGATGAAGAAACTTGTGGCTGATGCTATGGGCATTGACCATAACAAACCGTCACACGAACAACTGATAACCGAACCTAAAGGAACGCTGCTCAATCCCTTCACAGATTCCTCCTTGGAACACATTGTGGAATACCATTACCCGAAAGCGGAGGAAAATGATGCGAATGAACGCAAGGCACAACTTGCAGCACACAAGGGAGACGTGGTAACTCTTCATTATCAGCATACGTTTAACCGCACAAGTGGTAAAGACGAATATGGAATGGGGGTCTTCAATACGGCAACAACAGAGCAGCGACCGGACATTGTTCTCAATATTCGTAAGGCATCGGGAGAAATTGTCTTGACATATTTGTATGATGCAAAGTATCGTGTCATCAATGATAAAAAACTTGACAAAGATTTTGAGGAACAAGATATTGCTGAAATGTCAGATTTTCCAGGAGGAGATTATCCTCCAACGGATGCTATCAATCAAATGCACCGTTACCGTGATGCCATTTTTTATAGCAAGGAGCATGAACCATATCGTTCTAAAGAAATAATTGGCGGGTATATTCTTTTCCCCGGACGTGGTAGCGATGAATATATCAAGAAGCGTTATTACAGTGAGAGTGTGGATAGTGTAAACATTGGTGCATTCCCTTTATTGCCCAATAGCGATACATTATTAAGAGAGCATTTGAATGATATCTTGATGAATTATACGGCAACAGATACTCATGTGGCGAAAGCCAAACCACAACGCACATTGGCCTATGTCACCGAAGAAGAAAAGGCAGGAATGCAGCCTGATGATTTAGTGATGGTAGCTGTTGCTGGCAGCGAAGAGAAACGTCAATGGACATTTGACAATCTTTGGTACAACATACCTTTGGATAAAATCGCCGATTCTCCATGGAATCAGGCGAAGTATCTACTCTTATATGTCAAGGGAGAAAAGTTTGTGGGCAATCTTTGTAAGATAGTCCGAACCAAGCATGATGTTTGGACAAAGGAAAAACTACAACAGGAAGCTTACCCTGATGAGCCAAACCATTCTGCTTATTTCATGGTTAGGATAAGAAAGCCAAGTGATACAGATGCAGAATTGCAAAAGTTGCTATTCAATATCAAAAAAATCCCCAATAAGCATTGGGGAAGTGAACGTATGGCGTTCATGCTAGTCAAATTGAATAACTTGGAGAATGTTGTTGACAGATTATAGAATGTTCATAAAAACGAATCATTATGACAACAAAAAGAAAATGTTTACCACCTAATGTATAAGAAATGATAAGCAACACATTAGGGGATACAACCCAAGGACTGACTGGAAAACGAGATTCTTCATTTCTTGTTACAGGCTAATATTGAAGACATAGACTCTGCCAATACTAAGCGATATCGTCTTTACAATGCTTTAACTAATGAACAGAACAAAAATAAATGCTCGAATCAAATTTTGATTTTTATAGGCTACGTTCTAGCCCCTTCAAGGTACGTAAACAACAAAGAGGAATTTGAAGATTACGAAATATTGTAAATCAACAATTGGCATTTGTTGGGTAACCATACTATTTTCCGCCTTGACGCACATTATTCACAAACCTACCTTTGCGC
>ERZ827150.5281-NODE-5281-length-10516-cov-11.980786_pt1 | contig 10516 bp, 9 predicted proteins | sample MGYA00519779_ERZ827150 | MGnify/ENA primary metagenome ERZ827150 (study PRJEB31778, sample SAMEA3449267) | human gut metagenome | biome: human gut; feature: human-associated habitat; material: faeces | place: United Kingdom | collected 2010/2012 ...
ATATCGACGCGTTCTTCATGCCGCGCGCCTATGGCGACCGCCCGAAGGTCGTGCCTGACGGCGCTGTAAACTTCGCATTCCTCGGCCAGTTCGCCGAGACTCCGCGCGACACCATCTTCACCACCGAATATTCCATGCGCACCGGCATGGAGGCCGTCTATACGCTTCTGAACGTTGACCGCGGCGTCCCGGAGGTCTGGGGCAGCGTCTACGATATCCGCGACCTGCTGAACGCCACCGTTCAACTCCGCGATGGCAAAAAGCCCACCGACATGAAACTCTCCCTCGTCCAGAAGGTAGCCCTCGAAAAAGCCCTCAGCAAGATCAAGAACACCGATATTGAAAAGCTGCTGAAGGAATACAACGTTATTTAATTTTTATGTTTAATGCAAAAGCAGAAACCACATGCTGGTTTCTGCTTTTGCTGTTTTATTCTCTTGCGGAGCTGTCTTCGTTTTTTATACAAATCTGTTGCAAAAAAGAAGTTTCCTGTGTACAATAAATCCATGTAGTATTTGCTAAAGAGAAATTAAGAAGAAAGAGGAGAAAGCTATGAAAAAGCAGTCTGGATATCTGCGCAGACTCACTGCGCTCATGCTGATGCTGTGCATGCTGGTCGCCTTGACGTCGGAGATCTTCGCGGCGGATATCGTCGCGTCCGGCTACTGCGGCGGAGAAGGAGATGGGACAAACCTGACCTGGACGCTGGATTCCGAGGGAACTCTAACGATCAGCGGGAAAGGAAAAATGGCCGATTTCAACAATCATGTTGGAGAGTCGTATAGTTATGGCGAGTTGGAGCCATGGATAGCCTACAAAAACTCAATAAAAAAGCTGGTACTTGGTCGTGGTTTAACCAGTATTGGTGCTGAGGCATTTTGCGGCAGTTATCTATATATGTGGCAGGAATTAGAAATACCAGATGGGGTCGTAAGTATTGGTGATTGGGGGCTTGCTTCATCATCTTTTTATGGAAATCTGAGAATACCGGACAGCGTTGTCAGCATAGGAGATTATGCGTTCTATCATTGCGGTAATTTCACTGGAAGTTTGACTATTCCTGACAGTGTTGTCAGCATTGGCGACTATGCGTTTTATGACTGCACAGGTTTTTCCGGTGATCTGAATATTGGAGATGGCGTTGTTGAAATTGGAGAGCGCGCATTTGAAAGCAGCGGCTTTACCGGAAGCTTGAATATCGGAAGCAGCGTGTCAACTATTGGTTGGGGTGCGTTTGAGTACGCTAAATTTACTGGCAGCCTGACGATTCCGGATAGTGTTACCGATATCGGCTTTCAAGCCTTCTATGAATGTACCGGTTTCGACGGTAGCTTGTCCATCGGAGCAGGGATAAAAGAAATTGCGCACTATGTATTTTATGGATGTACCGGTTTTACGGGAAGTCTGACCATTCCGGATAATGTTACAAGTATAAGTGATAGAACGTTTGAAAACTGTAGCGGATTTACTGGCAACTTGATTATTGGAAATGGAGTCACAAGCATTGGATATGGTGCGTTTAATGGCTGTAGCGGATTTACAGGAAATCTGACCATTCCGGATAGCGTTACAAGCATTGAAGCACATGCGTTTGAGAATTGCAGTGGTTTTAATGGCGGTGTGAGTATTGGAAAGAACGTGACAAGTATTGAAAGCTGCGCATTTGCAAACTGCTCCGGAATAAGTGGTGTATATTTTTATGGAAATGCACCTTCTGTCAGTCATGCAAAGAATGAATCCAGATCATTTCCTGCTGATAAGACGCTTTATTATATTCCAGGCAATACTGGCTGGGTTGACGACGGACGCTATGATTCTTCTGCTGGTACATGGAATGGCTATAAGCTCGAAATATGGAAGCAAATTACGGAAGACGATGATCCGCAGTTTGTGTCCCGCACACCGGAACCAAATCATTATCTGGTTGATGGATCGATTTACGACGATGCTTTTGCTACGATTACGATGAAATTCAATCGAGAGGTCGAATCCGTTCAAGCAGGAGGACTGAATGGAGATTTTAAAGTTGTCAGAAGTGCTGATACTGAAACGGTCTACAGTTTAGCTGAAGGTAATCACGCAGATACAGACGTTAAAATTGACGGAAAAACAGTTTCGATTCGGCTATCAATTACCAATCTTGAACTGGGTAAACTTTATTTTATACTGATGGACTACGGTGTAATCAAGTTCAAAAACACTGATAAATCAGTCGGCGTGAGTGGAACGGAATGGAAATTTAAATATTCTCCGGAAAGTGTTTTCCACGGATTCACATTAGGAAAACACAATAACAGTTTTTCAAATTCCAACTCAACTAAAAAGGGCGAGGCGGAATACAGCGGTTTTTTGGGTATTACCTCGCACAAGCTTTCAGATTTGTTCTATTATACGCTCATGTCTCATACAGAGAGAACTATCGATAGATTACACATAGAGTTACAGCTTTTGCCAGGAAGGTGGAATGGATGCTGTCACGGAATTTCATCAACAATGCTACTTGCTTTTGCAAACAAATTAGACTTATCACAGTTTGAAAATGGCGTAAATAATTATTATAACATGCCTCGACCATATAAAAACCAAAACTTCCTTGATTTGATAGAATATTTTCACTTGGGGCAGGATTCGATGATGATTCATTCTATCACAAATGACCAAACCGAAGGACAAAATATGATTTCGGCATTGCATGATGGGCCGATTCTTCTTTCTTACAGGAATGCAAACTTTGGTCATACGGTTCTGGCACTTGAGTATCTCGTCACTGAAGATTGGGGCTATGAAATTATACTGTATGATATGAATCAATTTCCATATTTCACAAATGTTTTTACGAAAATGAGAGTGACAATGGATTTCAAGTCGTTCATACTGTATGACGCGTTTCGCGAGGAAGGTGATGCGCTATCTTATGTCGGATACGCTACCATCGACGATGTCAATCGTATCAATCCCTTTGTGCCCGTAACATCCAGCGTACAAGTACAATCACAGGAGACGGTTTCTGCAAGTGACTGTGTTGACATCACTGTCCCGCTGTCCGCAGTGTCTTACCGTATCCAAAACGCGGAAGGACAGACGCTGATCTGCGACGAAAACGGTAATTTCTCCGGTACGATGGAAATTCTGAACCAACACGGCTTTTTCAGCGGCGCAGTTGACGGGAGCGGCAGTTCATGGACGCTTACCGTGCCTGCGTCAGAGCGCTTCGAGGTTGAAACCGAACAATCGGGAATCAATGTCGGCATTTACACCGAGCAGGGCTGCCTCGTTCTCGAAAGCGAGGACATCCGGAGCGCGACCTTTGTAACCAATCAGTTTATCCGGTTTGGACAGGAGGGACAGCAGAAATTCACCTGTGTTTTGTCAAACGATCTGCCGGAAGACCAAACGGTGCGCATGGCCTATGCTTCCGCAGAGACGACCGGCAGCACACAGATTGGTTTGGAGGCCGGGGATCTCCTGATTTCCGCAGACAAAACGACGCTGGAAGAGGCTGCTCGTTATGTCGGCCTCGAAAAAACAGAACTGGACAATATCAGCACGGATGACGGCGTAATCTATGTCCCGGTGTTCAGCGATACGGAGGATAACGACCAGAAAATCACAGTTTCTCTTGGCTCTATGACAACAGTTCTATCCGCAAAGCACGCGCTCACCGGGCAGATCTGTGTGGCAGGCTATCGGGAAAACGGTCAGCTTTGCTCCGTGAAGTTCTATCCTGCGGCAGAAAAAATCACAGCCTCGGTTGACCCCGGTGCAATCCGCGCAAAGGTATTCTGGCTGGATAGCAGCCGCCCGGTCTGCGCTGCAAAAAACATTATGATGTAAAGGGGACGCGTCAGGCTGACACATCCCCCCACATACAGACCAGAAGAAAAGCAGGCGCCCCGTTTTCACGGAGCGCCTGCTCTCTTTTTCAAGATTCCTTATGATACCCAAAGTTGGAGATCATATAATCGCTGTCGCGCCAGTTTTCCTTGACGCGTACCCACGTCTGCAAAAAGACCTTCGTGCCCATAAAGCGTTCGCAGTCCTTGCGCGCATCCGTGCTGATTTTTTTGAGCATCTGGCCATTCTTGCCGATGATAATGCCCTTGTGGCTGGCCTTTTCACAGTAGATCGTTGCGTCGAGGTCGATAATGCCGTCGTCGCGTTCCGAGAATTTTGTGATCTCGACCGCCGTACCATGCGGAATTTCCTTTTCCAGATTCCACAGCAGCTTTTCGCGGATGATCTCGGCCATGACCTGCTTCTCGGGCATATCGGTCGAAATGCCCTCCGGGAACATGAACGGCCCCGGCTGCGCAAAGTTCTCGCAGACCTGCATCAGGCTGTCCAGCCCATCGTGCCACTTTGCACTGATGGGAATCACATCCGTAAAGTCCAGCAGATCTTTATAGGCCGCAATAACCGGCAGCAGCGTTTCTTTTTCCACGGTATCGATCTTGTTGATGACCAGAATCGCCGGAACCTTTGCTTCCTTGATTTTCTCAATCAACTCCTGCTCCTGCGGGCCGACGTTTGCAATCGGCTCGACGAGCAGAATAACGGCATCGACGTCAGCAACCGATTGATTTACAATGTTCACCATATAATCGCCCAGCTTCGTGCGCGGTCTATGGAAGCCCGGCGTGTCGATAAACACCAGCTGCGTATCGCCGCGGTCAACAATGGCGCAGATGCGGTTGCGTGTGGTCTGGGGTTTATGGGAGACAATGGCGATCTTTTCGCCGACGAGTGCATTTGCAAGCGTGGACTTGCCAACGTTCGGGCGGCCTGCGATCGTGATCATCGCGGTTTTGGTTTTCATATCTGTTCTCCTGTGCAAAATTCAAAATACATCTGGTCCTCGGCCAGATTCTCATGTCCGTCATCAATTTCTCCGACCACGCCGCCCATTTTTTCATAAAAGCGCCGTGCGGGCAGATTATGTACATTGCAGCCGCAGAAAAAACTGTCCAGTTTCCGTTCCCGCGCGGCCTGACGCACCTGTGCAAAGATGCGTCGACCCAGGCCCATATGCTGGTATGGCGGCAGCAGGTACAGAGAATTGAGGCAAAAAGAAAAGTCCTTATAGCCACCGTGGCTTGCCGCGCCATAGCTGAAATAGCCTGCACACTGGCCGCCGTCCATGACCAGATATGCCATATAATCTGTCTGCTCCAGCCTTGCCCGTTCCCGCTGCGTCTGTTCAGCAAGATCATATTCGTCGATCCATGCATCCGGATAGATTCCACGATACGTCGCGTCCCATGCGCTGCGCCGGGTCTCGGCAAGCAACTCCGCATCCGTGACTGCAGCGCGGCGGATAAAAAGATTCTGCTCCATCATCTCGGCAGTTCGATTTCGGCGAGGATCGCCTCTTCGGCGGCGCGCATCTGTTTTTTCATCGGGCCCTCGTCCACATGGTCGTAGCCCAGCAGATGCAGAATGGAGTGGATGGTCAGATACCCGACTTCGCGCCGGGCACTGTGGCCGAATTCTGCGGCCTGCTGTCTGGCCCGTTCGAGGCTGATGGCCATGTCGCCCAGCGGCACAAGGCCGGTATCCGGGTCTTTGTAAGCGTCCCACGATGCGGGAAGCTGCCCCGCTGTCAGTTCAAACATCGGAAATGACAGCACATCCGTCGCCTTGTCGATCTTGCGGTATGCGTTGTTGATGGCGCGGATGCCCTCGTCGTCTGTCACAAGGACGTTGATCTCACAAGGGGTGTTGACACCCTGATGGGCCAGCGCGGCAGTGATACATTTGGAAATCTGCTGCTTGAGCGCAAAGTCGCGCAGACTGCGGCCTTCGCAGCGGATGACAATGCGATGCTTCATTTCTTCTCCCTCTTCCAGTCCGGCTTCTTTGTGAAGGTTCGAGCGCGTTCGTCCGGCAGCCGGTTCTTTTCGTATTTATCATAGGCTGCGACAATGCGCTGCACCAGCACATGCCGCACTACATCCGCAGGTGTCAGACGGCAAATCTGGATATCCTCCACGCCGTCCAGTACGCGGATGGCCTCCTTCAGACCGCTGACCTTGTCGCCCGGCAGGTCGATCTGCGTGATATCGCCGGTAATGACGATTTTCGAGCCGAAGCCGAGGCGTGTTAGAAACATCTTCATCTGCTCGCGTGTGGTGTTTTGTGCTTCGTCGAGAATGATAAAGCTGTCGTCCAGTGTCCGCCCGCGCATATATGCCAGCGGCGCAACCTCAATATTTCCGCGCTCAAGATACTTTCCATACGTCTCCGGCCCCAGCATATCGAACAGCGCGTCGTAAAGTGGACGCAGGTAGGGGTCAACCTTGTTCTGCAGATCGCCCGGTAGGAAGCCAAGCCGTTCGCCTGCCTCAACGGCGGGGCGCGTCAGGATGATGCGGTTGACTGTTTTGGCGCGGAAAGCCGCGACGGCCTCTGCCACGGCAAGATACGTCTTGCCCGTACCGGCGGGGCCGACGCCGATGGTGATGGTGTTTTTCTCAATGGCTTTGAGATAATTCTGCTGGCCGATGGTCTTGGCCTTGACGGGCCTTCCCTTGGCTGTCACGCAGACGACATCCTTGGCCATTTTGCTGACCTGATCTTCGTTTCCTGTGTTGACAAGATTAATCAGATAGCGCACCTTCTGCTCATCAATCTCCTCGCCCTTGGCAGACAGCGCCAGCAGCGCCTCGATTGCGCGGCAGCCCTTGTCGGCGGCTTCCTCGTCGCCTGTGACTTTGAGTTCGTTGTTGCGGTTCGTGATCTTGATGCCGAACGCGTCTTCGATTTTGCGTACATTTTCGTCAAAGGAGCCGAAAACATCAATCAGCTGTTCGACACGCTCGGCATTGATGGTCCGTTCTGTCATTCAATCGCTTCCTTTAGGCTTGCGGGCCGCATGCGAGCAATCATTTCCTCGCACCGCAGACTTGCGTGCAGGCGGATACAGCCGCCGGAACGCTCCGTCCGAACAGAGCAGCCCGTAATGGTTCCGGCAATCATATCGCGCAAGGCATCTGCCTGCACCAACTCCAAAAGCCGGTCTTCCGCGTCCTGCGCCCGCAATTTTTCTTCTCTTGTATCATACTCACAAATTCTTGTAATTGCAATCCCCAATGGCAAAGAAAAACCGCCAGGAAGCGTGAAATACTGCGTTTTTGTCTCTTTTTCATAAGACCGCTCCGGTACAGCTGCACAGAAAAGCGAAATACGCCGCCGTCCGACAAGCAAACTGACCGCATAGCGCGGCGCAGCACGCCGCTCCTTGACCTGCTCTGTCTCTGGGACGATGCACACGGCCTGCCGGACCGTCTCGGCGTAGATCTCTGCCCGTGCTGCCGTTACCTGCGTTTTAAAGCCGAAATCCGTATAAGCGGACACCAGCAACTCTCCGCTTGCAACAGCTTGCCCCGGCACACAGAGGCAGTTTCCGGCCACAGCCTCCACGCGCGTCAGAACGCCTGCGCGCGCCGCGATTACGTCCGTTGGTGCTTTTCGGTCCAGAACGGGCGCTTTGTCAGGCCGTTCCCGCACGACCACACGCGCGCACATGCCGCTCTGCTGCACGGTCAGCCACTGCAGCTTCGGAATGCGCAGAAGCATCTGATTTTTCAGTTCCTGCGGCTTGATCGACGGCCCATATGTTCCAAAGCCTACGCCAAGTTCCTGCAGTTCCCGCAAAATCTGTGCACTCGGCACAGCCTCGTTGCCCTCAACTTCATAGAAAAAAACAAACTTCGGCACAAGAATTGCTGCCGTAATAGCGGCTGCCAGCAAAATAAGAAGCACGGGCCGCTTCCACAGCCCGTCGAACACAGCAGAGAAGCCGCTGCGCTCGAGAACTGCACAGTCGCAGCCACCCATGCGAATCTGCTGCGCTGCACGCGCCTCATCCCGCCGCAAAATCCAGATCTCAGCGGTAAAGTCGTCCGGCTTTGCGCAGAAATGAAACGCGATACGCGCCTTTGCCAGTCGCTGCATGCACCATTCCGGGCTTGCTCCCGTGATGGACAGCCGAGATACGCCGAGAAAAAACCAGATCACCCGCCACATCCGCGCAGACCTCCCTCGCCGTAGGTCAGAGAGTCGATTTGACCAATGATCGTCAGCCGTTCGCGGTGCATCTGCCGAATCTCCAGCCCGCTTCCTACAACGGTCAGACTTCCGATGTTCAGCCCGATCACGATCCGCTCCCGGTTATATTCCAGAATTCCGGTGTGCCGGTCAACCGAACATTCCCGAAATCCGTTGACCTCCAGATGCGGCAGCCCTGCGGCAATATCCATCGGCAGTCCCAGCCGCATGGATGCGGCGGCCAGATACGAACGCAGTTTTTTCAAACGGCAGCGCCTCCTGTTTTTCGTTTGCTATATGCTTATGCCGGACAGACTAATTCTTTCCATGGCTGCATAGGTTTTTATCCGAGGGAGGGGAGAGGCATGAGAAAGCTATTTCAGGCGCTTGCGCTTCTGGCGGCGTTTGTTCTGCTGATTGCTCTGCCGCAGGTTGCGGCGGATGGTGTACGCAGCGCGCTCACGCTTTGCGGACGGGTGATCCTGCCGTCGCTGTTTCCGTTTTTTGTGTGCAGCAACTTATTCCTGCTGCTCGGCTTTTCTACGCGGTTTTCCGCGCGATTCGGCGGCGCGGCGGCAAAGCTTCTGCGTCTGCCGCCCGCAGCGGGCAGCGCGTTTCTGCTCGGCCTTCTTGGCGGCTATCCGGCGGGCGCACAGGCTGTTGGGGTGCTTTATACACGCGGTGAACTCTCCGAGCCGGACGCTGAACGCGCGCTTGCCGTCTGTAATCAATCCGGGCCGTCGTTTATCTTCGGCGTGCTCGGCGGCGTAGTCTTCAAAAGCGCGGCGGCAGGCGCTTTTTTGTACGCGGTTCAAATCATTTCCGCTGTACTTGTTTGCCGCTTGACCGCGAAAAAACAGCCCACGTCCGCAAAGTCTGCTGCCAAGCCGCAGCAGCCCGAATCTTTTGCCGCAGCTTTTTCCGAGTCAGTGCGCCGCGCAGGGATGAACGCAATTCAAATCTGCATGTTTGTTACGGTCTTTTCCGTTCTCTCCCACTATTTTCTGCTTGCCGCAGGCCGCTTCCTGCCGTCAGAGGCACTGCCGTTGTTTCTCGGTACGCTGGAACTGTCCGCAGGCTGCGCGGCGCTGACAGACTGCGCGCTTGCGCTTCATTGGAAGCTGTGCATTGCATCAGTGCTTTTGTCCTTCGGCGGCATAAGTGTTCTGGCACAGAGCCGGGCCGCCGTGCAGGAGTACGGGCTGAGCGGAAAGCGGCTCCTGCCGTGCAAGGCGCTTCAGGCTGCGCTTTCCTGCACGCTCACGCTCATTGCCGCACCGCTGCTGCACGCGGAAAGCTGGCCCGCTGCCGCGCTTTCCGGCGCGGAGAGCCCGGAAACGACAGGGGCAGTGTCACTTCTTCTTTGTGCGGTAAGTCTTCTGCTGTTTCGCAAAAAGTACCATAGCAATTTGCGCGGAAAGCGTGTATAATGGGGGCAACACGAAAGAAAAGAGAGGCGGCTTGCCATGCTGTTCCGAAAGAAGATCGACCGCTACTGTACCTATTGCCAGTTCGCGGGGAAAATTGACAATGAAACGATGGTCTGTCAGTTCTGCGGCATCGTCCCCAGCAACCACCGCTGCCGCCGCTTCCGCTACGACCCCCTCCGACGCATCCCCGGCCTCCCCGCCGCCCCCAAGCACACCCACGACGACGCGGATTTTTCCCTGTAACCCTGCGTCCGGTAGAAAGCAACGACTTTTCGGAAATTTACGGCGAATCCGCACACAGTTTCCTATTTCGTTGTAGGGGCCGATGCCCACATCGGCCCGTGTGGAAGTCTCGAATTCGCTGTGGATTTTCGTAAAAACCGGTGCATCCTGCCGGGTCGATGTGGGCATCGACCCCTACGGGATTCTGCGTAATCCACACCATTCCATAAAAAATGAACCGCATTGATATGCTTGAATGGAGAAAATCTTCACCGATTTTCTCCATTTTTTCTGTAAACCTGTTGCGAAGAAGATTTTTCCTGTGTACAATAGTACTAAGTAGTATTCACTAAAAATAAGAGAAGAAAGAGGGAGTTACCATGAAAAAGCAGTCTGGATTCCTCCGCCGCCTCACCGCCCTTGCACTCGCCCTGTGCATGCTGGCTGCGCTGACGACAGAGATCTTCGCAGTGAAGAATGCTACATATAGTACATCTGCGGGAACAAAGTCAACAAATAAACAAATATCGGTTGGAACACATATTGCATTAGGCAAGCGGAACAATAATACAATTAGCTGGCAAGTCGTAAAACTGGCGAATGATAATACAGCGATTTTATTTTGCGACTACATAATGGATATTGTAGGATATGGGCCGACATCCTCTTATTCTTACATAGGCTCCGCTATGGAAGCGTGGTGCCAAACATTTATTGGTGGTAATTCTTTTGATGAGAATGAAAGGAAATTATTTATTAGCGGTATATCACGGTAACGAATGTTCTGGGCGTCAAGTCCTACTACTTCGTTCGTGTGG
>ERZ827150.5282-NODE-5282-length-10516-cov-10.891215_pt1 | contig 10516 bp, 8 predicted proteins | sample MGYA00519779_ERZ827150 | MGnify/ENA primary metagenome ERZ827150 (study PRJEB31778, sample SAMEA3449267) | human gut metagenome | biome: human gut; feature: human-associated habitat; material: faeces | place: United Kingdom | collected 2010/2012 ...
GGAAGCAACGCCTATATGGGACGTACAGCGCTGCTCGCGTGTCCCGAAGGCGGCACGAGCCTGTCAGCAATGGCAGGCCTAGACAGATCGTCGTTTAATACAGAACCCGGCTTACGGTCCATCTCGTTTTCCATTTGGTGTATCTGCAGGGGGTTGTTAGAACCCTTCTTTGCCCCGCCGTCAGGCGCAGAGGCAGAGAGGGTTGATAACAGCCCTCTTTTCGTTTTGGCCAGAGTGTGGTATACTATCCTCACCACGGGAGCACAGTTGTTCGCCGTGGGCAAACAAGAGAGACAGGATGTGAAATCCTCCGATGAAAGATGGTTTTTTGAAAGCAGCAGCCCTCTCGCCCGCGCTTCGGGTGGCGGACTGCGCCTACAACACCCGGCAGATCCTCACAGAGCTGCGTGCCGCCGCCGCCCGCGGCGTGAAGCTGGCCGTGTTCCCCGAGTTCTGCCTGACCGGCTATACCTGCGGCGACCTGTTTTTGCAGCGCACCCTGCAGCAGGGAGCCCTGACCGGCCTGCAGGAGCTGCTGGATGCCAGCCGGGAGCTGGACACCGTGGCCCTTGTGGGCCTGCCCCTGATGGTGCGGGGCAAGCTGTACAACTGCGCTGCCGTGTTCTGCCGCGGGCAGCTGCTGGGTCTGGTTTCCAAAACGTATCTGCCCAACTACGGCGAGTTCTATGAAAAGCGGCAGTTCACCCCCGGTTCCACCGAGGTGGAGTGGGTGAATGTCTGCGGGCAGGATGTCCCCTTTGGCACCTCCCTGCTCTTCCGCTGCCGCCAGATGCCCAGCTTTGTGCTGGGCGTGGAGCTCTGCGAGGACCTGTGGAGCGCCCTGCCGCCCTCCACCTTCCACGCACTGGCAGGCGCTACCGTCATCGCCAACCTTTCGGCCAGCGATGAAACGGTAGGCAAGGCCGAGTACCGCCGGGCACTGGTGGAAAACCAGTCTGCCCGTCTGCTCTGCGGCTACCTGTACGCCTCGGCAGGCCACGGCGAGAGCACCCAGGACATGGTGTTCGCAGGCCACGACCTGATCGCCGAGAACGGCACCCTGCTGGCCGAGGTAAAACCCTTTGCAGGCGGCCTTGCCGAGACGGAGCTGGACTGCCAGCGGATGGAATCGGAGCGGGCGCGCAACACCAGCTTTGAGCCCAGCACCGAGGGCTACCAGACCGTGGAGTTCGACCTGGCCCTGACCGACACCGTGCTGACCCGCTGGGTAGACCCCACCCCCTTTATCCCCCACAACGAGCAGCTGCGCGCCGAACGCTGTGAGCTGATTTTGAAGATGCAGGCCGATGGCCTGGCCAAGCGTCTTGAGCACGCCCGCGCCAAAACAGCCGTCATCGGCATTTCGGGCGGTCTGGACAGCTGCCTTGCCCTGCTGGTGGCTGTCCGCGCCATGAAGCAGCTGGGCCGCCCCACCACCGATGTGCTGGCCGTGACCATGCCCTGCTTTTGCACCACCAAGCGCACCCGCAGCAATGCGGAGATCCTCTGTGACGAGCTGCACGTCAGCTTTACCGAGATCGACATTGCCGCCACGGTGCACAGCCACTTCCGGGACATCGGCCAGGACGAGAGCGTGCTGGACGTGACCTACGAGAACGGCCAGGCCCGCGTGCGCACCCTGGAGCTGATGGACACTGCCAACCGCACCGGCGGCCTGGTGGTGGGCACCGGCGACCTTTCCGAGCTGGCCCTGGGCTGGGCCACCTACAACGGCGACCACATGAGCATGTACGGCGTGAACGCAGGCGTGCCCAAAACGCTGGTGCGCCACCTTGTCCGGTACGAAGCCGACATTGCCGCCACCCCGGCCCTGAAAGAGGTGCTGCTGGACATCCTCGACACCCCTGTGTCCCCCGAGCTGCTGCCCGCCAAGGACAACGGCGAGATCGCACAGCGCACCGAGGATCTGGTGGGCCCCTATGAACTGCACGACTTCTACCTTTATTATGTGCTCCGCTTCGGCTTTGGCCCGGCAAAGATCTTCCGGCTGGCCAGGGCAGCCTTTGCGGGCCGGGAGGAATACCCGGACGCGGTGCTTTACAAGTGGCTGCGCAACTTCTACTGGCGGTTCTTTGCCCAGCAGTTCAAGCGCAGCTGCCTGCCCGACGGCCCCAAGATCGGCAGCGTGACCCTCTCGCCGCGCGGGGACTGGCGGATGCCCAGCGATGCCTGCGCCGCCCTGTGGCTGGCCGAGCTGGAACAGCTGTTCCCCCAGAAGGATGCCTGAGCCATGAAGCAGAAAAAAAATCTCTGGGTCAATTTACTGTTCGCCGCTGTTGTTCTGGTGATCGCGGGGGTGCTTTTTTACCTCCGCAGTGCCGGGCAGAGCGGCAGCACCCTGGGCGCGGAGCTGATCTACGGCGATGCGAACACGGTGCAGAAGATCTCTCTGGACAAGGATGCCGTCTATGACATCGACACCGGCTATCTGACGGTGCACATCGAGGTCAAGGACGGCGCGGCACGGTTCATTGATTCCCCCTGCCCTGACCACATCTGCGAAAGCTTTGGCTGGATCTCGCAGGAGGATCAGACGGCCACCTGCCTGCCGGCACGGGCCGTTCTGACCATCGTGCCCCTTGCCTGAGGACATGTCAAAAAGGAGAATTCCTATGTTTGATGAAACTTCCCGTTCCCACACGGACGATGACAGCACCCGGCACATCCACCGGGGCCACCGCCCACCGGAAGAAAAGACTGTGGAGGTAGACAGCGCGGCCTTTTTTGCGCCGGAAACTGCCGCTCCCACCCCGCCGCCTGCACCGCCCAAGCCGCCGAAGCATACCGGCGGGCCTGCCCCGGAGCCAAAGCCCCCCCGCCGCAGGCCGGATGCGGATACCGGCGCGGCCAACCCGAAACGAGGTACTGTTTTGCTGATCGTACAAGCCATTCTGAGCATTGCGGCCTTCCTACAGCTCTGTCGCACCCAGATGCTGCCCGCGCTGTATCTGGTCATCATTGCGGCGCTGCTGGTGCTGTTCTGGCTGCTGGTCAAGCGCTGCCAGGAGTACAGCGCCCCCCGCAAGGTATCCCGGGTCTTCTCGGTGTTCCTGTGCGCCTTTCTGGCGCTGGGCTGTGTCTGGGCGCAGCAGGGCCTGAGTGCACTGGATAACGTGACCTCCGGCCTTGTCACCGGCACCGAGGCCAACAAGATCACCAAGGAGCCCTTTGTGGTCTACCTGAGCGGCGTGGACAACCGCGGCGAACTGACTGAAAAGGCCCGCAGCGATGTGAACATTCTTGCCGTGGTCAACCCCTCCACCAAACGGGTGGCGCTCATCAACACTCCCCGCGATTACTACGTTGATCTGGCGGGTACCAACAGCAAGGACAAGCTGACCCATGCCGGTCTGTACGGCGTGGAGACCAGCATGGCAACCCTGGGCAACTTGTACGGGGTCAATGTGGACCAATACCTCCGCATCAACTTTGCGGGCTTCATCAGCATCATCGATGCCGTGGGCGGCGTGGATGTCTACTCCGATCAGGCATTCACCTCGGTGGGCAGCCCCGGCTATTATGATCCCACCACCTTTGCCGAGGGCTGGAACCATCTGGACGGTAAGAGCGCTCTGGCCTTTGCCCGTGAGCGTCACGCCTTTGCCTCCGGCGATATCCAGCGTGGCATCAACCAGATGAAAGTCATCGATGCCATGATGAACAAGATCAAATCTCCCACCGTGCTGATGAGCTTCTCCAAGCTGATGGATGCTGTGTCCGACTGCTTTGTGACCAGCCTTTCTCAGGAGCAGATCTCCGCACTGGTGCGGATGCAGCTGGCAAGCCTGTCTGACTGGGACATTCAGAGCTATGCCGTGACCGGCACCAGCGGCAAGAGCTCCCAGTGCTACTCCGCAAAGGGTCAGAGCCTCTATGTGATGAAGCCGGATGAGAACTCCGTCAACCAGGCCAAGGAGCTGATTGCATCCGTTCTGGGCGGCGAGGGCACTGTGAGCGATACCCAGCAGACCCCCGAAAAGACCGAGGTATTCACCCCCACGGCTGACCCCAACGCGGGCACCTCTGTGGAGGAATCGCCCGACAGCATCATTGTGGAGGAACCTGCCGAGAGCGTGCCTGCGGAACAGCCTGCCGATGAGCAGCCCGCAGAACCCACCCCCGAAGCGCCTGCCGAGAGCGAGGCTTCCACCGAAGCACCTGCCGAGAGTGAAGCCAGCAGTGAATCCACCGGTGGAGCAGAAACACCTTCTATCTCTCTGCCCACGCAGGAGCAGGTGGAATCTGCTGCCAACTCCCTGCATCAGGCCGCTTCCACCGTGCTGGATGCCCTGTTCGGTTCCAGCAGCAGCGGAGAATAAAACAGGATAGAACAGCACAAGCCCCGGGCCTTGCAAAAGGTCCGGGGCTTGTTGTCTGCTGATCTTACAGGGAAGCGCGATTACTCAGCGTCGCCCAGCTCAAAGGTCTTGACAGAGACAGTGCCGTTGCGGCCAGCTTTGTCGGTGCGCAGATACTGGCGGGTGGTCTCGCCGTTGCTGGTCACGTCAGCAACATAGATCTGCTCGGCCTCGGCCTCGATGGGGAACTCCTCGGCCATGCCCTTCATGGGCAGAGCGCTCAGGTCTGCGTAAGCGCCGTTCACCTTCCACAGCTTCATGGTGTCGCCGTTGGACAGGGTGAACTCGCCGTAGCAGTCAGCGGAGTAGGTGGTGCCGTTCACATCCAGATCCTCGGTGCTGACAACGCTGGCGGCAGCGGCCTCGCTCTCGGCAGCTTCGCTGGAAGCGGCCACAGAGGAAGCAGCCTCGCTGGAAGCAGCGGAGGATGCGGTGGAGGATGCACTATTGGAGCAGCCAGTCATGGCAACAGCCAGCACAGCAGCGGTCAGTGCCAGACCCAGAGTACGATTGATTCTCATGTGATAGTCTCCTTCTATTCTGAAACCATATCAATTCCTGCGCCCGGCGTAAACCTTGTACGCACCGGGCGTGCATGTGCTAGTCTACCACAACTGACTATATTGTTCAAGACTTTACACAAAAAATAGCCCTCCCGGTCACGCTGTCGCATGACTGAGAGGGCCGATATTACTTCAGGATCTCCTGCAGCACGCTGTGGCCGTCCAGACTGGAAGCATTCACGCCCAGATATTCACACACGGTCTGTGCAATGGTGCCAAAGCAGAGCCGGGTGCCCAAATCCACACCGGGCTTCACGCCCTTGCCGCAGACCAGATACGGCACATACTCGCGGGTATGGTCGGTGGTCTTGGTGTAGGAGGGGTCGCAGCCGTGGTCGGCGGTGATCATCAGCAGGTCGCCCTCCCGCATCCCGGGGATGAAGTCGGCCAGGAAGCGGTCAAATTCGGTGGCGGCGGCGGCATAGCCGGGCACGTCGCGGCGGTGGCCGTAGAGCATATCAAAATCCACCAGATTCACAAAGGCCAGGCCCTCGAAATCCCGGGTCTGCAATGCCTTGGTGAAGGCGATGCCATTGGTGTTGCCGGTGGTCTTGATCTTTTCGGTCACGCCCTGTCCGTCAAAGATATCAAAAATCTTGCCCACGGCGATGACATCCCTGCCGGCCTCCTTCAGCAGGTCGAGCATGGTGGCACGGGGCGGCTTCAGGCTCAGGTCATGGCGGTTGGTGGTGCGGTAGAAGGTCTCGGCGCTGCTGCCCAGGAAGGGCCGGGCGATAACACGGCCCACGCCGTACGCGCCCTTCAGCATCTCGCGGGCGATCTCGCAGTAGCGGTAAAGCTCATGCACGGGCACCAGCTCCTCGTGGGCGGCCACCTGGAACACGCTGTCGGCGCTGGTGTAGACGATGAGGGCATTTTCCTTCATGGCCTGCTCGCCGTAGTCCTTCAGCACCTCGGTGCCGGAATAGGGCAGATTGCAGAGGACTTTGTGGCCGGTTTTTGCCTCAAACTCCTGAATGAGCTCCTCCGGGAAGCCGTTGGGGAAGGTGGGCAGCGGGTTCGGGCTGACCACACCGGCGATCTCCCAGTGGCCGATGGTGGTATCCTTGCCCATGCTCTGCTCCTGCAGGCGGGCAAAGGCACCCGCGGGCGCGTCGGTCTTTTCGCCCGCAGTCACACCGTCAATGTTGAACAGGCCCAGCTTTTTCAGGTTGGGGCAGTTGAAATTGGGATGCCCTGCAATAGCCCCCAGCGTGTTGGTGCCCTCGTCGCCAAAGGCGGCTGCATCCGGCTCCGCGCCGATGCCAAAGCTGTCCAGTACGATCAAAAATACACGCTTTTCCATATGTTTTCACTCCATTTTCCTCCGGGGCTGCCCCGGAACAGTCGCACTTTTGCTTACCTTCATTATAAGCAAATCCCGCCGGTTATGCAAGCGCTTTGTGGTGGAAAGTTTTTTGTTCAAACCTGATGAAATCTTAGCAATTTCTTTGCAAAGATTTTTCTTGCGCTATTGTATCCAAGAGCTTATAATGTATAGTGGTATGGTTTTTTGAAACAGCCATATTGGCGTATACTGCCGCCGCGGGCGCAAAGCAATCACTGCCCGCCAGAGAGCAGCCAGCTTGGGCTGCTGCGTCAAGATAGAGAGCATTATAGCGTAAACGTTGGAGGTATTTTATGAGAAAAACGAAGATCATCTGCACCCTGGGCCCTTCTACCGATAAGGGCGATGTCCTGCGCGACCTGATCGCAAACGGCATGAACGTGGCCCGTTTCAACTTCTCCCACGGTTCCTACGAGGAGCACGGCGACCGTCTGGCAAAGCTGAAGGCGCTGCGTGAGGAGCTGGGCAAGCCCGTTGCCGCCCTGCTGGACACCAAGGGCCCCGAGATCCGTCTGAAGGAGTTCAAGAACGGTGTGGAGATGCTGGAAGCCGGCCAGACCTTTACCCTGACCACCCGCGAGGTGGAGGGCACCAAGGAGATCTGCTCCGTCACTTACAAGGATCTGCCCCAGGACGTACAGCCTGGCGGCACCATCATGCTGGACGACGGCCTGATCATGCTGCACATTGAGCAGGTCACCGACACCGACATCATCTGCACCGTGCTGAACAGCGGCAAGATCAAGACCAAAAAGGGTGTCAATGTGCCCGGCGTGCATCTGTCCATGCCCTACCTGAGCCAGAAGGACCGCGAGGACATCATCTTTGGCGTGCAGAACGGCTTTGACTTCATCGCTGCTTCCTTTGTGCGCACCGCACAGGATGTGTACGACATCCGCAACCTGCTGAATGAGTACGATTCCAACATCCGTATCATTGCCAAAATCGAGAACCGCGAGGGCGTGAACAACATCGACAGCATCCTCTCCGCAGCCGATGCCGTCATGGTGGCCCGTGGTGACCTGGGCGTTGAGATCGACTTCACCGAGCTGCCCGGCATCCAGAAGGACATCATCGACCGCTCCTTCTCCTTCGGCAAGCCCATCGTCACTGCCACCCAGATGCTGGACAGCATGATGGTCAACCCCCGCCCCACCCGTGCCGAGATCTCCGACGTGGCAAATGCCATCTACGATGGCACCTCTGCCATCATGCTGTCTGGTGAGACCGCTGCCGGTGACTACCCCGTGGAGGCCCTCAAGACCATGTCCGCCATTGCAGAGCGCACCGAGAACGAGGAGCACTACCGCGCCCAGCGCCACGCCGAGATCCAGATCAGCGTCAGCGATGCAACCGCTCATGCTGCCTGCCTGACCGCCAAGGACGTGAACGCTGCCGCCATCGTCACCGTGTCTGAATCCGGCAACACTGCCCGCCTGCTGAGCAAGTACCGCCCCAAGCAGCCCATCATTGCCTGCGTTATGGACGAGCAGGTGCAGCGTCAGCTCTCCCTGAGCTGGGGCATCACTTCCCTGCTGATGGGCCCCGCCCACAGCACCGATGAGCTGATCGAGATGTCCACCGCTCTGGCCGAGAAGAACGGCTACCTGCACAACGGCGAGCTGGCTGTTGTGACCGCAGGCGTGCCCGTGGGCGTTTCCGGCACCACCAACATGATCAAGATCCACATGGTGGGCAACTGCCTGGCCACCGGTGTGGGCGTGGGCCGCGGCAAGACCGATCTGGTCTCCGCCAGCGGCAAGGCCTGCGTCTGCCGCACTCTGGAGGAGGTCAAGGCAAAGTTCCGCCCCGGCATGGTGCTGGTCGTTCCCTCCACCACCAACGAGATGCTGGGCTATGTCCGCGATGCCGCCGCTCTGGTGGTCGAGGAGCCCGGCCTGAACAGCCACGCTGCCATCGTGGGCAACTCCCTGCTCAAGCCCACCATCGTGGGTGCTGCAGGTGCCTGCAGCCACATCCGCGATGGCCTGGATATCGCTGTGGATTGTGCCCACGGCAGTGTCCAGCGCCTGCAGGCCTGATTCTGAAGGAGAACATCATGGAACGCATTGCAAGCTTCTGTGTCGATCACACCAAACTGGACCGGGGCATGTACCTGAGCCGCCAGGATGGTGATGTGCTGACCTGGGACATCCGGATGAAGAAGCCCAATCAGGGCGATTATCTGACCACCGGTACCGCCCACACGCTGGAGCACCTGTTTGCCACCTACGCCCGCAACAGCGCGGTAAAGGACGGCGTGATCTACGTTGGCCCCATGGGCTGCCGCACCGGCTTCTACCTGCTCACCCGCGGGCTGACCCCGGCGCAGGCATTGGAGCTGACCGTGGATTCCTTCCGCTTCATGGCCGCCTTTGAGGGGGATATCCCCGGTGCCAGCGAGGTGGAATGCGGCAACTACCGCGATATGGATCTGCCCGCCGCCAAGGCCGAGGCAGCCGCCATGCTGCCGGTGCTGGAAGCACTGACCGCTGACCAGCTGCACTACTAAGCGATACAGCAAAAGACCTCCCCATGCAGGCAGCACCTGCACGGGGAGGTCTTTTTGCGTTTCAGGAAAGCGCTTTTGAGGAGTGCTTACTCCACGATGATGCTCTTGCCGGTCATCTCAGCGGGGACAGGCAGGCCGATATAGGGCAGCATGGTGGGGGCGATATCTGCCAGGCAGCCGCCCTCGCGCAGCTTCACATCGCCGCAGCCAACGGCCACAAAGGGCACCACGTTGGTGGTGTGGGCGGTGAAGGGAGTGCCGTCCGGGTTCATCATCTTCTCGGCGTTGCCGTGGTCAGCCGTGATAAAGGCGCAGCCGCCTGCGTTCAGCACAGCGGTGACCACCTGATCCACAGCGGTATCCACAGCCTCAACGGCCTTGACAGCGGCATCGAACACGCCGGTGTGGCCGACCATGTCGCAGTTGGCAAAGTTCAGGATGACCACATCATACTTGCCGCTCTCGATGCGCTTGACGCACTCAGCAGCCACCTCAGGGGCGCTCATCTGGGGCTGCAGGTCGTAGGTGGCAACCTTCGGGCTGGGGATGACGCAGCGGTCCTCACCCTCGTAGGGAGCCTCCACACCGCCGTTGAAGAAGAAGGTGACGTGTGCATACTTCTCGGTCTCTGCGATTCTTGCCTGCTTTAAGCCATTCTCTGCTAAAAACTCACCGAAGGTATGGGTGATTTCTTCCTTATTGAATGCTACAAGCTTGTTCGGGATTGTTGTATCGTAATCGGTGAAGCAAACGTAGGTTACGTCTGGTCTTGCGTCTCCGCGATTAAATCCAGTAAACTCGTTGTCGCAGAATACGTGTGTCATCTCTCTTGCACGGTCTGGGCGGAAGTTGAAGAAGATTACGGAATCCTTATCCTGAATCTTGCCTACTGCCTCGCCGTCCTTTGCTACTACTGTCGGTACAACGAACTCGTCTGTAACACCCTCATCATAGGATGCCTGAATTGCGCATGCGCCGCACTTTGCCTGCTTGCCCTCGCCAAAACGAAGTGCACGGTAAGCCTTCTCGACACGATCCCAACGGTTATCTCTATCCATTGCGTAATAACGACCCATAACAGATGCTACCTGACCTACGCCAAGCTCTTCGCACTTGTCCATAAGTGCAGTTATATATTCCTTGCCTGATGCCGGCGGTGTGTCACGGCCGTCTAAGAAGCAGTGAATAAATACCTTGTCTAAGCCCTGACGCTTTGCAAACTCAAGCAGACCATAGATGTGGTTGATGTGGCTGTGAACACCACCATCTGATACAAGACCCATCAGATGAAGTGCGGAACCATTCTCCTTGCAGTTCTTTGCTGCTGCGAGGAATGCCTCGTTTTCAAAGAAATCGCCGTCCTGAATGGACTTTGTGATGCGGGTCAGCTCCTGATATACGATGCGGCCTGCACCCATATTTAAATGACCTACCTCGGAGTTACCCATCTGGCCTTCCGGAAGACCTACTGCCATTCCGCTTGCCTGTCCCTCTACGAATGGGCAGTTTGCCATCAGATCGTCCATAACAGGTGTATTTGCCTGCTTTACAGCATTGCCTTCTACTTTGTCATTCAGGCCATAGCCGTCAAGAATCATTAATACGGTTGGTTTTTTACTCATTGTGAATTCCCTTCTTTACTTAAATTTTGGGTAACAATCCAGAGCCCCGTCTCGATTCCGCTTACGCTGCATCTCGATGTTGCTTTTCGCCA
>ERZ827150.5294-NODE-5294-length-10498-cov-3.321172_pt1 | contig 10498 bp, 5 predicted proteins | sample MGYA00519779_ERZ827150 | MGnify/ENA primary metagenome ERZ827150 (study PRJEB31778, sample SAMEA3449267) | human gut metagenome | biome: human gut; feature: human-associated habitat; material: faeces | place: United Kingdom | collected 2010/2012 ...
GGTGTATGGACAGGTATCACCGACAGTAACGGCAATCCGTTTGATGGTAGCTTCCGTAGTATCCCTTACATTTATCAGACAGCTGAAGGCGAACCTTTGAACTCTTTCTATCTGATCAGAACCGACGGTATCTTCCAGAGCGACGAGGAGGCTGCCGCCTATGTAGACAAAAACGGCAACCGTATCCAACCGAACGCTCAAGCCGGCGACCTGAAGTTTGTCGACTATAACGGTGATGGCACGATTGATGACAAGGACCGTCAGTATTGCGGCAGCGCGACACCCAAGACCACCTTCTCCTTCTCCGGAGGATTCACCTGGAAAAAACTTAGCGTAAGCGCCATGTTCCAGGGTGTTGGCGGAGCGCAAGCCTTCTATGCCGGTAAGTACATGCTCTTGAGTGATGTTGAAGGTAATTTCAACCGTTCAAGCGAAATTCTGAACGCCTGGAGTCCGACCAATACGGATTCTAATATCCCGCGTTTATCAAAGAACGATCCAAACAGCAACTTCAGTACACCATCCGATTGGTATCTGGAGAATGCCTCTTACTTGCGACTGAAGAACCTCACAGTCTCTTACGACCTGAGCGACCTGATCCGCAAAAGCGCTCACTTGAACGAGCGTAACAGCGCGATGTCTGTCTACTTCAGCGGCGAGAATCTCTTCACGATCACGAACTACTCCGGTATGGACCCGGAGTGCGGCGGCTACGATGCCTTGAAGTACCCGGTTTCCCGGATCTTCTCTTTCGGCGTGAAATTAACTTACTAATCGAATCGGTTTTATAAATGTTCAAATTAACAAAAGATCACAAGATGAGAAAACATATAGCAATTCTGTTTTTGTCCGCCCTGATTGGTACCTCCTGTAGCGACTTCCTGGATGTCCAATCGGAAGGAAACCCAACAACGGACAACTATTTCACGAACGACCAGCAAGCGATCGATGCGATCGATGGTCTTTATGAGCGCTTTCACCAGGAAGGCTGCTACGGACGTGAATTGTTTTGGGAGCAAGGCGCCGCATGCGATGTTGTCTGGGGACGTACTCGCGGTTACAACACATTGGCGACTTTCGCCTACACGGGAGAAGAGTCTCCTTTGAAAGATGTCTATGAGCGCATGTATTCCACCATGTCAAGAGCAAACTGGATCATCCAGGAGCTGGGAAATAAAGAAAAAGCGACAACACTGACCGACGTCGAGAAAAGAAGCTTAGGTGAGGCCTATTTCTGCCGTGGCTGGGCACATTTCCTGATGGCCTATCGCTACGGAACAAACGAGCAAGGTGTTCCCTTCGTCCGTTATGAGGATTTCGAGGACGGTTACGATAATTCCATTCCTCCCCAGCGTGAGAGTGTCATGGAAAACTACCAATTAATCATCGACGATATGGACAGCGCTATCGCCCATCTGCCCCGTTTCGAGGAATACGACGAAAGCAACCGGGGCCGTGCGCACCAAGCAGCTGCCATTGCCTTCAAAGCCAAGACTTATGCCTATTGGGCAACTTGGGATGAGACGAAATGGAATAATGTCATCGAGCAGGTTAATCTGCTGGAAACGGAGTATGGTCGTGACTTGGCAACAACATTCGACCAACTTTTCTCTTCCGACTTCTCAAACTATTGGACAGCCGAGTATCTTTGGACTATCCCGGGCAACGGTGGCGTACAACCGGGCGGCTCTGAATTCCCGGGTGTCATCCTTGAGAACCAAGGCTGGGGCAAGTACAACGGCTGGGGACAAAACAAGCCGACTTACGACATCTACGAGGAGATGCTGAAGGATGGTGAGGGTAACGACCGTCTTGTCCGCTCAATCCTGGAGTATAATCAAGAGTTCCAGTTCTTTGGTGAGACCCGTAAATTCTGGTCCGCATCTGATCTGGAAGCCGGCTTCATGATCAATAAATACATGGATCCGTTCAAATACGCTGACCCTGTCGGTGAAGGTGCTATCAGTTCGAATGGTGACTGGCCAACAGCACGTGTCAACTTCCCGATCATCCGTTTCGCAGAGATGTTGCTGTTCCGTGCAGAGGCTTACCTGATGACAAACCAGGCGGATAAGGCAACGACCGATATCAACCGGATCCGTGAGCGTTCAAACTTGCAACCGCTTAGCGGAACTGCCACTATGGCGGATCTCTATCATGAGCGCCGTTGCGAGTTGGCCTTCGAGTTTACCGATCACCTGTTTGACTTGAAACGTTGGCATCGCTCATCGAACGCCGAAATCAAAGCTTTGGCAGAGAAGGAGCTGAACTCTCGCCCACGTATCCGCAAATACGAGGATCGATCCAATCCTGAGTCTGCTTTCCAGGTAACCTATTATGAGGATTATACCAACAAGAACGCTTATCAGGATTATATGATGGTATTCCCCTATCCGAGTGAGGAGATCACTAAGTCGAACGGACAATTGAAACAGAACAAGGGTTATTGATCCATCATCAATAACAACCAAACACAGCAAGGGCGACGTACCGGAATTGATTCTTCCCGGGGCGTCGCCCTTTTTAATAACTATCAAGCATTTCATTTTCCACCCAACAGGACCTGTTTTGGAGAGAAAAGAAAGAGATCGAATACCATCCCAGGCTCGCGGAATCGAGAATCTTTCCTACATTTGTAGGATAAAATCCAAGGTCCCACTTCTATTATAATAAAGAACAGAATGAACATCAAACAAACACTTTGCGCCGGACTTATACTCGTCCTGGCCTCATGCGCCAAACAGCCGGAAATTATTAAATCTCCTTTCGACTCGGTTGATCCTTTTATCGGCACCGGATTCCACGGACATACCTATCCGGGAGCGACAGCCCCTTTTGGAGGTGTACAGTTGAGTCCCGACACTCGCCGGGGTAACTGGGACGCCTGCTCCGGTTATCATTACAGCGACTCGACCCTGTTGGGATTCTCGCATACGCACCTGAGCGGTACCGGATGTATTGATCTGGGCGATCTTCTTTTCCGCCCCTCATTACAGACTCCGATTGCCTTCTCACACGAGAACGAAACCGCTTCGCCAGGATATTATTCCGTAAAACTAGACAGTGAGCAAGTCCTGGTAGAGCTGACAGCTACACCTCATGTCGGTGTCCATCGCTACAGCTATTCTCCAAAGACGGACGCGAAACTGGTTGTGGATCTTGATCACCTGCTCGACAATGAATTTATCTATGAAGGATGGATCAAGCCGAATGGCAATAATGAACTGGTCGGTATGCGCCGTACCCGAGGATGGGTCGACAATCAATACATCTATTTCGTCGCCCAATTCTCATGCCCCTTCACCAATATAGAGCAACCCGCCGAACGACAAGCCATCCTGACTTTCGATACCACCAACGGACAACCTGTTGTCTGCAAAGTCGGCCTTTCTATCGTGAGCGAGGCGAACGCTCGCCTCAACCTCGAGCAAGAGACCGGAACACAAGGATTCGACTTTGACGCGATCCATCAGCTCACCCGCAATGCCTGGGAACAGGAGCTGAATGCCATTACGGTCGAGGGCGGAACAGCCGCGCAGCGGGAAATTTTCTACACGGCTCTCTATCACAGCAAAGTGGTACCGAACATTGTTAATGACGCAAACGGCGAATATCGTCGGCACGATCTCAGTGTAGCGACCTTGCCGACCAACAAGAAGCAATATTCAACCTTCTCAACATGGGATACGTTCCGGGGTTGGCATCCGCTGATGACTCTGCTCGACACGACGCTGGTCAGCGACATGGTCCAATCATTCCTCAACATTTATGACGCAAGTGGAGAACTGCCTCTCTGGCCTCTCTCCGCAGGCGAGACCGGCACGATGATCGGCTACCATACCGCCTCTATCATCACCGACGCCTATATGAAAGGGATCCGGGGCTTTGATGCGGAAAAGGCTTTGGAGGCGATGAAGGTCTCCGCCGAGAAGAACAAGAAAGGCGCAGACTATTATATCCGCGAGGGTTATATCCCGACCAACATCAAGAAAGAATCCGTATCCTGCCTTCTGGAATTTGCCTACGACGACTGGTGTATTGCCCAATTAGCTAAAGCCTTGGGACATGAGGCAGACTACGAGACCTTCATCCAACGGTCGCAAAACTTCATCCATGTCTTCGATGGCAGTACCCGTTTCTTCCGGGGCAAGCGACAAGACGGTAACTGGGAAACACCTTTCGACCCATTCGCTATCGGCCGTTCCTATACGGAAGCGACCGCTTGGCAATACCGTTTCTTCACACCACATGACGTCAACGGACTTGTCCAGCTCTTCGGTGGACAAGAGGCCTTCATCAATAACCTAGACAGCCTGTTCACCGTTACCTCTGAAGTGGTAGGCGACCTGGCGGATGTCACCGGCCTGATCGGACAATACGCGCATGGCAATGAGCCCAGCCATCATATGGCTTACCTATATAATTATGTAGGTCAACCCTGGAAAACACAGGAATGGACCCGCCGACTGCTCGACGAAATGTACCAACCCACACCTGAGGGAATCATCGGTAACGAGGATTGTGGACAGATGTCGGCCTGGTACATCCTGAGCGCTCTTGGCTTTTACTCTGTTTGCCCAGGCAGTAACCAATATGCTCTGACCTCGCCTCTCTTCGATAAGGCGACGATCCAACTGGCCAATGGTCAGACTTTGACCATCAGTGCCAACGATCCGGCTCACAACCGTTACATTACGAAAGTAACCCTCAACGGAGAGGAGATCAAACAGGCTTTCATTACACACGAGCAACTGATGAAAGGCGGTTCCTTGGTTTTCACCCTCACGGATCAGCCTGACAAACAATGGGCCAGCGATCCGGAGGCGGCACCCTATTCTTATACACAAGAACAGGTTGTCTCTATTCCCTATATCGCCAAGGACCTGGATCTATTCGAGAATGAAATCCCAGTTGAGATTGCCACCGTCACAGCCGGCGCTACAATCCATTATACACTGGATGGCAGTGAGCCAACGGAGCTATCGCCTGTCTATCAAGGTCCATTCACGATCGATCAGACAACTACAATCCAAGCAAAGGCATTCAAGGCAGATTATCGCCCAAGCGCATTGCTAAAGATCCAAGCCCGCAAAGCGCAATTAGCCCCCGCACTCCAAGTAAAACCAACTGAAAATGGAGTCGCTTATACCTATTATGAAGGTTACTTCCAATGGGTTGCCGACCTGAAGAAAGGTAAAGTCATCGAGCGGGGCATCATGCCTGAGCCAACGATCGCCAACGCCAAGCAGGCCGACCATTTCGGCTACCGCTTTGAAGGCTATCTCTATGCGCCAGTAGACGGTGTCTATGAGTTCACCACCCGTTCCGACGACGGTAGCGTGCTCTATATCGGCCAAACCAAGGTTGTGGACAACGACGCCTCGCATGCGGCGATCGAAGCCAGCGGACGGATCGCCCTCCAAAAGGGCTACCATGCCTACGAGCTGCTCTACTTCGAGGATTACGAGGGTGAACATTTTGAATGGGGCTGGCGCAAACCGGGCATGACCCAGCAAGAGGCCATCCCTGCGGGGAATCTGTACCTCTCGCCCCATACAAAAGGCATAACGCCTTCGCACTAGAACTGGCGGGATCAACGCGCCTGATCTAGCGCGACTGACGCGCCTGACCTGGCGAGACCAATGCGCCTGAACTGGCGGGACCGGCGCGCTTAAGAAAGAAAATAAATAAAATAAACATATTCATATATGAAGACAAAACTATTTACAATCCTTTGCGCCGCCACACTGCTCCTCACGGGAAGCATACCGGGCGCAAACGCACAAAGTCGTCGGGACAAGGAACAAACCTACATCCTGGACAAGCCTTATGAGGTTAAGAAACTGACCTCGCCAACCGGGACAAAAGTAAAGAACGTCATCCTCATGATTGGCGACGGCATGAGCCTGATGCACATCTATTCGGCCTGGACCGCCAATCGTGGGAAGCTTTGGCTGGAGAACTGTCCGTACACCGGCTTGTCGAAAACCTATTGCGCCAATAAACTGATCACTGACTCAGGAGCGGGTGGTACCGCCATCGCTACCGGTCATAAGACCAACTATCATATGGTAGGCGTGGATCCGGAAGGAAATCCATTGGAGTCGCTGACTTCTCTCGCCACAAAAAAAGGAATGGGTAGTGGCATCGCTGTTACCTGCCGTTTATGGGACGCCACACCCGCCGACTTCTGTTGCCACAACACCGACCGTGATAACGAAGCGGAGATTGTAGCGGACTACGTGAATTGTGGCGTTGATTATGCCTTTGGTGGAGGTTCAAAACAGTTCGAGAACCGGGCAGATGGACGAGACCTCTTCAAGGAGTTACGAGACAAGGGGTATCAAACCCCAAGAAGCTGGGATGAACTGGCCAATATCCAAAAAGGGAAAGTATTCTGCGTAGCGGACACGGTCGATACACCTGTTCCCGCCGTTCGTGGCGATCTGCTGGCACGAGCATCCATGAAAGGTATCGAGCTGCTTAACCAGAACCCCAACGGCTTCTTCCTGATGATCGAGGGTTCACAACTGGATGACTACGGCCATTTCAATGACCTGGACTTGCTGATGCAGGAAACTCACGACTTCGACCGGACAATCGGCCGGATCCTGGAGTGGGCTGCCCAGGACGGCGAGACACTGGTCGTTATTACCGCCGACCATGAAACAGGTGGCCTTACGCTTGTTGATGGCGACCTGAATGAAGGCAAGATCGTCTGCAAGTTCTCGACGGGCGGACACAGTGGTGTGATGGTTCCGGTTTATGCCTTCGGACCCGGCGCCGAGAACTTCACCGGCATCTTCGAGAATACCGATATTTTCTGGAAGATCAAGACGCTCTTGAATCTCTAGGATAACTATCCGTTTTCCGTTACACCGCAGTGTATTTTCAATTTCACCGCAGTGCGTTTGGAATTTCACTGCAGTGTATCGGAAACGGGCATCCAATCTATTTCTAAATCCTCTAAATCGAATCCAAATGACGACAAGAAGAAATTTCCTGAAACAATCCCTGTTGGCAGCCGGCGCAGGAGCGGTTTCCGGCTCGGCTTTCGCGCAAGATAAAACCGAGGCGAATCAACCCAAATACCGCTTGCCTTACAAGAATACCTACCTGAAGGAGCCATTCGTTACCGAGAATGCCTTCCGCACCGCCCAGCCGGAAACGATCCAGCCCGGTACATTCGAGGAGGCCAGGCAAATTCTGCCAAGCCCAACCTGGAGCGGCCATGAGAAGGCGATCGAGATGTACTGGAAAGCATGGCAGATCGCCATCCGCAATATCAAGGCACCGGAACCAGGCTCAGGTTTCGTCTCGAGCTACCTTGATGTCGCCTACAACGGCAATATTTTCATGTGGGATTCCGCCTTCATGATGATGTTCGCCCGCTACGGTACCCGCTTCTTCCCGTTCCAGCGCACGTTGGACAATTTCTACGCCAAGCAACATCCGGACGGTTTCATCTGTCGCGAGATCAAGGCGGATGGCGCCGACTGCTTTGAGCGTTACGACCCGACCAGCACCGGTCCCAATATTATCCCCTGGAGCGAGATCGTCTATTATAAACAGTTCGGCGACCTCGACCGCCTGCACCGGATCTTCCCGGCCCTGTGCGCTTACTACAAATGGCTTAAGCTGAACCATACCTGGCGAAACGGAACCTACTGGACCAGCGGTTGGGGTACGGGTATGGACAATATGCCCCGTGTGCAATCGAAATATAACACAATCTACAGTCACGGCCACATGATCTGGCTCGACGTCTGCCTGCAACAATACTTCACGGCTGGGCAACTGCTGGAGATGGGATTCTATATCGAGCGCTGGCAAGAGATCGAGGAGTTCGAGGATGAACAGAAGATGCTGAAGAAATACATCAACGAGAACCTGTGGGACGAGAAAGAGCACTTCCTGTTCGACCAGTACGCGGACAACTCACTCTCAACGACTAAAGGTATTTATGCTTACTGGGCTTTATTAACCGACATCCTGCCGAAAGATCGGCTGGACGCGTTCGTGGCCGAGCTGGAGAACCTGGAGACCTTCAATCGCCTGCACCGTGTTCCTTCGCTGGCGGCGAACCATCCGAAATACAAGGAGAATGGCCGCTATTGGCAAGGCGGAGTCTGGCCGGGTGCCAATTACATGGTGATCACCGGACTGCTCCAACAGGGTTACCGTGAATTGGCCTATAAGATCGCCCGCAACCATTACGACAATGTTTTCAAGGTTTACGAGGATACCGGCACCTTCTGGGAATATTATTCACCCGAATCCGCGACGCCCGGCTTCATGGCCCGCAAGGATTTCGTCGGTTGGGGCGGCCTCGCGCCAATCGCCGGATTGATCGAACAGATCTTTGGCATCCGCTCGAACGTCTACGAGAAGAAATTGACTGTCGACGTCAACCTGACAGAGGCTTATGGCATCGACCGTTATCCGTTCGGCCTCGAGGGATTGGTTTCCTTGAAAGTAAAACAACGCGCTTCCGCCAACCAGGAGCCACAAGTGGAAATCACGACCAACGTGCCGTTGGAACTGACCGTTCTCTGGGGCGACAAGCAAAAAGTAGTCAATGTCGAAAGTGGAACTCGAACCGTATAATAAGTAAATAGAATCAAAATAGTGATGAAAAAGAGTATATCATTCTTATTGAGCCTCTGGGCCGCTCTCTCCCTGGCAGGCTGCTCGACGAACAATAAGGCTGCCCAAGAGGAGGTAAACGTTATCGTGGCAGCCGACCTGCATTTCGATCTCCTGCCCGAGACCGACCAATATTTTCATGTCGTGACAATGAACCGCCTGCCCGGCCAATTCAATTTCCCCGGTGAGCAAAAGGCCATCGACAAGATTGATGGTGTTATCATTGCCGGCGATATCTTCGACAAGGCTCGCCCGGAGATTCTGGATCTTTATCGCCAACGCTATGAGACAGGCGAGGGCGAGCGACGAATCCATTATCCCGTCTATCCGGGATTGGGCAACCACGACGTCGATCCGGCGGTCTCCGACAAGGGAGCCGACAACCTGAAAGGGCGGGCATTGACCTTCAATTACCTCGATTCCATTCTCAACGACAAATTAGCTAAAGGCGAGATACTCAATCTGCACCCATCCAGCCGCAGCTATTCCTGGAATATCGGTAAGGTACATTTCATTCAGGGACAACGTTTCGCCGGCGATACCGCCTATTGCGAGAGCAATCTTGCCTGGCTTGCCGACGACCTGAAGCGATATGCCTCGACGGGAAATCCAGTGGTCTATATCCAACACTACGGCTTCGACGAATGGGCGATCAAATGGTGGCCGCAATCCAGCCGTAACCAGCTGTTCGACCTGCTCGACCAATATAACGTCGCCGCATTCCTGGTCGGCCATACACACGCTCCAAGCGTACAGTACTATCGTGGCTATCCGATCTATCAGGTCAATAACGCCTGGCCCGACGAGGACGGTAATGGCTCTTTCGCCGTTGTCCGGATCAAGGATGACCAGGTCGCCATCGCCAGCTGCCGCTGGAAAGACGGTGAGGGCAACTTTGAGGTGGTCGAACCCTACATCAACGACTCATTGCCTCGAGTAATCGATCACAAGATCCATTATAACGCTTTCTCGCACAACGACTATTGGCGGGAGAACCCCTTGTTCGACGCGCTCGCCTTCCGTTATAATTGCGTAGAAGCGGACTTGTGGCCGATCAACGGAGAGCTTTATGTCTCGCACGACCGCCCCAAAGCGGATCCGGCCATCACTTTCCGTCATCTTTATCTTGATCCCCTGATCGAGCGACTCAAGGCCAACGGCGGAAAGATTTATCCTGAGAGCGACCGTCCCTTCTATCTCATGGTAGACTGCAAGGAGAAGGGCGAGGAGATTTATAACCTATTGAAGGAGCAGATGAGCCCTTACAAGGACTATTTCTGCCGCATAGAAAATGGCGAATACAAGGAGGGAGCGATACTGTTCTTCCTCTCGGGCGACCGGCCCATGAAAAGCCTGCCCAATGAGTCGACCCGTTTCACCTTCCTCGACGGACAGGTTAAGGACTTAGGAAAAGCGATACCCAATACGCTCGCCCCGGTGGTCAGCGACAATTACGCGGACTTCTTCACCTGGGATGGCCAAGGCCAGATGCCCGACGACCAGTTGATCCGGATGCGGGAGATTATCCAGCAAGTCCATCAGGAAGGAAAACTCTTCCGCTGGTGGGGCGCTCCCGATACGGAGGTCTTCAAACGCTTCTTTATCCAGGAAGGAGTCGACCTGGTTGGAGCCGACGACCTGAATGGCTTGTATAATGTCTTGTGTGATATCAACAGAACCAACAAGAGATGAGTCGCCGAATCCATTATTTCAACCCCGGACACGAGACGGCGGTCCTGCTGGGCACGCCCAACTACACACCGCCCCGTAATGTCCGGATCATGACAAAAGACTTGAGTTTTCTCCCGGCCTGGTATGCCCAGCCGGGAGATCTTGTCTTGCTCGACAATCC
>ERZ827150.5300-NODE-5300-length-10489-cov-11.341767_pt1 | contig 10489 bp, 10 predicted proteins | sample MGYA00519779_ERZ827150 | MGnify/ENA primary metagenome ERZ827150 (study PRJEB31778, sample SAMEA3449267) | human gut metagenome | biome: human gut; feature: human-associated habitat; material: faeces | place: United Kingdom | collected 2010/2012 ...
CCGTAGACGAAAGTACCCAGGAACAGGCCCTCTCTGGCAGCCTTTTGGCTCTTGGCGGCAAAGGCACGCTGCCACATCTCCGCACCTGCCAGCGTGAACACGAAGTAGGTGATAATGTCGCCGATGATATTGCCGTCTACATAAGGCTTTGCCAGCTCCGGGGCCAGATTTTCCAGAAAGACGGAGACACCGCCCAGCTTCGCCAGCGACGCCGCCGGGATCATGATATATACGAACAGGATCAGCATGACGAACTGGAACACATCCGTATAGATCACGCCGAACAGACCGGAGGTAGCGGTATAAATAATGAACACCGCGCAGGCGATCAGCGCGCCCACCTCATAGGAGATGCCGATCTTGTTGCCCAGCATGTTGATGATGGTGGCGGTGGCCGTTACCTGAGAGGCCACGGTGCCCATCATGGTGAAGGCGATGAGACAGCCCAGGATCACCTTGGCGGTCTTTCCGAACCGCTGCTCGAACAGATCGGGGATGGAGGTGACGTTGAAGGTGGTGCCTACGGCGGAGATACGCCCCGCAAAGCCGGAGAAGATGAACATACCCAGCAGATAGGGCAGCGCCGTCATAATGGCCTTAAAGCCGCTGGAGTACGCCACGCCGGCGCGGCCCATCAGGCCGCTGCCGCCGATAATGGTGGCGCACACGGTGGCCATCAGCACCAGTGGGCCGAAGGATCGACCGCCCAGATAGTAGTCGTCGGTGCTCTGCACCTTTTTGACCACCACCACGCCGATGGCTACCATGGCAATCAGGTAGGCGGCGATGATGCCCAGATCAATAGCGTGTAATTCGTTGTGTACCAATAGAAAAACTCCTTTCGTGATCCGGCGGAGCCGGGAAAATTACGCGTTTGAGAAGAAGTGGGACACGGCCTCACGGGCCTTGGCGTCCCCCACAAAGATCACCGTGTCCCCGGCGTACAGCTCGGCATAGGGGCCGGGGGAGACGATATAGGACAGGTTCCGGCGGATCGCCACGATGGTGGCGCCGGTGGCCTGCCAGAACCGCAGCGCGCCGATGGTGACACCGCTGTCCGGCCAGTGATCCGGTACGCGGCAGCTGTAGTTGGGCAGACTGTCCGGCGTCTGGCTAGTCTCGTCCAGAATGTCGCGGCACAGCGCCGCCATCTGGTGGTTCAGCAGCTCCTGACGGGCCAGCAGCTGCTTCAGCTGCTGCTGTTTGCTGCGCATATCGGTTTTTTCCTCGAAGTTGCGGAGATAGCGCCGGGCATTGTCGGCGGACAGAACGTATACGCCGCTCTGCTCCTTGACCTCCACCACCTTCATGTCCGCCAGCAGCCGCAGCGCCCGGCGGATGGTTTCCGGGGAGACGTTGTACTCGGGAGAGAGCTTGGAACGGCCGGACGAGAGCGAAGAAATAGTGACATTCCAAAAAACACAGGAACAGGAGCAATAGATTATGGGCTTATTTGATAAGAAGTACTGCGACATCTGCGGCGAGAAGATCGGCCTTCTCGGCAACCGCAAGTTAGAGGACGGCAATCTTTGCAAGGACTGCGCGAAAAAGCTTTCGCCGTGGTTCAGCGACCGCCGCCGTTCCACGGTGGAGGACATCAAAGGTCAGCTTACCTACCGCGAGGAAAACCGGGAAAAGGCGGCACAGTTCCGCACCACCCGCTCGTTCGGCGAGGAATGGAAGGTGCTGCTCGACGAGGATCACCGTTGGTTCACCGTCACCCGCGCGCGGGATCTGGCGGAGGCCAATCCCGATATTCTGGACTTTGACGCCATCACCGGCTGCCGAATGGACATCGATGAGAGCCGCACAGAGCTGACGCGCGAGGACGCAGACGGCAAGGACGTGAGCTACGTTCCGCCCCGCTACGAGTATTCCTACGACTTTTTCCTTATCATCACTGTCCGCCACCCCTATTTTGATGAGATGCGTTTCTCGCTCAACAGCAGCTCTGTGTACTATGAGCCGCAGAAACTGCCGCAGCGCGCTCCGATGAGTCACGCGCCGATGGATCGGCCTTCGGGACGCCCCAAGATGATCAATGCGAGCCGTGTCGATCCGGAGGACTGCGCGGAGTACCGCAAGTATCGTCAGATGGGCGACGAGATCTGCCAAGCGCTCGAGCAGGCGCGCAGCGGCGGCAAGCAGCCCGCCGGTGCTGTACCGGAAGAGAACGCCGTGATGCGCGAAGCTGCGCAGGACATTCCTGCGGCAGGCCCCTGGACGTGTCCCGCCTGCGGCGGCGCCAACACGGGCAGATTCTGCGAATACTGCGGATCCCCCCGCCCCTGATGGGGGCGAACGGCGCGCCGCCCTCGGGCGGAACGCCGGAGAAAGCGTAAATGAGACCCGCGAAAGCGAGAAAGAGAGGTACTCCCTATGCAATACGAACTCAAAGGAGGCGCATTCCCCGTTGTTGTGTGCAGACTCAACAGCGGCGAGAGCATGATCACCGAAAAGGGATCCATGGTGTGGATGACGCCGAACATGGAGATGACCACCACCGGTGGCGGCGGCATCGGAAAGATGTTATCCAAAGCCCTTACCGGAGAGAGCATGTTCCAGAACATTTACACGGCGCGGGGCGAAGGAATGATCACCTTCGGCTCAAGCTTCCCCGGCCAGATCCTTCCGTTGGAGGTCACGCCGGGAAAGAGCTTTATCCTGCAAAAGAGCGCGTTCCTTGCCTCGGAGGCGGGGGTGCAGCTGTCGATGCACATCAACCAGAAGCTGGGCGCGGGCTTTTTCGGCGGCGAAGGCTTCATCATGCAGAAGCTTACCGGCAACGGCATCGCCTTTGCAGAGGTGGACGGCGAACTGGTGGAATACACCCTCGCCCCCGGCGAGCAGTTGGTGGTCGATACCGGCTATGTGATGGGCTTTGAATTAAGCGTATCGATGGACATTCAGCAGGTCAAGGGACTCAAAAATATGGTGCTTGGCGGCGAGGGACTGTTCAACACCGTTCTCACCGGCCCCGGCAAGATCTGGCTCCAGACCATGCCCATCTCCGGCGTGGCCGCGGCGATCCAGCCGTTTCTGACCTTTGGCAAGAAGTAAACCGAATACATAGGGAAGACCCTGCAAGGGATCAACAATATATAAATACAAAAATTTTAGGAGGAAACGATTATGGCTAACCTGACCGAAAATTTGAAGGACTCTATGACCGCAACCTTCCCCCGCGAATTTGATATCCCCAACGCAATGACGATCCAGGAGATCTATGACAAGCTGAACGCCCGCGCTGCGGCGTTCCAGATGCCGTTTTCCGTCAAGGGCGGTATTCCCGGCGAGCGCGTCGTCTTTGAGAAGGAACCAAACCTTGATGTTATCATCTGGCTCCATGTCAAGAACGGCACGCACATCAAGATCACGCCGGTCACGCAGGACAGCAGCGCCACGATCAACGGCATCAACGTCGGCAAAAACAGCGTGATGCGCAAGGGCGTCAAGGGCGTTGCCAGCAGACCGCTGCTGCAGGGCCAGTACATCGACGGTGTGACCGACACCATCAAGAAGATCCTTGCCGACGAGACGGTTCCCGATTATGTGGCGCCTGAGGTGGCTCCCGGCGCGGATAAGCCGCTGAACTGGCTGACGCTCCTGCTGCTGTGCATCTTCGTCGGCGGCGCGGGTATCCACCGCTTCTATGCGGGCAAGATCGGCACGGGCATTCTCTATCTGTTCACCGGCGGCCTGTTCGGTATCGGCTGGCTCATTGACCTTGTCAAGATCGCCACTGGGAAATTCACAGATAAGAACGGCAATGTGATCCAGAAAAACTAAAGGAACTGCGCGCAAAGCGCGCAGTTCCGGTTCGGCAAAGTTGATGGATTAAGGAGTTAAGCATGAAAAAGATACTGTCTCTTGCACTGGCACTGATGATGCTGCTCTCCCTTGCCGCCTGCGGCGGCAAGGACGGCGGAAAGACCGACCCCACCCTTGGCAAGTATGTCGGACAGGAATATACTGCCGGCGACGATGAGTGGATCCCCATGGATGCAGCTTACGGCTCGGGTGAGAACTACATTGAGCTGAAAAGCGGCGGCAAGGCCGTGTTCTGCATCGACGGCGATGCGGACGAGGTCAAGTGGTCGCTCGACAAGGACGGCGTGTTCAAGCTGACCGACAGCGACATGGAATGCGTCGGCACGCTGAAAGACGGCCTGATCACGATCGACTTCTGGGGCTTCGGCCTCACCATGACCTTCCAGAAGGAAGGCGGATCCGAAGTGGTAAAGACCGGCGACAAGCTGCTCGACTGGTGGAACGGCGACTGGTACGGCTGGTGGAAGATGACCGGCTGCTCGGGCTATTACGAGGACATGGAGGGCGGCTGGTGGGATATCTGCGGCAATATTGACATTGGCGCAGACAAGACCGGCGTCGTCCGCCTCTGGGACGAGGACTACTCGCGAGACAGTCTCATGGCCAAGGTCAACGTCAGCCTGAGCGCGTCCGGTACCGGCGAACACGGCACGATGATGTCTGAGGACGGCCAGTTCACGGACATTTATCTGGAGCATGCGGACTGGATCGTTGATCCGGGCCTGACGGAGTATGAAAATCTGATCTGGATCGACGGTTACTACGAAAACGGCGATGACGAGTTCTACTATCAGATCTATCTGCGCCCGTGGGGAACCAAGTGGGACGATGTGGACGCAGACGCACAGCCCCGCCACTATGAGGACTGGTATCTGCCTCTCATCAAGGCGGGCAAGTCCATGCCGGACGCCATCGGCGCGGACGCCCCGGCGGACAGCGGCGATACGAAGCCCACAACGCCGGGTGCCGATTCGAATGCTCCCAGCGGCACCGGCCTTGTGAGCGAGGAAGCGGTGCAGAAGGGCTACGTGTGGATGAACGAGGTCAATAACAATATTTTTGACAGCACCTACGAAGACCTCGTCGACTATTTCGGCGTGGAGGGCGAGTTCGTCAAGGAAGAGTACAGCGACCACATGAAGTGGAACCAGCGCTACTACAAGTGGGTCTCGAAGGACGACTCCAGCCACTACATCTACGTTAACTTTGCCGAGAAGGAGCCGGGCGTTTATACGATCAGCAGCTTCAACACCAGCGGCTTCTCCGGCAAGGAGGCGATTGAAAAGTATCTTGACACCGTGAAGGCTGAGGCGGCTGAGGTGAATAAGGCCGCCACCGCAAACGCCAAGATGAAGGACTTCTCCGTAACCGTCACACAGTTCGCGCACGAGGATGTCGCGGTCAAGATCACGACGAAGATCCCCGAGTCCGGCTGGTCGTATGACGAAGGAAAGAAATGCCTTGTGGAAAACGACGATCCCACGGCCTTTGGCGCGGGCGCGATCAGGTTCGAGGTAAGAGGCAAGGTGGAGGACTTCGACTACTACAAGGACAGCTTTAAAGATTATCAGGAGATCGCTGACCGCGAGATTGGCGGCATCACCTTCAAGGGCCGCACCTACAAGCGCATCGGCTACGACTGGATCGAGTACGTCGCGCAGATCGACGACGGCCGCGCACTGTCCATCGGACTGACGAAATTGGACTGCGTCCCGGGAACGATGCCCGACATCATTCTCAACAACATGACGTTCCAGTAAGGGCAGCGTCCTTCTGAAAATTTGCACGAAAACCGGCTCCCGCTCCAATTTGGAGCGGGAGAATCCGGCTATTTGCGGAGAAACGGAGGTAATGCTGTGAAGCTCAAGGCGTTCCTCATCATGGCAGGTCTATGGATGGGGCTGTTCGGTCTGACCGCCTGCGGCGGTGCTGACGTGCGCACTTATCAGTACCCTGAGACAGCGGTCCTTTTTGACGACTTCCACATTAAAAAAACCGTTTACAGCCCGGGGGTCATGAAGCTCTATTACCGCGGCGGGCAGTTCAAGGACACGCCCATCCGCTGCTACGACACGAATTTTGAAGATCTGGGCGATCAGTTTGAATATTCCTTTCAAAACGGCGTTCTGACAGTTCAGGCGGATTTTGCAGAACAAATCAGCGGACTCACGATTGAGGATAAAGACCACGATACGGTCTATCATCTGCGCTATCTGGACTCTCCGCAGTTTGCGTGGCTGGCGGATACGTTCTGGCTGGACTACGGTATGATGACGATGGGCGACGAGGCGCGGTATTACAGCGACGCGGAGCGGCAGGCGCAGGCAGAGCGGGAGAGCGCCGAGCATGGGCAGACACGCGATGTTTTTGCGCTGCTCGAGGGCACATGGATCTCCGAGGATGGTCTGCAAAAATATGTGTTTTCCACGGATGCAGACGGGAGCGAGTTGCGTGCGGCGGAGCTGTGGCGCAACGAGACGGAGCAGAAGTGGAACGGCTGGGAGCTGTGCGTCGAGTCCGCGTTTCAGACGCCGTATTTCGGCGGAGAATACAGTGAGGACGTGGCGGAGCACCTGCAGGAGATCGTGCTGGGAAACAGCGATCATGCGGCGGCGGATCTGCACGTCCTGTACGATACGCAAAACGAGGTCATATTGGGCAGTGGGCTGACTTACCACAGAGAGTAGGACTACAGTGCCGTCAGGCGCCGACACAGGAAACGAGGAAAGAACATGGCAACACAAATCACAAATTATCAATGTCCCGCCTGTACGGGACCACTCCATTTTGTAGGAGAATCCGGCAGGCTGGAGTGCGATTACTGTGGCTCGAGCTTCGATATCGCAGAAATTGAGGCGCTCTATGCGGAAAAAGAAGCGAAAGCAGCGGAAGCGGCGCAGAAGCAGGGAGAAACGGAAGCGGCTCAAAAAACTGCTGAAGTGGAAGAACAGCAGACTGCCGCAGACAGCTCTGACTGGGATTCTTCCGGCCTGAGCGAGGACTGGGGCGCGGACGCGGCCGACATGAAGGCATACTGCTGCCCATCGTGCGGTGCGGAGCTGCTCTGTGACGCGACGACTGCGGCCACATCCTGCCCATACTGTGGAAACCCGTCGGTGCTTCCGGGACAGTTCAGCGGCATTTTGAAGCCCGATTTTGTGCTGCCCTTCAAGCTGAGCAAGGAGGATGCCATCAAGGCATTGAAGAAGCACTATCTCAAAAAGCCTCTGCTGCCATCGACCTTCTCCAAAGCCAACCATCTGGAGGAGATCAAGGGTGTGTATGTACCTTTCTGGATGTACGACGGTGAGGCCAGCGGAAGTGCGCAATTCCATGCTACGCAGGTACATACCTACACCTCAGGAGACTATGAGATCACGGAGACAAGACACTATGATGTAAGCCGCTCCGGTTCGCTTTGCTTTGAAAAGATCCCGGTGGATGCATCCAGTAAAATGCCGGACGATTATATGGACTCCATCGAACCGTACGATTACGCGGAGCTCAAGCCATTTTCCACAGCGTATCTGCCCGGATTTATGGCAGATAAATATGATGTCAGCGTCGAAGACAGCCGGGAACGGGCAGACACGCGCTGCGCGGGCTCGCTGCTGAGCGCACTGGAACGCACGGTTTCGGGCTACACCACCTGCAATGAAACGAGCCGGGATATCCACTTGAAGCGCGGCAAGGTGCATTACGCACTGCTTCCCGTCTGGATCCTGAACACAAGGTGGGAGGGAAAAGATTTCCTCTTTGCCATGAACGGTCAGACCGGCAAGCTTGTCGGCAACCTTCCGGTCAGCACGAAACGGGTAATTGGCCTGTTTGCGGCAATCGCGGCATCTCTTATCGCCATCAGTGTGACCGCGCTGCTGCTTTTGGCGCGATAGGGAGGGCTGAGACATGAAAAAAAGAATACGTTGTCTCCTGCTGGTGTTTCTGTTCTGCCTTGTGCTCTGCGTGAACGCAGCCGCGGCTGAGCAGACAGGCGCACAGCTTTCTTATGTGACGGACGCGGCCGGACTTCTCAGCGAAAACGAAAATATGCTGCTGGAAAAGATGGCGGAAAGCGTCTCCAAAAAGTATGGTGTCGGCGTCTACATCGTAACCGTGGAGGACTATCGGGACTTCCATTCTGAAGGCGTCTATAAGGCGACCTACACCATTTACCATGAATGCACCATGGGCGAAGGACCGAACCGCGACGGGATCATGCTCCTGCTCAGCATGGATGACCGCGACTGGGCAATGTTCTGCTACGGCTCACGCTGCGAGTATGCGTTCAACAGCTATGGTCAGCAGAAGCTGGAAAAGGTCTTCCTCGACAATTTCGGCGAGAACGACTGGTACGGCGGCTTTGAGGATTACGTCAAAGAATGCAGCGTCTATCTGGAAAAGGCTTCTGCAGGAAAGCCCGTCCGGGCGAGCTTGTTTATTCCAATCCTTATTGTGATCGGTCTTTCCCTGCTGGCGGCAGCCGCGGTCGTCGCTGTGATATGGCAGAAAATGGATACTGTATCAAAAAAAGCAACCGCGAACGACTACGTCTCCGCGGGACTCCGGCTTACGGAGCAAACAGATCATTTCACCCATAAGACGACCTCCAGCCGGAAGATCGAGCGCAGCTCTTCCAGCAGCGGAAGCAGTTACAGCGAATCCGGCGGCGGCGGTTCCGGCCGAAGCGGAAAATTCTGAAAGGAGCGGCTATGAAAACAACACCCAAACAAATACTCGCGCTGTTGCTGGCACTGGTTCTGCTGCTGTCGCTTTGCGCCTGTGTACAGAAGACGCAAACAGAGCCTAACGAATCGAGAACAAGTACAGATAAGGTAAAAATGCCTACAAAACCCGACAAAAAAACGCCTGAAAAGCAGCCGGAGGAAGCTCCATTGCAAAATGATATGCGTGATCGCACGTCACGCGACGAGGCGTCAGACACACAGCCGGTACAATACGGGTTTTCACAGGAGGCAGAAACCTCGCTTGGATGGCTGCGGGATAGGATCGACTTTCCAATGACCATGTTTGGCGCGGCGTATCTCGGTTATGTCGGCGGGCTGTTTGACGAGGGCTTCGAGGTGGGCTTCCCCGCATGGCTGTGGGAAACCAATGAGGCAATGCTCCTCGAATACCCCTTCATCGCCGAGATCGACGAGGAGCATATTATCGGCGGTGCGGGGCATCTGTACTGCATCGTGCCGGTCGACGAGAACGCGACGGTTGCGATCAACCGTGTGCAGTGGAACGAAAAAACACAGACCGACGAGGTCACGGAGGTGCTCTACCGGTCGGAGAGCGGCGAACCGGTGCTGCTCTTTGCGAATCTTGACGGCGTTGCATATGAGGCCGACACCCAGGTCTTCATCACTGACAACAACGGGAATACCTGTGAATGGGAGCCGTCCCTCGACGCGACGAGCCATCTTGCGCCGTGTATATCGGAAGTTGGAGACTATCTTTCGTTTGACTTTACGGAATATGCCTGGTACAACGCCCCGGCCGAGTTTTCCGCGTGGCTTGCCGACGGCTGGAGCGGCATGACTGCGCTCGGTCTTGCCGGATCGCAGCGTGACGGCATGGGCTGGATCACAGAAACCATGGTGGGGGAAACCAGCCGCTATGCCTATTTCTCGCTGCGCTTCTATCCTGAGGATGAGACGGGCGGTACGGTCGATCTGAATTGGGTATACGAAGACAGCGACGCATTTGAGGAGATGTGGAGCGGTTTCTGGACGATTCAGACCATTCCGGACGGGCCGAGCTATGTGACGCTCAGCTTGTCGCTTGTGGGCGGTAAAAACTATGGCGTCACGGACGGTCCGATGTATTTGTGTGAGACGTATCCCCTCCTGATCAGCCCGAGCGGCACAGAGCTGCCGTTCATGTCGCAAAGCACAACGGCATGTGTGCTGACACAGGCCGCAGGATAGAAGGCGTGCAGGGAGCCAACTGCTTTGAGGTTTGCATTCACAAATACTGTTTGGTCGCAATCTAGTAAAAGTGCAGCAATTTATCCTTTGCAAATTCAAGATGCGGGGAATTTGAGTTGCGCTTTTGCTACGTTTTGGAAAGATGTATGGCTTCGGCGCAATTGGCGGTCGCCAACGGCCACTGGTGCGGAGGTAAACGGCCGCAGTGCGGTGCGTCAGCGGCCAGCCTGAGTCAGCCTTTTAAGGCGGTTTTGCGGTGACGAGCGGCCAGTTTGCGGCCCGGCGGCCACCTGTTCAAAGTAGTTGAAATTGCCCTCATAATAGTGGCATCCGCAACAGCGGAAATACACTATTTCAGGAGGGTAATGTATGTTGGATTGCAAAGACATCATTACGAAACACTACGCCTTGGGCATGAGCGGCAGAAAGATCGCCGAATCGCTCAAAGTCAGCAAGTCGGGAGTCAATGACTTCCTGCGGGCATTCCAGGAGTGTCCAGTGCTCAGCTATCCGCTGTTATAAGTCGTTACGCTTCCGTCGGACTTTGTTTCCCCTCTATAATAAGCGTACAATTTTTAAGTTCCTTTTGACAGGGTAACGACCGCTTCAGCTTCAAAATAGTTACCATAACCGCATAGTTCGGTCTCATTATCCGAGAGGGAGGGATGCTTATGAAAGGGTTAATCTTGTAGAAGAGGACGTGCCTACAATCACGCGTATTACAC
>ERZ827150.5308-NODE-5308-length-10461-cov-15.585239_pt1 | contig 10461 bp, 6 predicted proteins | sample MGYA00519779_ERZ827150 | MGnify/ENA primary metagenome ERZ827150 (study PRJEB31778, sample SAMEA3449267) | human gut metagenome | biome: human gut; feature: human-associated habitat; material: faeces | place: United Kingdom | collected 2010/2012 ...
AAAATCTGTAGACTTTTTTATTTATTCCCCAGACACACTCTTTGGAACAGTATCTCATTGCCGCCCGAGTCTTAGATGCATCGTTGAACGAGCCTCGGGCAAACGTATGAAAAAGCGATCGGCCGTGATTAATTTAATCGCGGCCGATGTTCAGTTAACTATTCGAGTAAAGTGCTTCCGGGTGGCACATCTCGCACACAACGGACAGCAAATGCTGTACCGAACTTATCTACTGTGGTATCATTTTCTCCGCCTCCGGGGCAATACACCAAAGAAGAGAATGCGAATCCGAAACGGACATTCATATTGCTGAACTGAGTACAGCAGGCATCTTCCACATCCTGATTAATCAGCCCTTGCGCTACCAAGGCCGATAGTTCGGCAAGGTTAGGCACTCTCCATACAGCACCTCCATCTCCGGTCTCATGATAATCCGCACAAGGATTTTCTTGATTACCGTCGTAATTTATTATTTGCGCCAATGGGAACTTCTTGGTTACTTTAGTGGGATTTCCCCCCCAGTGGTCTTGTTGAAACTCATAGACATCTTCCTTGGCAACATAAATTCCGTCGTAGAACGAATTGGCATTGCTGTCTTCGTTGTGAGGCATCAATACACCTGAAACATATTGTCTGTACAGTTCATCAACCAAGCGTCCTTTGAATTTTATTATTCTATTTTGTTCGTCCCATTCGTATGTGGGATCCGATTTTACGTTGTATACGGATGTGATATCCTGATCATCGGTGTGTGCCGGCAATATGCGAATACAACGCATCGGGATATTCGAATATTGATCCCCGCCATAGGCGCCTCGCTCAACTGCCCAATATAGACGTTGGCCGCTTGAAGAGTAGCCCGACCCATTATATGTATCTCGGCTACTCGTATAGTAGAGTGCCCCATCGGTAGTATATGAAGCCGGATATTGGCTCTTTACCATTTCGCCTTTGGCTCCCATATAAAGTCTGGCAAGATTGGACAAGGCATTTGTTCCGATACCCATACGGATGTATTCATTGACCGAGGCAAGGTACCAACGCACCTCGTTGTCATCTATCGTGCCGTTACCGTTCAGATCTCGGTTGCGTGACAGACATGCCGAATATGCATATTTTATTTTATATGCGTTATTCAATTTATGAGAAGCACGATCGGCTGTGGTCGTACTAAAGTAACCGTTCTGACTTGAGTTTATGTATGTTCCCCAACTGCCGTATGTTCCATTTTGACTTGGAGTCTCCTGTAACAGTCGAATCTGGTTATATCGGCCGTCAGTTTGAGTCAAGGCATCTGGCTCCCTCGGGTCATTCAAAGATTCAGGCAATGTATTGCCGTCAAAGCTGTACGAAATGGGGGTCTCGTTATACGATTCTATTCCGAACGCGTTCAGCGACATAGAACGTGAACTGTAGAACGTTTGCATGGAAAGTTGCGAGATGTACGAATGCAACTGGCTGTACGAACTGTTGCCGTCGTTTGACACGTCGGTACTCATTGCTATGATCATTTCACGCGGGATCTTGTTGGTCATAACGCTCCATGTCGTCACTTCCAATCCAGTCAACGGATGCCGATAGTAATAGTACTCGTTGACAAACGCCGTGAAGCGTGCCACGTAGTCGTTATTGCTTTGTTTATCCTGTATAATGGTAATGCCGTCCTCACCTCTGTCGGCTTTTGATACACTCTCTCCATTGTATATCTTTTTCACGACCTTGCCCATGGCAACAATTACGTCGTATACATCTTTCAGGTATTCACTTTCACGCGTAGCGGTACCGCCATATGCGCCACCATTACTGAAGCCAGTCAGATTCTCGCGGCTCCACCATGAGACACCCGGATAAGCGGCAAGTTGCGTTCCGCTCTGAGGCCAAAACTCAACCCACTTGTAATCAAAGCCTTTCTTTGGCGTGCTTTGCCCATGGTTGTCCGGATCATCGTCGAGGGCATCGGATTTGGCGTTGGCGGCAGCCGTCTCAGCCTCTTTTCCGCTTTTACCCCTAACGGCATCGGCATATATCTTATATGGCTTGATCGAACCGCGTTTGTTAGCTACATTTCCTATGCCGCCCGTGTAATCCATGGCCTCGGATTGAATGACAAGGATCAATTTGTCAGCAATGGCATTGTCAAGCTCTTCGTCCGACAGACCTGAGGCCAGCGACCTTGCCATGCTTGACAAATTATATTGCAAGAATACCTGCTCGTAATGGGCATCGAGTTGATAGTTGTACACACACTGCGAAGCGTCATAAACGTCGCCTTCGGCACCCGATTGGGTTTCGCCGCCTGTTTTTTTTGCCTCGACAACGATCTTGTCAACACCTTGCACCTTCATGTTGTACGTATACTTGTAATTACGTACAACCGAGAAGTTGTCGTAATTGGTATTGCCGCTGAAATCGCCCAGATGCACGGTATAGTTTACATCCGCCGTATAATATGGATCATCGTTTTCGCCGGTCGTCTCTTCGTATGTACCCTTTATAACCACAAACGTACTGTTCTGCGGGGCATTCGTCCAAGTCTTTTCCTCCGGCAGGGCTCCGTCTCCGGTTGTGGAAGCCTGATCGTCTCCGTAATTCCAAGCATCTCGATCGGCATAATCTTGTGATGTTCCCGGTTTTTGCACATTTTCGGGCATATAGAAGTCGAATGCGTAGTCTCCGCTCTGGTTTGTACCGACGTTTGTCGATGCGCTGATCAGATATTCTTGCTCTTTCTCGGCATCTGACATTGTTCTGGTTTCATCTGTTTGGCCGATAAGGATCTTCATCGGGATGTTATATACACGGAATGTCGACGGCGTAAACCGGCAGGTGTGTTTGACGCCGTTATTATGTTTGGTATAACTATCGCTCGAAATATTAAACAATATATGCGCCATCGAACGCTGCATCTTGATTGCTACGGAGCCGTTGGGATCGCCTCGAGTGCCATATTCGGTAACAGTCCCTGTCCCGTCATTTTCTGCGGCAAACACGACTTCGGTATTCCATCCAGAGATCAGCATCTGGTTCGATGCCGTAATAGACGGCAGGTTGAGATTGCCATCTGTGTTGATATTGAAGTTGTTATGAGCCAATGATATTACGCCGTCACGCAGCTGGGCCAAAGTCAAAGCGCCTTTTTCGGCCTGATTGCACAAACTGTCTATGCCTGATTGATCCCAATAACCGCTGCCATAGTTGGCTATGGCAAACAACTGCTTCTCGCCCGATGTGGTCTCGATCGACACCTTGTAGAGCGTCTCGCCGTTACCGTTACGGTATGTATCGTTCTCGGTAATATCGGTACTTGAAAGCGTCGCCACATTCTGACATGCTTGGCCATCCTTGTCGTAAACAAAGATCTTCAAGGATGATAGTGCCGACAGCGAGTTGTCGGCACGCGTCACGGTGATTTCGGGAGCCGGAGCAGCTCCGACGTTGAGCGTAACGGTGCAGGGTATGCCCTCCGTTGTATCATACGGCACTATGGTATCGTCCTTTGCGCAAGCCGCAAAAAGTGTCATTAGCAGGCCCGCGGCCACTATTCGCATATATTTTGTCTGTTGCATATATGATCCCTGTTTTAGAAAAACTTGTCGGTTTCCTTGTCTATTGCTTCTATTTGAACGGAGGAATATCCATAACTTTCCCTACCCAAGCCTCGGTCATCACATTGAACTCGGGTTTAACCACAGTTCCCTTGAACGTACCCTGTACGTCGATGCTCGTGTTGCGCGGTACGCGCGGCAGGTAGACTGTGTATTTTTTTGTCTCCGACGTGCCGGTAGAGTAGGCAAATTTTACTTCCAGCTCAAGGCGGTAGGCTTTATCTTTTCCGGCTTCTGTTTCGCTCCCGTTTTCAGTAGTGAATTTCCCGCCGGTCTTGTCGTATGTTCCGTATTGATTCGGGGCGAGATATGTACGGGCGATGGTCGTATAAGAACCGTCTTCAGGTTGGGTGTTAAGACTATCCGGAGAATCCGCCGATATTATCTCCTCGATGACAGGCGTATCTCTATATGTAATGTTAGTAGCATGGTTATCCAACCCTTGCACTGTATAAAGGTGCGCTACATTGGGACTATGGTAAACCGCGGCACGCGTCACTGTAATGGTTAAACCATTGTCCGCATCGCGATCCTTGTTGAGCATCAAACGCAGTCGACCCAAAATGTGCTGTACCGTTACGGGAATCACCAATGTGCCAGTTTCCGGTTTGGTTACGTTTACCTTTACTGCTGTTCCGTAATCGTTCTTGTATACCGCCGTTCCGCTGTCGTTCTTAAGTTCATTCCCGAATTCATCGTAAAGGTTGTTCGACATGGGTGAGACGAAATCGTCAGTCGTACTCCAACCGGTGAATCCCGACAGGTCGAACTTCAATGACTCGAGGTTAGCCTTTGACAGCGATGCCCAATCCGTAAACTGCGCTGCGTCGACCGTCGGCTTCGGGCCGAAGTTGTCGTTGGCAATAACGTAGAAGTTAATATCGCCACCCTCGGATAATGTTATGGGTATGTAGTTCTGGCCTTTGAGATTGTCCGCCTCGGCATATCCGACCTTTGTGTCACCCTTGAAGGCATATACGCGCAGTTGGTGGATATTGTTGTCCGTCGCGTCGCTGCCTACGCGGGTGTTGTCGCCGCTGCTCACGACGAGCCGCACATCCACGGGCCCCGAGGCTGCAGTCGGCGTATCGCTCTTGCCGCACGACGTTGCCAAGGCCAAGGCCGCTATTGTCATCAGGCAGGATGTATGTATGGTTCTCATATTGTAGTAGTCTTTAGTGTCAGTTTTTGCCGAAATCGGGGTTTACGGGGACAGAGTCCCAGTCATCTATCGTTACGCCGATGGGGGAGAAGCGGATGAGGATAGGTACCGTCACCTCATTTACACCCTCTACGGCTATATTGTGTTCCTGAAGGAAGTCCGCAAGCGGGAACTCGTGCGCCACGACACGCGTTTCGTCGGAGTGCAGGCGCAGCATTATATCGTTGTCGTCGTTGAAACGAAGTGTGTTGAACTCGGCCGTATAGACGGTTTGCTCTCCGTCGGATCCTGCGGCGAGTACGGGATGGTATGAGCAACGCTCCTCGTCAGAGGGGACATTGTCAAAATCGGTAAATGATGCGAGTTGCGTCAGCTCGAGTGACGGGACACCCATGGTCGTTTGGTCAAATCCCTCGACACGTACACGGAACTTGACGTGCGAGCAGACAAAGTCGCATATATAATTGTTTTCGACCAGCGTTTCGGGCACCTCTATCTCGATGGTACCGTAATAGAGAGGGTCGTTTGTAGCTATATCCGTATTTTCGAAATAGCCGTTTGCGGCGATCTTCTCGCCTTCGTTTATGGTTGTTTCATCGAGCGCATTGCCCCAGCATACAACCTCGTACCGGCCGGGGAATAGCATCACGTCGGCACCCTGATACGCCGCAAGGGCATTGTCGTCATACTTCTGTATGGCGGCCAGCGAGCCGTCGGCGATCGAGTAGACATACATGGTCACATGCTCGATCTTTTCGGGGAAGATATCGGTCGTACCATCGCCGACATAACGAAAGCGGAGTGTCACCTTTCCCTTGCAATCGTCCATATTTTCTCTGATGCACCCGCCGGCGAGCGGCAGCGTCACGATCATGGAAAGTAACAGATATGTATATAGTTTTCTCATTTGCTTTTGTCTGTTTGCGTGTTATTCCGTAGTGTTCGGAGATGCTACGAATTTTTCGGGTTAAATTGTCCGGATCGGGGGCACGGCCCGCGCCGTACCCCTTTCCGAACCGTTTGTTGATTTATGGATCTTGTGTCTGATTAGTTCTTGTCAAACTCGGGAGTTACCGCCTGCGTTGCGAAGTCGGCTACGGTTACCTTTACGATAACATTGTAATCGGTAACAACTACGGGGCCTGCCGTAACGTTAAACGGAGATAACAAGACATTAGTCGTGTATATCTTGCCCGGAGCATATGAAACATTCGTGGTGGTGGTTCCTTCAAACAGATCGATAACGTTTACGTATGCTATATTATCTTTAGTTGCGGGGAACATGAACTGAGAAGCCACGCTCAACGCTGGGTCATCACTGTTCAGGTCTATTTCAGTACCTTTGGTTCCGTCTGCGTCTGATTCGTAAACCTTGATGCTGCTGTTGTATGCTGAAGGATCTTCAAAATGCAGCAGGAAGTGCCAATGTGGCTCTTTTGCATCGGCCAAAGTGCCGGTTGCAGGGTTCTCTCCATCTACATCGAACGGTACAAAGAAATGGAACGGTACACACTTGTTATTGGTGTTGTAGTCCGAAGGCAGCACAGAAGCATATCCGTTGTCGTATCCGTTGTATGTAAGTACGGGCTTCAGGGCATCCCAGCCGATAAAAGTAGGAGAGGGCGTTGCCCACTCACCTTCAACAATTGCATTCAAGCCCTTGGGGGTAGCGAAGAATATGTCATCGTCCTCCTCGTCCACAGGGACAGGATTAGCGGCAAAGATTGACTCGGCGCCGTATACGTTGCTCTGGTAGATACCACAAATTTCGACATCCCAGTTGCTCCACTCTACCAAGTAATAATCCGATCCGACCTGTACAAGTTTATTCCCATCCGTATCAGTCTCAATCTTGCCCCACTCTATACGAGAGATAAGAGGACGTATGGTGATATTGGCATTATAAGCCTGATCTCCATTTTCCCACACGCCGTCATCGTATGTAGGAATCTCGGGAGTGTTAACATCCGGAGTAAGCGGTGTGATATCGAGATCGCATCCGGCAAATACCATCTGATTCTGATCCATAGACGGGGCTTGCTGTGCCAACGTCACAGAAAAAGTATTCATATTATCGCCCTTTTCAGGCAAGGTTATACCATTGGCATTTGCCACGATATATACGGCCGTTACATTCTTAAGACCTACAAAGCGCAGACCGTTGGTGCTAGTGATATCGGTCAGATAACCATTGTCAGTTGTCAACGGGTATGCATATTGCACTACGCCGTTTGCATTGGTGAAGAATACATTCATCGATCCAATAGTTGTTTTATCCGCTTTGTACGGATCATCCGGCGTAAGAGTTGCGCGGGTGGTCGGCAGGTTTACCTTGAGCACAATCTGCTTCGAGCCGTCGGCCGATGGGTTCGCGGCGTCGTCCTTCGAGCATGCGACCATGCCGATGCATGCCGCAGCCATTAGTAATAGTTTGAATTTCATAGTTTTTTTAATTAAGAGTTTGTGTCGTTTAATTAGTTTCTTATTTACCGTGCGGGCTGTCGCCGCATCGGGTGATTGAGGGTTTAGTGTGAATTGTGTGTATGGTATATTTTTAAGGGTTAATATTTATATTCCATTCTTACTCCAAGCTCTTTTCCAACTCGGCAATATTGTGCTTAGCCTCGGCCGAGCCCAACTTGGCAGCTTCCGACCACGTGCGGCGGGCGCTGTCCGCATCGCCTCCACGGGCATAGGCCAAACCTCGGGCATTGAGTACACGTGCATCGTTCGGGGCCTTTTCAAGCATCGACAGAGCACTGTCATAATCACCCGCTTCGATAAGTCTTGCGGCGGCATTCACCGCAGCGGCGACCTGCGTGGGGTAGGTGCGGGCTGCAACCTCAAGCACATGGTTATACTCCGCCGAGCCCTTCTCGTAGAGGCCGGCTACACGGTACATCTCACCCAGAGAGAGCTTCTTGGGGTCGCTGTCAAGCAATGCGCGTGCCTCTGCCACGTCAAAGTTGCGAACGTTGTAGATTATGCGGTAATCGTTGCGACGCAGACTCGGGTACATCTCGTTCATAAGACGCTGGTAAATGGTCGGCGGAATAAGGCGCTTGAGCGCGGCATCCTTCTCGTCGAGTGACATCGTCTGGTCGTCAATGATGGCCAGCACCTTATCCTGATCGAGCAGCTTGGGCGTCTCTACGACTCGCTTGCGGAGATTGATCCAGTCCTCGCCGCGTCCCGTTGCCGTGATCTTGGCGCGATCGACATCAGTGTTGGCGGCCATATAGTCGGCCAGCGATGCGGCGCGACGCTCCGACAGCGCGAGGTTGTATGCCTCGGGCGCCTCGGGCGATGCCCATCCGTCGATGGTGATCGACGTTATGGTCAGGTCGCTGTCGTCGTCAACACGCTCGATCGACTCCACGATCGAGGCCAGCTCCGATGCGTTATTCTTGTAGTCGGTAAGTATGTCATGCTTGTCGACCTTGAAGTTGACGTATGCCGAGAGCGACTCCTCACGCGTCTTGACGGGTTCGGGATCCGGCTCGACAAATGCCAACAGGTATTGCGGCTCGTATGGCGTATGGAGAATTACAGCCAGAGGCGATGTGCCCAAAGCAAGGGGCGTATCGTCACATCCGCAACTCTCCTCGCGTATTCCGATCTCGGCGTCACGCATCCACTTCTCGCTGGCGACAGTGGCCGAATAGGGTATGAGCTGCTCTCCCGCAAGACGCTGCGAGCGCCGTGCCGTACGGTCGGCGTAGGCGGCATTCTCCGATATGGTCTGTTCGTCGCGACGCAGGAAATGTATATAGGCGCGGCGGCCCATTATCTCGATGGCCGGCAGCTCGACACGGTGTCCGTTGCCCTCTATTACAGGAGTGAGGATGAGGGTCTCGTCACCGCCTACCTCAAGCGTCGTAACATCGAGCGTCATGTTTACGGTGACGGTCTTGCCGTCGTCGTTGACGTCAAGGTCGCGTATTTCAGCCTCTCCGTCCATTATCTGCTGCGCCGTCACGGGCAGCGCTGCGGCCGCCGCAAGCAGCATTGTTGACACTATGCGTATGATATTCTTCATGATCGTTTGCTTTTTCAGAACAGATATACAAGATTTATCGCCGCCTTGGTGGGGCCGAAATAGTTGTGGTGGCCGCTGCCGACCTTCGATCCGCATCGCGGACACATATACTTGTCATAACGCGTATATGCGTACCCGACGCCGATCTCGGCTTCGAGATTCCAATGTTTGCCGAGCATCCACGCGTAGCCGTATGCTATGCCGGCGCCGGCGAACCAACCCTCGTAACGGTAATCCTTCAGATTCGAGAACTTGGTGCCGAGAAAGTCCGGTATGCCGCCTACATTACCGACGTTATACTCGCCGCCCCAGAGGTGTGCCGCGAGGAAGTGACCGCCGAAACGCTTGCAGGTCCAGTAACGCACTTCTGGCTGCACGAACCAATGTTTCCACTTCTTGTTATCGGAGAAAGTCCACGGGTTGTAGTTGCCCGAGAGATCGAACGTCCACTTCTCCGCCAGTCCGAACTCCACGCCGAGGTTCATGCTCGTTGTGGCGTCGTAGAGGAGATTGCTCTTTACGGCCCACTTTTGCGCGTGGGCGGTACCTGTGAAACCCGACGCCACGAGGACAAACAGCAATACCAGATATTTTTTCATTCCAAAAAAAATATATTGTAAGATTGTAAAAATAAAACAAGACGAAAACCGATTTGGGGTTGCAGTCTATTGCAAATATAATTAAAAAATCCCCCCCCCCTCAAAATATTTTCAAACAAAACGCGCAATAATAGCGAATTTTTTTATTCTCAAAATTCTCGGAACGAGCTGACGATTCAAAATAGTGTATGTGTAGCAAGAACATTTCGACATCATCCGAAAGTCTGATTAAATGAGGCCAAACGGATCAATACGACAATTTGCCTGCACGTTGCAAACCGGACATCCGGAGCAACAGTATGACAAGATAAGTTATGGGCGCAGTTTAGAATGTTATGTGTTGATAATAAGATATATATGCTTTTAAAACATAAACTGTGCACAATTTTTGCCGCCGATATATATGCCCGATTTATTCGTTTTAAATTCTCTCCCGAAACACAGATTCTTATGGGTAATAGGAAAAAAAGGCATATATTGAGCTGTTTATTACCCTCACTTAGCGCCGCAAAATTGTAAAATCTCTGTCAAATCAACATGAGCGGAACTTTTTAAAAATATCATTAAACTTTTTTTGTGTGATAAATTGAAAACTGTGATTCCTCGATGCCCGATACAAGCATTCTGAAGGGGGTATGTATTAGACAAATATGGCATATATCGCGCGTTCGATAGCTTTTAACGGAAGAGGAAACTATTTTCAAAAAATATAAATATATATGCATGGCGCATTACTGCACTGCCGGATTTGTTAAAGATCGCAATCGACAAGGAAAAGGGCAGCAGATGCGAAATGGAGTTTTGGGCTATTACGTACATTGTGTGGTGCCATAATGGCCAACGAATATTGTTCGGCAAAGGATTAAATTCAGATTTTCGACCAGTTACGTTATTTTGTCCACAGGTCCATTTAATTTTGTTATGCGGCTCACGTTTGCGATGCCTTCTCACCAAAAATACGACAAATAGACGATGGAATGAGCAGAATATGTTTTTTTGGAATGCAAAGTTACTACAAAAAAGTGAAATGCGGAAAGATATAGTGATAGAATTGAG
>ERZ827150.5316-NODE-5316-length-10445-cov-6.574495_pt1 | contig 10445 bp, 14 predicted proteins | sample MGYA00519779_ERZ827150 | MGnify/ENA primary metagenome ERZ827150 (study PRJEB31778, sample SAMEA3449267) | human gut metagenome | biome: human gut; feature: human-associated habitat; material: faeces | place: United Kingdom | collected 2010/2012 ...
CGCCCACGCAGGGATTGCAGGTGGTGAACCAGAAATTCACCACGGTGACGGCGTTAGCGGAGAACAGCTCGTCGCTCTTCACCGTGTTGCCATCCAGGTCCTTGCCCTCAAAGGCGGGGAATTTCTGCATGCTGCCGTCATCAGGCGGCGTGGTCATGTCGCTGCTCGCGGGCACGCTCATAGCGCCATCCGTAGATTGCTGTGCCGCCTCGGGGTACTTTTTCTCTATCATGGTCAGCTTGTTTTCAATCTCGCGGATCTTCTCCGCCGCCTCCTTGAGCAGCTTCAGCTCATCCTCCGTAAACTGATCTTTGGAACCTTCGATGGTGTCCAACAAGAACTCACCATAGTTTTTGCCGTCCTCCTGCATGGTCATGCCCTTGTCGGCCGCCATGAATACCTTTTCCCAAAGCTCTGTATTTGCTGACAGTATGGCGTTTTCCTGCGCCATCAGGTCCTTATGCATGGCAGTCGCCTCGTCCTCATTTTTCGGCTCATTGTCCATTGAGGAATCGTCGCCGCCCATGTTATCCATGCTGCCCATATTATCCTTATTGTTCATGTTGTCCATTTTGTTGCCGTCCTTTTCGCCGCAAGCTGCCATAATCAGCACAAGGTATCCGCCTTCGGACGGTGCGGTTATGCTCATTGCCTTCATTTCGCGGTGGAGCGTTGCGTCGTCCGAGTACATTTTCTGTGCAACATACAGGGCCTTATCAGGATCGCCGCCCGACTGCGCAACGCTCTTCATGGCACGCACCCAGCCTATGCCCTTAGCCAATTTGGGCTTTTCTTCGTTGCTTATGCCATTATTTGCCGGCATATATATGCTTGCATACTTGTGTTCGACAGTCTTGTCATCATGCAGCATGGCTTTTTCCTCACGGTTTGCAGCGTCACCGGGTTCCGCTTTCGCTCCGCTCATAGCTGCTGTCACAGCAGCTTTTACTTCGTCTGCTATGATCGTAGTAAGTTCCTCTTTCGTAAACGCCATTTTTGTTTTACCTCCATCAATCGTTTATTTCTATAAGTTCAGCCCCGTCATCAGGGGTGTCAACTCCAAGCTCTTGCAGGCGGGCAATAAGTTCACGGCCCTCAGCGAGCAGTTCGCTTATGCTGTTTCCGGTTGCAACGCCGCCTTTATAGCCGCTTATTTTTGCTGAGCTGTTTGCAGCCCACGTAACAACGCTTATCTCCAACAATTCGATTTCTTCCAGGTGCCGTGCATCCGCCCGAACCGTATACTGTTTTACCATATAGCCGATGGACAATTCCTTGAGTACGCGATCCCGAACCAAATTGCGCACATCTTTACCCATGCTGGTAGGGCTTATATAGCCCTTTATGTATAGCCCAATGTCATCTTCGCGCAATTCCAAGGTCTTGCCTACCGGAAGCAAACGGTCGTTGTGCAGCGCAAGTATCGTAGCGCCGTCTTTTGCCATGCCTTCCGCTATGGTCTTGGTAAATGCACCGCGATCTACTATATCGCCGTCACTGTCGAGTACGCCGAACACAGATGCATAGCCTTCGAATATGCCCTGTTCCTCATCGACTCCGCTAAGCTCGAATTGCAGCGATTTATGCTTCAATTCAGTCAATTCCATTCCACCCTTCTTTGATTTTTTGTAATTAAAAAGCACCCTGTTTCAGGATGCTTAATTAGCAAAGCTTCAACTTCATCTGCAACAGCTTCTGCTTGGCCCGCTCCGCTCGTATAAGGGTTCAGCGGGTTTAGGTCTTTAAGTACAAAAGCGTCTGTCAGCGGCACGTTTGCGGGTTTGCCGTCCGGGTTTTTTATAGTGTAATATGTATGTCCTCTATGGGGAATGTCCATTATCCAATGCGGCGGTACAGGCCATAATTCGGTCGGCATTCCGCGGTGGTCGCGCTCGATAACGCACAGAGCCATGCCTTTAAGCTGATACCATATTTCCAAGAGTCGCCATATATTAGCGGCTGTCAGCTCCGGCAGCGGGTTAGGGCAATCCCAGAAATCTAAAAAGGGGTGCTGTTGCACCTCTTTTCGCTTTTCACCTGCACCGCGGTATAGCTTTCCTTGTATACTCGATAGGTCGGTGGCTATTTTTCGCACCGGCGCAAGGCGTGGATTATTCAAATATGATTGCAGCCATTCTTCGGTATTTCTGTCCGGAGGCTTGCTACGTCCTGACTGCATAAAATCCATCATACCGGAGTCGGCTTTACCCGTGATGAGCGCCTTTACTGCCTCCCAACGTATTCCCATTCGGTTCCTCCTTTAGTGCATTTATGCGCTTACGCGCTTTTATGCAATGTTCTGCGTCATTTTTTATTGTTTTATCTGTTTGCGGGCTATACCTAATACCATTTTTTTGATTCTTTCAATAAACCATAAATTCGCCCTGCCCGTCGCCTTGCAGCATTTCAGCAATGCCTGTAGTAGCATCCGGCGCATCGTCATGTGCGTTTTTACCGCTGCGCTGATATGTGTTCATATCACGATAATATTCAGGCCAGCGTCTATCCCAATTTTCCGGGTAGTACAGATTATGTGTTGGTCACATCGCCCAACATTCTGTCAAGCATTTCGCGCGCATCCTGCGGCAGCTCGTCTACCCGCGATTTTATGCGGTTGCGTTCGCGCTGCTTACCCATTATGCACCTTACAGTACGATACCAACGTCACCCGGGATGCTGCCTTCGATAAGATCTACACCTTTGGCGGTCAGGTTTACCAACGACTCTACACCGGGTATGTCATCACCGCGCACATCAACTACGCTTATGTATCCCTTATCGGCCAAGTAGCATAAATGCGGATATATGTCCGTTGTAACGCTCACAAGGGCCAAGGCAAGCAAGTGGTCGCTTATAGCCCTGAACTGCGTTTTAGCCAGTGCGCGCAGGATGCAGCCGCGTATCTCACGATTTTTTATTACTTCTATACTCGCCATTTATTTAGCCCTCCTTCTGCATATCAGCTATGCGGTCAAGTATTTTATCCAGCTTTTGGTCAATTTGCGTGGTTGTCCGAATGAAGTCATCGCGCGTGGTATAAGTAAACGGAAGCCCCCGCATTTCCTTTTCAAGCCGGTCTATACGCTCTTCCTGCTTACCGACCTTCTTATCTATCTCTTCCCGGTCACGTTTCATGTACCACGCTATAACGCCTAAAGCAATGCCTGTTACGCCTTGAATTATCCACGTTATCCATGCCTCGCTCATAACAACCTCCGGTTGGCAAAATACCGATACGGGAATTCCCGTATCGGTATTATCGCATTTGCTGCATATGCTTAGGTATGTAATTGCGCTAACTTAATTACTTAATCATTTTCCTTCAAAAAACGTGATCTGTTCATCGTTTCTGTCCGCTTGCGCCCGCTTTATTATCTCATATACCTGCACCACTGATAAATCGTACTTGTGTGCCAATTCCAGCGGCGCAGTCCCTTTGCGATGGTCCTCAATGAGGCTCTTGTTGCGCACTGCGCGTATGATCGCGTCAAGCTTGGGGATATATAGGTAATCGCCGCTGTATGTCGATACAAGGTTAAGCATCTTATCATATCCTATCAGCTCTGCAATCTTCCGGTGTTGTTCCGGCAATAATGCTGGATCTGTGTCACGTAACCATTGAGGTATTTCGATCATCTCCCGTATGTCTCCTTTCTCCGCGATTTCCTGCCTTTATAGCCTTTAGCGCCTCTATAACCTTTACGGCGGTCTTATCGTCTAAAAACTTTACATGTGATATCCTGAAACGCTTTTCTATAAATGCGCGCAGCCTATCATCGTTCCAACCCATTTCACAGGATATACTGTTTATCAGTTCGATTTGCCGCGGCGTAGGTTTCCCTCGCCGCGTAACATTCGTATCCTGCCCGGCCATATCCTTCAGCATGTCAATCATGATTTTGGCCTGTTTGGCCGTGAGCTCGCTTACGTGTTCTACGCCGCCCAAATAAAACGTCATTGCATGTATGTCTTCATCTAACATATTCAACTCCACTCGGGCCAGCGTATATATGCACCGCTTCTGCGCCGGAGTAATAGGGGCGGGTGTATATTCATATGCGCCCATCTTGTACCTCCGGTTCCGCCGGTATGGCGTCCTTTTTTACTTCCAGCCAGAATTCGTCCGTTACCGATACATCTACGCCCACTTTGATTATATCCTCTATGGGATGCGTACGCAGCGCTTCACGGTTAACCTTTGGCGGTTCTACTTTAATGCAATCATTCCAGCCCAATGCACGCAGCAGCCGAACTATGTCGGCCACTTTTCCGGGATCTCGCGGGAGGGTAAGCTTGGTACTCTTACGCCAGCCTATATTGCCAAAGACAAGAGGCTTCGTCTTTTTCTTGAGGCTGTCCCTGTTGCGCTCGGCATATTCTTTTATCTGCCGGCTTAGGGCGTCTATTGCAGCCGCATGCGGGTCGCAGGCATCTTTAGCCTGCAGTTTTGCGTCATCAATTACCTGCTGCATTTTATGCTGTATAGATTCCGTCACCCGCATATGCTCCGCGATCTCGCATAATGCAAGGTCTACATCGTCCCAGCTTTGAAGCTGTGGCAGCTTGTCCTTGGGTTTTATTCTTGCCATAGTTACCTCCTTGTCAATACATAAGTTTATATTTCTTTGCTGCATTTACCATATCGGCACTTATTTCGCCTCCGGCAGCCGCTTCAAGGCATAGATCGAGCAGTTCCGTAAGGTTGCCAAGTCCTCCGTGCTGCACATCTGCTCCAATTTCTGCGAGCATTTTTGCCGCATCTGTGGTAATATGGTATTGGCACAAGTGTTGGAGAGCCGTTTTCGCGGAAATGCCCTTGAGCTGCAACTCGTATTTTCTGCGATATAGCTGTGCAAGGTTATCCTTCCCTGTGCCTTTTTTAATGGTAGTCTCAAGCTCGGGAGTGCCGGCCATAATGATCGGGGTGCCCGTGTTATCCCATATTTTTCGCAGGTATTCAAACTTATCTACATCCCATTTCTTCAAATACTCTGCCTCGTCAACGAGTATAGCAACATCGTTGCGCACGGCAAGCGAATCTATGAGTCCCTCCATGCGCTGGCAGCCGTTGCCCTTCAGACTTATTCCGGCACGCCTTGCAATAGTGTTCAGCAGGTCGTTCGTACGCATGTTTGGCATTGCTTCAATGTATATGCTTCCGGGATGCTCTGCGACAAACCGCTTCAATATGGTAGTCTTGCCCGTGCCGGGAGCGCCGATCAGCACCCCCATCTTTCGCTTTTGGTAGATATAGTCGCACCAGCCCTTAGCAAGCACATATTCTTCCGTTTCCCATATTTCAAGCTCTTGCTTGTATGTGGTCGGAGTATTTGTGCGCACATATTCCATCTCGGCACGTTGGCGGTCTATAAACGCCCACAATGCGGCCACATGCTTCATACTCGGCATTACGCCTTGATTTACCAGCTGGCTTATAGCCGTCCTATGCACCTCCGTTGCCTTGCTTATTTCGGCAAAGGTTATGCCGTCCTCCTGCAGCGCTCTGAGCGCTGCGCGCAGTGCGTCCGTGTCACGCTGCGTGTCCAATGTCCTTGCTGTTTCCATGTTCCGTGTCCTCCTTTTTGACATGAGTTATGGTTTATTTGTTACCGCGCGCTCTGCCCATAGCCATGAACATATCGCGCACTGTATCATTCGCCGTATCCTCGCTCGCCTTGTTTCGCCTTACTTCTTCGGCAAGCTCAGCTCGCCTTGCCGCCTTGGCTTTAGCTGCCCTGCGGTACTCAAGAGTGGTTATATTGCCCGTCCCTGCGGCCATAACGTCTATTGGCTCATAGTAGACATTGCGCAGGCCTATCTGCACGGCGCGCTTTGCATTGGATATTCCGCTGCGTACCTCCTGTGCAGATCGATGCTGTAGCTGCATGTGTGCGGCAAGCTTGTCCTCGTTTTCACCGATAAGCTTGAGTTTATCCTTGAGCGCCGCTTCGCATATGAACTTATTATCGGCAATTACCGATATGCTCAGGTCATCATCCTTGCTGTATCGCACGGTTACATCCTGCCCGACCATATGCCGCAGCGTATCGTCCCAATACCATTGGTTACGCAGCTTTATGCCCATATAGCTGACTTTACGCACCGTCTGTTCAGTGCGTATCATGGCAAGCACATCCCAATCAGGCTGGTCATTACGTGCCTTTTCGCCGCTCTCGTATATTTCAAGCGGTGACTGTTCTTTGTCAAACGCCTCGTTATGATAGGCGGGAATTATCTGCTCACGCATTATGCGTTCAAATTGGGCTATCGTAAGCAGCCTGCCGCGCTCAGCTTGCCTTTCAAGATATGCACGTGTCAGGTCTTGCGGACGCTGCGACGGTGAGTTGCCGTACCAGCCGGGCAGATCGCGTATATAGCGATCTTCTATAATGCCGAAAAGCCTTTCAATTATCTTTGACCACGCTTTATACGGCTGTGCATGTATAACCGCCACGCCGAGCGCCTGCAAGAGCGACGTATTTACCATCTTCTCGTTCAAACGGCCTATAACGTGTTCGGTTTCCCTGTCGCCTTCAAACCGTTTGCTGCGGTAGTCTTTACCGTTGTCAATATATATCGTAGAGGGTACACCGTAGAACGGACTTTGTTTAGACTTGGCCACGGCGCGGACGAATGTTTCCGCAATGGTTGTGCTGTTGGGATTCGTTGTAATGCACCAGCCCACAAACGCGCCGCTTGTTGCATCGCTCCATGCCGTCATCCACGGGCGTACGATGCGCCCATCATCGTCTATAACGAACAGGTCGAACATATGATGGTCGCCAAACCAGCATTCGTTTATCTTCTCCGGCTTTGTGCGCTGTGCCTTGGGCATATATTTTGCTTCCCAATATCTGTGGCCATAGCGCGCATATGCAAGCTCATCCGCGGGGATAGTCTGCACATATCTGTTTAAGGTGCTTACGCTGCCGGGTATGACAAGCCCGCCTCCGGCTTGGTCGCACAGCTCGTATTCCTGCGCGGCTCCCTGCAGAGCCATTTCGCGGCGGACAATGCTGCCCTCGCAATGCGGGCAGCGTTCGCAGGCCTTACAGCCAAGCTCCGTATTCAGCTTCTTTAATTTCTCATATGCGCTGCGATTCGTATGCTTCGCAGCGGAGTACAGGTTCGCCTTTATAACGTCCTGCGCAAACAGACACATGTTCTTCGGCTTGCCTTTGTTGGACTGTTCGATTTTATCCATAAGTCCGGCAAGGCCCCTTGCTTCGTATGCATCGCGCCAGCGGTATATCGTCCTCAGCGTTACGCCAAGCCGCGCAGCAACCTCATTCTTCCGCGCGGTTATGTTGCCGTTGCCGTCCTTTTCAATTATTCTGCATTCAAGCACGGCGTTGCGGCGCATGAGTACCTCGTTCACGCCTTTGTCGCCGTATCGCTGTTGATAGCTCACTATGTCAGCCTCTCCGATATTCCCGCCCTCCATTTGGGCTATATAGCGCATCTGTGCGCTCTTGGGCAGATCTGTTATATCCACCATGTATTGCTTCCCGCCGCGGCCGCAGGGCATGTCAACAGCTACGGCGTTATATTCACCGCTTTTTATTTTGCGATGGACTGTCATTAACGCCTGATTCGTAAGCTTTGCTGCTTCGGTCGTTGTGACTAATCCGTACCGTTTCATGCCCCTTCCTCCGTTTGACCTGCCATCATCAGTATGGGGTGGTCGGTTCCCATAGACCGCCTTGCGGCGGTTTCGGCTATCCGCTCAGTTTGCTTCGTTCTCTTTCAGGTTCTCTATATACAGCGTTTTGCGCTGCGGCCTTCGCCTTTGCGCCTTACGGCGCCAACGCTCGTCCAGTATTTCCTCCGCCACAACTCCGGCAATGGCTCCTATCGCTACGCCTATGAGCATAAGGCAAAATCCAAGTCCTATATATTCCATGTTTGTTCCTCCTTAGACGGCTATTGTCAGCACGGTGGGCTCAAGCGCGCATTTCCTGCGGAAGCGGCTTATGCTCATTTCGGATATCTCCAAGCCCTGCTCAAACAGATAGTCGCGTATTTCGCGGTTGGTCTTGTGCTGCCGTGAAAGCTCTATGACCACTTCCGCGAAGCCGCTGGATACTATCTTGAACTGGCTCACTCCGCGCACCGGAGGGCGTCGGTTGTTTACTGCTACCTGTACTTCCCTGCGCTCGGGTTCCGGCCTTTTCTCCTGCATTATGAGCGGCAGCAGCTCCTTCACCGTGGCTTGTACGGTCATTGTAATTATCTGCGCTACCAGCTCCATATTGAGCTGCTGACCGTAGCCGCCTGTGCGGCGTATGCTGGGCAGCACTTCATCGAACACCCAACGTTCAAAACGTTCTGCCGAAGGCAGCTTGCTGTGCGTGATGAGGCGGTATACATCACCTTCGGTAATGAATGTTGTTTCTACAATCTGCTCCGTAGTCACACCATACTGATTAGTCGTAAGAGAGACCATGGAACGTTTCGTTCCCCCCTCTGTATGGTCACGTACTGCTTTTCTGGGATTGGTATAGCCCAATGCCTTTGCAACGTCACTTCCACAGAACAGCATCCTGCCGTCCTCCTCGATAATGCGCACATTACCGAAGTGCTCATGGTTGAATACTTTCATCTGTTGGTTCATCTTTCATCCTCCGTATTTGATATTGGCTTCATTATAGGTTGGCGTTTCGCCCAAGACCTCATGAAATCTTCTTCTCGGTCTTTTCAAACAGCTCATCCACGCTGCACCCAAGCACATCGGCTACGGCCTTGGCACGAAAAGGATGTACTTTATGTTTTGATCTTTCAATCCGGCAAATGGCTGTATTGCCTTCTCCAAAGCCAGCGAGCTTAGACAACTCCATTTGAGACAGTCCTGCCGCCTTGCGTCGTTCGCGTATAGCTCTTCCATTTGCTATTAGATACATATTACGCCTCCGTCTACCATCATTTTTTGTTTATATCATCATGTTAGCACTCATTTTTGTTTATTGCAAGTGTTTTTATTTGTTTTGTCATCTTTTTCTGTATGCTTTTGAATTCAGATATGATATTATTACATTTGAAATAAGGTAAAAGGCGGGATTTCCTATGACTATCGGTGAGTCAATTCGTGCTTTGCGCTTGAAGCGTGGCTTAACGCAAAAGCAATTAGGTGATGCTATTGGAGTAGCCGAACAGTCTATTTATCGGTATGAAAACGGTATTAGCCATCCAACATTCAGAATCCTTTCGAAATTAGAATCATTTTTCGGGGTGTCTTTCGGGTATAATCCTGATTACAGTTCCCAAGTATCTACTGTTCTTAATAAGAAGGAATTGGATTCCCTCGCCCTTCCAAAGGGCAAGAAGGTGTCGGCATACTATGACCTAATTGCCCGAAAAGACAACCTGAAGCATTGGATCGACAGTCTTGATTACAATACATTCGGCAGAGTAGAGCAGCTGCTGTCCATAGCCGGCATTTATAATGAAGAATTAGCTTCTTCAACGGCTGTTTCAGATATGAATAAGAATATTGAGAAAGCTGTAAAACCTTTACAGCGGCTTATGATACCCGTTGTAGGCCGTTCGGCTGCCGGACTTCCGATCGAGATGATAGAGGTTCCGGAGGATCCGGTGTATATAAACGGTGAGACACGCATTCAGCCCGGCGATTTTGCCGTGATAGCCGCCGGCGACAGCATGATAGGCGTCGGTATTTCGGACGGCAATAAATGCATTATACGCCCACAGAATTGCGTTGAGAACGGCCAGATAGCGCTCGTGGCCGTAGGGGACAGCAGCACCATAAAACGGTTCTTCATGGACGAGGACGGCTTCCGTCTTGTGCCGTGCAATCCCGATAGCCCTGTTCAGAATTACCCGCCGGATGCTTCCATCCGTGTCCTTGGACGGCTTATATCAGTCGTAAAGTGAAGCATGGCATGATTGCATAAATACCATATATATTGCATAAATATACATTAAAACACCTAAATTGCCTCGAAAATGTTATTAACTCCTTTTTGTAAAGAATCGAGAGGATTAGGCGTTTTTCTTGATTTTTATGATGTTATTGCCATGTTATTAGTCCCCATGTTTTCAAAGTTAAATGTATAAGGATTTTGCCCATTTTCAGCGGCCGGCATAACGCGGCATAACGCCCTGTTTGCCTGTGTTTTTACGCTACCTAACGCGCCAACATAACGGCGTTAGGCGATTCCGTTCAGCATGGCCTATAACATAAAAATAAGGCGCTTTTTTCAAGCGCCGTTGACATGAGTCGTGCGTTTCCCCGTCCCGCCTTATCGTGGCAAAACCTTAGATAATTCGGGCTTTCCCGGGGTGTTTTGATGTATATGCCCGTTTTGACATGAGTTGTGCGTGGTTACAATTCAAGCCCATCTTATCTGCTGTATTTCGGAGCAGTTCGCCCCGGTCACTGTCCGGCAATCGTGCTACATTTCTCATTGTGTGTCGCCTCCACACAT
>ERZ827150.5319-NODE-5319-length-10441-cov-477.398710_pt1 | contig 10441 bp, 15 predicted proteins | sample MGYA00519779_ERZ827150 | MGnify/ENA primary metagenome ERZ827150 (study PRJEB31778, sample SAMEA3449267) | human gut metagenome | biome: human gut; feature: human-associated habitat; material: faeces | place: United Kingdom | collected 2010/2012 ...
GGGGCGGGGGACCCCATTTCTTTCTATCCGATGTTCGCTGAGCGCCCGGCGGAGGGCGTAGCCCACACCGCACAAAAACGGACCCAACCGCTTTTGTGCCCGCCGTTATGTAGGCTGCGCCGTAGGCGGTGCCGAAATGACGGCGGGCACACCCCAAAAAGACTAATTAATCCCCCAGCGGGGGAGGTGCCCGAGCGCAGCGAGGGAGGGGGAGAGGTGAAGGAGGGGGAAAGCGGCAGAGCGACCGCAGGGAGCGACAAGCGCCCCCGACTGAACAACACCCACGAGCAAGCAAGCTATGGCCAGTTGGGCGGAAGGCGGACGGCGTTAGCCGACACCGCATAAATAACGCCCGGCTCTGCGTAGCAGTGCCGGACACCGCTTTTTGACCGAGCGAAGGAGGGTGCACGGAACGAGAGAAGCTGAGCGGAGGATGGCGGATGCGAAGCGTAGGAGGGTGTACACGGTGGTCTGAGCGCAGCGAAGTCCACCGTGTACACCCTCCGAAGCGTAGTTCCGCCATGCGTAGCGGTGCTGAACGAGTGGAGATGCTCCCGACCGAGCGAGAACGCCAGGCGGATGGCGTTAGCCGACACCGCACAAATAAGCAGGGCGGCGAAGACGCCCTACCTTAGAGCCAAGCCGCTTCAAGGCGTTCACCGCTTGCGGTTTCGCCTTGAAGCGGCTTGGCGGTTAAGCGATAGGGAGCCTTTCCCCTTGGGGGGAGGGCGCACGGGATATGGGTGCGGGCGGCAGCACCCCGCCACGGAAGAGAAATGTTTAAGGGGTGCTACCGACCGCGCCCATATTTGGGTGGGGCAGAGGGGGGATTCGCAAGCAAGCAACACGCCCGAGGGCAGTGTGGCGGCAGCCACGAGGGAGCGGCGTAGCCGCGACCGACACTTTGATCAAGGCGGAAGGGAGGAGGGCGGAAGGCGGAGGGCGTAGCCCACACCGCACAAAAACGCCCGGCTCTGCGTAGCAGTGCCGGACACCGCTTTTTGACCGAGCGACCGAGGGGGCACGGAGAGAGTGAAGCTGAGCGGAGGATGGCGGATGCGAAGCGTAGGAGCGTGGATGCGGTGGTCTGAGCGTAGCGAAGTCCACCGCATCCACCCTCCGGAGCGTAGTTCCGACATGCGTAGCGATGCTGAACGAACGGAAGTGTTCCCGACCGAGCGAGAACGCCCGGCGGACGGCTTTAGCCGACACCGCACAAACAATTCAGCCGCTAGCGGCTACCTTAAAGCCGTCTACCGTCTGCTGAAGGTGGGTGGCGTAGCCAGGGGTCCCACCTTCAGCAGTCGGTAGGCGGCGGTTAAGCGTGTGGGAGCCCACCCCCTAGGGGGAGGGCGCATCGGGATATAGGTATAGGCGGCAGCCCCCGACAATGCGCCATAAACCTAAAGAGGGGGCTACCGACTATGCCTATATATGGGTGGGGCAGAGGGGGGATTCACAAGCAAGAACGCAAGCAAGTTCCGCTAATTATGGGGAGGGTTCGGGGGAGGAACGACCCCGAGGAAAGCGCTAGCCGATAAATACGGATCTAACCGCTTTGTTTGGTGCGAGCGTAGCGAGCAGAGAGCCTGCGGTTGCGCTAGCAACCGCAGGCGTTACCATTCAAGCAAGTTGGGTGCGAGCGTAGCGAGCAGAAAGCCTGCGGTTGCGCTAGCAACCGCAAGCGTTACCATTCAAGCGAGTTGGGTGCGAGCGTAGCGAGCAGGAAGCCTGCGGTTGCGCTAGCAACCGCAAGCGTTACCATTCTCGTCTGTGTTGTCATTTTTCTTCATCTTTTCGTTTTCCTTCGTTGTGGGCTATGTGTGGGTCTGTAGCAGGGTGTTTGCAAGGGGGTTAGGGGTCTGTTTTTGGGGTCTCAGTTTTGGGGATACCCCAAAACTGGGCTTTATGTGTTGACTACCAATTATTTAGAAGATATTTCTTTGGCACTCTAACGGCGGTACTACTGCACCGCCGAAAGCGCATTCTGATTACAACTTTCTTCCTCAGTTTTCATTCAATCTCTGTACTCTAAGACTTAGGTTTACTACGTGGGCATCGAAGCAGGAGCCGTGTCAAATTATATGAACCCAAAAAGGCTGACACATCACGTGCCAGCCTATCGTTAGTTTTCGCTAAAACTTAGAAACTTAAAAACTTATGACTTTAACTCATATCTGAGAATTTGCATTCATCTTTTACTCATTATCTTGTCTAGAATGGGTCACCAAAGATGTTGCGAAGTTCATTCACATCTTTTTGTGTCTGTATCTCATTCCGTTTTATTGTCTCATACAATTTTCTTATTTCATCTTTATATTGTTCTATTCTTTTTTCTATCTGATTATTCAATTTTCTTCGAACATCAATATATTTATCGATTTTAGCTTTACTAAATTCGGCAGTGATTTCAGACTGATATTCTGCCCATTTTCTGAACTGTTCTACTGTCTGCGGATGGTCTTCTTTATATTCTTTCACTCGTTTTCTCTCTAGCGAGTGATTAACCATTCTGCCATTATACATTTCATCGGGAACCCACCAATCACCATGTTCTTTGGAGATTTCGAGTGCCACTTGTCGGCAAGCTTCCCGATATTCATCTGAGAGTTTATTGTCTTTGCTCTTATTTATAAGTCGGTACATCATTATTTTCTCTGTTCTGCTCGGGTCTTCTGTCTCTGTCTGTCTCTGTGGCTTGTAGTGGGAGTGAAGGAATTTTGTATTGAACAGTTGCAGTTTCTTGCATCGGTTCGTTCTTTCCTTCAGTCTTGTTGGTCCTTTGGTTATCCATTTCGCATAGATAAAACAGAAAAGCCACTCTGAGCAAGTGAAGAAGGTGGCTGCAAGGCTATCTAAGTTGTCGAAGGCATTGAGCGACAAATCGACAACATGGTTATCGCCAAGGTCTATCCATTTTCTGCCTTCACTATTCATTGAAAATTCTACTCTCCAAACATCTATCTTTTTTGCGCCCTCGATTGGTATCTCTTGATTAACTGCGGTACCAGGGACAACACACACTTGTTTTGTACGGATTTCAATTTCTTTTGTCTTTGGGTTTTTGTACTCGTATCTTACCTTTTGGAGGTCGCACAAGCCCGCCTTAACCCAAGTGTCTTTGATATAAAATTTACCTGTGTTTGTTTCAAGCTCGTAGGTCTTGTTATACAATTTAGTGCTTAACGCTGATTTCTGGCTACCCCATTTAAGGGAGTTCCATGTACGGCCAGTCTTCGTTTCCTTACCATGGGCGCCCAAATGTACTTTGATTCGCCAGGTATCATCGCCATCGTCTGTATTAGGGGCCATGTGGCTCTGATGCACTTTCCAAATCTTGTCCTTCATGTACTTGTTGGCTAAGTCTTGGGGTTTCATGCCATTATCGAATATTGTGAGGTCGCAGCAGATATCAACACGAGAGATTCCTTTATACTCATATCCATATTTCACGATAAAGTTCGTCAATTGTTGCACTGGCTGTGGCTGATAGAGGGTTCTGTTGGCCAATCTGATGTGGCATGATTCGGGCTCGAAGATTCCTCCATTCTGTTTAAGGGAGTAGGGATTTCGCTCTATTTCCAAAAATGGGTGACGTCCATTCATGAGGGTGAATTTCTCTCTATACTGAGGTGTACCATATTCTCTTTCTTCAACAGTCCATCCTAAAGCCTTGAAGTACGCAGCATTCATGACAACACCTTTAGGCTCCAGGCAATAAACCGAGAGCCAATCAAGATTGATGCATTTAATCTTGTTCGGTGTTGTTATGAGCTGCTGCATAAGTTATATTTTTATTTTATAATTTTATTGTCTTGTTTAATTTTTTGTTGAGGAAGATATTAATCTCTTTTGAGATTAAATCTCCTATTATTTTTAGTTCGTTGCCGTTATTATGTCGCATCTGATAGACTGCTAGTTGCGAGATTTCATTAAACTCGTAATCTAGCAGTCTATATCCATCGAGAGCATAATTTCGGGCGGTGGCATTCGCCACTCGTTCAATTTTGTTCTCGTCCATATTCTAATCTTAAAAAGGTTTTACACCATTTAGTTCCGGATGTCCTTTCACTTCCGGATTATTTTGTTTCGATTGTTCCTGGTGCCCGCCACAAAGTTCAATCTCTTTGACAAAGAGATTCACCCCGACTTCCATTTTGTGTGTTTTCGGGGATGAGTATTGGATAAAGTTTGGTGTTCCTCGAAGGAAAACTTTAGTACCTTTTTTCAGATATTCAGTTAAGCCTTTACCATCTCCATTTAGTGAGCATGATACCCACGTTGTTTGAGTGGTGATAGCACCCGTTTGCCTATCTACCCATTTTTCACTGTGCGCTACACGGAAGGAAACAAATTTGTTTCCATTGTAATCTTTGATTTCTGCGTCGGCTCCAAGGTTGCCGACAATTTCTAGTCTAATCATAATTCTATTCGTTTATTAGTTCAACACTAGCTTTATATTCACTTATTATAAAGTTTGTAACTTCTTGATATTCTTCTACTGATTTATTCTCGAACATCCAATTCTGCATACCAAGAGTTAAAGCAAGATAACCCTTTACTGAAGCTATTTCTAGATGGCAAGATTTATTCATTATAAGGTTGAATAAAAACTCTTAATCTGCAGTTAGGTAGTCAACAAAGATAATACCTTCATCTGTTACTTCAACTATTTTTTTATTATTTTCGTCCATGGAGATTCTCTTTTTTGTTTTTATCGTATTTTCTGAATATTACTTCGTCAAAACGAAAAGGAGGGGAGCATGCACCAACAATTGATGCATGGCAAAGTTTCTGATGTTTGAAATAACATCCTCGGCAACCATCAACGGCTTTTACGACTTGCAATCGTATGCCATGAAATTTGACTATTGTACCAATGTCTAATACTTTCATTATCATGCGGTTTAAGAATTAATGTTTGTTGTCTATTACTTAGGTTTACTTCGTTAGCAACGAAGCAGATGCCGTGTCAAAATCGAGAGTAGAGATATTCATAAGCGTTTCCCGAATAGAGTTTGAGTTCCTTTTTCAAAATGCAATCTTTAACCATTGCATTGAGTATTCTTCGGGTGGTTTGCTTACTAACCATCAGCTTTGAGGATACGTAAGATACTCTTAAGTAGGTATCTTGTTCTAACAAGTACATTACTTGTTGAGCGAATAATTTTCTATTTACCATATTTCACGATTTAGCAGTTTGAGGAGAATTCGGTTAAACACGACAACCATAACCGGTATTAAGGTAATCAGATTTTCTTAAAATCTGCTATCAGATTCCGAAAAGAAAGAAGCCGTGAAACGAGGATTTGTTTTCGCTTCACGGCTATCTGCTATCGTGCGCCTACTGCCGTTCAAAGTCGCTCCTCAGCGTTGCTTCTATCCTCAGTAGACGGTGCAAAGATACGATTTTATTCAGTACCGTGCCTAATTTTATTCGATATTTTTTGCTGCCAAACTCGATATTTAACACAAATCACTAGAATTAGTATCAATATTGCAATTATCGCCCATGGAAGGAGGGTGCAATTGTTAACGCGTTTTGTTACTTTTTTCGGTGTTTTGTGGTATATACTTACTGCAGTACTGTCTGTAATCTCTGATTTTGCACTTTTGGCCGTCTTCGATATTACGATTTTTCCTTTCCGATGCCGATTTCTTTTTGGCGGTTGAGGAGAGTTGGCCGTATCATTTGTTCCAGGAGGGGTAATTTCCCTGGTAGTTTCATTTTGGTCTAGCATATCATATACAATAGTAATAATACTGCTATCATCAACCATGGTGCTTTTGGATATCGAAGATTCCGTTTGCACTTTCTCTTGCTCGATTGTCTGTTTTGTCTTGCAGCCTATCAGAGCAATTAGTAAAGCTATGAAGAGGAGTTTTTTCATTTTGCTTGAAAATTAAAGTTGAAATGATGTCTTGGTGTTTTCTCCATGTCCCATTGTACGTGCATCCATATGGAGGTTGACGAGTGTTCGAAGAGTACCGTATCGACTGATGGCAGTGTTTTCAAGACTTGGAATATCGCTTTCGCTTCTTCCTCATCCTTGATTCTTAGGTCGGCTGCATTTCCCTTCGTGTGCCAACTGTTGGCCACACCTCCTACGGCTTTGTTCAATGCTGCACACCGATAGCCGGAAGTGATTATAATAGGTGCCTGGAGTATTCTTCGCAAAGGATCTAGAACCATCTGTACTCCATACTGCAAGTTACGTATCACTTCATCATTCGGTGTATTATCTATCTTCAACCTTTTTGCGGTTGTTGAGCGTGTGAATTCTTCGAGAGTGAAGAAGTCACTTTTTATCGTCTTTTGATTTACTTTCCCCATACTGATAAATTTTATAATTGATTTGATATACTGATGCAGCGAAAATAAGCAATTGTGCAATAAAGATTAATACACCTGCTTCTATATTGTGCGTTTGACTTACTACTATACTCGTAATACCGATTGCGATTGCAGCAGCTATACACATCACCGCTGAAGAAAATTCTATCTTATCTTTTGTATCTTGGTTCATTTTATATAGGTTTTAGTACGAAAAAGGCTGGAACCCAACAAGTAGGTACCAGCCTAATTTGTATGATTAAAGATTCTAGCGATTCAGGCGATACATGTTACTTTTAACCAAGACCTTCATTAGCACTAAGGGTTACGTTTACTGTGAATTTGGCAGCACCAATGGCAACTTCGATTGTTGCATTTTGGTCCGTATCGCCTGTGTTGGTGCTTGTAATCAGTCCGGTATTAGTAACCTTACAGTATGAGTTGCCGGATTTGACGGTGCATGTCACTGTCTCGTTCTTAGGGTTCGAGATACCAATCTGTGCGGTTTGACCGCTAGCTACAGTGTAATTTTTAGGGTTAACACCTGGTTTAGCTTCAGCAGCTCCGGCATCTCCTTGATTAGCCATCGGTCCGTTATTCAAAATCAGTTCGGTGCCGACTGGATATGTGGCCAACTGGTTTGCGGTCTTGACATTTGCGATAACGGTATCATTAACAATCATCACTGCATCAGAGCGCAACCAACCACTATCGTTTTTGCGCGACTGAATTACCGCTCCGAAGTCTGCTTCACCTGTCTTGATGGTGATAGCATTGGCTGCAGTGCTCATTGCGATAGTTGCCTGGTCGTTGTTGGTGCTGATGGTAAATGCATCAGCAGGCTTTGTAACACTGCCCGACTTATCGCAATAAAGGCGAACGATGTTGAAGTTCTCAGCCTTATAAGAGTACACACCATTTGTGGTTGTTCCCTCACCAATAACGGTACAGAAAGTAATGAGGTCGTTTCGCTGAACACCAAGAGCAGCGTAGATGCCTTCAGCAGTTGTGAAGTCTGCGTCTTCCTTTTCTCCCACGATTTCCAAGTTAGATTTTTCATCGAACTTGAAAGCGAAACCAGGCAGTGAACCGCTAGCAAGGATAAAAGGCATTGGGTTGACGTCTCCATCCTTATATTCGTTGAATGCTACACTACCTTTAGCTGCTGCAGCTTGTTTGAAGCGGTTGAGGTTGCGACTATTGAACTGACGCATACACTGCATACCGCTTGAATATCCCTCGAAAGAGTGGTCGGCGATAGACTTCAGCGTCTTGTATGCTGCGCCAATAGTGGTCATGAGCATTCGCTGTCGCATCTGTGCCTCGGTGCGTGGGTTTTTGACGTCATAAACACGGTCCTTAGTAATCTGCTTACCATCAAGGACACTGAAAGTTAAACTCTTTGTTGAGCCTTTGCGAAGGCCAAAGAAACCTTTAGATTGTGCCATAATTTTATACTTTTAGTTATACAAAATAGTTAATACATTCGGAGCGGTACCCCCTGGGGTGTGCGTGCCATGGCTGCAGCATGCTGCCCGGATAGGGGGTGTACCTCACCGTGCGCAAAGGTACAAAAAGTTTTTAAACGCAAGTTACTCCCGAGGTATCTGCAAGGTTTAGGCGGATTTTCCGCTTTTCTTTAGTTTTATTTTACATTTTAACAATTAGTTTTTAACTTTATTTTAAAGGGGTTAACTTTGTTTACGGATTCCAACACCCCGTGAGGGGTGGTGGTCGGGGGCGTGGTGGCACGAAAAAAGGCTGGCGAAAGCCAGCCTTTGAGAGGGACACCATGGCTATACTTTACCGTGGTCGATGCAATATTCAATAGCTAGATTGATAACTGCGTTCTTTTTGAGATTGTGCTTGGCGCAATAATCTTCTAGTTTCTCTAGTACTCTTATTTCGAGTTTGCACCCGATTGCTTTTTGATTTACTGCCATAACTGTATGATTTTATAGATTAATATATAAATGATGAGGAGTATAAGGCAGTACATTAAGTGCTGCCTTGAAAATGGGTTATCCATCATACCTTACAATTTCCAGATAACTTATATACCTCTTTTCTCTGTTTCTCAGTAAAAGGTATTTCGTAATTATTACTTGCTTCTGCAAGTCCGTATTGTTTATCTGTACAAATAAGGCATGTATATTCCTTATCTAGCGGTTTTCTAAAAGATGTAAGATATTCCATAGCTTCATCTTTATTTATAAACCATTTGTAATGTTTCTTAATTTTTGGGATAGTTAACATTGCCCCGAATTGTTTTTGGTCATGTCTTGTAACATATCCTTTTTTGGGAGTAAACTCTACCCATACAATTTTGTACGGTGATAAATTGATATTGCTCATATATATATGCCTTATCCGTGTTGGCGAGGGCTGAAAAGTTGTTTCCTTATATAAAGTAGATGTTCCTCTCTGAGGATCATAAAATATTCGGTATGCGCTATTGACAACTTCAAGATATTCAAATCTTCTGCAAAGTTGTTGCGGAACCAATTATGAGGGGATGAGAGATAACCCCATGAGGGGTTACCTGGTAATGTTACATGCTCTTGGAGCCAGGCTGCGAAGGCTTTCTCTGCTGCGAGATAATGGCCGATACCTCGTATCTCTATACTCGTACAACTGAGTAGCCTTTTAGCAGCCTTGCGAAGGTCGATGAGTTTGCAGAAGGTCTTCTGCTCGATGGTGTTGGTACCATACATGAGGATTCCTTTGCTACACTTGTTTGCTAGCATATCGAGCGTTGCTTTCAGCGCTCGATAATACTTGAAAGTCATTCTGTTCATAGGCTATTTGCTGCATAGTACATAAACGAGAGTAATAATTGCCCAATAGGCAAAGTGGACGCACATTTTATCTAAAAATGTGAGAAAGACCATGTCGGCATGGTCGAGGTTGTTCTTTTTCATATCACGATAGCTTATGAGGGGTGGTTAGCCCCTCGTTACCTTTAATGTTCATTTACTTCAATAATTAATCTGTAGTCACCATTTTCGCCCCCAGTCTGCAATATTGAATTGTCTGATTTAAATTCTTTCATAGCACGATTGATGCTATTCCATAAATAAATGGCTTCAGCTTCATCTTCACAAAAGACTATTATATATAAGCCTTTTGCCTTATAATTCTTGAATGCGCCAGTCACATCGAATGCCTTTTCATAAGTAGTTTCTTCTTCTACTTCAACATGGATTGTTTCTGCCATATTTCTTGATAAGCAATCCTCTAATTTAAATAAATCAACATATTTCATACGATAGCATTTTTAAGATTGGGTTGGACTATCCTCCCCTTATATCTATTGCAAAGGTACGACTTTTTCGGGAGAAAAGCAAGTTTTTTAAGTTAAAAGTATATACTTTTCTTTAACACTTTAGTTAAAAAGTATATACTTACTGCAGTAGCCTTCTTGTTAGCATGAGGGCTGCATCCAGGGCGAGAGGGGCGGGTATGGTTCTTGCCCTGCAAGGGCAAGGTTCATGCCTGCTCCTATCGCCCAACCTTGTATGCATCCCGCCGCCGCCAGCCGACGTAAAAGCGGACGGCGTAGCCGACACCGCACATAAAATCAGCGCGATAGCGCTACCGCTCTCCCGAGCCGCGAGGGCGGTACGCCCGAACGAGCGAGCCCCCTTGAGGGGCGGGGCGGCGCAGCCGACCCGGGGGGGAGCCCGCCGCAGCGGCGAGCACGCCCGAAGGGCGGCGGAGCAGGGCGGCGGGCGGAAGTAAGGCGCGCGATAAACACGCCCAAGCGCCCGCCCGGAAGACGCGCCCCCTTGTGGGGCAGCGGCTGACGGGCGTGTCAGGATGGTGCGAGAACAACTGCATGCGAAAAATAACTACTGCTCGGACGGTTAAGTGCTGCGACTGCACCCCGCAAATACAAATTTCCTGCAGCCAGAATGCACATAAGAGGCGGTACATTTATTCCGAGGGTTATTAAATCGAAAGACTTTTCGATTTAATGTTCCTCGGAACATAGAGCACTTACACTCCCGCTAGGCTCAGAGCGAAGCGGTTATCGGATAGAAAATAGAAATGGGGCGGGGGACCCCATTTCTTTCTATCCGATGTTCGCTGAGCGCCCGGCGGAGG